>OGRZ01000080.1_pt1 | contig 69559 bp, 52 predicted proteins | sample 1573771 | NCBI WGS metagenome assembly OGRZ01 (sample SAMN03295811, study PRJEB24534) | human gut metagenome | isolation source: fecal sample 1 from infant 2 | host: Homo sapiens | place: USA: Pittsburgh, PA | collected 2014-07
TAGTAAACTGTCACTAAAAATATGAAAAAATAGTTTGAATTTATGTACCACTTTCGCGGAAGCGACGTGAGGATCTACAGTTTATACTTCGAATTTTACTAAACTGCGGAGTATAGACTCGAGATTCCTCGTCGCTCGTTCCTCACTCTGTCGGAATGACAGGATTGGGGGAATGATGATCCGTTAAACTCGTCATCCTGAGGAGGGAGTAAAACGACCGACGTGAGGATCTAAAGTTTATACTTTGGGGTCACCTTGACTGCGAAATACCCACTCGAGATTCCTCGTCGAAACCTAATGGTTTCTCTGTCGACAGTAGTTTTCGGGCTCAGCTTCGCTTCACCTCGAAAAGCCTTGATTAAGGGCTGTCATCAGCTCACTATCGTTCACTGTGACCAGACCCATTAGGAATGACAGGATTTGGGGAATGACGATTCGTTAAACTAGTCATCCTTAATGTCGTTTTCAATCCCCAAAATACGTCATCCTGAGGAGGGAGTACAACGACCGACGTGAGGATCTACAGTGGGTACTTCGGGTTCCACTTAACGGAGAGGTACATACTCGAGATTCCTCGTCGAAACCTAGCGGTTTCTCTGTCGGAATGACAGGTCTAGTGGAGTGATTCTAAAATAAGTCATCCACTCACTAGCATTCTATATCCCAATCATATTATCCAATTTTTCTCCCAACTTTTAGGCAAAGTCATGATAATGTCTATCAAAAACTAGTTTATTTTTTGAGATGTGGAGTATAATGGTAGGGATAGGATTGGACCATTCTGGTCTGATTCTTTCTTGAATTTTAGAGGATAATTTAGTTTATATATATTTTATAGATTTTGATAGAAAGGGATATTATGAAGTTAGCTATGGGGCTTGATGTGGGTTCTACCACTGTCAAACTTGTAATAATTGATGAAGATTATAATATATTAGATTCTGTCTATATCCGTCATAGGTCTGATGTGAAGGAGACTGTCAAGAAAGTTTTCTTTGATTTTTATGACAAGTACAAAGACTGTGATATGAGTGTGAATGTGACAGGCTCTGGGGGAATGTTTTTGGCAGATGATTTGGGCATTGATTTTGTTCAAGAGGTAATAGCTGAGACTAGGGCTATTAGACAGTTTATTCCTGAGACTGATGTTTTGATAGAGCTTGGTGGAGAGGATTCTAAGATTACATATTTGACTGGTTCTGTCGAGCAGAGGATGAATTCTATTTGTGCTGGTGGTACGGGTGCTTTTATCGACCAGATGGCATCTCTTCTTGATACTGATGCTAGTGGGCTTAATGAATTATCCAAGTCTTTTACCAAGGTTTATCCGATTGCATCAAGGTGTGGGGTATTTGCCAAGACTGATATCCAAGCTCTTATGAACGAGGGAGCTAGCAGGGAAGATATTGCAATTTCTGTTTTTCAGTCTGTAGTTAACCAAACTATTTCTAATCTGGCTTGTGGTAGGCCAATCGAGGGCAATATTACTTTCCTTGGTGGGCCCCTTCACTTTTTATCTTCTCTTAGGGATAGGTTTGTGGAGACCTTGGGAGAGGATGGAAATACCTTTACCCTACCAGAAAATGCTGAGATATATGTGGCTTTGGGTGCTGCCCTCACTTCTATGGAAGGTGATGCTGTAAGCTATAGGGACCTTGTTAAGAAACTTCAGCTAAATAATGCTGAGGGTAGAGAGGTTACCAAAAGACTTGAGCCACTTTTTGAATCTGAGTCTGAGTATGAAGATTTCAAGAAGAATCATGCAACAGGCAAGGTCAATTATGAGGATATAAAAGATTATGAGGGGCCAATCTATGTTGGTATTGACGCAGGTTCTACTACCAGCAAGATGGTTTGGCTAAGCGAGGATGGCAAGATTCTCTTAGATGATTATAGGATGAACTTGGGTAGACCTCTTGAGATTGTTATAAAGATGCTAGAGGAGGGTTATGCCAAGAAAAATCCTAATGCCTACATAGCATCATCAGGTATTTGCGGCTATGGAGAGGATTTTATCAAGAAGGCTCTTCATATAGACTATGGTGAGGTTGAAACTATTGCCCACTACAAGGCAGCCCAATTCTTTGATCCAGAGGTTGATTTTATCCTCGATATCGGTGGCCAAGATATGAAGGCTATGCATATCAAAGACGGGATAATCGACAGTATCCAGCTAAATGAGGCTTGCTCTTCTGGTTGTGGGTCTTTCCTTTCAACCTTTGCAGCATCAGTCGGTATGAGTGTAGAAGATTTCCAAAAAGAGGCAATTAAGTCAACTGAGCCTGCAGATCTTGGATCAAGATGTACAGTTTTTATGAATTCCAAGGTCAAACAAGCCCAAAAGGAAGGGGCAGAAGTTTGTGATATTGCGGCAGGCCTTTGCTATTCTGTAATTAAAAATGCCATCCAAAAGGTAATCAAGGTTAGAGATCCAAGGACTCTTGGCGAAAACCTAGTTGTCCAAGGGGGAACCTTCTATGGTGATGCCATCCTTCGTGCCTTTGAGAAAATTACTGGAAGAAGTACAACTAGACCTGAGATTGCAGGGCTAATGGGAGCTATGGGTATGGCTCTTATAGCAAAGGATAAGTCTACAGGAGCAAGTTCTATCTCAAGCGCTGATGAGATAGAGGACTTCTCTTACGAGCAAAAATCTGCTAGATGCGGAAGATGTTCTAACAATTGCTCTTTGATTATAAATATCTTCCCAGATGGAACTAGGTATGTTACAGGAAATAGGTGTGAGAGAGGAGCTGGAGTCAAGACTACAGATGACTTTTCTTCTTACAATATGTATAAGGTAAAATACGACCTACTCTTTGATAGAAAAACCCTAGGAGATAAACAAAGACTAGGCAGAGTTGGGATCCCTCGTGTCCTAAACATCTACGAGGATTATCCTTTCTGGCACAAGTTCTTTACAAGCTTAGGCTTTGACGTCATTCTTTCAGATAGGTCATCTAGGAAAATCTACGAGAAAGGGATAGCATCTATTTCATCTGAGACAGCTTGCTATCCAGCCAAACTCGTCCACGGCCATATAGAAAATTTAATCGACAAGGACGTCGACATGATTTTCTACCCTGCTATATTTTACGAATACAAGCAATACAAAAACGCCAAGAACCAAATGAACTGCCCAGTTGTAAGCGGTTATCCAGACTTAATTTCAAATAACGTAGACAGACTAGAAAATGTAAACTACATGGCGCCTTACCTATCATTCGAGTCAGAAAAGATTATCAGAGATAGGCTAATCGAAGTGTTTGAAGGCTATAGCCATAATGGACATACTCTAACTAAGAAAGAAATTAAAAATGCTGTAGCCCTTGCTTGGGAAGAATTAGGTAACTACCATGAAGAGATTAGGAAAAAGGGTAGGGAAATCCTAGACTTTGTCAATGAAAACAAGCTAAATGCCCTAGTCCTTGCAGGTAGACCTTATCACATAGACCCAGAGGTAAACCATGGTATTGCTGATTTGATTGAGTCAATGAATATCCCAGTCTTATCAGAAGATGCCATTGCCTACAATGCGGACGATTTATCCTATGACCTAAGAGTCCTAGACCAATGGTCCTACCACGCAAGGCTTTATAGGGCAGCTCACTTTGTAGGAGATTGCGACAACCTCGAGCTTATCCAACTAAACTCCTTTGGTTGCGGACTAGATGCAGTAACAAGCGATCAGGTAGCAGATATTTTAAAGGCAAAGGGTAAGATTTACACCCTAATCAAGATTGATGAGGTAAGTAATCTCGGTGCTGTCAAAATTAGGATCAGATCTCTACTTGAGGCGCTTAACCAAAAGAGGATTGAGGGCATGAGCCTATCAGAAGATCCAAGCCTCTTATCCTATGATAGCCCAGAATTTACTAAGAAAATGGTCGAAGAAGGATACACTATCCTTGCCCCACAAATGGCAAGAGAGCACTTCTCAATAATGGAGCCTGTCTTTAACAAGTATGGTTTCAATATAGAATTCCTAGACCATATCGACTCAAATGTCCTAGATACGGGACTAAAATATGTAAATAACGATTCTTGTTATCCATCAATTACCGTAGTAGGTCAACTCCTTGAGGCTGTCAAATCTGGTCGCTATGACACAGACAAGATCGCCCTACTTATGAGTCAAACTGGTGGAGCATGTAGGGCAAGTAACTATGTCGGCTACATCAGAAAGGGCCTAAGAGATGCAGGGCTTTCAGACATTCCAGTAATAGCCCTATCTGCCCAAGGTATCGAGACAAACGCAGGCTTTAACATAAGAAAAGCCTCATCTATACCAATGCTAGAAAAACTTATCAAATCAATACTTTTAGGAGATTTGATAAATAGAGTATCAAATGCGACAAGACCTTACGAAGTAGAAAAAGGCGAGACTAACAAGCTCAAAAAAGCTTGGCTTAAAAAATGCCAAGAGATCGCCCCAGATATGACTAACAAGGACTACAAGGCTATGGTAGCGGGCATTGTAAGTGATTTTGATAATATAAAAAGGGAAGACAAAAAGCTTGTAAAAGCGGGAATCGTAGGAGAAATTCTAGTCAAATTCCTTCCAGAGGCAAATAACCACCTTCAAGATATCCTAGAAAGCGAAGGAGCAGAGGTAATCCTTCCAGACCTAACAGACTTTTTGATGTATTGTATGAAAAATACAGAACTAAAGGCAGATCTTTACGGCAAGGAAAAGAGAAAAGGTTGGCTAGGAAGAGTTGGTATAACAATGATCGAATCCTACAGAAAACCAATCAGAAAAGCTCTCAAAGAATCAAAGCACTTTGACGAACCTTGCTATATAGACGAGATTGCAAATTACGCCAAGGATGTAACAAGCCTAGGAAACCAAGCAGGAGAAGGCTGGCTACTTGCAGGAGAGATGGTCGAACTAATCCACCAAGACGCTCCAAACATAGTAGTAATCCAACCTTTCGGATGCCTGCCAAACCACATCACAGGCAAGGGTGTCATGAAAAAAATCAGAAAAGAATACCCAAATGCAAACATAGTAGCCATAGACTACGACCCAGGCGCAAGCGAAGTTAACCAAGTAAACAGGGTAAAACTAATGATGGCATCAGCAAGAGATGCTATAAAAGAAGATACAAAAGCTAATAACTAGAATATAAAAAGTAGATGGCGTAAAACAATCTACTTTTACTTTGGAATATTTTAAATATAGATTAATGCTACGAATTTAACTTGAGTGCGGAGTACCCACTCGAGATTCCTCGTCGCTTACTTCGTTCGCTCTGTCGGAATGACAGGGTTTGGGGATGACATTTTCCAAACCCGTCATCCTTAATGGAGTTGTCACAGAAACAATAAAATGATAATCACTTAAACCCGTCATCCTGAGGAAGGCTTTAGCCTGACGTGAGGATCTCCAGTTTATACTTTGGGTTCAATTTAACTGCAAAGTACACACTCGAGATTCCTCGTCGCTCCTTGCAGTCGCTCTGTCGGAATGACAAAGTTCAACGGTCATCAGTTCACTGACGTTCACTGTGACCAGACCCATTAGGAATGACATTCTCCCAAACCCGTCATCCTGAGGAATGAGCGTAAGCGAATGACGTGAGGATCTCCAGTCTATACTTCGGGTTCGACTTAACTGCGGAGTACCCACTCGAGATTCCTCGTCGAAACCTACGGTTTCTCTGTCGGAATGACAAAGTTCAACGGTCATCAGTTCACTAACGTTCACTATGACCAGACCCATTAGGAATGACAAAGTTGGGGGAATGACGATTCCCTAAAACTCGTCATCCTGAAGAAGGGCGAAAGACCTGACGTGAGGATCTCCAGTTTATACTACGAATTCAACTTGATTGCGAAGTACCCACTCGAGATTCCTCGTCGCTTACTTCGTTCGCTCTGTCGACAGTAGTTTTCGGGCTCAGCTTCGCTTCACCTCGAAAAGCCTTGATTAAGGGCTGTCATCAGTTCACTGACGTTCACTGTGACCAGACCCATTAGGGGTGACAAAGTTTCAACAGCCACCAGTTCCTTTCTACAAACAACTCTAAACCCAATATCCCATTCCATCCCTTACACATCTATCCACCTATTGCCCCTAGTGTCTCCGTAGGCTACGTATCTTCTTTTGCCTGAGCTTAGTCCAATGTATGACAGCCAAAGGTAGCCTTCGTTTTCTAGGAGTCTGTCGTAGTAGATTACATCTTTTGGCTGGTAGAGGGCTACTATTTGACTTTTTGTCGATGGGGCAGCTCTTACATTTGTCGCTTCTCTCACATATGCTAGTCTTTTTTTTATTTTTTCAGTCCACCTACTATCAGCACCAATAGGTCTAAAATATCTTTCTTCTTCACTTCTCTTACAGTCCAGATAATAGGTTATATAGGAGCTTTCGTCGTTTATTGATACGCCCCTATTTGTGTAGTTGCAGTGAATTATACTACCATTTCTTAAAAATATCCCCGTGTGTCCGAAGGCGCCGTAGCTTTTTCCTTCGACTCCTCTAATGAAGATATCGCCTCTTTTTACGTCTTTGTAATTATAAATTTCTCTAAAGATACTTCCCTTTAATTTGTAGAGGGACTCTGTGTTTCCTATGATACTTGTAGATGGGATGAAACCTCCCGCAATTAGCGAATAATAGACAAATGACGAACAGTCCATATATTCTGGTCCGAGTCTATCAGGATAAGCCATAGAATATCCGACTTTTCCCTTTTTACTTTGTGCAAATTCTATCATTTTTTCAATATTTCCCATATTTTCTCCTTTCTATTAAGAAAGCTCTGGGATATACCAGAGCTAACCTAACTTGTTTTTAATCTCCTTGATATCGATTAAAATTTCCTCGATCTTGCTATTTACTAGAAAGATCATGATCAAACAAATGGCTATTGGAAAGCCAAGGTCACTAATAATTTTAATTAGATCCATTACATATTTCGGCTATTTCTCTTTTACAGAAATTTTCTTAAGAATTTTAGGAAAGTTGATCTCTTACCTATCAAAGTCCAAGAATTGTTAAGAAAGTGCGCCACTCCTTTCTTTTAAATTTCTATTTATAAAACCTCCTCACTTTTATATAACGAAAATCGCTCTTCTTCCCGTTTATCCTATTAGCCTTGTGTTTTATATAATTTGAAAATATTAGCGAATAAGAAAGATTAATTTTAAGTAAAAGGCAATTATCCAATTAAACTTTTTCCTAAAAATCCTTTACTATAAGCTTGTCGACACAAAGAGAGCTCTCGGAAAGGATAAATTATGCAAATAAATTTAGAAAATTCTGAGAAGATATTACATGACTACATGCCACTGATCCTTGCAACTGTATCTAGGTTCAGTAGCTACGAAAAGGAAGAGTCCATGGACGAGGCGAGGATGATTCTAATAGAGTCAATCACAAGCTTCGATAATAGGAAAGGAAGTTTTGGCAATTACCTAAAAAACAGGCTAAACTACCACTTTCTCAATAAAAGCAGGGAAAAAAGAACGACTTCCCTTTACGAACTTGACTCAAAAGGTGTGGAACTTATTGAAAATGTGGCAGATCCTAGGGACTTTGAAGAAGAAATCTTCCACGAAGAAAGGCTCGCTAACCTAGACACTTACCTTGGACTTTTAGCAAAAAAAGACAGGAAGCTAGTTGAGATGAAATACCTAGAGAAAATGACCAATAGGCAAATAGGACAAATCCTAAACCGCTCCCCAAAAACAATAGCCAACCGCATATCCATAAGCCTTGCTAATATGAGAAAGTCTATTGTGGATTGTAAATAATTATATTTGGATAAAAAATTTCATAAAAGTAATTAAAGTAGAATTAAATTTATATAAATAAAACTAATATATAAAAACTTTTATGCATTATCTTCTTTTATATTTATATATATCCACATAGAAGAATACAGGGAATTTAGAACAAATCAATATTATAGCCAAACTATCAACCTATGGAGGTGACTAAGCTACAAGACTTGTCACCTCCATTTTTTAGATATATTTATAAGAAAGTAAAATAAAAATTTTTCTTGCATTTCCTACGAGTTAGTATACAATAATATTACAAAATGGATACATATTTTATATGTGTCATAAATGGACAATTGTTACTAAGACCCTAACTTTAATATAATAAACTGAAAAAGTTGGGCGAATATGAGTATTAGAGAGGTAATCTAAAATGGATACTAATGATAATCTAAGAAGAATCGTTGAGTATAAGAAACTTAAAGGTTCAATTAGAAAACCAAAATATGCTACAAGAAAACTATCAATAGGTCTTGTATCATGCATGCTTGGTTATGCTCTACTTGTTTCTCCAAGCTCAGTAGAAGCTAGTGCAGAAACAACAGATGTAGTAGTAGAAGAAAAAGCTACTTCACCTGAGGAAGATCCTGTAGATGAATCAAGCGAAGTAACTGATGAAACTAAAGAAGAACCAGTTACTTATAACGAAGAAAACTTAGACAATCTTCCTGTAGAAGACATCATAGAAGGTGACAAAACAGAAGAAACATCAGCAGATGTTAAAGAAGAGTTCAAGCTAACAGAAGAAGAAAAAGCTCGTCTAATAGAAGCAGACTTCACACAAGCTGAAATCGAAGAAATCGAAAAAGAAGCTAAAGAGAAAAAAGAAAAAGACGAAAACTTTAATGTAGAAAGCTTTTTAGATAAGAAAATAGCTGACAAAAAGTTAGCTGATGAAGAAGCTAAAAAGGCAGAAGAAAAAGCTGACAAAGAAACTCTTGAAGTAAGCGAAGATGGAGCTGACAAAAAAGAAGCTCAAAAAGCTGGCGAAGATAAAATTATTACTGAAGACCAAAAGAAAAAAGCTGGTCAATCTGCAAACAACTGGGATGAAAAAATCACAGAAGATAATGACTACTGGAGAGCCCCAGAAGGCTATAATAAGGCTAAAAATATGGGTGGGCTTAGTAACGGTGGTATGGCACTGAACGAAGTAAACTACCTCGGAACCTATACTGACGAAACAGGCAGAGATGTAATCAGACTTGAGTGGAAGGGAGATTCCAGAACAGCAGAATCTGTTTGGATGAACCAACTTTCATTAGCCTTTAAATTCCAAAAAGACCTATATGAAAAAATTGACTGGGATAGGTCTTATGTTTACTCAACATCTAAAGGTGAACAAAAATTCTTATTTAACAATGTAAACGCAGCTGATTACCAAGCAGAGTTTATGTTATCACAGATAACTGGTACCTACACAGGTAACCTATATGAACTACCTATGAACCTTGTGCTAAAAGAAGGCGTAAAGATATCTGACCTAGGAAAGAAAGACTATCTTGTTCAACATAGGGGTTATGATACAAAATATAAAGAAGTATTAGCTAACTTCCCAGGAACAGTTGGAACTAGGAATTTAAATGAGGTTGAATATTCACAATTTACAAAATCAACTGTTATACCTCTAAACTCTAATCTTAACAATGATGTAATTCCAGCTAACTCAAATAAAGAATCTAACAGACTAAGCTTTGGTTCAAGTGAGTATGATAGTGAGAAAAAGGTTATAAAAGCTAAACACTACTACAGAAAATCTGACTCTATAGACTCATATTTAGGTAATGTTGGTTTCACTCAATCCTTTGACGCAAGACTCCTTGACCTACTAAAAGAAGATGAGCAAGGAAACGTAGCCTATCTTAATGTTAATGGTATAGATGATAAAAAAGCTTATAAGGACACTCCAAAAGTAGGTATAAAGAGAAGCCAAATCAATGTAAAAAATGGAGTTGCTACAATTTATGTAGTAGGATCTGACTTTGAGTCCAACCTTGATAAAACTGGAAACAAGGTAGTTCGTGCTACATCAGGAAAAATTAAAACAGGTATCTACTCAACCCTATTTAAAACAGCTACTATAAACTATGTAAATACTACTATAGAATACAATGTTGATGAGGATATGATTTCAAAATTATTCCCTCAAAACAAATACCTACAAGCTTATGCATTCAAAAGTGGATTTATCCATGAAAACAAAGATGGTTTCCTAAGATCAGACCAAGAAGTAAAAGAAGATACTGTTATAGAAAAAGGTAGCAAGCTTACCCTTGAATTTAAAGATCAGATGCCAGATAAAGGCAACCAATATGTAATGCAAATAGGCGATACCTACCACCTAATGAACGATAAATCAGCTCCACATTGGGCAAATGATTTTGAAACCATCACAGAAAGAAACGCTGGTGGTTTAGGTTCATCTAGAAATATGAAGTATGACATTGACATGAAGGCTGGTAGAACCCTTTCTGCAGGTGAAAAAATCAGACTTTGGATTGTAAATGACAATGGTCACAAATACGAAAGCCAAAGCTGGAGACTATTTATCAATACAGGCAATGCCGAAACAGATAAAGATATAGTAAATGTAGAAGGCGAAAACTTCGAAAAAGACTATAGTCCATATTACTTCCAACACTCAAAGAGCGTTGATGGTGTAATGGTTACTAAGTACAAATATGTACCACAAGTAGAAGAAATATTTGATACCGATGAAGAAATTGTAGGTACTGTACGTAGAGACGGAAACGATGTAACAGGCTATTACATGGCTCCAGATGGATCCAAGTACTACTTTAGTGCTGAAAAGTCAGATGAATCTGATAAAGCTAGAACAATAATTCTTGATGAAAACGGCAGAGAAGTTAAAGAAGGCGATAAGAATTATAAAAATGTCTTCAATTACGCTCTAGGTCAACTTAAAGATGAAAATGACGAAGGTTTAAAACTTAAAAAAGATATGCCAATCTACCTAAACAACTCAAGAAAAGGTCAATTCCCATCAGACCCAGTTGTAGAAAAGGTAAAAGCAAGAGTTACATTTGACTATAACTACGAAGGTAAACCAGAAGATAAAGTAGTAGTAGCACCAGAAAATGACCAATATCTAGGAAACGCTGGTTACACACCAAACGGACTAGACTATAACGGTACAAATGTAATGCCAGAAGATCCAACTAGAGAAGGATATGTATTCAAAGGTTGGGCAACAACACCTGATGCTACAGAAGCAGACTTTACAAAAGATACACCAATAACTGAATCACTTAAGGTATATGCTATTTGGGAAGAAGAAAAAATAAAAGACAACTACGAACCAGCTTACGAAGAAAAAACTGGCGAAGTTGATACAGAAGTTGCTGTTACACCTACTTTCACAGATAAAGAAGGAAATCCAGCTACTGCTCCAGAAGGAACAAAATTTGCCCTAGGCGAAGGTGCTCCAGCAGGTGCAACAATAGATGAAAACACTGGAGAAATCAAATACACACCAAAAGCAGAAGATAGTGGCAAAGATGTTGTAATTCCTGTAGTAGTAACTTATCCAGATGATTCAACTGACGAAGTAAGTGCAACAATCAAGGTAGCTGAACAAGACACAACAGCACCAACAATCACACCAATCGACGATACAACAGTTACAGAAAAACAACCAATCGACGAAATCACTGTAGAAACAGACGATGAAAACGCAGAAGTAACAGTAGACGGACTACCAGAAGGTGTAGAATACGATAAAGAAACAGGAAAAATCACAGGAACACCAGAAGTAACTGATTGGGGTAAAGACGAAGAAGAAAGAGACTTCGAAGTAACAGTAAAAGCAAAAGACGAAGCTGGCAACGAATCAGAAGAAACATTCACAATCACAGTACAAAGAGATACAGACGGTGACGGAGAACCAGACGTAACAGATCCAGATGATGATGGAGATGGAGCAACTGACGAAGAAGAAAAAGAAGCTGGAACAGATCCAAAAGACCCAGATTCAAAACCAGATACAACAGCACCAACAATCACACCAATCGACGATACAACAGTTACAGAAAAACAACCAATCGACGAAATCACTGTAGAAACAGACGATGAAAACGCAGAAGTAACAGTAGAAGGTCTACCAGAAGGTGTAACATATGATAAAGAAACAGGAAAAATCACAGGAACACCAACAGTAGACGATTGGGGTAAAGACGAAGAAGAAAGAGACTTTACAGTAACAGTAAAAGCGAAAGACGAAGCTGGCAACGAAGCTGAAGACGAAACCTTCACAATCACAGTCCAAAGAGATACAGACGGTGACGGAGAACCAGACGTAACAGATCCAGATGATGATGGAGATGGAGCAACTGACGAAGAAGAAAAAGAAGCTGGAACAGATCCAAAAGACCCAGATTCAAAACCAGATACAACAGCACCAGTAATCACAGCAGAAAATGTTACAGCTGTAGAAGGACAAGAAATCACACCAGTACCAGTAACAACTGATGATGACAAAGCAACAGTAACAGTAGAAAATCTACCAGAAGGCTTAATCTACAATCCAGAAACAAAACAAATTGAAGGAAAAGTAGAAAAATCAGACGACTGGGGAGACGAAGAAGAAAAAACTGTAACAGCAACAGTAAAAGCAGTTGATGAAGCAGGAAATGAATCAACAAAAGAAATCACAGTTACAATACAAAGAGATACAGACGGTGATGGAACTCCAGATGTAACAGATACTGATGATGATGGAGATGGTGCAACTGACGAAGAAGAAAAAGAAGCTGGAACAGATCCAAAAGACCCAGATTCAAAACCAGATACAACAGCACCAACAATCACACCAATCGACGATACAACAGTTACAGAAAAACAACCAATCGACGAAATCACTGTAGAAACAGACGATGAAAACGCAGAAGTAACAGTAGACGGACTACCAGAAGGTGTAGAATACGATAAAGAAACAGGAAAAATCACAGGAACACCAGAAGTAACTGATTGGGGTAAAGACGAAGAAGAAAGAGACTTCGAAGTAACAGTAAAAGCAAAAGACGAAGCTGGCAACGAATCAGAAGAAACATTCACAATCACAGTACAAAGAGATACAGACGGTGACGGAAACCCAGACGTAACAGATACAGATGATGATGGCGATGGCGTAACTGACGAAGAAGAAAAAGAAGCTGGAACAGATCCAAAAGACCCAGATTCAAAACCAGACACAACAGCACCAACAATCACAGCAGAAGATGTTACAGCTGTAGAAGGTAAAGAAATCACACCAGTACCAGTAACAACTGATGATGAAAAAGCAACAGTAACAGTAGAAAATCTACCAGAAGGCTTAATCTATAATCCAGAAACAAAACAAATTGAAGGAAAAGTAGAAAAATCAGACGACTGGGGAGACGAAGAAGAAAAAACTGTAACAGCAACAGTAAAAGCAGTTGATGAAGCAGGAAATGAATCAACAAAAGAGATTACAGTTACAATTCAAAGAGATACAGACGGTGACGGAAACCCAGACGTAACAGATACAGATGATGATGGCGATGGCGTAACTGACGAAGACGAAAAAGAAGCTGGAACAGATCCAAAAGATCCAGATTCAAAACCAGAATCAGAAAATGAAGCTGATAAGTATGAGCCAACTGTAGAAAAAGAAGAAGTAGAAAAAGGTGGAGAAGTTGATCTAACAGACAACGTAACAAACCTAGATAAACTTCCAGAAGGTACAAAAGTAGAAGATGTAACTCCAGAAGGAGCAATCGATACTGAAACACCAGGTGACTACACAGGAAAGATCAAAGTAACTTACCCAGACGGATCAAGTGAAGAAGTAGAAGTACCAGTAACAGTAAAAGATACAACACCAGCAGAAAAAGACGCTGACAAGTATGACCCAACTGTAGAAAAAGAAGAAGTTGAAAAAGGTGGCAAAGTTGACCTAACAGACAACGTAACAAACCTAGATAAACTTCCAGAAGGTACAAAAGTAGAAGATGTAACTCCAGAAGGAGCAATCGATACTGAAACACCAGGTGACTACACAGGAAAGATCAAAGTAACTTACCCAGACGGATCAAGTGAAGAAGTAGAAGTACCAGTAACAGTAAAAGATACAACACCAGCAGAAAAAGACGCTGACAAGTATGACCCAACTGTAGAAAAAGAAGAAGTTGAAAAAGGTGGCAAAGTTGACCTAACAGACAACGTAACAAACCTAGATAAACTTCCAGAAGGTACAAAAGTAGAAGATGTAACTCCAGAAGGAGCAATCGATACTGAAACACCAGGTGACTACACAGGAAAAATCAAAGTAACTTACCCAGATGGATCAAGTGAAGAAGTAGAAGTACCAGTAACAGTAAAAGATACAACTCCTGAAGACAAGAAAACATCAGTTGACGAATCAGGTAAAAAACCAGTAGACCCAACAGATGAAAAACAAGATACAGGTGTTAAGGTTGAAAATCCAGACGAAGATACAAAGGTATCAGCAAAAGATGAAGACGGTAAAGATGTACCAGTTGAAATCGACGAAAATGGAAACATCGTAGTAACACCAGGTGAAGATGTAGATGGTCCAATCACAGTAACAGTAGAAGATCCAGAACTACCAGACGGAAAAGTTGACGTAGAAGTTGAAGTAAATGGTCACGAAAAAGACAAAGACGACAACGGATCAAACAAAACAATAGCTGACAAAGTTGATCCAACTATACCAGAAAAAACAGAAGTTGAAGATGCTAACAAGCTAACAGAAGATGAAAAGAACACTGTAAAAGACAAGATCGAAGAAGCAAACAAGGATAAATTCCCAGAAGGAACAAAAGTAGACGTTGACGATAAGGGCAATGCAACAATCACTTACCCAGATGGATCAACAGACACAATCCCAGCTGATAAGCTAATTAAAGAAAAGGCTGATGACAAGACAATAGCTGACAAGGTAGATCCAAATATCCCAGAAAAAACAGAAGTTGAGGATAAAAACAAGCTAAATAAAGAAGAGCAAGCTAAGGTAGCTGAGAAGATCAAGGAAGCTAACAAGGACAAATTCCCAGAAGGAACAGATGTATCAGTTGATGATAAGGGTAATGCAACAATTACCTATCCAGATAAATCAAAAGATACAATCCCAGCTGACAAGCTAATCAAAGAAAAGGCTGATGACAAGACAATAGCTGACAAAGTAGATCCAAATATCCCAGGAACAACAGAAGTTGAAAACAAGGATAAGCTAACTCCAGAAGAGCAAGCTAAGGTAGCTGATAAGATCAAGGAAGCTAACAAGGATAAATTCCCAGAAGGAACAAAAGTAGACGTTGACGATAAGGGAAATGCAACAATCACTTACCCAGATGGATCAACAGATACAATCCCAGCTAAAGATCTTGTAGTAGAAAAAGACAAGGGAACAACTACACCTGACCTTAACGATTCTGAAAAGAATGTCGTTGTAGTACCAAAGGATAAAACAGGCGTAGTAGATAAAGACAACCTAACTGACAAGGAAAGAGCTGAAGTAGCTGAGAAAGTTAAGAAGGCAAATCCAGAAGTTAAGGAAGTAGTTGTAGATAAGAATGGTAACGCAACACTTATTTACAAAGACGGTTCTGAAAACACAATCCCTGCTGATAAACTAGTTTATGAAATCGGCAAGGTTACAGTTCCTAGTCAACAAACAAATAACAAAGATAACAAGAACAGCAACACTTCTAAGGCTAAGAAAGGCTCTAACGTTAAGACAGGAGTTGAGTCATTAGCAGGAGTAGCAGCAACTCTAGCTGCAGCTGCAAGTGGTATCTTTGCAACAAGAAAGAAAAAAGAGGATGAGGAATAATCTTTAGATTAATCTAAATAATAATCTCATCTCTAAGAAAACCCAGGCTTAGGCTTGGGTTTTTCTTGTGGGAAAATATTAGAAATGTGAACTCTATCTGAAAATCAGGGAAAATAGAGTGTCAAATTTTCTAGACTAGATATTGGCTGATTTTGCGAGGTAAATTTAACCATAACAGACTTTTAATGTACCCTGAATTATATTTTAAGAAACTTATTGATTTATTGTACTCACTGGTGTATACTATAAGCACACTTAAAGTATGTATTAATTTTATACAGGCTATTAGTGTCTGAAAGGAGGTAGAAATGACAGATGATATCATTGCTATCTTGCCTGAGTCTATCGCTGGCGTTGGGATAGGCTCTAGGATTTATAGAGTGGAAAGTACAGAGCTTGATACTAGAACACCAACCCATTATCTAAAGAATATGTACGATGCTAGGGGAAAGACTAAGAAACTCGTCGATAAATATATCAACAAGCGTATTCAAATTGGGAGAAACTACCCCTATGTGATTGATACAGACCATGTGTTTTTTGCTATCAAGTTTAGAACAAGCTCCTACGATGAGCAAACTCGTGCCTTTGTCAATGTGAAATATGTGGATAGGATAGAGGATTCGTCAGTGGTGCTTGTGACAGGCGAGAGGATTGATTCTTTGAATGTAAAGGATACCCTAATTTCAAATAGGATAAATGCCTTGGTCTTTTATTTGGAGCTTATGGCAAAAAGTCTAGCTGATTGTAATAGAAACATAAACTACATCAGAGAAAAGTTTATGGATTAACTTTATATTTTTGCCTATAAATGCTATAATGGAGGAAACAGTTTTACACGATTTTGATTGAAATTTGGCATAAATTGGGTATAGTATGCTCATAAAAATGACAATTACATTGCATTTCTGTATCGAAGTTGTGTAATGATTGTAATGAGTGCTTAGGTAAAATAAAGGAGAATTTTAATGAAAAGAAATAAAATAGCTGCTGGTGCTCTTGCACTAGCCTTAGGATTTGGTGCTGTAGCTCCAGTTCACGCTGCTGAGTTAGATTCAGAAAAAGCCAAAGACCTTTCTGAGAGAATCCAAGAGCAAATAAAAAAACATGAGAAAGAAGCTGAAACATTCGACAAATTGCTAAGACAAGCTGAAAAAGATCGAATGGAAGCTGAAAAAGGCGAAGGTGCTGGATCAGAAACAACTGAACCAGAAGATAAACCAGAGGATAAGCCTGCTGACAAACCAGAAGATAAGCCAGAAGACAAACCTGCTGATAAACCAGAAGATAAACCTTCTGAAAAACCAGAAGATAAGCCTTCTGAAAAACCAGAAGATAAACCTTCTGAAAAACCAGAAGACAAACCTTCTGAAAAGCCAGAAGATAAACCTTCTGAAGATAAAAAAGATGAAGCTGATGATGAAGAAATAAAAAAAGGTCCTTACGATACAAAAGAAGAGGCTACAGAAGCTGCTAAAAAAGCTCTAAAAGCAGCTCCTACAATGAATGAATATGTAGTATACAAAGATGCTGCAGACAAATTCTTCTTCTATCTTAGAAATAACTCTACAGATGGTGAAGGAAAAGTAGAAGAAGATGGAAATGAAGTAGTAGCAACAGGCAAGAAAGACGACAGCAAAGAAAGCTCAAGCCCAGCTAGACAAGCTGACAACAATGCTAAGACAGGTGTTACTGGACTAGTAAGTGTTGCAAGCATCCTTGGTGCAGCTTCAGTTGCATACGTTGCTAGCAAAAAAAGAGACTAATTAAATAACCTAGGGTGCACACTAGGAAATTTAGAAAAAAGAGTTGACCGCGGTACTCATAATTAGACCTCCTAAGGGAGGTCTTTTTTATAGGAAAATCGAGAAAAATCCAAACTTTTGGAAAAAGCTTTCCCTTTTGACATATTGCTTAGAAAGCTATATAATTTAAGTAAAACAATAAGTTAGGAGCGAATATGAAAAAGAGCAAAATAGCAGCTGGTGTACTACTACTTGCAATGGGACTAACACCAGTAAATAGCGGACTTAGCTATGCTGATGATATAGAAGAAACACAAGTAGAAGAAAGCACACAAACAGAACCTACTGGCGAAGAAACAGAAGATAAAGCTAGTGAAGATACAAACAAAACTGGTGAAAATAAAGAAGAATTAGAAATATCAGATGAAAAAGAAATGGAAAATCAACAAGCAAACGACGTAGATCCACTTGTTGAAGATTTTTCTATGGAAGAATTTATCAATAACAAGGTTAGCGAGATTAGTGCTACTAAGCTATACAAGATAGCAACAACAGACGAACTAGATGCATTTAATGCTAATATTGAAAATTTAAAAGCTGGGTCAAAGGACTTGGGCGAGGATAAAAGCGAAGAAGTAGCTAACAATATTGCTGAATACAGCAAAGTTTTAGGAAAAACTGTTGTTTTCGCTAAACCTTATAGAACTAGACTAAGAATTCTAACAAAAATTGCTGACAATAAATTAGCCAAAGAAAAAAACGAAGATTTATCTAAAGCCAACAAGGAAGCAAAAGATTTGATCCATGCCAAGGATACTAGCCTAGATAGTCTATCTGATGCAGGTCAAAAGTTACTTGACTTTGTTGGAACCTACGAGCTTGATGAAGAAAGCTTGAAAGAAATCTATAAGTTAGATGGTTATCCTGGAGAGGTACTTGAATTATTCGCAGAAGATGACTTCGCCCGTGGACTAGATGAGCTCGAACTAGAAAAAGAAGCTTATCTATCAGATGCTAAAAGATACTCAGAAGATTCATTAAAACAATTAGAAGAAGGCGAGCAATTAGTTACTAAACAGGCGGAAATAACTAAAAAATACAAAAATGCAGTCGAAGAGCTTAGAAATGCAAGTGGAGAAAAGGATATTAACGAAAAAATCAATGCCTTGACTGGGCCTGCTTACGACATGGACAATATGGTTATCCAATATAACAAGAAGGTAAAAGAAAAAGCTGAGGCTAATGATGAATACGAAAAAGCTCTAAATGATACTGAGTTTGAAGGAAAAGAAGCTTACAAGAGAACAAGTAAAGAATACAAGGATAAGTATGTTGCTGCAAAGAGTGCTTTAGAAAAAGAGAAGAACGAAAAGAACCTCAAGGCTCTTAACGACATCAAGGCAGATATCATTAAAAATTCCTTCGCAGCTAAACTTGCAGAACTAAGAGCTGCTATCGACAATCCTGAAGAAAAGAATGTAAGTGATGAAGAATTTGAAAGAATCAAGAAACAATATCATGAAAAGTTAGATGCAATTGAAAATGACAAGGAAAAAACACTAGATGACCTGCTTAAGTTTGAGAAAGACGAACTTCCAACATACAAGAAACTTGTAAATCCAGAAAAAGAAGGAAGCGGAAGTACACCAAATCCTACTCCTGGTAAAAAGAAAACAGTTGCCAAAAAAGTAACCACCAAAAAATCAAAGGGCAAAGTTAGAACAGGTGTTGAATCTATATTGCCAATAGCAGGTGGAGTAGCAGTAGTGGCTGCCATTGCCCTATTTTTAACTAGAAAGAAAAAGTAAGGAGAACCCATGAAAAACACAAAATATATATTATTAGCCTTAGTTTTAAGTCTAGGTCTAACATCTTGTAACAACCTTAGCCAAAACACAAACAACAAGGAAGAAACTGCCCAAACAGAGTCAAGCGAAGAAAACAAAGACGCTAAGGACACTAAAGACGAGAAAAAAGACAGCAAAGAAGACAAAGAAGCTAAGAAAGATACCGACAAAGAAACATCTGACAAAGATGACGGCATGGAAGATGTCGACGAAGAAGAACTAAGAGAAGAACTAAAAAACCTTGAAGATTCCCTATTTGAAAACAAGGTACAAGCTAGAGCTTGTGAGATTCTAATGGAAGAAAATCCAGAATTAGTAGAAGACATCAGAGGCGATTTAGAAGCCCTATTAGAAGAATCAAACGCAAGTGTTGAAGCAAGTGAAGAATTAATCAGACAAGTAAAAGAATACCTAGGCGAAGAATAAAATAGGCTTAAAAGTAAGCTTCCTCGAAAGAGGGAGCTTTTTTGTGTGAAGAAAAATAAAAAATCGGGAAAAACCCCTCGTTTTGTTATATATAGGTGTAGGGCCTACAAAATAACAAAAGGAGAAAGAAATGAAACTAAAAATAATCTTTGAAGTAAAATCTAAAATCACAGGACAAATGAAGGAAGTCTACAAGACATTTTCAAATCTCGCAGAAGATATAACAGACGAAGGACTCAAACAATTTGCCATAGCCTACGCAGGCCTAGTTGACAAAAACGCCTTTGAATCATACAAAATCATCACAGAACAACTAAACTAAGGAGGATGTAAATGACAAAAACAAGAATAAAAATGCAATTTAAAGATGAAACAGGCTCTACAAGAATAATCACAATAGATAGACCTAGAGAAGACATTACAGATACTGACGTAAAAAACGCCATGGAAGAAATCCTAGCATCAAAAGCCCTATCCACCAAAAACGGTCTATTAGTAGAAAAAGTAAAAGCGTTCAAAGAAACAGTAGAACAAACCGACTATCAAATAGCATAAAAAGAAAGGTAAGCCCACAAAACGGCTTGCCTTTTTGCTTGATGAGAATGTAAATTAAGTTGAGGTTAAACTGTGCAATTAATTCTCAAAAACACGTCATTCCGAAAGAGAAACCGCTAGGTTTCGACGAGGAATCTCGAGTTAGTAATCCGCAGTTAAGAGGAAACCGAAGCATCTAATGTAGATCCTCACGTCGTTTCGCTCCTCAGGATGACGGGTTTAAGAGAATATCGATGCCCTAACTCTATCATTCCTAATGGGTCTGGTCACAGTAAACGTCAGTGAACTGATGACATTAAAATACGTCATTCCGACAGAGCGAGGTATGAGCGACGAGGAATCTCCAGTGGGTACTACGAAGTTAAGTATAATCCGAATTACCTACCATTCCAAACTAAGGTCTTTCCACTCGCTGTTTAATTCATTAATCAAAGCTATCTTTTTATCTCTTCGATAGGATTTAATTTGTTTTTCTCTTGCTATGGCGGATTCTACCGACTCACTTACTTCGTAGTAGACAAGCTTATTGGTGTTATATTTACTCGAAAATCCATCCACTAAGTGGTTTTTATGCTCGTATAGCCTTCTTTCGAGATTATTGGTGACTCCAGTGTAAAGGACTTTGTTTGTTTTGTTGGTTAGTATATAGATGAAATACATATGACTTCCTTTTTTAATTTATTATACTTGTAATTTTGAAAAAAGATGGGTGGGATATTGAAATTAAGCTTCTATTTCGCAGTCAAGTTAAATACGGAGTACACACTGTAGATCCTCACGTCGCTTCGCTTCTCAGGATGACGGGTTTCAGAGAATATCTATATCTTTATCTCAACCCCCCCCACAAATTATCCTAATTTATTGCAATTTTCTTCATTTTAGATGATAATTATAGTAAGAAGAGAAAGGATATTTTTATGAATGAATTGACTGTTTGCTTGATTTTTGTGCTGGCAGTGATTAGTTTGATTTCGGCACTTTTTACTGAGAAGAAGCTTCTTTTTATAGGTGAGGCTGTTATTCTTCTTGTTGTCTTTTACATTTTAAATAACAAGTACAAGGTAGCCGAGTCTTGGCCTTTGGCTATGTTTCTTGCGGGTGCTACTCTCCTTGCTCTTGAGATTTTTATTCCAAGCTTTGGGATTATCGGCATAAGCGGGATTGTCCTTGTGGGTTTTGCCCTTTACCATTCTTATTTTATGGATGGGAGAGAGATTTTCATCATGGTTAGCTCAAGTTTTGCTATCGTCCTAACTTTGATAGTCTATGTTATGTTTGGCTTTAGGGTGAATATTTTCGATAGGGGAGTCCTAACTGAGGTCAATTCCAAGGCTAGAGGGTTTAATTCTAGGAAAGATCACAAGGACTTGGTTGGTAAGGTTGGAAAGACTATCTCTATCCTAAGACCAGCTGGAAAGATTGAAATAGACGGATCTTTGTACGATGCTACTAGCCAAGGTGGTTTTATAGAAAAGGGAAAGACGGTTGAGGTTGTTAGTTTTACTAACGGAAATATTGTTGTAAAGGAGATACAATGAATTTTATAATTTTAGGTTTGGTAATTGTTTTAGTGGTCGTGTTTTTGACTCTTGTACCTATTGGTCTTTGGATAACAGCTAGGTTTTCTGGGGTTAATATTTCAATGGCAGCCCTTGTTGCCATGCGTTTTAGAAGGCTATCACCATCAAAGATAGTTAATGCAATGATTAAGTCCCACCAAGCAGGCATTCAAATTCCTACAAATGATTTGGAAAGCCACTACCTTGCAGGTGGAAATATCAACCAAGTAGTTGACGCTCTAATTGCAGCAGAAAGGGCAAATATCGACCTTTCTTTTGAGCAAGCAGCAGCAATTGACCTTGCTGGCCGTAATGTTTTTGAGGCAGTCCAAGTATCTGTTACACCAAAGGTAATCAACACTCCAGTTATAGCGGCAGTTGCTAAAAATGGTATCGAGGTTAAGGTTATAGCCAAGGTTACTGTTAGGGCAAATATCGAAAGACTAGTCGGTGGTGCAGGTGAAGAGACAATCATAGCTAGAGTTGGCGAGGGAATCGTAACTACAGTTGGTTCTTCTGATTCTCATGCCCAAGTTTTGGAAAATCCTGACAATATTTCCCAAACAGTTTTAATGAAGGGACTAGACAGCGGAACAGCCTTTGAGATTCTTTCTATAGATATAGCTGATGTGGATGTCGGTAGAAATGTCGGCGCCCAACTACAAAGAGACCAAGCTGAGGCAGACAAGAATATTGCCCAAGCTAAGGCTGAGGAAAGACGTGCCCAAGCTATCGCCCTTGAACAAGAAAATAGGGCTAAGGTTGTCGAAGCTGAAAGCAAGATTCCAACAGCTATTGCTGAGGCTTTCGAAAAGGGTAACCTCGGAGTGATGGACTATTACAATATCAAAAATGTCAATGCAGACACCAAGATGCGTGAGGCAATCTCTGGTGATGATGGGACTGAGATAGATGTTTAGGAAAAGAAATAAAACTAACAAGATATCAAAAGAAACCTTCGACGAGTGGAAAAAGCGTGCAGATGATCTGATAGATAAGTACGTAGCCGAAGAAGGAGCGAATTTGTTTAATCCTACCAAGGAAAATAAGAAAGAAAAAAAGCCAGATAAAGTTATCATCAAAGAATCTGAGGGAGATAATCTATCAGAGGCAAGGATTAGGCAAAGTGAAAAGACTAGAGAGAAGAAAAGGAAAGCTAAGCTTAGCGAAAAGAATGAAAGAAGAAAGAAGTTAAGACAAGCACTGATTTTTAAAGAAGTGTTGGATGAGCCTGTCTCAAAGAGATCTAAGGCGAAACGAGTATAATATTCCTAATGGAGGGATAGTATTATAGAATTAATAGAAATTACCAGTCCCGATCAAGTGATTAGCTTGTTCGGGAACTTTGATAAGAACAGAAAATATATAGAAGATAGATTTGATACAAAGATTAAGCTAAAGGATAACAGGCTTGAAATAAAGGGAGATGAGGTAAACACAAGGCTTACTAAAAGCTTGATAGAGGGTTTGCTTACCTATCTAAAGAAGAATAAGAGCCTTGATTTCCAACAAATAAAATACCAAGCAGACATGCTTGAAAGAGATAACAAGGACGTTATAAAGGGTATGCTTGACGGAGTTGTTGTAACTAGAGCTGATGGCAAGCCAATTAAGCCAAAGACCCTAGGACAAAAATCCTACATCGACAAGATTAACTCAAACGACGTTGTCTTTGGGATAGGGCCAGCTGGTACAGGAAAGACATATCTTGCCGTAGCAATGGCAGTAAAGGCCTTCAAGGCTGGAGCAGTTGATAGGATAATCCTAACCCGTCCTGCAGTAGAGGCTGGCGAGAGCTTGGGATTCTTGCCGGGAGATCTACAAGATAAGGTAGACCCATACCTAAGACCCCTTTACGATGGGCTTTTTGATATCCTAGGCTATGAAACCTACCAAAACTTGGTGGAAAAGGGACTAATAGAAGTAGCTCCCCTTGCCTACATGAGAGGTAGAACTCTCGATAGGTCTTTTGTAATCCTTGATGAGGCACAAAACACCACAGGCGAGCAAATGAAGATGTTTCTAACAAGGCTTGGTTTTGGATCAAAGGCGATCATTACAGGAGATAAGACCCAAGTCGACCTACCAAGAGGAAAGAAAAGCGGGATCAAGGCAGCAGAACATATCCTAAAGGATGTGGAAGGGATCGCCTTTATGGAATTTTCTTCTGTCGACGTCGTAAGACACCCACTTGTTCAAAGGATAATAGATGCCTACGAAAAAGACGAGCAAAGAAGGATAGAAGAGAGAAAAAAGAGGGAAGATTCTTCCAAGGAAGATTAACTTATGCATCTACTCATAGAAAATAAAACAGATGAAGAAATAAAATTTGATATAGACCTTGAAAAGACAGTCGCCGAAGTCCTAAAAACTGAGGGGCTAGAGGATAATTACGAGGTATCTATTACTTTTGTCGATAGAGAAGAAATCCACAATCTAAACAAGGAGTTTAGGGGAGTCGATAGGCCTACAGATGTCCTATCTTTTCCCCTAGATGATGAAATACTTATCCCTAACGAAGATATAATGTTAGGAGATATAGTAATTTGTCTGGATGTAGCCAAGGACCAGGCGATAGAGTTTGGACATTCCCTAAGAAGGGAGGTCATGTACCTAACATGTCATTCGACCCTACACCTCTTAGGCTACGACCATATGGAAGAAGATGAAAAAAGAGAGATGAGAACTCGTGAGAAAGAAGTTATGAAAAACCTCAGAGTTTTCAAATCAGACAGCAAGGAAACCTTCGACCATGCTGACAAAAACGATTACGCCAGAGAAAAAATCGACCCATCTGGCAAGATGACGACAGAAGAGTTTAAGAGTCTAAGAGATGATCTAAAAGAAGAAATCAAAGAAGAACTTAGGATAGAGCAGAGGTATGCCAATGTAGACTATGGCAAGATCTACACCAAGGAAGATTTAACTCACGGACAGAAGTTTCTAAAAGGCTTTGACTATGCCTATGAGGGCTTGGTATTTGCCATAAATCACGAAAAGAACATGAAGTTTCATATCCTAGCCTGCGCTATAGTTTTAGTTGCAAGCTTATTTTTCAATATATCTAGGATAGAGATGATGTTTTTAGTCTTTGCTATAACAAGTGTAATCGCCCTTGAGCTAGTCAACACAGCCCTAGAAAATGCAATAGACATATCAACTGACGGTAGGTGGCTTTACCTTGCCAAGTCTGCCAAGGACGTATCGGCAGCTGCCACCTTTATATCAGCTTTAAACGCTTTATTTATTGGATATCTCATATTTTTTGACAAATTTCTAAACTTTTACGACTCAGTTATCCTAAGGATAGCCAGACGACCTAGCCATTTGGCACTGATTTCTATATCCCTAATTATAATTATAACGGTATTTTTTAAGGGAATATTTTACGAGGGCCATGGAACTGCCTTTAGGGGTGGCTTTGTAAGCGGGCATACATCAGTGTCCTTTGGACTTGCCACAATGGGAATAATGATGGTCGACAATCCCCTAGTTAGACTAATCCTTTTGGGTCTTGCCCTAATAGTTGCGGAAAGCAGGTATGAGGCAAATATCCATTCGACCAAGGAAATACTAAGAGGAGCGATCCTTGGAATAAGCGTCGCCCTTGTGATATTTGGAGTTTTTTCATGAAAAATATAGAAGAATTAATACAAATTGCCCTAGATAATAAGGAAAATTCCTACTCTCCTTACTCAAACTTTAGGGTATCAGCAGTAGTTATGACAAAAAATGGCGAAATTTATAAGGGAGTAAACATTGAAAATGCCTCCTATCCTGCGACTATTTGTGCCGAAAGATCTGCCCTTGCAGCAGCCATTTCAGAGGGAGCGAGAGATTTTCATACCATAGTTATAACAGGCGATAGCAAGGATACCTATCCTTGTGGAGTGTGTAGGCAATTTATGGCAGAAGTCTTGGATACAGATACTAAGGTTGTCATAGCAAACTCACCTACAGATTATAAAACATATTCAATGGAAGATCTACTTCCTCATAGTTTTAGCAAAAAGGACTTATTATGATAAAATCAGGATTCGTCTCAGTAGTTGGCCGTGCCAATGTCGGCAAATCTACCCTTATGGAAAAGATCTTGGGAGAGAAAATATCTATTATATCAAACAAGGCACAAACTACCAGAGATAAGATACAAATTATATACAATGATGAAGATAGCCAGATAATATTCCTCGATACTCCAGGCATCCAAACACCTAGAAACAAACTTCAAGAAAGGCTATTGACTTTCTCTGAGGAAAGCTTGGCAGAGTCTGATATCATAACCTTTGTAGTAGATGATTCAGAAGAGATTGGCAGAATAGATAGTGAAATCCTAGATATGCTAGGAAAAATCAAGCTTCCAAAAATCCTTCTAATAAATAAAACAGACCTTGCTGATAATGAAAGAATCGCAAAGATTAGGGCAAACTTCAGAGCCTATGACTTTGATAGGATTATAGAAATATCTGCCCTAGAGGATAAAAATATAGATATCTACCTTGAAACAATCAAGGAAATGCTAGATTTTGGCCCAGCCTATTATGATAGGGACATGATTACAGATAGAAGCGAGAGATTCATAGTAAGTGAAATCATTAGAGAAAAGGCTCTTAGGAACTTATCTGAGGAAGTCCCTCACGGAATAGCTGTAAGGATTGATGATTTTAAACAAAGAGAAAACAAGAAATTGATAGACATCAGAGCATCAATCATAGTAGAAAAACCTAGCCACAAGGAGATAGTCATAGGCAAAAAAGGCTCTATGATTAAGAAAATCGGCATGGATGCAAGAAGTGAAATAGAGGCATTTTTGTCATCTAAGGTCAACCTTCAATTGTGGGTCAAGGTTGAAAAGGACTGGCGCAAGAAAGAAAAGCTGGTGGATCGCTTTGGCTACAAGTGATCTCGATGATGTTACAGGTTTCGTCCTTAGAGAGTTTAAATACAAGGAATCAAGCAAGATTGTAGAAGTCTTTACTGAAAAGTTCGGTAGGATTTCAATAATAGCCAAGGGTGTGCTAAAGAAAAACGCCAAAAACCTCTCATTGACAGCGAGATTTATGAAGGTAAACTTATCCTTGTACAAGTCGGGCAGAGACTTTTATGGGATAAAGGAAGGCCACTTAGTAGAAACTTACAAGAAAAGCAACAAGAATTTTGATATTATCTTGTACAAGTCCGCTATGTGCGATTTGCTCCTAAGGACAATCGACGAAACCCAGATACAAACAGTGTATACCTTGCTTGATAATAGTTTTTCTGCTTTTGAAAAGGCAAGGGATAATTACATAAATATCTTCCTAGCCTTTCTCATAAAATACATATCCTTTTCGGGGCTAAAGCCAAACTTTTCTACTTGCGGTATTTGCGGTAAAATTATAGGAAGAAGAGATGGATATTTTTCGATAGAAGAGGCCTCTATGATTTGTAATGATGATATGGCTGTGGTTCACGATAAAGTTTATCTAAACCATGAGCAAATCAGATATTTTATGAAGTTATTATATACAAAATCAGAAGACCTATCTTCTATAGATCCCCCAGAGGATTATGAAAAAGTAGCTAGATTGATAATAGATTATTGCTTAAAAAGACTCGAGCTTAGGAACTTTTCTTCTATGGATTGGGTCTATAATAAATTAAGCGAAAGGAATTAGAATGTACTTTGAAGATTTAATTTTGAAACTTGAAGAGTTTTGGAAGAAACAGGGATGCTCTGTTATGCTTCCTTACGATACAGAAAAAGGAGCAGGAACAATGAACCCTCACACTTTCCTTAGGGCATTGGGACCTGAACCATGGAAGGTGTGCTATGTAGAGCCATCCAGACGTCCTGCAGACGGTAGGTATGGAGAAAACCCAAATAGACTCTACCAACACCACCAAATGCAAATTCTTTTGAAACCAACTCCAGACAATATCCAAGAGCTTTACCTAGAATGTCTTGAATACATCGGCATCGACCCAAAAGAGCACGATATCCGCTTTGTAGAGGACAACTGGGAAAGTCCAACCCTTGGAGCATGGGGACTTGGTTGGGAAGTATGGCTTGACGGAATGGAGATTACCCAATTTACCTATTTCCAACAAGTTGGAGGAATCAACTGCGAGATAGAAAGCGGGGAGATTACCATAGGTCTTGAAAGAATCTTCATGTACCTAGAAGATGTGGACAATGTATTTGATATCAAATGGTCAGAGGCTTTGACCTACAGAGATATATTTGGACTACCTGAATATGAAAACTCCAAATATTCCTTCGAAGATGCAGATAACGAAGTCCTAGAAAACCTCTTTAACATTTACGAAAAAGAGGCTAACAGACTAATTGACCTAGGTCTTTGTATCCCTGCTTATGACAATGTATTAAAAACAAGTCACACCTTCAATACCCTAGATGCCAAAGGGGCGATATCAGTTTCTGAGAGAAGCCACTACATCAAAAGGGTAAGAGATGTATCAAGCAAGGTAGCCCACAAGTTTATTGAAAAAAGAGAAGAGTTAGGTTACCCTCTTCTAAGAAAGGATAATGATGAGTAATTACTTATTAGAAATCGGAGTAGAAGAGATACCTTCTGATTATGTCAAAAACACCAAAAATCAACTAAAAGAAAAGTTTGAAAAGCTAATAACAGAGAACAAACTAACTTGCGATGAGATTGTTGTAGAATCAACCCCAAGACGATTTGCTATATTTCTAGAAAATATAAATGCAGATACAGAAGAAAAGACAATTTCTGTCAAAGGACCAAGCGTAAAGATAGCCTATGATGAAGGCGGCGAGCCTAAAAAACCTCTCTTAGGCTTTCTAAAAGGTCAAGGAGCAGAGATTTCTGATGTTGTAATCAGAGAGTTTAAGGGAGAAGACTACATCTATGTAGAAAAAAAGGAAAAGGCAAAATCAGTCGCAGAAGTTCTAGAAGAAAATGTCTACGATCTTGTAAAATCAATATCTTTTCCAAGATCTATGAGATGGAGAGGCAAATCAATCCGTTGGGCAAGACCAATCAGATGGTTTGTTTCCCTATTAGATGACGAAATTCTAGCCTTTGATGCTGAAGATATCAGCGTATCAAACATTACCAAAGGTCATAGAAGCCTTGGTAGCAATCATATAGTAGTAGAAAGAATAGAAAACTATGAGAAACTCCTTAGGGAAAATTATGTAATCCTAAGATACAAGGACAGAAAAGATTTAATCCTAAGAGGACTAAACAGACTTTCTAGTGAAGTTGGCGGAGAATATATGAAAGATGCTGACCTCCTAGATGAAGTTATAAATATAGTTGAATATCCAACAGTCCTAATAGGAGATATAGATAAGAAATACCTAGAGCTACCAAAGGAAGTTATCACAACTCCTATGAAAGACCACCAAAGGTATTTTCCAGTAGAAGATGAAAACAAGAACCTCCTTCCATACTTCTTACTAGTGAGAAATGGGAATGATACCCACTCTGAAAATGTAGTAGAAGGAAACAAAAAGGTTCTAGTGGCAAGACTTGAAGATGCCAAGTTCTTCTACGATATAGACATGAAAAAGCCACTAGATGCTTATGTTGATGATTTGGAAAATCTAGCTTTCTTCGAAGGTCTAGGCGATATGAAGCTAAAGACGAAAAGATTAGAAAGACTAGCTGAAAACTATAGACTTGCCCTAGATATTGGCGATGACATGGCTCATCCTATAGGAAGAGCTGCCTATCTATCAAAGGCAGACCTTGTAACAAAAATGGTAGTCGAATTTACCGAACTACAAGGAACTATGGGTAGGATTTATGCAGAAAAATCAGGCGAAGAAGAAAGAATATCAACAGCCATAGAAGAAGCCTACATGCCAAGGTCAGCAGGAGATAAACTACCTAAGACAATCACAGGGATAGTTTTGTCCATAGCTGACAAGATGGATACCATAGTTGGTCTATACGCTATAGAAAAATACGTTACAGGTAGCCAAGACCCATTCGGTCTAAGAAGAGCTTGCCTTGGAATAATAAATATCTTCCTAGAAAACTCAATAGATGTTGACCTAAGAAAGTTAATAGGAGATGCCCTTCTAATCTATACCGAAGAAAACGAGCTATCCTTTGACTATGATCTCGCAATGGAGAAAACCTTAGACTTCTTTAGAGATAGACTAAGAAACAAGCTAATAGATGACGGTCACAAGTATGATACTGTAAATGCAGTCCTAAAAGATGGCGAGCTAAACATCCTAAAACTAACAAAGAAAGTAGAAGCTTTAGACAAGTTCTTAGAAGAAAATGAAGATCAAATTTCCTACTTTACAAGAATTGTAAACCTATCAGATGCTAATATGGGTGAAGAAGTAAACAAGGACCTATTAGAAGGCGACCTTGAAAAAGACTTCTTTGCTGAAGTAAATGCCCTAGGAGAATATAAGGAAAGTAGCGAAACAGACTATCTCAAAGAACTAGAAAACATCAAGATGACAAGTGAAGTTGGAAACAACTACCTTGACAATACAATGATCAACGTAGAAGATGAAGATCTCAAGGCAAACAGAATTGCCATGCTTAATATCCTTGCCAGGAGGATAAAAGAAATCTTTGATGTAAAAGAGCTTGCTAGGTAGAAATGAAAGAGCTTAAGATCGTAATTGTAAGCGACTCCACAGGAGAGACCGCCCAAAATTATATCAAATCTGTAACTAGCCAATTCCCAACCCTAAAGGCTAATATAGTCAGAAAACCTGGCATCACGACTACAGATGAGATAGACGATATACTAAAAGAAATAGACGAAAAAACAATCCTTGTCCAAACCATAGCCACCAAGAGCCTATCAGACTACTTGAGGGCAGAATCTAAGAAAAGAAACATCGAAGATATGGACATCCTAAACTATGGGATAAGAAAAGTAGAAGAGGCGACAGGGCTTGAGGCTATTAGAGAAGTTGGCCTAACTAGAACCCTATCCAAGGATTATTTCAATATGATAGAGGCCATAGAATTTGCTATCCAATACGACGATGGCAAAGACCCTAGAGGCTTTCCTCTATCAGACATAGTCCTAGTTGGAGTATCAAGAACAAGCAAGACTCCAACAACCATGTATCTTGCAACCAAGAACCTAAAAGTATCAAACCTACCTTTGGTACCTGAAGTAAGGCTACCAAAAGAGATATTTGAAGTAGATCCAGAAAGGATCATAGGACTTGTCATAGATCCTAACAAACTATCAACCATAAGAGAAATTAGGAGCAAATCTTTGGGAATCATGGGAGAGTCAATCTACTATGAAGATGCAAGAATCCAAAGAGAGCTTGACTATGCAAGAGAAGTCTTCAAGGATTTAGACTGCAAGGTAATCGATGTAACAGAAAACACCATCGAGCAAACCGCCACAGAAATAGTCCAATACTACTTTGAAAAATTCCCAGAAGAACGTGACAAGCATATCCAATAGGAAAAGCTAAGGAGGTAGAATGAAGAAAGAAAAAATATTAGTATTAAACTTCGGTGGTCAATACGACCAACTCATCGTAAGAAGAGTTAGGGAAATGGGAGTTTATGCTGAATTATTCGATTGTGACACACCTGTAGATGACCTTCCCATAGAAGGAGTAGCAGGCATAATCTTAACAGGTGGCCCACAATCAGTTAACGATACGAATTCCCTAAAAGCTGACGATAAAATATTTGATCTAGGAATCCCAATCCTTGGAATCTGCTATGGACTTCAATATATCAACCACTACTACGGTGGAGAAGTTGAAACACCAAGAAACGGCGAATATGGAAAAACACCACTATTTGTAGATCAAAACAGCGAGCTTTTCAAAAACGTACCTCAAGAATCTGTAATCTGGATGAACCACAGAGACAGAGTAAGCCAAATTGCAGAAGGCTTTAAGAAAATATCTTGGACCCTAAACGCACCAGTAGCAGGAATAGAAAGCAAAGAAAAGAAAATCTACGCAGTCCAATTTCACCCAGAAGTAGTTCACTCAGAATACGGCCGCGAAATGCTAGAAAACTTCGTAATAAACATTGCGAAAGCAGAAAAAACTTGGACTATGGAAGACTTCGCCAAAGAAAAAATAGCAGAAATCAAAGAAAAATACGATGGCGAGAAAATGATCTGCGGCCTATCAGGTGGAGTAGACAGCTCTGTCGCAGCAACAATCGTATCCAAAGCCATAGGAGATAACCTTCAATGTATCTTCGTAGACCATGGACTTTTAAGAAAAGACGAAGCTAAATCTGTAATGGAAACCTACAAGGACCTAGGCCTAAACGTAAAGATGGTCGACAAATCAGAAGAATTCTTAGGTCTACTAAAAGGCGTAGACGATCCAGAAGAAAAAAGAAAAATCATAGGCAATCACTTTGTAGAAGTATTTGAAGAAGAAGCCAAGAAAATCGGTGGAGCCAAATACCTAGTCCAAGGAACAATCTACCCAGACGTCATAGAAAGTGGAAAAGATAAGGCAAGTGTCATAAAAAGTCACCACAATGTTGGAGGACTTCCAGAAGATATGGACTTTGTAGGACTCGTTGAACCACTAAGAGAACTCTTCAAAGACGAAGTAAGAGCAGTAGGAGAAGCAATCGGAGTTCCACACGATATGGTATGGAGACAACCATTCCCAGGACCAGGTCTTGCCATAAGAGTAATGGGAGAAATCACCAAAGACAAACTAGAAATAGTAAGAGAAACCGACGCTATTCTTAGAGAAGAAGTAGAAAACTTTGGACTAAAAGAAGACATCTGGCAATACTTCACAGTTTGGACCCCAATCAAAACTGTAGGAGTAAAGGGAGACGCAAGAAGCTACGATAACGTCATAGCAGTAAGAGCCGTAACCAGCACCGACGCCATGACAGTAGAAGCAGCCAACCTCCCATACGATTTAATGCAAACCCTCTCCAACAGAATGATAAACGAAGTAGCCGGAGTAGGAAGAATAGTCTACGACATAACCAGCAAACCACCAGGAACAATTGAATGGGAATAGTAGCAAAATTTTCTAAAATGGCTTAATTACAAGCTATAGAGAGAATGAAAAATGGCTACTGGTACTCAAATGGTACTGGAAGTAAAAAAGAATAAATTGAATAATAGTTCCAAGTGGTTTACATTTGGACAAAAAATTAGACCGTAGTTAAAAGCTGCGGTCTTTTTGGGTGTGATATTGTACATAATTTAGCAAATTAATAAATAATGCGACAATAAAATGTCGGTTTGAATTCAAATATTGTCGCAAATATGATATAATAATTGTATTAGAGGAGGTCTGCAATGAACCCATATATTGAATCAGAAACATTAGAACTTAAAGAAAAATATACGGATACAATTACAAAGGAAATAGTATCTTTCCTTAATGGTGCGGGGGGATCAATTATTATTGGAGTAAAAGATAATGGTACAGTAGTTGGTGTAGACAAAGTTGATGAGGTTCTTAGAAAAATATCCGATATTATAACAACTAAAATAGAACCGAACCCACAGGATGAAATTAGCTCAGAACTCAAATTTGATGATGGAAAAACCCTTATAGTAACTCATATAAATAAAGGACGTCATCATATTTATTGTCAAAAGAAATTTGGGTTTTCTTCTACTGGATGCACAATACGAATCGGTACAACCTGCAAAGAAATGACACCGGAACAGATAAAAATTCGATATGAGAAAAAATTTATAGATAATGAATATATGCTTAAGAAAAAATCAAACTCATCAGATTTATCGTTTAGGGAACTTAAGATATATTATTCAGAAAAAAATTATCATTTGGACGATAAATCTTTTGAAACGAATTTGAATTTAAGAAATGAAGCCGGAGAATATAATTTATTAGCAGAACTATTATCCGATAAAAATAATATTCCATTTATTTTTGTGAAATTTCAAGGGGAAAATAAAGCTTCTATATCTCAAAGAAGCGATTATGGTTATGGATGTATATTAACGACTTATGGGAAAACAAAAAACAGATTGCAGGCTGAAAATATATGCATTTCTGATACGACAGTTAGACCAAGAAAAGATACATACTTATTTGATTTTGATTGTGTTAACGAGGCAATTTTAAATGCTTTGGTTCATAACGATTGGACAATCACTGAACCACAGATTTCAATGTTTCATGACAGACTTGATATATTATCACATGGTGGACTTCCTGGCGGAATGACAAAAGAGCAATTTTTTGATGGAATAAGTAGGCCAAGAAATGCAACTTTGATGAGGATATTTTTAAATATGGGATTAACTGAACACACTGGACATGGAATTCCAACCATTGTAGAAAAATATGGAAAAGATGTTTTTGAAATTGAAAGCAACTATATTAGATGTACTATTCCTTTTGAACAGGAAGTAATTGAACAAATAGACAATAAAAATGTCGGTTTGAATGTCGGTTTGAATGTCGGTTTGAATAAGACTGAGAAGAAAGTGATTGAACTTTTGATAGAAAATCCAAACTTAACATCAATCGAACTTTCAGAAAAAATTGGTGTGACAAAGAGGACTATTGAAAGGACATTCAGATCTTTACAAGAAAAGAAAATTATAGAAAGAATCGGATCAAAGCGTGATGGTAATTGGATTGTAGTCAGGTAAATAGAATATATTTCTAAATTAAAGTTTATAATAATGATTTGTTTTAGTATATTAGATATTTTACTTTGGAGATAATATTGCCAAGCTCTATATTTATTTGATTATAGAGATTTTTGAATTGTTATTTAATTAAAAATAAAATTCCTAATATAAGTTAAGAATTTCATTATGTATATATTACTTTTAATTAAATATAAAATATAGACAAATTCATAATTTATGAGATTTTTCTAAAGATGTATAATTTTTATTATTAGAAAAAGTAATAATTAAGATTAATTAAAAATAAGGAAATAAAGAATTAAATTTATTAAATCATTCTAAAGAGAAACATTTTCTATAAATTGATTACTAGAATGATATTTAATAAAGAAAAATTGTGGAAGTTATAAGATAAATATATTAAATGTATAATAAAGAGGTTGCTAAAATTATGGGATATTCAGCGAAAACAAAACCAGGTATGGCGGATCCTTATTGGTATGAATGGTCTGTGGGTCAGAAATATATCGTAGAAATGCTCAATCCAGATAGCCATATTCAATATGTTGAGCTTCAGGCAGATGTTCAATTGGGTTTAGATGATGTAGTGATTACATACGATAATGGCAAAACTAAATTTATCCAAGTAAAGCATACAAGAGTTGATGATACGATAACTTTTGGGGATATTGTTTCTACTGGGAAACTTAAAAAGGATATTAATTCTAAATGCTCATTATTAGGAGAATTAGCAAGGTCATGGAATTTGGAAAAAGGCTTACATACAGATTCGGAAGTATATATTTTTACAAATAAAAAAGTAGGAAGTAGAGCTTCATTGGCTGAAAAAGGAAAAATTAATAGGCCACCATTGAATATTTTTTTGGAAGAATTACAAGACAAAGTAAGTAAAGCTGAGAGCTTTTCAGATATAGTTTTTTCTGATAATAAGGAAGCTTGGAAAGAATGGTGTAGTGAACTTGAATATATTGAAAAGGATGAAGATAAGCTTACTTTTTTGAAAAATCTACATGTGAAAACAGATCAGGAAAGTTTGAGGGATTTAGGAAATTCAATAAAAAGTAAATTGCAGAGATATCTTTCAGTTTCTGAGGAAGTGTCAGATATTTTGCTTGGAAAGCTTGACCATGCTTTGAGAGATTGGACTACATCCAAGCGAAACAGCTCAAAAATAACTATAGAGAAATTATACTCAGCGTTATCTATAGAAGAAGAAGTTATAATTTATAATCATGATCTAATACCAGTTAGTCCTTTTTTTGATAGCAGAAATGAATTTATATATAATATTGAAATAGATATTATAGATGGATATGAAAAAGTTCTTTATTTATCGGGAGTACCAGGAACAGGAAAAACCAATATTATTAGTAAACTTTCCTGTAAAAAAGATAGTTTAGTTGACATTCGTTATTATGCATATGAGCCGATTGATCCCAATAAAGAATATTTACCATCTGACGTTTCTGAAAGAGTAAAAAAAGGGGTATTTTGGGATACATTATTAAATCAATTAAGAAAATTGTTAGCGGGTAATTTATATAAATATAAAGTACCTGTTTCAAATAGTTTTTTAAAATTGGAAGAAAAGAAAAACGAGTTTTTCAGAATTGCCTCTGATTTTGCAAAGGATAGAAATAGGATATTCGTACTTGCTATAGATGGATTAGACCATGCTGCTAGATCTGGTGTAATAGATGAAACATTTTTACCAACATTACCTAATCCAGAATATATTCCAGATAACGTAAAGATTATTATTGCAGGTCAGCCAAAGGAAGACTATAGAAATTATCCGTATTGGTTATACCAAAATTCTCAAAATGTTAAAGAATATGTAGTCCCAAATATTCAACCAATTGATATTGAAAAGCTTGTTAATGAAAGATGTAACCATTATAATTCAAACAATAAAAAAAACGTATCTAATATAATTTCTAAGTATGCAGGTGGTAATACGTTGGCTGCTATTTTTGCTGTGCACGAGGCGATGAACTGCTCTGATCCGTTGATACTGGAAGAAAGACTTAAGTATAGAAAATTAAGTGGAAATATTCAAGAATATTATAGAACAATATGGGAAGATACAAAAAAGGAAATGCAGATACCTTTTGTTGATTATAAAATGGCTGGGGTATTTGCTTTCTTTAATGAACCTATTAGCGCAAAAAAACTTAGTTCGATTTTTAAAGATGAAGGAATTAGCAATTCTTCATGGAATAATATTCTCAAAGCATTGAGTCCGCTTTTGATAGAAAAAAATAATACATATACTATTCTTCATAATGATATCCGCATTTATTTATCAGGAATTATTGGTATAGATAAAGATCATGTTAGAGAGGTTTATTCGAAGCTTGTAGATTATTATCTTTCTCAAGAAGAAAAAACTATTGGGTTTTACAGAGATGTTATTAGATTTTTAATAGCGTCAGGTAGAACAGAGGAATTTTCAATTATTTATAATCCTGAATATGTAATGAGTGCATATGTTAATGGAATTGATCTGACAGAATTGAATCATATTACGGATGAATTAATGCGTTATGTAATCAACGAAGATTCTATAGATTGGAATAAATTAAGGAGTGTGACACTTGGGTATTTGACTATTGAACAAATTCGAAAAAGTTTGTACGAGATAGAAGATGTCTCTTTTCGTAAAAGCATAAGGATTATGAACGTTCATAAATATGAATGTTATATTACATCGGTAGATAAATGGACATCAAAAATTATATTAGATGTACTTCAATTGATTAATGATTTATATGAAAACGGCGAAGAATATCGTGGAATAACTCTATTTTTGAATTGGTTTAATCATGTTAAGTTTTCGGAAATTCAAAAAATAATAAATGATGGAAATAAAGATCTTCGAGGGAGTGATGGTAGAAATATATCTGAATTACTAAGTAAAGCTTGTGTTAATACAGAACATTTTGAAATTCTAGATGGTATTTCTGAACTTGAAGCTGACAATTTTTTAATAAATACCGTTGAACATGTTATAGGTGAAATTATTGAAAATCTTCACGCAGAAAAGTTAGAAAAGGCATTCGGTTCTCTTGATTTGATTTTAATAGATCCTCTTGTAGTTGGAATAAAAAAACTAATTGAGCAAAATCGTTATGAGGATCTGAAAATTTTAAAAAAGTCGATTCAAAAACGAAAAATCTCTAACTCCATGAGTATGATGATATTCTATTTTTTAAAAATTGTGACAGGAGATGTTGATTGGAACGATAATAAAGATGGTGTTGTTTGGGATGAAATTGAATCAGTAGAGATGCCGGATGATAATATTGAAAACTTAATGACCTACTACACTATTTATGCTATTGTAGCATCATATTTACAAAATAAAACTCGCTCAACTATTGCTCAAGAAATAACTAATAAATATATTGAAGCTCATAATCACATGAAACCAGATTATTTTTTGTTATATTTTAATGCTGCTGCGTATTTGGGAAAATGGCTTAAAGACAAAAATAATAAAAGACAGTTAAATGAACCAGTTAATGATCTTAAACTTATCATAAGTAATTTATATTGTAAAAATTGGAGTATTAATGAAATTGATTTTGAAACACCCTTTCTTCGAGCATATCTTCTGAATGCATATATAATTCTTTTAGAAGACGAGAGCATTCAATTCCAAAATATGTTAAAAAATTCTTTAGAAAGAGTCTTCGAGGATAATCCTGTTAATCAATTATTTGCTCCTGGCATGCTATATTATAGAAACAATCTCAAAAGAATGCAACTATGGATTGATGAATGGCTAGCTGATAATGGAAGAGTTTGGTCAGAATCTATTGGTGATAGGAACAGAATAGTTAAAAAATTTTTAGAATCGAAAGAAAAATATGATAAATACAATGATCTTAATCTTAGAGGTGCTGTGGATAAAGTTAGATGGTCTGTTATCGGATTTGCATCACATAAGGAATACTGTGTAGATTATTTGTTGAACTGGTATACAAATCTTGTTGATAGATTTCCTGAATATATTTGTAATTATGCTGAAATTGTTAAAAATATTTCTGATAAAATTGAGGTTCTTGGGGATAATAGGATAGAATATACGTTAAATACTAAAATCTATTCTGATTTGGGTAGCGAAGGGACTTTTCGTATTCAAAGCATTTTGAAAAATAGAAGACTATTTTCTCAATGTATTTCGAATCCATCATATCTAATTGATATGTTGATTGGATACCTTAAAGATAGAAAAATTGATAAGGAACAACTTCTAATAATTTGGTCCGTAGGAATAGGATTATTAGATTGGCGAAATGAAGTTGATCATGATTCTATTTCTTCATTGCAAAGTTCAATTGAAATATGTTCGACAAAAAATGGAATCATTGATATCAAAAAGGATTTGTCAAAACTTGGACCTGCATATATTGATTTGTTTTCAGATCCAGTAAAACATATTATACCAGATAGATGGTGTGATAATGAAAATAGTGTTAAAGAATTTGAAAATGCAGAAGAGATATTGACATCATATATTACAAAAAGTGATGAAGATTTACCAGAATATTCTGATGTTATTAAGGCGATAAAGTTTCTTTATACTGATAATAAGTTAACTGAAACTCAAATTAATCGAGTGCTTGCTGTTGAGCTAAGCAAAGACAATTATGGCATTAATCAAAATAGTGTCTTAGAATTTATATTTGGTATTGCAAAAGATAATGATATAGATGAATTCTTAAGACAATACATTAGAAAGGCTATTGATAATAATAGATTCTATCCATATTTAGATCTACCATATATTATTGGTTGGAGGCTTAAACATAAGGAAGAATATTATATTGTTGACTCTTTAGAAGCGCTAATTTCTACATTCAATTGTTGGATTACAGCATCAAATCATATAGAAGGACCCGAATTAGAAGAGGGATATGATTATTCTAGATATACAAATTTTGAAAAAGAAGATATGCTTACTAATTTGTTTAAGATTCTTATGTTATTGATTACATCTGATGATGCCGATGCTGCGAGAGTTGCAATTGGAGGAATAACAGCATTTTTGAGAGTTAATATTAGTTATATTCATAAAATAGAAGAATATTGGCATAGATTACATTATCAAGCGAAAGAATGGTTCATTATGGTGTATGAATTCGTATATGAATTGTGCCCAGAACATAGAGAAAAGATTTATGGATATTTAGTTATTCACTCGAAAGATGATGATTTTAATGTAGCACTATACTCAAAGCTACTCTGTGAGAATATTAATCCTAACTATTCAAAAGAATATTGTGTAGAAAAAAAAGACTACTTTTCATATATCCCAAATAATGGAAAAAAACTATTAATAAGAACGCCTAGAAATAGTCATTGGATTAATGGAAGCGATTGTGTGTTGGAGCAAATATCGTTAATGGAAGAGCGTTTATTAATTAATTTTACGGATTTAGAAAGACGTACGGCTGATTATTTTGATAATGTAGAAGTTCAGAGTTTGTTGCCACTTTTTAGAAGAAAAACTGGAGGATGTAGAGTTGTATGTGATAAAGTGAATTTAGCTTTTTTTCGTGTATTATATAAGGATTGGTACTACGGAAGGTGGAATGGTATGGATGCTGAATTGGCTAGAATTTTACTTTCTGCGTCGGAACCATTTACTTTGTTACTTTCACCTTATAGATGGAAATGGAATGAGTGTAAGTTATTTGACAATCCTGATAATATAATTTCTTTATCAAAAACAGAAAGAAATTCTAGAATAGAACAAGTATTTAATACGGGAATAAATTCTGATTATATTGTATTAGCAGGTGCTATTGAGGACTATACATATAAAAAGCAAATTTTTGGTTATATTTTAGGATATTTAGATGTGCAAGAAATAAATGAGCAACAGGCGAGTCAAGAAGTTGAAAGAAATGCGCGTTTATTCTTAAAGAAGAGAAGAGACTATATTGAATATCAAAGCCCAAATGTAACAATGCATCAGAATGGAATTGAGAGTTTTAAGCAAAGTAACATTATGTGTGGATTTAGTAAATTCATGCTTTCGGCATTAGGGTGGAAAACAAGATTTGGGTTACAAGGCTTAGAAATAGTTAATTTAAATGATGAAATAGTAGGAAAACTAGAGTGTTTTTATGGATTTAAAACGGATATAACTAATAGATACTCTTCAAATCAACCTTATTTACAGAGGTGGATAGTAAAAAGAAAAAAATTGAATGAAGCTCTTGAAGAATCTAAATGTCCATTTCAGGTAAGAACAATAATTGACTCTTTGGTGACTAGCTTAGAAGAATTATGAATGATAAACAATATTTTATAAATTAGTTTAATTATATGCTCTAAAGAAAATGTAAAATAAATGTTGGAGTGGAGTTGAAAATAATAAATTTAATAATTCTTCCAAGTGGTTTACATTTGGACAAAAATAAGACCGTAGTTTCAAGCTGCGGTCTTTTTGCGTACATATTTTATTTTAAAAATCTTGATTTTTTAGGGTAAGATAATTTCCAATCTTCAAATTCTTCGTCACTTATCTCATCGTTGTAATGCTTTTTTCTCATCTCATTCCATTCTATAAGAAAATTATTGAAGTCTACATCATTTGATAAGAGCCCTGTAATTTCTCCGTTGTCTGCTAAGGGTCTAAACTTCATGTCTTTTTCATAGTCAAATATTATATGCATTATTTCAAAAATAGAATTAGGTTCATGATTAATTAGTGCTGATATATCACAATCAAGTGCTTCAGATATTTTTTGTAACTGCTCTTTACTTGGAGATCTATTTCCAAGCTCGTAATTTCTTATAGCAGCATCTGTCAAACCAGACTTAATGGCAAGTTCTTTTTGAGTTAAGTTTCTGATAAGTCTTAACTTTTTTAATTTTTCTCCCGAAATCAAACTAACTCCTCCTTATTTCACAATAACTATAAATATTTTATCACAAAATGAACAAAAGCTCAACAAAACTGTTCTGTTATAAATGTCCGCAAGTATCTGAATATTTTAGAAAAAAATAAATAGAAAAAACTTGACAGAACAAATATGAACTGTTATTATATATACATACAGTTCGATATTGAACGGAAATTGTAAGACATATAAATTAATGCTCGCCTTTTTTGAGGATGTAGAACCTTACAAACTATAAAAGGAGGACATTATGAAAGGTATTTTTATGAATGCAAAAGATGTACAAGAATTTCTTGATGTAAGTAGGACAACAGCATATCAGATAATAAACGATATGAATCAAGACCTACTTAAATTAGGTTATCGTGTACAAAGAGGAAAGGTAAATAGAGAATACTTTATGGAAAAGTATTGCTATAAACCAACAAATACAAAGGAGGTTTAAAGTGCCAGCATACAGAGATGAAAGTGGAAATAAAACTTGGTATTGCAGGTTTTATTATACCAACTGGAAAGGAGAAAAATTAACTAAGAAAAAACGTGGATTTTTAACAAAAAAAGAAGCATTAAAATGGGAACAAGAATTTTTAAATCAACATTCTGAATCAATTGAGATGAGCTTTAGGGAGTTTTTCGAACTTTACAAGAGGGATAGAAAACCAAGAATAAGGGAAAATACTTGGAGGACAAAAGAAGCAATTGTAAATCAAAAAATACTTCCCTATATAGGTGATTTAATGCTTAATGAGATTAATAATGTAACCATCATTCAATGGCAAAATGAGCTTATGAAGATTAAGGATAAGAATGGGAAAAACTACTCTCCTACTTATTTGAGAACTATTCATGCCCAGTTATCTAGTATCTTAAATCATGCTTGTAGGTATTACAATTTAAAAACAAATGTTGCTCGTGATGTTGGTTCCATGGGTGAAAAAGAGGCTGATGAAATGCTATTTTGGACTCAAGATGAATATGAAAGATTTATAGAAGCTATTAAAGATAAACCTGAGTCATTCTATGCTTTTGAACTTTTATATTGGTGTGGTCTTCGAATGGGAGAATTATTAGCCTTGACAAAAGAGAAATTTGATTTTGAAAGGCATACATTAAAAATTGATGAATCTTTACAAAGGATTGATGGGAAAAATGTAATAACAGCCCCTAAGACTAAAAAAAGTATAAGGACGATAGTTATGCCTGAATTTTTAACGGATGAGATCAAAGAATATATAGACAGTTTTTATAAGATAAAACCAAAAGACTTAATATTTAATTTTTCTAAGAGCTACCTCCATCATGAAATGGATAGGGGATCTAAGAAATCTCAAGTAAAAAGAATTAGAATACATGATTTAAGGCATTCTCACGTTTCTCTCTTGATTGAACTTGGATTTTCTGCAACTGCAATAGCTGATAGGGTTGGACATGAATCGATTGACATCACCTATAGATATGCTCATCTTTTCCCTAGCAAGCAAAAAGAAATGGCAATGTCTTTAACGCAAGTAAGAAATAATAAGGCAAATGATTGGAAAGATTTATTAGAAGAGGACGAGAAAGATGTTTAGAAGACATTCATTAGATGAAATTTCTAAAAAAACGAGAAATAAAGACAAAAATAGAAAAAGAAATCGCATTTTAAATTTTAGGGTCTCTGAGGAAGAATATGATCTAATAAACAAAAAGATAGAAATAAGTGGACTTAAAAAACAAGATTATTTTATTCAAATGCTATTAAATCACGAAGTTAAGTTAGTAAGTGATTATAGACTTTCTGATAATATAGCCAAGGAAATATTTCAGCTAGCAAAAGTTATTAAAAAGTTCGGCAAACTAAATGACGATGAAGCTGATATTTTGATCTATATTTTAGAAATATATGAAGAAATTAAAAAAGAAAAAAGCCCCTACTACAAAGAGTAAAGGCATACACTCCTGTGAGAAGTGTTCTCTAGACAAGTTCATTTTACCACAGGAGTCTTATTTATACCAGACAGGAGGATAAAATGGAGAATAAATATAAAACAATAAAGAGATTAGATGGTTGTAAAAAGAAGAGGAGTAAGGCTTATGACAGATATTAAATTAAAATTCCCAGAAATAGATCAGACTTACGCCTTTTTAGACTTACAAACTACAGATAAGGGGACGGTTAGACAAATTACTGGGAATATTGTAACTGCTATTTTAAATCACAAATATTGTCAAAATCAAAAAATCATTGATGGACAAATATTCTTTGATAAATTTACCAATGAAATAAAATTCCAAGGGAAAATTATTGGAGAAAGAAATATAAATGAAAATCAAATACGACTTTGGGATGATTCTTTAAATAATAGACTAGGCTTAGAGATAGAAAAACACTTTGGAATTAATTATAATGCCAATAAAATGTGGGAAGCTATTCGTTTTGTAGCTCACCAATATGAAGTGAGTCCGCCAAAGCAATATCTTCAAAATTTAAAATGGAATGGAGATAAAAATGCCATTAGAAAACTTTTACCAAAGTATTTGGGAGCAGATGATACAGATCTTAATAATTGGATAATGCAACATATGATATTGGGCATGATAAAAAGAATTTTCAATCCAGGAGCTAAGTTTGATGAGATGATTGTTTTAGTTGGTGGGCAAGGTATAGGCAAATCGACTTTTGCAAGATACTTGTCCATAACAGATGATTGGTTTTGCACAATTGAAAACATTCAAGGCAAGGATGCCGTCATGAACCTTATGGGTAAAACTGTCGTTGAAATCGAAGAATTTGTTGCTTTAAGAAATGCAAAATCGGCTAATGAAGCTAAATCTTTTTTATCAAAATTAAGTGATAGGATAAGGATACCCTACGAAAAATATGCAACAGACGTGCCAAGAACTTGCATCTTTATAGGGACATTAAACGAAAGAACTTTTCTTAATGATCATACTGGAGAAAGAAGATATTTGCCTGTTGAATGTAACCCGAATCAAAGAATAAGGACTATATATCCAGATAAAAATAATAAAGAAAAACTCTCAGACAAAGAGTATATAGTTCGTATAAGAGAAGATTTTAATCAAGCTTTAGCCTTGGGATATGAAATCTTTAAAAACAAGACTCACGCATGGACTATACCAAAAAATCTTTTAAAAGACTTGTATAAGGAACAAGAAAAGTTTAAATATCTAAACCCAGATGTGGAAGACATTAGGTGTTTCTTAGAAGAATATAAGCCGAAAAGTGCAGACCCAAATATAACTTGTTTCAAAGAACTAACAATGCAAGGTTACCAAATAAAATCAAAATCTTTTTCAGAGATTATGGATAATTATTTTCAAGAATGGATTCCAGTTAGGTCATCAAAGACACAGAGAATATCACCAAGTGGGGTCTCAATTCCAGTAAAACTATATTATGAAAAGAAAACAGAAAATGAAACTGACTTTATAGAAGTTGACAAGAATTTATTGCCAGAAGAATGGAAAAAAGAAAATCAATTAGAAATAGATACAGCAAATCAAGTAAAGATACAAATGTAACTTTGTAACCTGTAACCAATCGTTATAAATCTTCTTAAATTAGGATTACATAAATTAATGGCTTGATAATAAGGGGTAAACACAGACTCTTAAAACAAGCTCGCCTAATTTTGGAAGTTTTTATTTTATAAGTTACAGTTACACTTATTAATTCCTATTTGAAAAAATATTAAAAAACAAATTAAAAATTCGTTAGTAGTAGCAAGCACAGTAAGTGAGTACTCACTTACGAAAAAATCAAAAAATCAATAGCCTTTAAGGCTATCTAATTTTATGATTTTTACCTTGTTAGGGAGAACCCTAAGACCCCAAAAAAATACGAGTGAAGGAGAAATATATGGATAATAGAAAAAGAAATAATCAACTAAAAATATATTTAACAGATGAAGAAAAAGAAGTTTTTGAAAAGAAAATGAAACTTGCAAATTGCAAAACTATGTCCCATTTTTTAAGAAAATGTGTATTAGAAAAAGAAATTTATATTGTAGACCTAGAACCATTTAGAGATCTTCAATGGCTACTTTCAAATGCAACAAATAACATAAACCAGATTGCAAAAGCTACTAATATAACGGGTGTTATTTACAAAAAAGATATTGACTATATGAGAGAAAAAATAGAAAAATTGGCAAAAGAAATATGGCAGATCCATTCTCTACTTCTAAATAAATCAAAAGAAAGTTCTGGTGATTAGTATGGCAATTACAAAAATACATCCAATAAAATCAACTCTAAATTTTCATGAAAAATTGATAGTTTATCAAAGTTGTGTAAAATTAAGTAAAACTCCAATTCTAGAGGAATGGATAAACATTGATAAATAAAAAATGTATCAACCCTTACCTTTTTACCAGGATTTAGGTTGATACACAAAATTATTTACAGACCCTTTTAATTATTGATTTTATGCCATTTTATATATTCCATCTGCTACATTATTTAAAAACTCATAATCATGCGAAACAACAATTACAACTTTATTGGATTTTTTCGCCAAATCTTTTATAGCTTCTGATACAATTATCATATTTTTGAAATCTAAACCACTTGTAGGCTCATCAAAGATTATTATTTCTTTATTTGAAAGTAGAGCTAAGGCAATTGTTAACCTTTGTTTTTGTCCTCCTGAAAGCGACATTGGATGCTTATCTTTATATTTATATAATCCAAGCCTATTTAGAACTATATCTACCTGATTTAATTTATCCTCAGGTAAATTTAATTCACATTCTTCTTTTACGCTTCGAGTGAATAATTGTGAATTAATGTCCTGTGTTACAAGATATGTGTTTTTTAATCTATCTTTATTATTTAAGAGTTTATTGTTGAAAAAAACACTTCCTGTATTTTTCTTTATAAGTCCTGAAATGCACTTTAATAAACTTGTTTTTCCTATACCATTTTTCCCAACTATACCTAATACTTCACCTCTATTCAAAGAAATATTAATATCTTTAAATATGAAATTTCCATTTATTGTATACGATAAATCTTCGCATAAATACTCATCATTTTTATTAAATTCTTTTTCAAGAACTTCCAACTTCGGAGTAGATAAGGTTCTAATTTTGAGATTATCTTCTTTTTTTGAATTAAATGATTTTATCTCTTCTTGTGTGAAACAATCCTTAATTATGCCTTTGTCTATATAATATGCTTTATCAATTATGTCTTTTAAATAATATAGTCGATGTTCTGCAACTATAATTGTCTTCCCTTCTTTTTTAAATATTTCAATATTATTTTTTATCGTTTCAATTGTATCCATATCAAGATTTGAAGATGGCTCATCCAATACGACAATATCTGTGTTTAATGCAAAAATAGATGCAAAAGCTAAAATTTGTTTTTCCCCACTCGACAATGAGAAGACATTTTTCCCTAATAATCTATCTATATTTAAATTATTAATAGTTTTTTTTAAGCTCTTTTTTATTAACTCTGGATCAGTTCCCATATTTTCAAGACCAAATACAATTTCTCCCTCGACATCAGAATTAAAAAATTGAGATTTTGGATTTTGAAATATCGAACCAACTTTTTCTGAAATTTTATATTGTGATATATTTCTAGTAGATTCTCCCTCTATTAAAACTTCTCCAACAAAGTCAGTTTCTTCTTCAAAATGTGGTATAATTCCATTTATTAATTTAGTCAATGACGTTTTGCCTGAACCACTTAGTCCCATAAGTAGAATACATTCGCCTTTTTCAACATTTAAGTTGATCCCTTTTAATATTTTATATCCCGTTTTAGAGGTACAAAATACATCATTTATATTTACATAACCCATTCTAACTCACCTAAAATATAACCATAATTAAAACAACAAATAAAATAACTAATACATCATAAACGGTGAATTTAAAATCAATTATAGTTGTTTTTCTACCTGGATTCTCGACTCCTCGTGTTACAGCTGCCTTAGATAACTCTTCAGACATATCAATTGCAGAATTTATTATAGGTACAACAAATATATCCATGTTTTTAATCATACTAATCCCCCTAATCTTCATTGATTCTCTAACACAATGTATATCTTGTCTTAATGTGGGAAAATATCTATAAGTTATCATAAATGCTAAAATAAAATTTTCTGAGAATTTAAATTTTCTAAAAACTCCTGCAATTCCTCTTACGGTCACTGTTTTGTATAACAATGTTCCTGCCATTATGCAAGGAAAAATCTTCCTTGCATAAGAAACAGGTACAATAAATGTCGTTACAATCCACTTAGGTGAATAGGGAAAAACAAAATAATTTATTATTAAAAAAGTAATAAAAGTTAAATATACTTTTAATCCCGATTTAAAATTTCCGCAAACTGTCAAAATAATCAACAAATAGCTCATTAAAATTAATTCACTCGTTACAGGTCTACTTTTAAATAGAAATATATTTACTAATAAAAGCAATATTATTGATGTTCTAGGATCTAATTTTAATCGCTTGGACATTTCAATTCCTTGCCTCAAAATTTTTATATAAAAATGATTTTAAAATCCCACAAGATAATAGTCCAAAAACAAACGGTGTTACAATTAATACAATTAACATCGGTGTGTTAATAAAAGTCTTTAATATATTAACATAATCTACTGGCATCCCCATTTCAAGCATTTTTGATATGAATTCATCTTTTAGAATCCATACTTGTGCTGGAGAACCTATCATACCTAATGAAAAGAAAGCATATGAAAGTGAATTCCATTTATAACTGTCATACTTTGATAGGTATCTTATCACTTCTGCCAAAATACTAGCAATTGCTAATGATGCAATTATTATTAAACTAAACTGACCAGTTAAATAGTATATTATAGCAACAATAGCTCCCATTATTATGACTGCTCCTGTTTTTTTTACTTTTTGAACCATAATCATATATGGTATAGATCCAACCAAGGCTATAAAGCCAGGCATAAGTATCCACATTAATGGATGAAGACCGCCTAAAAGCATAAACCCAAAATTGATTGCAAAATATATTGCAGTAAATATACCTATCGTAATAACGTCTTTTCCTTTTAACTTTTTATTATTCATTCTAATACTCCTAATATATAAATTCTTCTGCTAATTTCGTTTTTTCTAATAAATTGTTATACAATTTTGATCCTTCTATCAATTCTTTGTGACTACCTTGACTTTCCACATACCCATTTTCTATGACTATGATTTTGTCTACATTTTCTATAGATTTTAATCTATGGGATATAATAATAACGGTTTTATCCTTTATTAATTTATTCAAACTTTCTTGGATTTTCTTTTCATTGTCAACATCTAAACTTGCTGATATTTCATCTAATATAAGTATTGGTGCGTCCTTCAGAAAGGCTCTAGCTATAGAAAGTCTTTGTCTTTCACCACCAGAAAGCTCTGACCCATTTTCTCCTATAACTGTATCTAACCCATTAGGAAGTTTATTAATAAAATCCATACAATTTGCAAGGGTAGCTGCCTTTACAACTTCTTCATCGCTGGCATCTTTTTTACCTATACGAATATTTTCTAATATAGATGAGTTAAATAAAGTAACATCTTGAAAAACAATAGATATTTTCTTAAATAAAGAATCTGTGGAAATGTTTTTTATATCCTTTCCATCTATTAAGATTTGACCTTTATCATAATCATATAATCTTGATATTAATCTTAATATACTTGTCTTTCCAGAGCCGGAAGCTCCAACTAAAGCCGTTACCTCTCCCTGTTTCGCAGTAAAGCTAATGTCCTTTAAAACCTGATTATCATCATAAGAAAAAGCTACATTTTTGAAGACTATATCAAACATATTCAGTTCTACATCTTTACCCTCTTGAATTTTTGTTTCCTTAATCTCCCTAATCCTTTCAACACTTGGATCTATATAGAACACTTCTAATAATCCTTCTTTTGATAAATCGAAAATATCTTTTATCTTTATGGCAGCCATTAAATAACCTAAGAGATATAAAATGTCAATCTCCCCAGATAGAATAAGGCTAATCCCAACAAAACTAACTACTGCAATACTTACAAAGCCAAGAGCAGAGGATAAACCCATTACAAAAAGAGAGCCTTGTTCAACTTTAAGATGTATTTTTTCACTTTCATCCATCTGCATATATAACGAAGACCTCACTTCATCGGATAAGTTAAAACTATTTATTTCTTGTTGAAGTTCAATGGTTTCTTGGAATTTTTCTGAGTTTTCTCTAAGTACCTTGTGATATTTCTTGTTTCCTTTTACCTGCGACTTTTTAGCAATAGGTATTAGTATAAAACTTAAAATAGTTGGGATCATTACTGCAAGCCCCATCTTAAAATTACCTATCATTAACATAATTCCAATTAGTGGGAAAAATAAAACCATTCCTCCTACTTTAGGAATTGAATGACTCATAGCGTGTTCTACTTTTTCCACATCTGCCATAATCGTTTGAGATATATCTGATAAATTATGTTTTGAAAAGTAGGATAGGGGAAGTTTTGATAGAGTTTCTGCAATATCTATTCTTAAATTAGCACTCTCTTCATAAGTTGTAGTATAAAGATCATCATATTCTTTGGCTAACAAAACATACATTAATACTAATGTAACAACAGAAACACCAAAATATAAATAAGGGCTTTTAACATTTTTCAAAATAAGCTCATCTGTTAACATCATTAAAATAAAGGCAGGAACCATATTAATACAGTAGACCAATAAACTTGATATAGTAGATTTAGTGAGATCTTTAGCCCCTTTATCAGTCAGACAAAAGCGTTTTTTATAAAATTTCCTCATCTTTAACCCTCCATTGATTTGCACTGTCATAAAGCTCTAATAATTCCTTATATTTTCCACCTTTTGAAATAAGTTCTTGATCACTGCCTCTTTCAATTATTTCTCCATTCTCTAAAACTAAAATTTCATCAACAGAACGAATACTACTCATCCTATGGGCAATCATAATAACTGTTTTATCTTTCATAAGGTTTTTAAAGGCCTTTTGAAGCTCATACTCATTGTCTGGATCAATAGAAGCACTAGCTTCATCCATAATTACAATTTTAGATTTCTTGAGCATGGCTCTCGCAATAGCAATTCTCTGTTTTTCTCCTCCTGATAAATAGACTCCTTTTGAGCCAATCATGGTATTCTCCCTTTCAGGAAACTTATTTAAAATAACATTACAACCGGCAAGTTCCATAGCCTTCATAACTTCTTCTCTACTTGCCTTTCTATTAGCAAGAGCAACATTTTCGTAAATAGATGTCTTAAAAAGTTTGCTATCCTGAAAAACAAAAGAAATTGTGTTTATTAGAGCATCCTTACTATAAGATTCTAAGGGTCTCTCTCCAATCTTTATACTGCCACTATCTACTTTGTAAAAACCAGATAATAGCTTTACAATAGTCGATTTACCTGATCCTGAATGACCCACCAAAGCATATTTTTTTCCTTCTTCTAATTTAAAAGATAAATTTTCTAGTACTTTGTTTTCATTATAAGAAAAATTCACTTTTTCAAACTCTATATTATAGTTTTTGAAATCACCAATCTCTCCATAATTTAATTTATCTTCATTCATTTTTTTATATAAGTCTTCTAAAGTATCTACAGCATACCTAGCGTTAAAGATGTTCATACTAGCCCACATAATTTTCATAAATGAAACCATCATTACTCCACTTAAAAACAAAATCATGAATAGTTCAACAATAAGCAAATTAGCATTATTAACTTTATTTATGGTAAAAACTAAAGGGATAGACAAAATTGCAATAATTCCAAAAAATATCCATTGATATAGAACATAAGGTTTTTTAGAACTAATTGAGTAATCAAGAGCATACTTAGAATAATCCTTAATCGCCTTATAAAGAGTTTTAAAAGACTCTACAGTAGCTCCGAATATTTTAACAACTTGCATGCCTCTGACATATTCAACTGTTTCACCACTTAAAATTTCTAAGGATTTTTGGTAGTATTCCATGAACTCTCCTCCACCCATCATGTTCTTTAAAATAAGAGCCCCTACTATTGTTAGTATAAGAATAACTAATCCCACTCTGCTACTAATAGAAAAGGCAAGTATTAAAGATAATACTGGAATTAAAAAAGCTTGAGAGTTATCTGGTATCATATGTGCTACTGCCGTATGAGTTTTAGCTGCATTGTCATCAATAGTTTTTCTTATAATTCCAGATGGGTTTAAATCATAAAAGCGAAAACTTGCTCCTGTAAGTCCATCTATACCTTTTTTTCTTAAATTAGTTTCTAAGCGAAATCCAAGTTTATGAGAAAAAAAGTTTGACAAAAAGTAAACTAGTGCCCCTATCGTCAAATATAAGACAGCTTGAATGGACAAAGTCCTAGCTACTAATAAATCTCCTTCAACAATTGAACTTCTTAAAAGTTTATACAGTAACGAATATCCGTACACCATTAGAAATGCAGATAGTGCTGATAAAAAAACTGCTATATATCCATTATGTTTTCCCTCAGGCACATAGGAAAAAAGCCTTTTATAAATTTTCACATTTTCCTCCTTTAATATTCCTATTAGATTCAAATTCGCCTGAACGATAATAATTATCATTGCATTTTTATTATACATCAGTTATAATTACTAATACAATAGTTTTGAATTAATAAGGCTAATTGGAATATTGTCTAAAAGGGATAGTGTATTATGACATATTATGATTTTGTAAAAGAATATATGAACGTAGATGAATGTAAAAATAATAAGAAATATTCAAGTGCAGGGCATACATTTTGTTGGAGTAAAGATGATTCAATTAATGCAGAAGGCCTATATTGGTTTTATGAAGGAAATGGATTTATTATTGATATCCACGATTTTTATATCAAAGAAGAAGTTATTCAAAATAGTACTTATAGTATGGAAAACTATGTTTCGATATGCTCTAGCTATATTGTAAGTGCAAACGGTGAAAAATTTAACCCTTATCAAACTCTAACGCCAAACTCCTTATATACTCTTGATTTTGACAATATAGAAGATGACTTTCTATTTTTATTACACGAGAATAGTTACTATCTCACTGTTTCTGTTGGATTTAAAAGAGAACTTTTAGAAAAGCATCTGTCATCCATTAATATCGATCTTGAATCCTTTTATAGGGCTTTACTTCAAACTAATCAAATAATACTTACAAAGTCTTTAGAAAAAGTGGCAATGGAAATATTAGATTGTAAGATGAACACTCCAGCCGCTGATTTTTTCTTTAAAGCAAAGGCAAATGAGTGGATAAGCATAGTAATCGATACCTACTTAAATAGAAAAAAATATAAAATTGAGTTTGACGATAATAAAGCACTTGAAGATGTATCCAGGTTTTTAGATGATCATTTTGCCATGAATGTAAATCAAGAAACCCTTGAAAAAATATCTAAAATGAGCGGAACAAAATTAAAAAATTTATTCAAAGAAAAATATGGTCAAAGCATTACAGAATACACCCAAAGAAAAAGAATGAATGTAGCTGAAACTCTTCTCTTAAATACCAAACTACCTATAAAGGAAATAGCTGAATCTGTTGGATACACATCCCATAGCAAATTTTCCATTTATTACAAAAGATACAAGGGAAAACTTCCAAGTGAAGTCCGTAATTTAGTTTGCAAGGATCACAAGTTAAAATGCGATTATTGTGATTAAGTATTTTTTTACAAGCAATATTTTTGTATGAGTTTAAGTGGATATGCATATCTGACCTAAATATATTAGATTAAAAAAATGAGCAAAAAAATAAAGGCAGCCCAAAGACTGCCGATATTTATCTCTCTGCACCTTTGCTATAGTTTTTCTTATTTAACTTAGATTTGTCATCTGTCTTAAAGCTTTTTATTTGCCCTAATATGGACTTTTTATCCTTGTTTTTACTCTTTACTTGTTCTTTTGCTTTTAAGAGCTTAGAAGACAAAAAGAGATATTATATTAAAACAATATTTCTCCGGTACTGGGACTGGGACGGGACTAAAAATTTGAAAACGTCCTATAATTAGGTGGATTTAGTTATATTAGAAAAAATAGAACCTAGTATTTTGAATGGTTTGGGATATATCGGACGTTTGGAAAAGAAGAATGGGAATAAAATAGCTTGGAAAGCTATTTTATGTCAGGATCCCATTGTTGAAACTTTAGTTTCAAGAATGAAAGGTCTGCCCTTCTGCAGGGAATAAAAGCCAACGCGACAAATAGGAGCGTTGGCTTTTCTGATTCGTTAATGGGATTGAAAATTACTTAGTAATTTTCAAGAATGATAGTGACCTGCTCAAAGGGAGAGAATGAAAAATGGCTACTGGTACTCAAATGGTACTGGAAGTAAAAAAGAATAAATTGAATAATAGTTCCAAGTACTTTACATTTGGACAAAAAATTAGACCGTAGTCTTTTAGGCTGCGGTCTTTTTGCTTACATATTTTTATTTTAAAAATCTTGATTTTATATAATTATGTAGGTTATTATAAATTAGATTATTAATTAAGGTGAATAAAATATTGGAAATATAAAGACCATGACAGAATATTTGATAGAACATTTAGATTATATAGCAAACAAGTGAATTATACGACAATAAAATGTCGGTTTGAGTGTCGGTTTGAATAAGATTTATCAAAAAGAAAATAAGCATTTTGCAAAAATGATAAGGCACTGTTTTAGTTTATAGATAAGTGGGAATTTTATATAGTGTATGGGCTTGACCTGTCCGTTGGGGACCGTGTTATCCTTTAATCATTGGAGGTAGATAACAATGTTAAGAAGTGAAATTCAAAAAGAAACTGGTCTAACTAGGAAGACAATAGAGTATTATGAGGATAAAGGACTTATCCATCCTAAGAAATCTGAGAATGGTTATAGAGACTATAGTACCAAGGATTTAGAAACTCTGAAAAAGATATCTATATTTAGAAAATTGGGAATGAGCATCTCAGATATTTATCAGTGTATATCATCAGGTGGTGATACCCTGTCTTCTGTTTTAAGGAAAAAACAACATCAATTGGACCTTGATGAAAAAAGGAAGGAAATACTAGAAATGATTGTTAAAGGTGAAAGCAGTGGACTAATCAATGAGAAAGTTTCAATACTTGAGGTGGAAGAAACTATATATGAAAACTAGAAATTGCTTTTCCAGGATATTTTGGACAAATGTTATTTGCTGCCTATCAACCATTTTTGAACGAACCATTAGAAAATGACGGTAAGGATTCCTTTTACAAATATATAGCTTATCTTGATAGGCTTCCTTCGTTTGAATTAACTGAAGAAGAGATAAAATACATTGAGAAGATGAGCTCACCCTTTGATATGAAAACTTTAAAGGATATAAATCAGGCAAAACTCGATGCTATAGAGAGTCCTGAAAATTGGATGAAAGATAATGAAGATGCAATTTCTTCATATGAAAGCTATAAAAATAGTGAAGAGTATCAAAATAGCATGATGAAACAGATCTAGGAAAAGCTTAAAAACTTTCTAAGTAAAATTATTATAGTGTTTTGTCCGGTACTGGGACTGGGACGGGACTAAAAATCTTAATATTACGGGGTGATTTTCAAGGATTCCAAAGTCCAACTAAAACGAAGTGCATATGAGTCCGAAAACTAAGGTAAGTAACTGATAGTTTCTGAGATTATATAGCAAGAGATCTTGTAAAGATTATAATCATGTAAACTAGGACGATTAGCAGACTAGCTATAAAGCTAAGTCTGGTTTTTTATCTTATTATTTTGTATTTCTTATTGTTTTTTAAATTTTTTTGATATATATTGAAACGAATAGGAGGCGGGAATGAAAGATTTTTGGGCATATGATAAAGATGATATTTTAAAAGAGTTAAATATAAGTGAAGCTGGATTATCAAGCAAAGAAGTTTGTGATAGGATTGAAAATTATGGTAAAAACGTTTTTGCGTAAAAGAAATCTAGCTCTAATTTTATGATTTTTTTATCGCAATTTAAAAGTCCAATAACTATGATCCTTATATTTGCGGAAGTTCTATCTATATTTTTGAAGGATTATTCTGATGGTGTTATCATTTTGATTATAATTTTTATTTCTTCATTTTTAAGCTATCTTCATGAAAGTAAGGCAAAGGATGCTGTAAAAAAGCTCCTTTCATCAGTAAGTGTAACATCTGCTGCTTTAAGAGATGGCTCTTTCAAAGAATTGGATAATGCAAATTTGACCATTGGTGATATCATTAGCGTAAAAACAGGCGACATGATACCTGCTGATTGTTTGCTTCTTGAAGGTAATTCACTTACGAACGATGAGTCAAGCCTAACGGGCGAGACCTTACCTGTTGAAAAGCTAGTTGGGAAAGTTCCTGCCGAGACTTCTCTTTCTGAAAGGAAAAATTGCCTTTGGATGGGAACCCATATTATTAGCGAATCAGGAAGGGCTATTGTTGTTAATTTAGCGAAGGATTCTGAGTTTGGCAAAATCACTTCATCTCTTAGCCAAAAGGATGCTGATACAGATTTTGAAAAAGTCATTAAGAATTTTGGAAACTTAATTTTACGTGTTATAACTATTTTAATCGGTTTAATATTTATTTTTAATATTATTTTAAATAAATCTTTCTTAGACTCATTTATGTTTGCCTTGGCTTTATCTGTTGGCTTAACCCCACAGATGTTGCCTGCTATAATAAGTGTGAATTTGTCACAAGGGGCTAATAGAATGTCTGAAGAAGGGGTAATTGTAAAAAAATTAAATGCTATAGAAAATTTCGGCTCCATGACGATTATGTATTCTGATAAAACTGGAACGATAACAAAAGGAAAGGTCAAGCTAGATAAGGCATTAGATTTTAATGGAGAAGAATCTGATTCTTTAGAAAAATTTGCGGCTATTAATTCATATTTTCAAGAAGGCTATAAAAATCCAATTGATGAAGAGATTTTAAGTTCAAATAAGGTCGATTTTTCATCTTATAAAAAGCTTTTTGAAATTCCCTACTCCTTTGAAAATAAACTTTTAAGTATAATAGTAAAGGCAGGATCTGATTTTTCAAATAAAAATTTGATGGTAACAAAAGGGGCCTTCGAAAACATTGTAGAAATAAGTAATTCTTATCAAAAATCCGATGGCTATATTGGAAACATTAATGAAATTAAAAGTCATATATTTGATTTATTTGATGAGTTTTCAAGCAAGGGCTACAGAGTCTTGGGCCTTTCTTATATAGAATTAAGTGATGATTGTAACTTCCAAAAACAAAAGGCGGAAGGCATGATTTTTAAGGGATTCTTGCTATTTATCGATCCATTAAAAGAAGATATAAAAGATGTAATTGAGCAAATGAATACCCTAGGGGTATCTTTAAAAATGATAACGGGGGACAATAAAGAAATTGCCAAAAATATTGGAGTACAAATTGGCCTTAATACAGACAAAATTCTCCTTGGCGAAGATTTAAGCTCATATTCTATAAGTCAACTAAAAAAAAGTTCTAGACATTGATATTTTTGCTGAAATAAGTCCAAATCAAAAGGGAAAAATAATCAGAGCCTACGAAGAAGCAGGCGAGATAGTGGGCTATATGGGTGATGGTATAAATGATGCACCAGCCATTAAACAAGCTGATGTTGGAATATCAGTCGACACAACGGCTGATACGGCGAAAGATGCAGCATCCATTGTTCTTTTGTAAAATAGTTTAGAAGTTCTATTATCTGGAATAAAAGAAGGCAGAAGGACCTTTATTAACACTTTGAAATATATATTCGTTGCAACGAGTGCCAACTTTGGAAATATGTTTTCAATGGCTGGGGCAAGTCTATTCCTAAAATTTTTGCCACTTTTGCAAAAACAAATTCTACTAACAAATTTATTTACAGACTTTCCATCCTTGCAAATTGCATCAGACTCAGTAGACGATGATTGGTTAAAAAGTCCTGTAAAATGGGATATGAAATTCATCAAAAAATTTATGATTGTATTTGGAATAACATCTTCCCTTTTTGACTATCTAACATTTTTTATAATGATGATTTTCTTTAAGGCCGATGAAAAACTCTTTCAAACCGCCTGGATGTTAGAATCCGTAATCTCTGCAATGGTTGTAATGCTAATAGTAAGAACTGCAAGACCAGTATTTAAAAGCAAGGCGAGTAAGAAGCTTATAGTATCCATAATAGCCGTAAGTATATGCTTAATTGCAATAATTTACAGCCTTATCAACAGCTACTTAGGCCTAATTGCATTACCTATCAAGGTATTAATCGCTATGCTTTCTATATCCCTAATCTACGCTTCAGTCGCAGAAATAATGAAGAAAAGATTCTATAAACATAACTCCTTCTCTAGAAGACTACTAACTAGGCTAATAAAAGTAAATACAAGAGAAAGATAAAATTAAGACTTGCGGTCTTTTTGGCTTGAGGAAATAATTATTTACAATAGCGGCTAAGGCAAAATCAATACTTAATAACTATTAGTTAGAAAATTCAACTGTAAACTTAAAATTGACAGTTCAAAAGGAATGTGGAGAAAATTATAAAGAAGGATTAAGGACAGAGTTTAATCCGCAGAATCTTCTTTAACTACAATTCTAAAAAATCTAAATTATGACAAGCAAAATGAGGGTAAAAATGACGGTAAAAAGTTAAAGACAACAGACAGACGACATAAGAACTATTGAATTACCTCATATATTATTGGTATCTGTAAGTACGATTGAAAGAGATTTAAAAGTTCTTAAAATTGAAAAAACAATCGACTATAATGGCAGCGTTAAAGATGGATATTGGAAAGTAAATAAATAAAGTTAATAAAAAATCAAATTCTCCCGGAAATAATACAATATTCGGGAGAATTACTTTTTTGGTGTTGGCAAATAGGTAAGTCTGTTCTGCACATCACTTTTTTATTGCTTTAATAAATTAATCCCCTTAAAATATAGATTGATCTTCTTATCCATGCACAAATGATAATATTATCAAAAAATAATTGACAAAAATAAATTGAAGAGCTACTATATAAATAGTTAGGCACGCCTAACTTTTATGGAAATATTAATTCATTGGAGGAAATATGAAATTTAAAAAGATACTTATTATGCTAGCGGTACTTATTTTTGCTAGTTCCTGTTCAAAAAATGATAATAAAGATGCTTTAGATATTAGAAATCAATCAAAGGAGAAGAAAGTTGTTACTGTTACAACTTCATTTTTATATGATATGGTATATAACCTAGTTGGGGATAAGGTTGATAGGGAACTTATAATTCCTGCTGGCGAGGACCCACACCTTTATACTGCAAAGCCACAAGATTTGGAAAAGATTAAGAAGGCTGACCTTCTTTTATATCATGGTTTACATTTTGAGGGAAAGATGGTTGATGTTTTAGAAAAGAGAGGCTCTGCAGTAGCTAGAAGCTTTAAAAAGGAAGATGTTGGGGAGATGGAGCAAGATGGAGAAGTTGTAGTTGATCCACATTTTTGGTTTAATATAAATCTTTATAAGGAAGCAACAAGAAATGCTGCAGAAGATTTAGAAAAACTTCTTCCTGAGGAAAAAGAGAACATTGAAAAAAACTTAAAAGACTATCTAGCTAAGCTTGATGACCTAGATAAAGAAAATAAAGAAAAAATAAATTCAATTCCAGAATCTAGTAGGTACCTAATTACCCCACATGATGCTTTTAATTATTTTTCTAGGGCCTATAACATACCAGTTAAGGCACCCCAAGGAGTTTCAACTGATAGTGAAGTTGCTAACAAAGATATAGAAGATACTGTAAACTTTATTGTAAAAAATAAAATTAAAGCTATTTTTGCAGAATCAACTACTGATCCAATGAGGATGGAAAAGTTAAAGGAAGCTGTTAACGCTAAAGGATTTGATGTTGAAGTTGTATCAGGCCAAGGCAAGGAATTATTTTCAGATTCTCTAGCACCAGAAGGTCAAGCAGGCGACTCTTATATAGATATGTACAAACACAACGTCGATTTAATTGTGGAAAACTTGAAATAGGTGGCTTATGAAAGATGTAATTATTAAAGTAGAGGACATGACAATTTCATATGCAGATAAGCCTGTTCTTTGGGATAATGATATTGAAATAATTAATAATTCAATTACAGCAATAATTGGCCCTAATGGAGCAGGAAAGTCAACCTTAATAAAGGGAATTTTAAATTTACAAAAAAAGTTATCAGGTTCAGTTGCTATTATGGGCAAATCTTTTGAAGAAGTTAAGAAAAAAATTGCTTATATACCTCAAACAGCATCTGTAAATTGGGATTTTCCAACAACAGTTTTAGATGTTGTGCTTATGGGTAGGTATGTCCATCTTGGTTGGCTCAAAAGACCGAGTAAGAATGATTATGATCTTGCAAGATCCGCCCTTAAAAAAATTGGTATGCACGATTTTGAAGACAGACAAATTTCAGAATTATCAGGCGGCCAAAGGCAAAGAGTGTTTATAGCAAGAGCTATTGCCCAAGATGCTGATATATATTTCATGGATGAGCCACTGGCTGGTGTTGATAAGGTGACAGAAAAAGTTATATTTGACTTTATGAAGGATTCTCAAATGAAAGGAAAGACATCCATAGTTGTTCATCACGATTTAAACACTATAGAAAAATACTTCGATCATATCATAATTTTAAATAAAAAAGTAATAGCTCAAGGTAAAGTCTCTGAAGTTTTTACAAAAGAAAATGTTGACAAGGCCTTTGTGAGGTAAGGATATGGATATTTTAAGAAATTATTCATTTATAATAGTAGCTTTAGGCACAATAATTCTAGCCATGGCTACTGGTATAATTGGTTCAATAAGCGTTTTAAAGGGGAAGTCTTTAATAGGTGATGCTATAGGTCATAGTACCTATCCTGGCATTGTCATTGCCTTTATGCTATCAATGGAAAAATCTCCAATCATACTTTTGTTTGGGGCTGCCTTTGCAGGTGCTATATCATTTTTCTTAATTGATATTATTTCAAACAACTCAAAAATAGACCTTGATGCTACTTTAGCCATCGTATTATCAAGCTTTTTTGGACTAGGCATGGTTTTAAAAAGTTTTATCCAAGGCAATCCTGACTATGCTGGAGTTTCCCAATCTGGTCTTAAAAACTATATTTTTGGCCAGGCTTCTTACATTATGAAAAACGATGTAAAGATAATATTTATAGTATCAATTTTTTCAATCTTAATGCTCATAGCCTTTTATAAGGAAATAAAAGTCTATGTATTTGATGAAGTTTATGCAAAAACAATTGGAATAAATCCAGGGTTGATGAATACTGTGATTTTAATTGCGACTATGCTTTTGATTACAACAGGACTTAAACTTGTTGGAGCAATATTGATTTCATCCATGCTTATAGTTCCTGCAATTACGGCCCTACAGTGGACAGATAGGTTTCATATTATGTTAATAATTGCAGGAGTATCTGGTGGAATTTCTGCATGTATAGGTACCTATATTTCCACAGCCTATGACGGTATGAGTACTGGATCTACAATTATTCTGATAATGAGCTTTATATCTTTATTATCAATGCTAGTTGGTCCAAGGGGGATAAGAAAAATGATTGTGAGGAAAAAATATGATTGATTTTCTAAGATACTCATTTATATCGAATTACCAAACCTTATTAGTGCTCTTAGTCACAGCTATAGCTTGCAGTCTTATTGGAGTTTTCTTGGTACTAAGGAGGCTATCAATGTTAGCTGATGCTATAAGCCACTCAATACTTCTTGGTATTGTAATTGCTTATTTTATCGTAAAGGATATTAGCTCAGTTTACCTAGTTTTTGGGGCGGCACTTTTTGGAATAATAACAGTATTTTCTGTAGAATCTTTATCGAAGACAAAACTTGTAAAAAATGATGATGCTGTGGGTATTGTTTTTCCAATGTTTTTCGCCTTGGCAGTTATACTTATAACAAAGTATGCGAGAAATGTCCACCTTGATGTGGACGTCGTCCTCATGGGAGAGGTCATAATGGCACCTCTAAATACTATGAATTTCTTTGGTTATGAAATTCCAAAATCCCTTTTTGAAATGTCTGTGATAGGGATATTAAACTTAGCCTTTATTATAGTTTTCTTTAAAGAGCTAAAACTAACAACCTTTGATACAGAATTTGCAAAAATTGCAGGATTTTCAGAAGTACTTTTATTCTACGCCCTAATGACACTTACTTCATTTACAACGGTGGTCGCCTTTGAGGCTGTGGGAGCTATTTTGGTAATATCATTTCTAATAGCACCTGCCGCAAGTGCATACTTGATAAGCAAAAATCTAAGGGTCATGATCATAATATCAGTCCTTTACTCAATAATAAATTCTGTTTTAGGATTTTTATTAGCCATGTATTTCAACCTATCTATGTCTGGAATGTCAGCAACCATGGCAGGAATTACTTTTCTTCTTACATTTTTATTTAACAAAAATGGATTTTTGATGAAAATATTAAGGCGTAAGAAAGATCATGTGGAATTTAAAAAGGATACATTTGTGATTCACGTTGGCAACCACCAAGAAAGAGCAAATGCAAGTGATGAGTTAGGACTTACAACAATCGCTAAGCATCTATCATGGCGAAAAGAAGATATAGAAAAATATAGTAAAATTTTGATATCAGAAAAAAAGATAAAAGTTGATGGAGACGTTTATAAACTAACTGAAAAGGGTAGAATATTATATATAAATTTGTTAAAAGATTACGCGCTATGAGGTAAACTATGAATTCTATCAGGCAAGATTACATCCAAGCCATATACAGGCTTTCAAAAGATAAGGGATATACAAATAATAAAAGCATATCTGATTATTTTTCAATAAGCAGGCCATCTGTTAGTGAAATGATTAAAAAACTAGTAGAAGATGGCTTAGTAATCCAAGATAAAAACAAGATATATCTAAGTGACCTAGGAGATAGGGCTGCTAAGGAAGTTTTATCAAAACACAGAATATGGGAATTTTTCCTTGTTAATGTCTTAGGTCTTGATGGGGAAGTTATCCATGACCAATCAGATTTATTAGAGCATGTCACAAGTGATGAAATGTTTCTTGCTTTAAATAAGTTTCTAGACTACCCTAAAAAATCTCCCAAGGGAAAAAGAATCTACACAAACGAGAATAAATAAAAATGTTAGAGGCAAGTTAAAATTTATGTATATAAACCTCCTGATTAGATAAAGAGAGACTAATCAGGAGGAATTTTTATGCCAAGTAAAAAAACAGAAACAAGAAGAAGCAAAAAGACCACAAGCTATGACTTGCGATCTTTTTGCATTGATGAAATAATCAAGTAAAAGCTACTTAGAAAAGTCGATAGTTTTACTATATGATATAATATAAACATGATAATCCCGTATTAAATTGTTTGGGATAAATATGATAAGATTGTTTTAATCTCAGATGAATCTCACCATATAAATACTGTTACTAAGGGTCTTACAAAAAGTGAAAAAACAAACCTAGAAGAAAATGCCAAAAGCTGGGAATACACAATTGAAAAAATATTTAGAGCAAATAGAGATAATGCCTTGTTAGAATTTACAGCAACTGCTGACTTGAAAGACCCTAATGTTGAGAAGAAATATTTGGATAAAATTGTATATGATTACACCTTATCTAAGTTTAGAGAAGGTGGATATACTAAAGATTTTAATAATATGCAAGGTGATTATGGCAGGTGGACAAGAACGCTGCTATCGCTTGTAATAAGTGAATATAGGAGACATTTGTTTGGAGACAATAGTCAAAATATAAAACCTGTTGTTTTATTAAAATCAAAAACTATTAAAGAGTCAAAAGCATTTTATGATGATTTTTACCAAAAATTGAATAATCTCAAGGCTGATGAAATTCTAAAATATAAGGATTCTGATAATGAATACCTTAGAAATTCTATAGATTATTTTCTAAATAAAGACCCAAGTCTAAATGCTCTTGTATCTGATATAAAATTAGGATTTGCAACTGAAAACTCTATAATATTAAATTCTAAGAGTGAATCTGAAGAAAAGGAAAAACAGGTTGCTGTAAACTCTCTTGAAGCAAAAGATAATCCATATAGAATAATCTTCACAGTTGATATGCTAAATGAGGGTTGGGATGTATTAAATCTTTTTGATATTGTAAGGTTGTATGAAACAAGAGATGGAAAAAATGGGAAGCCTGGGAAAACAACTATTAGTGAAGCTCAACTAATAGGTCGTGGAGCCAGGTATTGTCCATTTAAAATTGAAGATGATCAGCCAAGAAATAAGCGTAAATATGATTATGATATATCTAATGAAAATAGGATATTGGAAACACTCTTGTATCATTCAATGCAGGATTCACGATATATTGGTGAGTTAAGGTATGCTCTAAAACAGACAGGTTTATTAGCAGATGCTCCGATGGAAACAAATTATATATTGAAAGATGAATTTAAACAAACAGATTTTTTCAGAGAAGCCTATGTATTTTCAAATAGAAAAGTTGAAAAGTCAAGAAAGTCAGTCACAGGAATAGATAAAAAAATACAAAATAGTTATTGCCAGCATAAAGTTTCAACAGGAAGTTCTTTTATATATGGATTTTTTGATGAGGGAAAAGTAAAGGCTAATGGGATGACTAATACTTTTAACTATGAATTTAAAAATATACCTTTAAATATTGCTGAAGGTGCAATGTCAAATTTTGAGGTCTTAAAATTCAATACACTTAAATCATATTTTCCTAACTTAAAATCAAAGAAAGAATTTTTACAATCTGAAAGTTATTTAGGAAATATAAGTTTACAAATAGAAAGTCCATATAAAAAATTGCAAGCTAAGGATATCTATGATGGAACAATTAAAATACTTAAAGAAATATCATTATATCTACAAAAATTAGAGACTGAGTATGAAGGGACTAAGGAATTCTACGCTAAGAGGATTTACGAGGTTTTAAAAGATAAAAAAATATATATATCTAATCCACATGGTGAAGGAGTAGGAGTATCTCAATCCATGATTGCAAATGAAGATGTTTTGGATTTATCATACGAGCCATGGTATGTCTATAATGATAATTATGGAACAGGTGAAGAAAAAGCATTTGTGAAATACTTTAAAGGGATAGTTAAGGATTTAAGAAGTAAATATGATGAAATTTATTTGGTAAGAAATGAGAGAATTCCGTCCTTGGCTATTTATGAATTTGATACAGGAGAAAGATTTGAGCCTGACTTCTTGTTATTCCTACAAAAAAAAGGCACAGATGGATATCTGCAAGAGCAAATCTATATTGAGCCTAAGGGAAGCCATTTACTAGAAAAAGACAAGTGGAAAGAAGATTTTCTGTTGAAAATTGAGGAGCAAGGAATACCAAATAAAACGTATGTGGACGATAATAAATATAGGATAGTAGGACTTCCATTCTTTAATAAGGAATATAAGATGGGAGAGTTTGAAAATGCAGTGTTCGAAAAAATAATTGATTTTTAGGGAGTATAAATTGACAATAACTATTGAAAAAATTAGATTGATAAATTTCAAACGATTTAAGGATTATACAATATGTCCAAACAAAAGATTAAATATATTAGTAGGCGATAATGAAGTCGGAAAAAGTTCCGTGTTAGAAGCTATTGAATTAGTATCATCTGGGAATGTAAGAAGAGTTGAAAATATAGGATTAGATAAACTAATGAATGTTGAATCAATATTGTGCTTCAATAAAAATAGAAAATATGAAAATTTGCCTGAAATGATAATAGAATTATTTTTAAAAGGAAAATTTGATCACACTATGAATGGAAAAAACAATTCATTAGGTGTTATTTCAGACGGTATAAGATTAGTATGTTCTCCGAATGACGATTATAGAAATGAAATAAACGAATTTTTAAAAGAAGAAACTTTGGTATTTCCTTTTGAATACTATAAGATAAGATTTTCTACTTTTTCAGATGAAACTTATAGTGGCTACAAGAAGAAACTTAAAACTGTTTTAATTAATAGCAGTATTGTGGATTCTGAATATGCAACAAATAATTTCATAGAAAAAATGTATCAACGTTATACCGAAGAAAACGAGTTAGAGAGAATAGAACACAGAAGTAAGTTTAGACAAATGAAGTTTAAATTTTGTGAAGAGAATCTTAAACTATTAAATTCAAGAGTTCCTTCCGACAAAAAATATAAATTTGCATTGCAAAACAATTATTCTAAAATATTTAGTAACGAGTTAATGATTTATGAAGACTCAATTGCTTTAAATAATAGAGGAACAGGAGAACAGGTATTAATTAAAACTGATTTCGCTTTAGAGAAAGCGGGTGAAAATATTGATGTTATCTTGTTTGAAGAACCAGAAAATCATTTGAGTCATACAAATTTAAAGAAACTAATATCAAATATAGAGAATAAGCAGACTGGACAAATTTTCGTTACTACACATAGTAGTTTGATAAGTACAGGATTAGATTTATTTAATTTGATTATTTTATCACACAAAAAAAATGATGTTCCACTTTATCTGAAAACTCTAAATAAAGATACTTCAAATTATTTTTTAAAAGCGCCACCAGCAGGTATCTTAGAATTTATATTATCTTCAAAAGTAATTCTAGTGGAAGGCCCGTCAGAGTATATACTTTTTGATAGATTCTATAAATATATTACAGGCAGACATCTAAACGAAGATAGAATTTATGTTTTAGCTATTAGAGGCTTGAGCTTTAAGAGGTATTTGGATATAGCGAAAATAACAGGATCCAGGGTTGCCGTTATCACTGATAACGACTCAGATTACGAACAAAAGTGTATTAAAAAATATGAGAATTACAATTACGATAATATAGAAATATTTTTTGAAAATGATAATGATAAGCCAACGTTTGAATATTATATATATGATAAAAATAGATCTCTTTGTGAAACTAAATTTGGTGTAAATGCATTAGATCATATGCTGAAAAACAAAACGAATTCTGCTCTTATGTTAGCTGAAAGTGAAAACATAACAACACCAAAGTATATAGAAAGGGCGATTAATTGGATAAGAAAGTAATTTTTGCAGTGGCGGGTTCAGGAAAAACTAGCCATATAGTTGAAAATTTATCGTTAAATAAAAGAAGCTTAATTATAACATATACAACAGCTAATTATGACAACATAAAAGCAAAAATATTAAAGAAGTTCAATAATGAATTTCCAAGTAGTATAACTCTTATGACATATTTTCAGTTTTTATATTCATTTTGTTACAAACCTTTTTTATCCGATAGAATAAAAGCAAAAGGTATCATTTTTGAAAGCAATAAATATAAGTACTCAAAAAAAGAAAACCAGACCTATTATATGACGGATTCAGGATATTTTTATAGTAATAGACTTGCTTTTAGTTTTGAATTTTTTGGGATTCTTGATGATATAAAACAAAGAATAGAAAAATACTTTGATGAATTAGTTATTGATGAAATTCAAGATATATCAGGTAGAGATTTTAATTTTCTATTAAATATAATGAATTCTAGGATCAACATGCTTTTTGTTGGAGATTTTTTTCAGCATACTTTTGACACTAGCAGAGATGGTTCTGTTAATAAAAATTTATTTAATAATTATGAAAGTTACAAAAATAAATTTCTAATTAATGGCTTTACTGTTGATGAAACTACTCTAGATAAAAGTTGGAGATGCAATAATCTTACTTGCGATTTTATTAGAAAGAACTTAAATATAAATATCTTTTCCCATAGTAATTCAAGTGACAATATTAAAATTTCATATATAGATGAAAATAAAGAAATCAAAGAAATTTTAAATAATGACAAAATTATAAAGTTACATTATGAAAATTCTAAAAAGCACGGATATAGTCATAAAAACTGGGGAGAAACCAAAGGGGAAGATCAATACAATGATATTTGTATAATTTTGAATAAAACTACGGAAGAACTATTTTTAAATAATTCACTTAATAAATTAGCTCCATCAACAAAAAATAAATTATATGTAGCCCTCACCAGGGCTAGAAGGAATATATTTTTTATAAGCTATAAAAAATTACAAGATATTTAAAAAAACTGGAACTGGACGGGACTAAAAATTTGAAAACGTCCTATAATTAGGTGGATTTAGTGATATTAGAAAAAATAGAATATAGTATTTTGAATGTTTTTGAATACAGCTAACATTATAAAAAGAAAAGTGGGAGTAGGACTAGTAAATAGAAGAAACTTAGTAAAAAATTATCACCAGTATTTTTATAAAATTGATGGAAATGAAGTGAATAGGAGGATAAAGTTTGAATGTGTATGAACCTTGTGAATGTATGATTTGTAAAAATAATAAAAATTTTGATATGCCTGAAGAGATTATTGAGTCTGTTTTGAAAAATAATTTAGTTCTTTTTTGTGGTGCAGGTATAAGCACAGAGTCAAAATCCGTTTTTCCTGAATCATTTTACACCAATGTTTTACGTGAGATAGAAGATAAGACAAATAAGAAAGTTGATTTAGACACCAGTTTTTCTAGGCTAATGAGTTTATATATTGATACATTTCCCAATGGTCGTAGGAAATTGCTAAATAAAATCAAAGAAAAATTTGATTTTATAGATTCTTTTCCTCAATTATTAAATGCAGCTACTAGTTTTCATAGAGAAGTTGCTGCAAATCCTTTCATTCAAACGATAATTACAACAAATTGGGATACATATTTTGAAGATTATTGTGATTGTACGCCCGTAATTAATGATACTGATGCTACTTTATGGAATGTGTTTAAAAAAAGAGTGTTTAAAATACACGGATCAATTCATAATGTTGGATCAATAGTAGCTACTGAAAAGGATTATCTAGAATCATATAATAGACTTTCTAAGGATTTAATAGGAGATAGACTAAAAACTATTCTGGCGAGTAATACTGTTGTCTTTATTGGTTTTTCCTTTGGAGATGAGGATCTTAATAGGTTGTTAGATATATTGTCTGAAAAAATGGGGGATTTTAGCAATCAATTTTATTTAGTCACAATTGATGAAAAATGGAAAGAAAACGCAGACTCAAGATTAATCCCCATTATTACAGATGGAACTTATTTTATTCACCAATTAAACAATATATTAATAGTAGAAGGAAGGCTTGTTTCAAGTGATATTTATGATTATGCAGAAGAACTTTTGTATTTTATCAAAGAAGAGCATATGAAGCTTTTTGAATCAAATACATATAGAGATGAGATTAAAGCTTTTCCTGAATTACTATTATCAATAGCTTATCAAGATGCATTTATTCATGCTTTAGAAAGATGTGTTGCACATAGAAGCAATGGAGAATATTTGATTCCTGGTTACTTTGAGCCTAGGATTCAATCATACAAGAGTTATTATGATAAGCGTATATTAGAAGAAAATTATGCTCAAGCGTTCTATGATTTGGGATATTGTGATGGCTTAATCTCGCTATTATTATATGCAAATGATCCTGAAGAAGCAGGGATACCTGGATTATTTATATATGAAGAAAACTACTTTGAAACAAAAGATGATTTGTTTAAATATATATCAGAGAATAGAAATAAAAAACAATTTGAATATTGTTCAGACAAAGTGCAAAACATGAATGATGTAGTTCCTCATTTTATGCCTTGGTTTATTTAGCTGAAGATTATTTCAATCATTCTATTCACACCTAAAGGGTGTTCCGGTATATTAGTGGGGTAAGAATTTTCTTCCGGTACTGGGACTGGGACGGGACTAAAAATTTGAAAACGTCCTATAATTAGATGGATTTAGTGATACTCGAAAAAATAGAACCTAGTATTTTGAACGATTTGGGATATATCGGACGTTTGGAAAAGAAGAATGGGAGTAAAACTCCCCTGTGTGGGAGTTTTACCCGAAAAATAGCGCAGAGCGCGGTAAGCAGCTTTAGCTGCGATTTTCGTTAATCGCAAAAAAACAAAAAACCTTGTAAAATCAATAGTTACAGAAGATTAAAAACTGTAACTGGGATTAAAATGGGAACATTTGTTAAAAAGAATAAATTGAATAAAAGTTTCAAGGACTTTACATTTGGACAAAAAATAAGACCGTAACTTTCTTGTTATGGTCTTTTATATTTAAAAAAATATCATTATTAAAAACAAAAAAATAGCTTAAAATACATTTGACAGATTAAGAATAATAAATTTTTTAAAAGAAAATGAAACTGTCAAATTGCAAAATTATGTCCCATTTTCTTAGAAAATGTGTATTAGAAAAAGAAATTTATATTATAGACCTATAACTATTTAGAGATC
>OGRZ01000081.1_pt1 | contig 68899 bp, 58 predicted proteins | sample 1573771 | NCBI WGS metagenome assembly OGRZ01 (sample SAMN03295811, study PRJEB24534) | human gut metagenome | isolation source: fecal sample 1 from infant 2 | host: Homo sapiens | place: USA: Pittsburgh, PA | collected 2014-07
GGGCTGTTGCAAAACTATGAATAATCATCGTACCATCGTTAGAAGGTTCTCTTAGGAAATTTTCCCTCTCCCGGCCGGTGGGCCAAGAAATGCCTGCCGGATCATGGAGGCGGTTAGCCCGTCGGCTTAGTGAGACTTTCCGTGGAGGTTTTTCTAACGATAACGGCACGATTTATTCATTCTGCAACACCCCTTTTTTGTAAGAAAATTTAGGCTATTGCTAAAACTTATTAGCCTTATTTATTAGAAGAGTTTACATATAATTAATTGTTTCTTACAAATATTATTAAATGAACTTGTGTAATGGCGAAAAGTAATCATAAAAAGAGGTGAAGATGAAAAAAGTTGAGAAAATTTCAGGAAAGGCACTAATACCCTTTTTAGTTTTTGTTAGCGTCTACTTAGTATCGGGGATAGTACTTCACTTAAGAGGAGTAGAAATGGCGTTTTATCAATTGCCGGCACCGATTGCAGCTTTTATTGGGATAATAAGTGCGTTTTTATTATTTGAGGGAAGTATAGACGAAAAATTTGATAACTTAATAGAAGGATGTGGAGATTCTAATATTATTATCATGTGCTTGATTTACTTATTAGCAGGAGCTTTTTCCACTCTTGCGCAAGCTTCTGGTGGAGTAGACTCTGTAGTAGGCTTGGGTTTAGCCTTTATTCCGTCTAGGTTTTTAACTGCAGGAATATTTTTGATAGCAAGTTTTATATCGTTAGCCACAGGTTCATCTGTAGGAACTATCACAGCCTTAGGACCAATAGCGGTAGGATTAACTGAATCAGGCGGGATAAATTTATCGATGGTGCTTGGAGCCTTGGTCGGTGGAGCAATGTTTGGAGACAATCTGTCCATTATTTCTGATACTACAATAGCAGCAACTAGGACCCAAAACTGCGATATGAAAGATAAGTTTAGGATGAATATCAAACTAGCCCTACCAGCAGGAATTATAACATTTATTCTACTTATTATCTTTGGATCACCAGAAATACAGGCTAGCCAGTCTCAGAAAAGTTATGCAATCTTAGATGTAATTCCGTATCTATTTGTTCTAGTATTTGCCTTAATGGGTGGAAATGTATTCTTGGTTTTAACAGGTGGGATTGTCCTTTCTTCTCTTTTATTACTAATAAAAAACGGATTTGATCTATTAGTCCTATCCCAAACAATATGGGAAGGCTTTACTGGAATGTTTGAAATATTCTTATTATCACTTCTAATAGGTGGCTTATCAAATATGGTTAGTAAAGAAGGTGGGATAAACTGGATAATTTCAAAAATTAATAAATTTGCAAAGGGAGAAAAATCCGGCGAACTTGGAATAGCGGCTCTTGTATCCATGGTAGATATTGCTGTTGCTAACAATACAGTTGCAATAATTATATCTGGGCCAATTGCCAAGAAAATGTGCAAGGAATATAAGATAGATCCTAGAAGAAGTGCCTCGCTTTTAGATAGTTTTTCTTGCGTATTTCAGGGTTTCGTACCTTATGCAGCTCAAGTACTTATTGCAGCAGGTTTTAGCAATGGAGCGGTTGCCCCATTCCAGTTGATGCCATATTTTTGGTACCAATTTATCCTAGGAGCAATAGCTATTATTTCTATATTTATTCCTTTTACAAGTCCAAAAGATAAGCGGAACTTTACCTATGATATGCCAGAATCAAAAGTTAAAGCATATATTAGTAATTTAGAAAATAACCGAAAAGCTTAGTTAGACCTAAATATCTTTTATTGGATCTCTCCCACCTAAAAAAGATAATAATTTTTTTAACTTATAAAAAACCAACCCCGTCATCAAGCTATGACATATAGGGTTGGTTTTCTTTTGCTTTTTTACTTATAAAAATACCTAACTAGATAGAGTTATCCAAAGATACTTATAAAAAATGTTATAACTATCGGATTTGTGAGGTTTACTGCTATAGCAAGGACTATGGGAAAGACGAACATTGCCATATCTGCAGGGCCTTTTTCTTCTATAATCGCTTCCATGTTTGCCATGGCATTTGGAGTTTGACCAAGTCCTACTCCGCAATGACCTGCTGCCATTACAGCACTGTCATAATCTTTGCCACACAATCTAAAGGTCACAAGGCTTGTATAGATTGCAATAAATATCGCCTGAGCTACGAGGATTACAAACATTTGACCTGCTAGAGATGCAATCGCAGCTATATTTAGGTTAATTAAAGCAAGGGATAAAAATAAATTTAGGGAGATATTTCCTACTATATTTATATTCTTCATATCTATATCTTTTTTCAAAGAATCGTAGATATTTCTAACTATAAGACCCCCAAATTGGCAGCCAACATAATAAGGAAAGCTTAGGGGAGTGAGTTTTAGAATTTTGTTTATAAATGTTCCTAAAAATGCGGATAGACCGATAATAACAATTGCTCTCATCAAAGAATTTTGATCGATATTTTTTATATTTATATCTTCTTTTTTGATATCGAGAGATCCAACGCTTTTTAAATTGTATTTATTTATTAGTCTCTTTGCGACAGGTCCTCCTACGAGAGATCCTACCAAAAGTCCAAAGGTAGCAGCTGCTACTCCTATTGAAGTATTATTACTTGCTCCCATTTCTTCCATTATTTTTCCAAAAGATATGGCAGATCCAATTCCGCCTGTCATTGAGGTTGATCCCATGGCTACTCCGTGGAGAGGATTGATACCTAAAAGGATTGATAGGCCAACTGCAACTATATTTTGTAGGGGAAGTAGAATAATGATTGCAATAGCGAGTTTAAGTCCTAGAAATCCAGCTTTTTTGAGAGATTTAAAAGAGCAACTTAATCCTATTGCTGCAAAGAAAATATTCATAAAGAAGTCTTGGAGAATACTATCAAAGCTAAATTCGTATGAAAAACTTCTTTTTGCAATAAAAACGAGAATACTTATAAAAAGTCCACCTATAACTGGCGATGGGATAAAAAACTTCCTAAAAAAGTCGAATTTGCCTTTGACAAAAACTCCGATTAGATAAGCTATTATCGCAAGTCCTAGGGACTCTAAGATGTCTAATTCAATTTGCATATGTAATGATTCCTTTCTTTTATATTGAATTAATATATACTTATCTTTTGTTTTTGGCAAGATAAAATGACTAAAGAATTATTAAAAATCAAATGTTTCCTTGCTTATAAGATGAAAAATGTTATATAATAGGCTAAGGAGAGTGCTTATTTTAAATAAGTAAGTATATTTACAGATTATATGATGAGAAATTTTATAAAAGCACTAAAATTTTGGAGGTAAATATGAAGGAAAAAAGATCGCTGTTTAGTGCTATTCCACTGGGTCTTATTTGTGGAATAGTGGCGGCTGTTTTATTTTACTTTGCCCTAAGTTATTCGAATTTTAATGAGTATAAGGCAAAGTCTAAGATAATTACAACAAGCCTAGAAGAAGTTGAAAAAGATACTGACGAGTCAAGTATATATGCTGCAACTATCAATTCTAACAAGATTAAAAAAGCTGTGCTAGATAATTTGGGTATAGATATGTCACTTGGAATATTGGATACAAAGCTTAGCATAGATCCAATCGAAAAGAGCCCAATAATAGATATCGTTGTTGTAGATACCAACAAACAAAGAGCAGAAGACTTGGCAGATGAGTATGCAGATTTATCTGTTAGAGTTATAAATAATATCTATGGCAAGGATGCCCAAGTTATGGAATATTCCTACCAAGCAGCAGGTAGAGTAAACAATGGATATATATATGCGGCTATAGTTGGGGCTGCCGTTTTCATCTTAGTAAGTCTTATCAATATGATTAGGATCAACTCTTACAACAACAAAGTCCTAGCCGCAAATTATAGAATGCCAGAAGAAGTAGCTAAGGATGATAGGGTAACATTTAAAAAGGATGAGAACGAATACGACAAGGAAGTCCTAGACAATTCTTATGATGAAGAAGAGTTTAAAGAAGTAAGCCCAGAAGATGAAATAGAAGAATATCAGACAAGTAAAATTGACATAGTTGATGATGAAGAAGATGATGATTATGGTGAAACTACTGTTATAGATAGTAGCGAGGTTCTTTCTAGTGTAGGCTATGAAGAATCAAATCAAAATGAAGAAGCCGACGAAAAAGAATCATATCCAATCCTTGGCAAACTTCCACCATATACCAGAGGAGAATTAGATGTTTAGAAGAAAAGATGAAGAGAAAAAAGAAATAGCTCTTCAAGCTTTTTACGACTTAGAAGATGCTATAGTTAGAAATCTACTAGCAACTGACAAACTAATTGCCTTCACATCTACTAGCAATCACACCGACCAATTATTAAACCTATATGTGATGGCAAAACACCTAGCAGAAGAAGATAACAAAATCCTTCTAATAGATGCAAATTTGAGAGAACAGGAACTAGCTGATTTTCTAGGTAAAAACAAAGAAAGAGGCTTCATAGATGGAGTCCTTGGCGAATATACAAACGAAGAAATAATATCATCAGATGAGAATATAAAAAACCTTGACCTTATGTTTACAGGAAAAGTCTCTGATTATGCAGATCAATTCCTAGAACCAAATGCAATCAGAAATTTCTTCTCTCAAGTCAAGGAAAAATACGATTATGTTTTTGTAAATACAACTGCCAACACAGGCATACCTGAGGCAAATATGTTTGCAGCCCTTTGTGATAAGACTGTATTATTTACAGCTTATGCTAACAAAGACAACGAAGTGTTTGATAATTCTATCAAAGAGCTTCAAAATGTTCATGCAAATATAATAGGAGTTGTAATTACAAACTATGTATATAGCGAAAGAGAAGTAGAAGAAATGTTTGGAGAGATTTAATGAAAAAGAATAAAATTTTACTAGTACTTGGACTAACAATTGTTTTAGCATCATGCTCAAATGATAGCTATGTTTCAAAACGTCACCCAGAAGGAGAGAGTGAAACACAAGTTAGCGAAGAAGAAAATACAGAGAAAAAAGAAGAAACAAAAGAAGACGCTAGCAAAGAAGAAGAAAATAAAGACGAAGAAACTGACACAGAAGAAAAGAAAGATGAAAAATCTAGCGAAGATCAGGATCCGACAATGGACGGAGTCAACTACGAAGTAGAAGACGTGGTAAATATTAGACTATATCCAACAGAGGACTCTGATATAGTAGGAGAGGCTCACCCAGGAGATGAAATCCTATTTTTAGTAGAATCAGATGGCTGGTCAAGAGTAACTGTAAACGGTGTATCTGGATATATAAGAAACGATCTTTTAAAGGAAGTTGAATAACATAAAACACATAGCCAACCCTTTGGGTTGGTTTTATATTTATTAATTATTAAATTAGCTAGGTGAGTTTCATATCTTAATATTATTATTTTGATTTAATATATTTGGTATTAACCAGATAAAAATAAGGAGGAAAAATGACTTTAAAAAATGATTTTCTATGGGGAGGAGCTACTGCTGCCAACCAATGTGAGGGAGCATATAATGTTGACGAAAGAGGTCTTGCTAATGTAGACTTATGTCCAGTAGGAGAAGATAGGCTAGATATTATTACTGGAGAAAAGGAAGTTCATAACTTTGATGAGAAAAATTTTTATCCTGCTCAAGAATCTATCGATATGTATAATCACTATGAAGATGATATAGCGCTTTTTGCTGAGATGGGATTTAGGGCTTATAGATTTTCCATAGCTTGGACTAGAATATTTCCTAAGGGAGATGAAGATATTCCCAACGAAAAGGGTCTTAGGTTTTATGAAAAATTGATAGATGAATGTTTAAAATATAATATAGAACCAATAGTTACCCTAACACACTTTGATTTTCCTATGTATCTTGTCCATAAATATGGAGGCTGGAGAAATAGGAAGGTAGTTGATTTTTATAAAAACTTTGTTAGGGTAGTTTTTGAAAGATTTAAGGGCAAGGTTAAATATTACCTTACCTTTAATGAAATAAACATGGTTCTTGCAGCTCCTTTTATGGGAGCAGGTCTTGTTTTCTCTGAAGGAGAAAATAAAGAAGAAGCTATGTATAAGGCTGTTCATAATGAGTTTTTAGCCAGCGCCTATGCGACAAAAATAGCTCATGAAATAGATCCATCTATAAAGATAGGCTGTATGCTAAACTCTGGAGTGATCTACCCTGCAAGTGCAAGGCCTGAAGATATTTTTGAAGCTCAAAGAGTGGCTAGAGATAATTACTTCTTTACAGATGTTCAAGTTAGGGGATATTATCCAAGCTATAAGATTAAGGAGCTTGAAAGAAAGGGAATTCTTCCTGAAATTACTAAAGAAGATGAAAAGATTCTTAGAGAAAATCCAGTAGACTTTGTATCTATATCCTATTACACAACAAAGACAGTAACAAGTGATAGAAATGTTTCCTTATCCAAAGACAACCTCCAGGTAACCATTGATAATCCTTACTTGGACAAAACTGAATGGGGCTGGCAGGTAGATCCTCTAGGCTTTAGGACAACCTTAAATGAAGTTTACGACAGGTATCAAAAACCTATTTTTGTTGTAGAAAATGGCTTAGGAGCTAAAGATAATCCAGACGAAAATGGATATGTAGAAGATGATTATAGGATAGACTTTCTAAGAGAGCATATAAAAAATATGAAGGATGCTATAGAAATAGATGGGGTAGATGTGATTGGTTATACTACATGGGGACCAATAGACCTTGTTTCTGCAAGTACTGGAGAGATGAGCAAAAGATACGGCTTTATCTATGTCGACCGTGATGATTATGGAAAGGGAAGCCTTAAAAGATCTAAGAAAAAGTCCTTTGCTTGGTATAAAAAAGTAATAGCTACAAATGGAGAAGATTTATCTTAAAGTATTTATAAATATAAGTCTATTTTACTCTACGGTCTAAAATAGACTTATTATATTAAAATAAATGTATTTTTATCTAAAAATATTTGACAAAGTAAAGTAATGCACTTATAATAAAGCTAACAATAATTATTTAGAAAAATTATGAAAAAAAGAGTAGGCTTATCTACAAGCACAGAGAGTTGGAGTTTGGTGAGATCCATCCTTAGAAATAAGTACGAAAATCATTTTTCTTTTGCATATCTGAACTAAGTAAGATGTGTCGCCATGGTTGGCGTTATCAAAACCCGGCATTGTTAGATGCTTGAGCGCTTATTTTATATAAGAATAAAGGTGGTAACGCGGATAATTTCGTCCTTTGTCTATTTTATAGACAAGGGACTTTTTTAATGGATAAATATTGTTAGAAATTTTATGGGAGGTAATTATGAAAAAATTAACTAGAAGTCAGTTTCTACAACTAAGCATAATGTTGTTTGGTTTGTTCTTTGGAGCAGGAAATCTAATTTTCCCACCTCTTTTGGGGAACAAAGCTGGTTCTGCTACTTTTATTTCTCTTATAGCTTTTTGCGTTACTGCTGTTTTATTTCCAGTCTTGGGGGCAATAGTAGTCGGAAAAACTAATGGTTTGTCTAACCTAGCAAAAAGAGTTGGACCTGTGTTTTCTGTAGTATTTACAACAGCTATATACCTATCAATTGGACCAGGACTTGGCATACCACGTGCTGGATCTGTACCATTTGAGATGGCTATAGCTCCATATGTGCCAGAAACATTAAACTTAAATATAGTAAGATTTGTTTATACTTTGGTATTTTTTACAATATCACTTCTAATCTGTCTTAAACCAAATAAGTTGGTAGAAAGAGTAGGGAAATTCCTTACACCTACACTTTTACTTATGATACTTTTCATGTTTGTAAGAATTGTTATGATGGATAAAAATATAGCAGCTCCTAGTGGAGATTATCTAAAAGCCCCAGTCACTAAAGGATTTTTGGCAGGATATGAAACAATGGATGCTGTAGCTGCCCTAAACTTTGGCTTTGTAATAGCTCAAGCTATAAAAAGATTTGGTATAGAAGATGAAAATGAAGTAACTAGATACGAAATAAAGGCTGGACTTTTGGCTGGATCTGTTTTATTTCTAGTATATGCCATGCTAGCAAGTATTGGTATGATAGGATCTAAGAAATTCGCAGGGGCAGAAAACGGCGCCCAAGTGTTGAGCGGATCTATAAAATTAGTCTTAGGTGACTTTGGCTTGGTATTATTAGCATTTATCTTTACCCTTGCTTGTCTTACAACATGTGTTGGACTAATAACAAGCGGTGGAGAATATTTTGAAAAGTTATTTAACAACAAACTATCATACAGAGCTTGGGTTTATATATGGACATTATTCTCCTTTGTAATGGCAAACTTTGGTCTAAACAAGCTTTTAGCCTTTTCAGTGCCACTTTTACAAATTATATACCCAGTTGCCCTTGTCCTAATAGTGATGGGTATAAGCTACAAATACTTAAACTATTCGAAAGTTTCTTATGTATCATCAGCAATAGTTGCTGTAGGACTTCCTCTAGTTGAAGTCTTGGATAAAACATTCCATATAAAATTTGGCTTTGTAACAAACTTTGTAAAATCACTAGCCCTATACGAAGAGGGACTAGCTTGGCTACTGCCAACTATCTTTGTATTGGTACTTACAAGTTTGGTAGTAAAGGTAGTGGAAAGTTTCATAGAAGTAGATAAAATCAGACAAAAATATTAAAAGAAAAGTGACTTAATTTGGGAAAACCTAAATTAAGTCACTTTTTAATTTATTTTGTAAAGTCTGTAAGTTTGATATATACTGGCATGCCGTTTTCGTAGTTTTGTTCTATCTCGCCTTGGATTAGGGGTAGGGCGTAGGTTATTATATTTTCTTCTAGGGTTTTTTTATCGGCTAGCCAGCTTTTTGGGATCTTCATTTCTTTGTTAGCTATTAGGTCTGGTTCTACCTCTGTGTAAAATGTTTGGTAGGTATTTCCCTCTTTTCTTCTAAGAACAGGGATTACATTTGTAGATTTTACTCCTAAATCTAAGGCTCTGTAGCCTAAATTAAATGCCTCTTTTGCGTCTGTTTTGGATATTACTGGAGAAGTTCTTTGAACAATGTTTAGTTCAACTGACCTTGTTTTTACTCCAAGTTTTTCTCTAAGATAGTCTGCTAATCTTTGAGCGACCCCGCTTACGATTGGGTGGTTGAATCCGTCATCTGAGTTGGTAAACATTTGTTTGTCAAGGAAAGAATCTGTATCTCTAAAACCTTCTGCCATGGCGATTACGAGATTTTTTTCTGTTTGCATTTGTTTTTTGATATCATTTGTAATCTCATCAAGAGATTTTTTTTCTTCTGGAACATAGACTAGGTTTACTATTTCTTTGTGAGCTTCATAGTTTGAAATGAGAGATGAAGCAGCAAGCCAACCAGCGTGTCTTCCCATAATTTCAACTATGGTGATTGATTCTAAATCATAGATATCTACGTCATTTCTGACATTTCTTAGGGTGTTTGCTATATATTTGGCAGCTGATCCAAAGCCTGGAGAGTGATCCATGCCATTTAGGTCGTTATCTATTGTCTTAGGACAACCTACAACATTTATACCTTCGATATTGTGTTTGTTTATGTACTCGTTTAGTTTCTTTACTGTATCCATGGAGTCATTTCCCCCGATGTAGACAAAAACGCCAATTTCTTTTTCTTTAAGGAAGGTAAAGATTTTTTCGTAAATTTCATCGTCTATGTTACTTGGTAGCTTATATCTACAAGATCCTAGGATAGATGAAGGGCGAGCCATTAGCTTATCCATAGCTTTTGTTTTCTTGAATTTCTTTTGGTCGACTTCCTTGATATTATTGTTTAGGATTCCCTCGATACCGTTTAAGCTAAGGAAGATTTTGTCGAAATTATTGTCTATTCCTGCTTGGATTACACCTGCAAGAGATGAATTTATTACGCTTGTTGGACCACCAGATTGAGCAACTATACAGTTCATTTATTTCTCCTTACTTGCTAGAATTTTGCAAAGTTTTTATATTATATCTTGCTTTCTGTAATATTATATCAAAAATTACCTATAAGTAAAAAATTATACAAAAAAACCTAAAATCCTGAGATTTTAGGTAAAAATTTATATTTTCTTTTGAAGGATTCTCATTGCCCACAAAACAGCCACTATTGTAACTCCAACATCTCCTACTATAGCTAGCCACATATTGGCATGACCAAACAAACCTAAGATGAGGATTACAATTTTAACTGCCATTATGAAAATCACGTTTTGTCTTACTGTAGAGTTTGTGAGTTTGGTTATTTTCATAAGTCTTTCTATTTGGCTAAATTCGCCGTTGGTTATGAGGATATCTGAAGATTCTATGGCAAGATCACTTGCACTTTCTCCCATTGATATACCGACATCAGCATTTTTTAAAACTGGGGCATCATTTATACCGTCACCTACAAATACACAACTTTTACCTTTTTCTTGGTAAGTTTTCATGATTTGAAGTTTTTGATCAGGCATGACTTCTGGATATGATTTGTAAAGATCAAGCTTATTTGCAGTAGCTTCTACCGCAGCCTTGCTATCACCAGATACTATTGCTATTTCTTTGAAGTCGTTTTTGAGACTTTTTATAGTTTCTTTGGACTTGTTTTTGATTTCATCTTCTACAAATACACTGGCTGATAGCTTGCCATCTATAGCTAGATATATAGCTCTTTCGTTATTTTCATCAATGCCAAGGTATTTGGCTGATCCTACCTTCACTTCTTTGCCTGTTTTAGTCTTTGCACGAACTCCCAATCCTTTTTCATTTTTAACTTCTTCAAAGATTTCTCTATCTTCTGTTCTGTCTAGGTCTTTTACTATACCTTTTGCGATTGGGTGGGTAGACATTAGCTCGATATTGTAAAGGTAGTCTAAGACTTCTTCTTTGTCAAAGCCTTCTTCGATCTCAATATTCTTTATTTTAAACTCACCTGTTGTTAGGGTTCCTGTCTTATCGGTTAGAAGGACCTCTGCCTTATCAAGGATCTCGAAATATTGGCTTCCTTTGATTAAAATTCCGTTTTTGCTAGAAAGCCCCAATCCTGACATAAAGGATAATGGAACTGATAATACCAGTGCGCAAGGACAAGATAAAACTAAAAATGTCGCTGCACGGAGCAAGTAATCTTGCCACATTCCTCCAAAAAATAGGGGAGGAACTATAGCTAAGATTAGGGCAAGTCCAACTACAATTGGCGTATATACCCTAGCAAATCTTGTTACAAATTTTTCGCTATCTGATTTGCTTGATGCAGAATCTTCGATTAGTTCCATAATTTTTGCAGCAACGGAATCGTCAAATTCTTTGAGCGCCTCGATTTTTATTATGCCATCTTTGACTATAGATGAAGAAATAACTTCATCATCTACATCTACTTCGACAGGCATGGATTCACCTGTAATTGATGAAGTATCTAGACTGGCACTTCCTTCGATTACTTTTCCATCTACTCCTATTTTTTCACCATCACGGACTAGGAGAATATCGCCAATTTCTATGTCATCTAGGTCAATTTCTGTAACAGATCCGTCCTCTAAGACCTTGTTTGCAGTATCAGGTACTAGGTCTAGGAGGGATTTGATATTTTCTCTTGACTTATGAGTTGCTATATCTTCGAATAGTTCGCCGAATGAATAAAATAACATAACCGCCACAGCTTCTAGGTACTCACCTATTAAAAACGCCGTAATAGTTGCAACTGCCATGAGGAAGTTCTCATCCATGGCAGATCCTCTTTTTAGGTTTCTAAAGGCGTTTATCAAAACTTCTTTGGCAGATAATATATATATTAATAAAAATCCCCATTTTCTTAAACTGCCTAGGTAGAAAAACCTAGATGATACTACTAATACAAGAGCCATCAGTGCCAAGACTATGAGGTTTAACAGAGTCTGTTTGTGCTCTTTAGTCATACTTTTAAACATAACTTCCTACTTTGAGATTATTTTTGAACCTGGCTCGATTTTGTCAGCTATTTTGTTACACATATCTAATATTTCATCGACATTTGCATCGTCAGCTAGGTCTAACTTAACTTTTTCTGTCAAAAATGACACGTTAGCATCATTTACACCAGCTAAATTTTTGATTTCTTCTTCGATTTTGTTTCCGCAATTAGCACAAAGTAGTCCTTCTATCTTAAATTTCTTTTTCATAATATCTCCTTATTCTTCTATATGTTCTAGTCCCGTTCTTATAATTATTTTAACATGATCGTCTGCCAAATAATAGAGCATGCTCTTACCATTTCTCTTACTTTTGACAAGGTTAGACTCCTTTAGATATTTGAGTTGGTGAGAAATAGCTGATTGGCTCATATCAAGGCTTGTTGCGATTTGTCCAACACTTACTTCTCCATCAAAGAGCTTATACATGATTTTCATACGGGTTGAATCCGAAAAGACCTTAAACAAATCTGCTAGGTCAATCAGAGTTGTCTCATCAATGTTATTTAAAGAATAACTCATGCATCTCCTTTCATATGAGTAACTGTTCATATGATTATTATAACATGTTTGATAGCGTTGTCAATACCTAAAAATAAATTATTACTTATAATTTCTAGTAAAATACTAAGAATTGAAATTCAGGGCAAAATTAGTATATTTATATAGCAAGAATAACTAGTTTTATATATAGAAAGAAGTTTTTATGAAGTTTGAATTAAATTCAGAATATAAACCAAGAGGCGACCAGCCTTATGCTATAGAAAAATTATCAAAAGGAATTGAAGATGGTGCCCACCACCAAATCCTTCGTGGAGTAACTGGTTCTGGAAAGACCTTTACCATGGCAAATATCATCCAAAATGTTCAAAGACCAACCCTTGTTCTTGCTCACAACAAGACTTTGGCATATCAGCTTTTTACAGAGTTTAAGGAATTTTTCCCAAACAATGCGGTTGAGTATTTCGTATCATATTATGATTATTACCAACCAGAAGCTTATGTGGCAGCAACTGATACTTACATAGCTAAGGATTCTTCTATAAACGATGAGATAGACAAGATGAGACATTCTGCTACTATGGCCCTTTTTGAAAGAAGAGATGTAATTATCGTGGCAAGTGTTTCTTGTATATATGGCTTGGGAGATCCTATCGAGTATCAAAAGCTTGTAGTCTCTCTTAGACCTGGTCAAGAGATTAGTCCAGAAGATGTTATGAAAAAGCTAATAGATGTTCAATATGTAAGAAATGATGTTGAATTTACTAGGGGAACCTTTAGACGTAGGGGAGATATCCTAGATGTTTTCCCAGCAGGTTTTGACCAAAAAGCTATAAGGTTTGAGTTTTTTGGAGATGAAATTGATGAGATATCTGAGTTTGATTCTCTAACTGGCAAGGTTACTGCAAAGATTAGCCATGCTTATATTTATCCTGCAAGTCACTATGCTACATCTAGCGAGAAAACTGAGAAAGCTATTGTCTCTATAGAAGAGGAACTTGAGGAAAGATTAGCTGAGCTAAATAAGGAAAATAAACTCTTAGAGGCCCAAAGGCTCGAGCAAAGGACTAAGTATGATATAGAGATGCTTAGGGAAATTGGATTTTGTTCAGGAATAGAGAATTATTCTAGACATTTAAGTCAAAGACCAGCAGGATCTAGACCTTATACTTTGATAGATTATTTCCCAGAAGATTTTGTCCTAATGGTAGACGAATCTCACGTTTCTATTCCTCAAGTTGGTGGAATGTATGAGGGAGATAGGTCTCGTAAGCAAAACCTAGTTGACTTTGGCTTTAGGCTCCCATCAGCTCTTGACAATAGGCCATTAAAGTTTCATGAGTTTGAAAAACTAATAAACCAAGCAGTTTATGTGTCTGCAACCCCAGGGCCATACGAGATGGAAAAAACCAATGGCAAAATGGTCGATCAAATTATTAGACCAACAGGCCTACTAGATCCACTAATAGAAGTTAGACCTACAGAAAATCAAATAGATGACCTCATAGAAGAAGTCCACAAGACAATTGCCAAGAAGGAAAGAGTACTAGTTACAACTCTAACCAAGAAAATGGCAGAAGACCTTACGACCTTCCTTCAAGAAAATGGAATCAAGGTCAAATACCTGCACTCAGATATTAAAACTATCGAAAGAAGTGAGATTATTAGAGAGCTACGTTTGGGAGAATTTGATGTTCTAGTTGGAATCAACCTCCTTCGTGAGGGACTAGATATACCAGAAGTTTCCCTAATTACTATCCTTGATGCAGATAAGGAAGGATTCCTAAGATCTGAAACCTCCCTTATCCAAACTATCGGAAGAGCTGCGAGAAACTCTGAGGGTAGGGTAATAATGTATGGTGATCATATTACAAAATCCATGAAAAAAGCAATCGATGAAACAGAACGTCGTAGGAAAATCCAAGAAGACTTTAACGAAAAGAACGGCATAACTCCTACAACAATAAGGAAAAACATCGGTGAGATTATCCAAATCACCAAAAAGCAAGAAGAAGAGGAAATCGAAGAATTTAGCAAAGATGATATAGAAGCAATCTTGATTAATATGGAGGCTGAAATGTATAAGGCAGCAGAGGAGCTTGACTTTGAAAGAGCAGCAAACCTTCGTGATCAAATCAAGAATATGAAAGAGAATTTTACAGGAGTGATTAGTTGACAGAACACGACATTGTAATAAAAGGGGCAAGGACCAACAACCTAAAAAACGTCAACCTAACCTTGCCTAGAGATAAGATGATTGTATTTACAGGACTTTCTGGCTCTGGTAAATCAACACTTGCATTTGATACAATCTATGCAGAAGGTCAGAGAAGATATGTAGAAAGCCTTTCATCTTATGCTAGACAATTTTTAGGAAACCTAGACAAACCGGATGTTGACTCTATCGAGGGACTTTCCCCTTCAATATCAATAGACCAAAAGACAACCAATAGAAACCCAAGATCAACTGTAGCGACTGTTACAGAAATCTATGACTATTATAGATTACTTTATGCGAGAATTGGCGATGCCTATTGTCCAGTTTGTGGCAAACCAATTGAGGCACAAACAGTAGATCAAATGGTAGACAAGATTATGGAGATGGAAGAAAGAACTAAGATTCAAATCCTTGCTCCAGTTATAAGAGGAAAAAAGGGTGCTCACAAGAAAGCTCTAGAAAACATCCAAAAAGATGGATTTGTTAGGGTGATGATTGATGGCGAGCGTTACGATTTGGAAGAAGAAATCGACCTAAAGAAAACTAAAAAACATGATATATCAGTAATTGTCGATAGGATTATTATAAAAGAAGGCATCGAGGCAAGGCTTGCTGATTCTATAGAAACTGCCCTAAACCTTGCTGATGGTCTGCTTTTAGTAGATGTTATAGGCGAAGAACCAATTCTGTTATCATCAAAACTAGCTTGTCCTGAAGGTCACGTTAGCCTACCAGAAATTACACCAAATATGTTCTCATTTAACGCTCCAATAGGAATGTGTCCTGATTGTAACGGACTAGGATTTCATTTACAAGTAGATAAGGATTTAGTTTTACCAGACTATGACCTGACAATTGAAAAAGGTGCAGTAGAACCCTACTCTGGATCTGGCAAGGGCACATATTATTATGAGATAATTAGGGCTATAGCCGACCATTATGATTTTCCATATGATAAGCCACTAAAAGATGCACCAAAGAAGATGATTGATGATATTTTGTATGGAACCAAGTACGATTTGACTATAGTTTTTGATAGTCACTACTCAGGTAGGAAAAAATATAGGGGACCTTTTGAGGGAGCTATCAAAAATATTTATGATCGCTACCAAAGGACAGGTTCAGATGCTCAAAAGAAAAAGTTTAGGGAATATATGTCCGAGGAAGAGTGCGATACCTGCCATGGCGATAGGCTAAAACCAGAAGTCCTCGCTATTAAAGTAGGAGATAAGAACATATCAGAGCTAACTCGTCTTTCGGTTGAAAAATCTGTAGAGTTTTTCGATAAGCTAAAACTTTCTGAAATGAAGATGAAAATCGCAGAGCTAATTGTAAAAGAAATAAAGGCGAGATTATCCTTCCTAAACGATGTAGGGCTAACTTACCTAACTTTAAATAGAGCTGCTGGAACCTTATCTGGTGGAGAAAGTCAAAGGATAAGACTTGCTACACAAATAGGATCAGGTCTTGTTGGGGTTTGCTACGTTTTAGATGAGCCATCTATAGGACTTCACCAAAGAGACAATGACAAACTAATAGCTGCCCTAAGAAACTTAACCGACATTGGAAATACCTTAATCATTGTAGAACACGATGAAGATACTATGAAAGAGGCTGACTATATAGTAGATATTGGTCCAAAGGCAGGAGTCCATGGTGGAGAGATAGTTGCTGAAGGAAGCCTAAAAGACATAATGGATGAAGAAAAATCAATAACTGGAGATTATCTAGCTGGCAGAAAAGAAATCCCAATCCCAACAGAAAGAAGAAAAGGGAAAGATTTTATAGAAATAAAGGGGGCGGCTGCCAACAACCTCAAAAATGTAAATGTCAAAATCCCTCTAGGAACTCTAACGACAGTAACAGGAGTATCAGGCTCTGGTAAATCTTCCCTAGTAAATGAGATTTTATATAAAACGGCTACAAAAAAAATAAACAAAACAAAAATAAGGCCAGGCAAACACAAGGAGATCAAGGGCCTTGATAAAATAGATAAGGTAATAGCCATAGACCAATCTCCAATAGGTAGAACTCCAAGATCAAACCCAGCTACCTACACCAAGGTATTTGACGGAATAAGAGATGTCTTTGCCATGACTAACGAAGCTAAAATGAAAGGTTATGACAAGGGAAGATTCTCCTTTAACGTCAAGGGCGGAAGATGTGAGGCGTGTAAGGGAGACGGAACAATCAAGGTAGATATGATGTTTCTACCAGATGTCTATGTTCCTTGCGAAGTCTGCCACGGCAAGAGATACAACAGAGAAACTCTAGAAGTAAAATACAAGGGCAAAGATATATCCGATGTTTTGAATATGACTGTAGAAGAAGGAATAGAATTTTTCCAAAACCATCCAACTATAGTTAGAAAACTACAAACCCTCTATGATGTAGGGCTTGGATATATCAAAATCGGTCAACCATCTACAGAACTATCTGGAGGAGAAGCTCAAAGAGTAAAACTTGCAACAGAACTTGCCAAGGTATCAACAGGAAAAACCCTCTACATCCTAGACGAGCCAACAACAGGTCTTCACATGGCAGATGTCCACAAGCTAATAGAAGTATTAAACAGGCTAGTCGATCAGGATAATACAGTTGTAGTTATAGAGCACAACCTCGATGTAATCAAGGTTTCAGATAACTTGATTGACCTTGGACCAGAAGGTGGAGATGGAGGAGGAGAACTTGTAGCAACAGGTACTCCAGAAGAAATATCCAAAATAAAAAAATCATATACAGGTCAATATTTAAAGAAAATACTAAAAAAATAGGGTTAAGAGAAATCTTAACTCTTTTTTTGTGATAAAATTTAATCTATGAAACATTTACTAGGAAAATAAAATAATTTCATAAAATTAAGAAAATTCAAGTATAATTGTTAATAATTGATGGTATTATTTAGCAAACTATGTTATAATAAAATTAATAAGGTAGGCTTTTATTAGACATATTGTAATGCACAATATATTATAAAAAAAGCGGTTAAAGACTTGCATAGTCTTACATAATAATTTATAATTTTAAACCTTGAAAGACCAAGCTTATTAGGGAAATATCACGTTTTTTGAGGAGGATTTCTGAGGAGGAATTATGAAAAAGGAGCACAGATCGAGAATAGTAGCTTTCTTGCTGCCAGTTCTAATGATTTTCCAAATCATGGCCATGCCATTTTTATCTGCAGCAGCAGGTGAAAACGATGAAGCAAAGACAGAAAAATATACGATTAGACTATTAATTGATATTTTGGAGAAAACTGGTGAATCTAGCAAGAGAACTGTAAAAGTGTGGAAGCTTTCTAAAGACCAACTTAAAAAAGATGATTTGTTAGAAACTGCCAAACATTTTGATGGAATGGAAGATAGTAAAATTGATGAGGAACTTAATTCTAAGGGTGTTTTAAGTGAAGAATCTAAATTAGACGAAAATTCAGAAAAAGAGCTTATAGAAATCCCAGTAGAGAATAAGAAAGGCGAAGAATCTTATTACCTTATCAAAGAGAGCAATGAATCTCTTGATATGATGAAAGAGAAAATTGCTAGTGGCAAATCTAAAAAATTAGTTACCAATGTTGTAAAACTTCCTAATGATAATATCAAGGATGGAATCCTTTCTATAAATATAAAAAACGAAATGGAAGTTCCTACTACTAATATAAGCCTAGTTAAAACCGACTCAAAGAATAAGGATATTAGACTTGACAAGGTCGGATTTAGACTTTATAGAAAAGCTAAGGAAGAAGAAAAAGAAGATCAACTTGTATCTGTAGAAGGGAAGCTTGGAGTTTACAAATATAAGGCAAGTGAAGAAAAAATCACAGATGATCAAGTTCCAGTTCTTAAGACTAACACAAATGGTAAGATTGAAGTTAGTGACTTACCTGAAGGTGAAACTTATTATTTCAAGGAAGTAGAGCCAGTTGGTGAGTATAATAATGACAACAACAAAAATAAAACAAGTGAAGATTTCAAAGTAGGAGAAACTAGTGAAATAGTAATCGAAAATGACAGAATTCCTTTTGTTAAAAAAGTAGACCAAAAAGGTCAAGCTTTAGCAGGAGCGAAGTTTGAAGTCTATAATAAAGACGGCAAAAAGCTAAGCTTTAAAAAAGATACTGACAAATTTAACTACGGTTACACCTACTTAAAAGATAGCGAAGAAGATAAAGCCAAAGAATCTGAAGAATCTAATGAAACTAAAGAAGAATCTGAGTCATCTAACGAAAACAAAGAAGAAACAGAAGAATCAGACGAATCAGACGAAACAAAAGATGAAGATAGCGAAAATGCCGAAAATACAGATGAAAAAATTACAGAACTTGTCAGCGACGAAGAAGGAAATATCTTCATCAGCGACATGCCAGAGGGCGAAGGATATTATTTCTTAGAAACTGAGGCTCCAGAAGGCTATGAGAAATCTAGCGATAAGTTTGAGTTTAATGTAGATGAAAATCACATAATCTACCGAATTTCTAAAGATGAAGAAGGTAAAGAAATAAAAACTCAAGGATATATCACAGTTGAAAATATCAAGCCAGATGAAAAAACCCAAAAAGGTGGTTTTAAATTCCTAAAAGTTGATTCTAGTGATACAAGCAAGAAACTAAAGGGAGCTAAGTTTAAAGTTACTAAAAAAGTCGGCGATAAATATGAAGATGTCGAAAGAAACGGCAAGAAATATATAGTAGAATCTGACAAAAATGGTGCCTTTGAAGTAAAAGACCTAGAGCTTGGAACTTATTACCTAAAAGAAACTACAGCTCCAAGTGGCTATGTAGTCAATAGTTCACCAATAGAGATTGAAATCACCGGTTCATCCTATGCACAAAGTCCAGCAGTTGTTACAAATAGCAAAGGAGATGTTCCAGTAACTCCAACAACACCAGGTGGATCTACTAGTACTCGTGGACCAAAAGGACCTCTAGTAAAAACAGGAGATATTAGAATTTTAGTCTTTTTTGCAGCAGGACTTTTATTAATACTTGGTGGATATAAAATGGTTAGAAGTCAAGATAAGAAAGTAAACAGAGCTTAAGTAACAAAATAGATGCGATATTTTTTATCGTATCTATTTTCGCTTGTAGAGGAATAATAGATGGCACTTTTTAGTAAAAATAAGAAAAAGAAAATAAAAAAACAACCTTCAAAAAAAGCTAAGTGGCTGTTTAGGTTAGTCTTTCTTTTAGGCTTTATGGTTGCTCTTTACCCTTTGGTAAGCAGACTCTATTATAGGATAGATTCAAATAATCAGGTGTCTGTTTTCTCTGAAGGAGTTGATGAGCTTGCAACTGAAGAGATTGAAAGAAGGATCGGTCTTGCTCGTGCCTACAACGAATCCTTGAATAATGTCGTATCTGAAGATCCTTATTCAGAAGAGAAGAAAAAACAAGGTAGGGCAGAATATGCGAGGATGCTTGAAGTCCACGAGATGATTGGTCACGTTGAGATACCAAAGATCAACCAAGACCTTCCTATCTATGCTGGTACTGCAGAAGAAGTTTTACAAAAAGGAGTGGGTCACCTGGAGGGAACCTCCCTTCCTATTGGTGGAAACTCAACACATGCAGTTCTAACTGCTCATTCTGGTCTGCCTGAGGCAACACTTTTCACCCACCTAAACCAGCTAGAAATTGGTGATAAGTTTTACATTCACAATATTAGCGAGACTATTGCCTACCAAGTCGACCAGATAAAGGTAATTGATCCAACTAATTTCAACGATTTGTTAATAGACCCAGGTCATGATTATGTTACGCTTTTAACCTGTACTCCAATAATGATTAATACACACAGGCTTATAGTTAGGGGACACAGAGTTCCTTATGTACCTGCAGTTGATGAAGAATTGATTAGAACAACTAAGGCAAATTGGATCTTTAGAATCCTATTCTTTATAGCTTTACTTCTAATAATCCTATTGATAATCTATCTAATCAAACTTAGAAGAGATAACAAGAAATACTTTAAGAAAATTGAAGATATCAAGAAAAGACAAGATGAAATAGAAGATACATCTAACAAGGCGGTAAGTGATGAAGACTAGCCTTAAAGATAAGTTAAAATTTGGGATAATATTCCTAGTTGGCCTTTTGATATTTTCTTATCCTATGATTTCTCAAAAGTTTTACGAGATCAAGGCGGATGATGAGATTATAGAGTTTGTCAAGCAAAGTAAGGAAATTGACGAAGCAGAGATTAACAAAAGGATGGAGCTTGCTCGTGCTTATAACGAAACACTAGATCCATCCAAACTTGCCGATCCATATAGTGAGAAAACAAAAGAGGCTCGTGCATACTATGCCCATATGCTTGAAGTAAACGAAATGATTGGGCATATTGAAATACCAAAGATAAACCAAGATCTGCCTGTCTATGCAGGTACAAGTGAAAATGTCCTCCAAAAAGGGGCAGGACACTTGGAGGGAACTTCCCTACCTGTAGGAGGAAATTCAACTCACACGGTTATTACTGCCCATAGAGGACTACCAGATAAGGTTATGTTTAGGTATTTAGATCAATTGGTCGAAGGAGATATATTCTACTTTCACAATATCCAAGGAACCTTGGCATATAGGATTGATAGAATTATGGTGGTAGAACCAACAGATTTTGAGCCAATTCTTGTCGAAGAAGGCAAGGATTATGCTACACTCTTAACCTGTACTCCATATATGATTAACTCGCACAGACTTTTGGTTAGGGGATATAGGATTCCTTACCAATCAGCTATAGATGATGGTATTGCGAATACGCCTAGGTTTAAGCCTGATTTTATGCAGCTTTTACTTATCCTAATGCCAATATTAGCTTTCCTAATAGTAATTTCAACTAGAGAAAAGAAACGATCAATTAAGCTTAGAAAAGAGGTGGAAGACATTGAAAAAACATACGAAATTAACGAAGATTAGCCTTCTAGGTTATATACTAATTCTTGCGGGACTCCTGTTTATAACAATTCCTCTTGGGAAAAGAAGCTTAAATGATCTTTCTTATAACAAAAGATTGGAAGAGTTTGAGAAGAAGGAAAGTCAAAGAGATCAAAATGAGATTGCTAAAGAAGATGAAGCAGCGGACAAATACAATGATCTTGTCAGAAATTCTGATACAAGTATCCTAGATCCTTTCACGACAGATGAAAACAAAAATACCTACAACTATTTCAAAAATTCTGACGAAGTATTTGCTTATCTTGTAATTCCAAAACTCGGTAAAAACCTACCGATATATTTGGATGCAAGTCTATATCATATTTCAATTGGTGTTGCCCAAGTTGAAGGAACAAGCATCCCTGTAGGTGGCAAGGGCACAAGATCAGTTATCGCAGGCCACAGGGACTGGTGGGGCGATGATATGTTCTTGTTTATAGATGAGCTTGTCGAAGGAGACGATGTTTATGTCAAAAGAGCAGGCAAAACCCTCCACTACAAGGTAAGTGACAAGGAAGTAATCGGCCCTTATGATCGGGATAGACTAGAAAAAAGAGAAGGCGAGGATGTCCTAACCCTACTAACCTGCCATCCTTTCTATCCACCAAGACCTGATAGACTTCTTGTAAACTGCGTTAGATATGACAATGAAGGAAATGAAACTGCAAATCAAAATGAACCTACAGAAAAAGTAGAAGAAGCAAAAGGGGCGAAAACCGCTAAAAATATCTACCTAATAGGATCAATCCTAGGAGCCTTGTGCTTTATCCTTGTTTTAATTAGATTAATTAAAAGGATAAAATATAGCAGGGAGAATATTTAAAAATAAAACTCTAGAATTTAAATGTGAAAGTTTAGAAAAATAGATGAACGCTAAGTTCATCTATTTTTTTGCCTAATAAAGTAAATTTATGTAGTCAATATAGAAATAAATGAATTTATACTCTAATCTATTGTTGTATCACTATTTATTAATGTTTGAAATTATTGACTAAAACTTTACCATTATGTTTTATAATATAATAAAGATAATAAGTATGGGTGGTGATTTGATGAAGATTTTAATTATAGAAGATAATATAAACTTAGTGTCAACCTTAAAAGATGTGCTAGAAAGTAACAACTATGAGGTGGATTATATAATAAGTTTGGAAGAGATTTACGATTATGCTCTCTTAAACTCTTATGATTTAATACTATTAGATCTTATGCTAGGCGATTATAATGGTTTTGATTTTTTAAAAACTATTAGAGATGACATCAAGACTCCAATAATAATACTAACAGCAAAAAATACTAAAGAAGATATAATGAGAGGATTTGGCTTAGGAGCAGATGATTATATTACAAAACCTTTTGATATGGATATACTTTTAGCTAGGATAAAGGCAAGAATTGGTAGGTTAAATCAAGGGATTTATTATAAAAAAACAAAATTTGATTTTGATAGATTTCTCATAACTAAGGAATGTGAAAATGTACAAATGACCTCGACACAAGCTCGTATTTTGAAGTTTTTGTATGATAATAAAGGGATATTTTTAACTAAAGAAAAAATATTATTTAATACATTTTCATCTCTTGATACTAGCGAAAGGGTCGTTGTTTCACATATTTACAATATAAGACAGAAACTATTAGAGATAAATGCAGATGATCCAATTGAAAATAAGTGGAAGGTAGGCTACAGATGGAAAGAAGATTAAAAGAGCTTATAATATCTGAACTATTGGACAGCATAATAAAATTTTCATTAGTATTTTTTCTAAGTCGGATAGGATTAAAACTGCTACTAGAATTTGAGAGAAGTCAAAAATTTATACAAAGGAACTTAAAATCACAAACAGATATATTGGTAGGCCTGTCTCTTATCTACCTAGTATATTTCGGATATGTATTTTATAAAAGGATAGATTCATATATTTTTAATGAAGTAGATAAATTAATAAAATCTATAAATGAGAATTCCTACGATGGAGAATATAAAACGTATGAATTTAAGAAAATATCAGATGCCTTGAATAATAAAACCAATGAGATAATAAAAAAAGATAAAGACCTAGTAAAAGGAATTTCCTATATAAGTCATGATATGAAGACACCTCTAACGGTAATAAATACTAATGTATCTTTGATTAAAAAATCAAATGAAAAGATTTCTGATAAAAATCTCATTAGGATGGACAGAATTTTTGAAGAAAGTGAAAAAATATCTATATACATTGACAAAATTATGAGAATTGCAAAAAGCCAATTAGAAGAAAATAAGATAAAAAAAATAAAGCTAGGCGATATGGTAAAATCGCTAGAGAAAAACATTATTATTTATTCTGATATGTTAGAAGAAGAAATAGAAATTTCAAAACAAATTGAAAATAATAAAAAAGTGATATACGCAAACACTTCAAATATAAATGAGTGTCTAATTCACCTTCTAAATAACGCTTACGAACATAGGAAAAATAAGATAAAAGTAGAAATAAAAGCTAATGATAGGTTAGAAATTGCTGTTATAGATGATGGATTTGGTTTTGACGAAGATATTCTTAGTGAAAGTACAGATTTATTTGTGACAAGCAATGTAGCAAGAACTTCAGGTAAAGGATATGGGATAGGTTTATATTATGTAAAGACTTATCTTGAAAAAATCTCAGGCGAATTAGAACTTATAAATAAAAATCAAGGTGCAACAGTAAAAATGATTATTCCAATGGAGGATTCCAATGATTAAAGTATTTTATATTTTAACTATTATATTTATAATTCATGGAATTTTTAATATGCATTCTCATAAGATGAATTTCTACAATTGGTATGAAGCTTTTGTACTAATTATCTTAGATAAATTTATTATAGCAGATATTCCATCTTATAGCAGAGTATTAATTATGTTGTATTTTATATTTCTAAATATATTAGCAATTAGAAAACTTAATTTGACTTAAAATTGACTATGATTTGGTAGAATAAGAAAAACTAAGGAGGACACTATGAAAAAACACAGCTTAACAGAAATATTACTCTATCTAATAACAGGATTACTTTTTCTTATTGGATATTATTTATTGATGAGTGAATATTTTAGAGTCAGCCCATTTGAAGGATATTACTTGATAATAACAATTTATTTGGTTATTTGCTACTTATTATATCCTATATCAGGAATAAAACTAAGCGAACACATAGTTAATAAAGCATCAGATAGATTGCTTATGCCTCAAAGTAAGATGCTTATAGCTTTTATTTTTGCGCCATTTATAGTGTTTTTTAAAAGGAAGAAATAATAATTATAGTAAGAGGCACTTTGCATCCAAAAATTTTATTAGTATATATTGTTTGAAGATAATGTAGATGGATATAAAAATGTTAATTATAATAGTGATGTTGTTAGTTCTTATTTCCCTAGTAAGGGGTTATAAGAATTATAAAAATATGAATAAATTCTTAATAGGATCAGAAATACTTTTAAATATAGTCATAATAACTACAATATATTGTGGAAAATTTGATCTAGTTGTTAGCATTGTCTTATCCAATATGATACTATCAGACTTATCTGCATATCTATATTCATCTTCTAACGTCGAAAATATAAAATTTAAATACTGTCTATATATGAACAAAATGCTATTAATAACTATAATATTTTACCTATTAAATAAAGTGAATGTATAAAAATTGGTCGCTAGATGATAAAGTAGAAAGTTTTGCTTGGGGTAGTTAGGGATAATCACAAAAAAGAAAATAACAAAGGGATGGTTAAGAACTAATAAGCTTTCCCGATATCATCATAATAGATCTCTTTTAGTTTTGGCTACAAGATTGGTGTGCTTAACTTAATTAGGGATCATATGATGATGGGTCGGGAATTATTTATAGTTTGTAACAGTCTTTTTTTATTTTTAAGTTTAGTTACAAATAATATAGATAGAATTAATTTATAAATAGCTTTGTTCTACCTTCAAAGTTGAATTTACTCATTAAATATTTCTAAATATTTGCCATAACCTTCTTCTTCCATTTTATTTTTATGGATAAATCTAAGACTTGCCCCATTTATACAATATCTAAGTCCTCCCTTATCCTTTGGGCCGTCTGGGAATACATGACCTAGGTGGCTGTCGGCGGTTTTGCTTCTAACTTCAGTTCGAATCATGCCGTGGCTTAGGTCTGTTTTTTCTCTTATGTTTTTATCGTCTAAGGTTTTTGTAAATGATGGCCAACCGCAACCAGCATCATATTTATCAAGAGAAGAAAAAAGAACTTCCCCACTAACTATGTCTACATATATTCCGTCTTCATAAAAATCATTATAAGGACTTGTAAATGGCATTTCTGTTGCATTTTCTTGGGTTACTCTATAGGAAATATCACTTAACTTATCTTTTAGCTTGTCTTTGTCAAAATTTTTCATCAAATTGCCTCCTGTTTATTAATTACCCAAAACTTTATAAAAGTTGCCCCTTAGCTAGTATAATGTATTAAGATTAAGGAGGATATTATGGGAATGACTATAAAAGAGGCCACATGGTCTGAGGGAAAAGATTTGGCCTTTGAGATAAATAAAAGAGTAAAGATTGCTAGAGAAAAATATGGCAGTGATGCTGTTATTAATGCCTGTCTTGGAACCTTAGCAGATGATAATGGTGATATAATCGCCCTAGATTCAGTTTATAAGAGACTTGATGAGATGGATAAGAAGGATATAGCATCATATGCACCGATTGAGGGTGAAGAGGAGTATAGAAAGCTTGTTATAGAAACTCTTTTTGCTAACTACAAACCAGATGGATATATCAGTGCAATAGCAACACCTGGCGGAACTGGAGCAATAAGATCTGCTATTTTTTCTTACTTAGGCGTAGGCGATCCTCTTATTTGTCACGACTACTATTGGGCTCCTTACAGGAAAATCTGCCAAGAGTTTGGTAGAGATTTTAGGACTTATGAGTTTTTTAATGATGATTTTTCTTTTAATATAGATGCCTTTAGAAAAGAAGTAGAAACTTCTTTAAAAGATAAGGACAGGATTGCTCCTTTGATTAACTCACCAGGAAACAATCCTACAGGTTATTCCTTATCTGATGAGGAATGGGATCAAGTTATAGAATTTTTAAAAGAAAAAGCAGCCGATAAAAGTAAGAAAATAACCCTAATTGTAGATGTTGCTTACCTAGAGTTTGCTGGAGATGGGGATAGGCAGAGGAGATTTTTCAAGAAATTTTCAAATCTTCCAGAAAATCTTTTGGTTATAGTGTGCTTTTCAATGAGCAAGTCTCACACAGCCTATGGATTAAGGTCTGGAGCGGCGGTTGCAATTTCAATAAGTGAGGAGATAATAGAAGAATTTGAAATTTCTTTATCTCATTCTGCTAGGTGCAACTGGTCAAATGGAACTCACGCTGCCCAAAATATCTTGATAGACTTGGAAAAGGAAGAAAATAAGGGTGAGTATTTGGATGAACTTGTAGATCTTAGAACTATGTTAGAAGATAGGGCAGAGGAGTTTGTAGAAGTTTCTAAGGAGAAAAACCTAACTATGATTCCATACTTTGGTGGATTTTTCACTTTCGTTCCTACACCAAACGCCTTTGATATTACAAGAAAGCTTGAAGGAGAAAATATATTTACTATTCCATCAGATAAGGGGATTCGAATAGCTATATGTGGAGTAGCTAAAGATAAAATTAGAAGCTTAGCCTGTAGAATTGCTTATTTTGTAAATGAAGAAAAATAAAACTTGCAAAAAGTTTAGTCTTTAGTATATTAATAATGTGAGTTAGCACTTGAGAGATAAGAGTGCTAAAGAATTAAAAAGGAGATTATTATGATGCTTAAACCAATAGGTGATAGAGTAGTTATAAAAAAAGCAGAGGCAGAAAAAACAACAGCTTCTGGAATAGTACTTCCAGAAAGTGCCCAAGAAAAACCACAATATGCAGAAGTTGTGGCTATTTCTAGCGATATAGAAAATGACGAGAAGAAAAAAGGTTCTCTAAGTGTTGGAGATAAGGTAATCTATTCCCAATATGCAGGAACAGATGTAAAACTTGATGATAGTGAATATATTGTCGTTAAATATAACGACATACTAGCAGTTGTAGAATAAGTTAGATAAAGGAGACTATAATGGCTAAAGATATTAAATTTTCATCTGATGCAAGGGCTGGACTTGAGGCTGGTATTGACAAACTTGCAAATGCAGTAAAGGTAACCCTTGGACCAAAGGGACGTAATGTTGTCCTAGATAAGGCATATGGAGCACCAACTATTACAAACGATGGTGTAACTATTGCCCAAGATATAGAACTTGAAGATAGATTTGAAAATATGGGAGCTCAACTTGTAAAAGAAGTTGCAACAAAAACCAATGATGTTGCAGGAGACGGAACAACAACAGCTACAGTTCTAGCTCATGCAATCATCAAAGAAGGACTTAAAAACCTTGCAGCTGGAGCAAACCCAGTAGTCCTACAAAAGGGACTAAAAAAGGCAACTGATGAAGTAGTTGACTATATCAAAGAAAACTCAAGAGATGTTGAAGATAAACAAGCTATAGAAAACGTAGGAACAATCTCATCAGCTGACCCAGAAATTGGTAAATTCATAGCTGATGCTATGGAAAAGGTTGGAAACGACGGAGTAATCACAGTTGAAGAATCAAAAACAACTTCAACCTACCTAGATGTTGTTGAAGGTATGCAATTTGATAAGGGATACTTATCACCATACATGGCAACAGACAATGAAAAAATGGTAGCAGACCTTGATGATCCATACATTCTTCTAACCGACAAGAAGATTTCAAACATCCAAGAAATCCTACCACTCTTAGAAGAAGTTGTTCAATCATCTAAGCCACTATTGATAATCGCAGACGATGTAGATGGAGAAGCTCTAACAACTCTAATCCTAAACAAACTTAGAGGAACATTCAATGTTGTAGCTGTAAAAGCACCAGGCTATGGTGATAGAAGAAAAGCTATGCTTGAAGATATTGCAATTCTAACAGGTGCTAAGGTTGTTAGTGAAGAGCTTGGCATGGACCTAAAAGATACAAGTCTTGACATGCTAGGATCAGCTAAGAAAGTTAAGGTTGACAAGGACAATACAACAATAGTAGAAGGAAAAGGCGACAAAAATGCTTTAGAAGAAAGAGTTAGCGTAATCCGTCAACAACTAGATGCTGAAGATAGTGAATACGAAAAAGAAAAACTTCAAGAAAGAGTAGCTAAACTTGCAGGTGGAGTTGCAGTAATCAACGTTGGAGCTGCCACAGAAACAGAAATGCAAGAGAAAAAATACAGAATCGAAGATGCCCTATCAGCAACAAGAGCCGCTGTAGAAGAAGGAATAGTTGCAGGTGGTGGAGTAGTCCTAATCGGTGCAATTGAAAAAGTAGCTAAGTTAGAAGAAAGCTTAAAGGGAGATGAAAAAACAGGGGCAGTAATCATCAAGAAAGCCCTAGAAGCTCCACTAAGACAAATCGTAGAAAACGCTGGTATGGATGGATCTGTAATAGTAGAAAAAGTAAAACAATCTGCTAAGGATGAAGGATACGATGCTTACAATGATGAATATGTAAATATGTTTGAAAAAGGAATCGTAGAACCAACCAAGGTAACAAGATCTGCCCTTCAAAATGCTGTTTCAGTTGCAGGAATGATCCTAACAACAGAAGCTGCAGTAGCAGACATACCAAAAGAAGAAGAAGCTATGCCACAAATGCCAGGCGGTATGCCAGGAATGTATTAAAATAGAAAATAAAGAGGATAGGCTCCTATCCTCTTTTTCTGTGAGAATTATTGGTAGAAATAGGGATAGATAAAAGGAGAATTCATATCTATAGAAGATTTAAAACAAAGGACTTCAGCAAATAAAAACGCCCTAAATAGTCTAAAATCACTAGGAATAATAGAAGGAATCCAAGAAAAAAACCAAATGTCTTTATTTGATGGATTATTTTAGGTAAAAAAATTATATAGATAATTAAAGAGCCAGAGAGCTCTTTTTCTTTTGCGAACTAACATCTCCTAGAAAAACTAAGAAACTATTAAGAAAATAATTGACAATATATATATATATATATAATATTTATGATATAAAAATAACAATATTAGCAGAAAAGGAGATTGACTATGAAGAAAAATAAATTACTAGGTGCAAGTCTTGCCCTTGCTTTAGCAACAGGAGTTATTACACCAAATGCATTTGCAGCTACAGAATTAGAACAAGATCTAATAAACGCGTATGAAATGCAAGAAGTTTTAGACAAAGACACAGAAGAAATTAACAAAATTAGAAGAAATACAGAAGAAACACCATCTGATAAAGATAACGAAACTGATAAACCATCTGACGGCAAAACTGATCCAAAAGATGAAAATAAAGAAAAACCAGATGATAACAAAAAACCTTCTGATAAAGACAAAGATAAAACACCAGAAGAAAAGTTTGATCCAAATAAAGGATTTGACAAAAAAGAAGATGCCATAAAAGAGGCTGAAAAGATCATAAAAGACTCTAAAATCAACAAAGGCTATGACATCTCAAAAGGTGCTGACGGAAAATATTACATCGAATTAAAACCAGAAGAAAACAAAGCAATAGATAAAAAAGAAATAAAAGATACAAAAGAAAATAAAGACGGTAAAGAAGGCAACAAAAAAGCAGAAAATAAAGAAACAAACGAAGAAAAAGCCGTTCCTAAGAAAAACTCTAACACAAACGTTAAAACAGGTATCACTCCACTTACTGGAGCTATAGCAACATTAATCGCATCAGTTGGAGCACTTTCTTACAGCAAAAAGGAGAATAAATAATGAAAAGAAACGTTAAAAAAGCATTAATACTTGCCCTTGGTCTTGGACTAATAACAGGAGCAAACACCGATACTAAAGCTTACGCTGATACAGAAGTAAGATATGTAGAAACTAAAGACGAACTTGGAAGAATAAATTGGGCTATAAGTTATTTAGAAACATCAAACAAAGCTTTAGATAAAGCTATAGAAGATGCTTATAAAAGAATAGAAAACTCAGACCCAAAAACTCCAACAGAAGAAGAAAAAGAAATTTTAGAAAAAGCTAAAGCTGATAGAGAAAAATCTGAAATTATCCTTGCAAAGCTTAAATCATATAAACTAAAAGAAGAAAAACCTTCTGATAAAGACGACGAAACTGATAAACCATCTGACGGTAAAACCAATCCAAAAGAAGATGATAAGGATCAAGAAACCCCAGAAGATAAACCTTCCGAAAGTGAACAAACTCCACCAAAAGAAGAAGATAAACCAACTGATGAGAATAAACCTTCTGATAAAGAAGAGGAAAAACCAGAAATCACTAAAACAACTCTAAAAGAAGAAATCCCATTTGAAACTAAAAGAGCTGTAAACGATCCAAACCTTGAAACAAGAATCGCACAAGCTGGATCAAACGGTTTTGTTGAATACGAACTAACTTATGAAGGAAATAAACTATTTGATAAGAAAGTAATCAACAAGGTAGAACCAACAGATCAAATTATCGAAACATACGTTAAGGTAAAAGATGCTGAAATTGGAACTAGAGAAGTTGAAGATAAATCTAAACCAATCTATAAGACAGAATACCAACAAATGGCGTTTGCTTGGATATACAGAGAATCTACTAACTACGAAGTACCAGAATATATGGAATTTGACTCTTATGAAGAGGCTCACTACTATGAAGAAGAAGGTGCTTTTGTAGGTAATTACGGAACTCTTGATAAATATAAAGAAATAAAAACTTTCGTTGGTTATGAAACTATAACAGAAGAATATGAGATCTCCCCTGCTGTATACGAATGGAGATAAATATAAAAGACTCGATTTAATCGAGTCTTTATTTTTTTTAGAGATATTTAAGTGAAAAAGAAAAAGGACAGGAATTTTTTCCTGCCCGTTTTGTTTTTATATAATTTGTTTATTTTCCAAAAATTTCTGTTCCTAGTTTTGTTTCAGCGACATCTTTTCCATTAAAGACGATATCTTTAACATCTGTTTGGTATTTGATATCTCCCCAAAGGATACCACCTACATATGAGTCATCTTTTTTGAAGAGCTTGTAGATCTTGCCATCTTTTTCTTCGCTTTCTTCTGTAACGCCCTCGCCAGAGTTCATTCCTGCAGAAAATAGTTTGATATCTCCAAGAAGTAGTGTAGAAAATGGTTTTGGTTGAATGTATGATTCTTCATCACCTGTCATGTTGTGACCTGCGATTTTACCCATCTCTTGGCTTGATGTCCAAAGTCCTATAGTGAAGTTTCCGATTTGGGCACAATCACCTGCAGCAAAGATATCTTCGTTAGCTGTTCTTAGGTGCTCATCTACCATTACGCCCCTATCTGTTTCAAGGCCAGATTCTTGAGCCATCTTTATGTTTGATCTTACTCCTGCTTGAACCATGATAGCATCAGCTGATATTTCAGTTCCGTCTTCAAGTTTGATACCTGAAACTTCACTATCTTTTGTTAGGATTTCTTGAGTATTTTTGCCAGTTATAGTTTTGATGCCAATTTCGTTAAGTTTGTCTTCTAGTTTACCTGATAGGTCACGGTCAAGTTGGCGAGCTAATAGATAGTCAAAACTTTCTATAACAGTTATATCAAGACCGAGTTTCTTAGCTGAAAATGCAGCTTCAAGACCTAGGATTCCACCACCTATAACTACAACTTCTTTCTTGTCAGAAACATATTCTTTGAAGTTTCTAAGGTCATCTACAGTTCTAATGGCAAATACGCCCTTTGAGTCGATATTTGTGATTGGTGGAACAAAGGCTCTTGCTCCTGTTGCGATCAATGCCTTGCCATATTCGATTTCTTCACCATTTTCTAGGATAGCGATGTTTTTTTCTGGGATGAGCTTTTCTACTTTTGTCTCAAGTCTTTCTTCGATTTTCTTTTCACTATACCAAGGTTGTTTCTTGACATAGATTTCATCTTCTTCAAAGTCTTTGCTTATAAGATCTGAAAGTCTAGTTCTCCAGTAGGTTGATGGTTTTTCATCAGATACTATAAGGATGGTTGCACTTTCATCTCTATTTCTAATTTCTTCTGTTGCTGATAGACCAGCAATTCCGTTTCCTATAATTAAATAATCGTACATATTCTTCTCTTACCTTCCTGTTTTATCTTATAGTCTTATTATACAGGTTGTTAAAATATCTTACAATGTAAGCTAAGGTTTTATAGTAAATGGTATAGTAGTAGAAGAAAAGTAGAAGGACGGGTTGATATGATTTTTAGAAAAGCTAGCAAAAATGATATATATGATATAGAAAAATTAATTGAGTTTTCAAGGACTTCACTTAAAAACGATGGAGTGGACCAATGGCAAAAGACAAATCCAAATCTTGCTTTGATAAATCGTCAGATAGATGAGGATTGTGCTTATGTACTTGACTTAGACGAAAGAGCCTTTGCCTATGCTTACTTATCTAAAAATGAAGAACCTACCTATAAGGTGTGGGAGGATAAGTTTGAAGGAGACAAGTATTTTGTAATCCACACTCTAATGGTAGATGGTGGAGGAGCAGTAGAAAAGGCAGGAAGTAAGTTTATGGAAGCTATAATAGACTTTTCCAAGAAAAACCTCAAAGATAGCCTTAGGATAGATACTCACAAGGATAATTTCAGGATGAGAGGACTCCTAAATAAATATAATTTTAAGGAAATTGGCATAATCCAAATAGATGAAGACGGAATCCCTAAAGATAGAATTTGCTACGAGTTGATATTATGAGAAATTTGGGTCAAGAAAAGATTATAAAAGATGCGAAATTGCCAGCGGTGGTTCTTGCAGGTCCAGGCACTGGCAAAACTCATACCATAGTAAACTTTGTCGCAGAAGGGATAAAGAAAAAACGCTTTGATGCGAATAAGGTTCTAATTACAACCTTTACCAAGAAAGCCGCCAAAGAGCTTAATACGAGGATTATAACTAAGCTGAAAGATGATAATATTAAAGTCGACCTAAAGGATATGATGATAGGAAACTTCCATTCCCTAGCCATTGATTTTATCAAAAAATATAGGAAGCTAGATGACAATTTCTTTAACCTAACTGTTATAGATTCTTTTATGGAAGAATATATCATAAAGGAAAATCTAGAAGATTTTAGAAAAATAGATGGTTTTGATGAGTATATAAGGAAAAACCAAGTAGCAACTATCCTCGATATATTCCAAACTATAACAAATAACCTAGTTGACCTAGATGGTTTAAAGAAATCTTCTGATGATAAAAAACGAATATCCTACGATATTTACACGACTTATGAGAAAATCCTAAACGATTTAGGTCTTATCAATTTTCAGCTTATCCTAAAGAGGTTTTACGATTTATTGGTTGATCCTGTTATAGGAGAAACTATTAGAAATAACATTGACCTAGTTGTAATAGACGAATACCAAGATACCAATCTTATCCAAGAGGAGATTGCCTTTAGACTAACTAAAGATGGTAATATCATCGTATTTGGTGATGACGACCAAGCTCTGTATTCCTTTAGGGGAGCTGATCCTAGAAACCTCCTTGATTTTAGTGAGAAGTTTTACAAGTACTCAAAGCTTAAATCAACTACCTACAAGCTAGACATCAACTACAGGTCTAACCAATTTATAGTCAAAAAATCTAAGGACTTCATTGACGAGGCAAAGCTAAATGATAAGAAAGACTTGGTATCAGTAGATGATAAGGAAAATATAAATACCATAGTTAGGGCAAGGTCCGCTAATATTTCAAATATAGTCGCTATTGTTAAACACCTATCTAAAGAAGTTAATCTAAATCAAATTGCCTTTTTGTTTCCTTCCTTTTACAATCCATTTCCAAACCAGCTAGAAAAGGGATTTGAAAAGTCAGGGATAAAAGTTATAAATAGAAAGAGCGATAAGTATTTTTATAGAAAAGAGATTAGGTTTTTTCTATATATCTTGTTAAAATATAAAAATATCAATCAAATAAATGTAGACATTGACGAAAGATATATGGACTTTTATCAAAAAAAGAAAAACGCCTACAGGAAGTACCTAGCAAGCATTTTAGAAGACGAAAACCTAAGGCAAGATAAAGAAATAGATGAATTTGTAGGAAAGATCGCTGACAAAGAGAAGATCTCTGAAATAATCTATAAGGCAATGGGACTTAAATATTACAAAAATATCCTGATAAGTGCAGGGGATGAGGAAAAGAGAGTCCACAAAAATACTGGCAAATTGATAAACCTAAGCGTAGATTTCGATGAAATCTTTGCTGGCGAAGATAATTTTTACGAGAAATTCATCTTTTCCTACCTATATATTTTCTATGACAAAAACGCCATATCCGAATACGATGAAGATGATACTGATGTAGACGGGGTCAATTTTATGACAATACACCAAGCTAAGGGGCTTGAGTTTGAGGTTGTTTTTGTATCTAGCCTAAATGATTATCCGAGAGGAGATAGGGATAAATTTCTTGATGTCGACAGAAAAAAAACTAGAGAAGAAATAGACCTAGATTTTTATAGGAAATATTACACAGCATTCACTAGAGCTAAGAACCTCTTGGTTTTATTTGACAACTCAAGGGATAAGAGGATCCAAAAGTTTGTGAATTCTCTCGATACTAGCTCAAGGCTAAGCACGATTGACTTTAGAAGAGAAAATCCTAAAAGGGAAAAAGAAATTCTAGCCTTTACTACAGATATAGATGTCTACAAAACTTGCCCTAGGAAATATCAATTTATGAGAAAATTATCCTACAAGACCTATAAGAGTGAATCCCTAATCTTTGGTAGCAGGGTCCACGCCCTTGCCGAATACATTTATTCTGATAATTTCAATAAAGAAGATATGGGCAATTTCCTTAAGAAAAATCCTATCTATATAAATCCTGTTGCAAACTTGTTAAACAAAGCCTACCAAGTAAAAGACAGTGAGGTTAATTACAAAACAGATAGAAACTTTTATATCCTCCAAGGAAGTCTAGACCTTGTTTTATCTGACAATACCATAGTTGATTTAAAAACTGGATCTTTTGATGAAAGGATTTTAGATAAATACGCCAACCAACTTATAACTTATAAAAATTTGATGGAAGAAAATGGCGAGAAGGTAAAAGAAACCCTCCTTTATTTTATAGAAAAAGATAAGGAAATAAGATTAGAAAATGGAGATTTTGATATAGAAGAAATAGATAGGATTGCTAAAAATATAATAGAAGAAAATTTCGATAATAAAACAAAAGATGTAAAAGCTTGCAAGTTTTGTCCAATGAAATTTTACTGTGATAGAGCTTGAAAACATTCTACTATGTTATACAATATAGATAGGTGATAATATGATAGAATCTCAAATGTTAAAGGGAGTAATAGAAGGAGTTATCCTTCATATAATTAAAAATAACGAAACATACGGCTACGAAATCGTAGAAGAGCTCAAAAACTCTGGTTTTTACACTATGACAGAGGGAACGGTTTATCCAATCCTTCAAAGGTTGTCAAAAAAAGGCTTGATACTTGGTGCCTACAAAAAATCAAATATAGGACCAAAGAGAAAGTATTATTATATAAGTCCTAAGGGTAGAGAGTACCTAGATAGTTTTTACGAATCCTTTAGTGAGATGAGTGAAGCTATAAACAATGTATTAGAGAAAGGTAGAAGATGAGATTAGATAAAATGATAGGAAACTCCGGTCTTGATACTAGAAAAAATATCAAGAGAAATGCCAAAAAAGGAGCTATCCTTGTAAATGGAGAAGTAGTAAAGGACTCATCATATCAGGTTGATCCAGAAGTGGACGAAGTCTACTACATGGGTCAGTTTGTAGATTATTTTGAAAATATTTATATTATGATGAATAAACCACAAGGATATTTATCAGCAACAGAGGATAAAGACCCGACTGTAATAGATTTGCTAGATGATTTCTATAGAGTCCTTAACTTATCAATAGCGGGAAGGCTTGATAAAGATACGACAGGTCTTTTACTTTTATCAACTGATGGAAAATTTATCCATAGAGTAACAAGTCCAAATTCCAATATAGAAAAAACTTATATTGCAAAAACTCGTGATCCTATAGATGAAAGCCTGATAGACATTTTCAAAGAGGGAGTATATATCAAAGAAGATGACTACACAGCAAGATCTGCAAAGCTTGAGATAATAGATGATAATGAAGCAAAAGTAACAGTTACAGAAGGGAAGTTTCACTTAGTCAAAAGGCTCTTTTCAAATTGTGGAAATGAAGTGGTTGATTTAAAGAGAGTTGCTATAGGAGATTTAGAGCTTGATAGTCACTTGGGCTTGGGAGAATATAGAGAGCTTAGTGATGATGAAGTTAGTTACTTTGTGGAATAAGTTTTCTAAAAAATAAATTATTAATTTATAAAGGATCTTTTCATTGTAAAGGATCCTTTAAATTTAGAAGAAAATAAGATTCGGCTTAAAAATAATAATATAAAAAGTTTTATGAAAATGATTGCAAGAAATTAAAATCTATGGTAAACTACTTGTAAGAGAATATATAGGAGAAGGCGAGCATAATTAATTTTTACATGCTCGTTTTCTGCGTTTTTGGAGGTTGTATGACGCACGAAGAGATTTTCGATACAATTTATGAAAATCCAATAATCATGGCTATTAAAAACAACAAAGATTTAAGAGACTCTTTGGATAGTGAAAACAAAATTGTGTTTGTGCTTTTTGGTACTGTAGAAAGCATCCCACACATAGTAAACAAACTTAAAAATAATGGAAAAATAGTCATGGTCCATGAGGATTTGATTGAAGGACTATCAAGCTCGCAGTTGTCTGCAGCCTTCATTAAAAACTACACTAATGCTGATGGAATTATTACGACGAGACCACAAAACGCATCATATGCGAGAAAATTAGGACTTTTTACTATCCTTAGGTTTTTTGTATTGGATTCATTATCTTATGAAAATGTCAAGGAAACTGTAAAAAAGGCCAACTGTGACCTTATCGAAATACTACCAGGAATTATGCCTAAGGTGTTGGCTGATATTTCAAAGAGAACTAGGATTCCTCTAGTTGCTGGAGGCCTAATCAATGAAAAAAGCGATGTGGTAGATGCTCTTAATGCAAATGCCATCGCTATATCAACCTCAAACACTGATGTTTGGAAAATGTAAAGGAGATATCATGGGAAAATATATCATGGCACTAGATGCTGGAACAACAAGTAATAGAGCGATTATTTTTAATAAAAAAGGCGAGATCATGTCTGTGGCACAAAAAGAATTTACCCAATTCTTCCCACATCCAGGTTGGGTAGAACATGATGCAACAGAGATTTGGTCAACTCAACTAGGAGTATGTACAGAAGCTATTGCTAAGCTTGGCATAAGTGCTGAAGAAATCGAAGCTATAGGTATAACAAACCAAAGAGAGACAACTATAGTTTGGGAAAAAGAAACTGGTAAACCTGTCTATAATGCAATCGTTTGGCAATGTAGACGTACAGCTGATATGGCAGACAAACTTGTAGAAGATGGCTACAGAAAAACTATCCAAGATAAAACAGGTCTTGTAGTTGACCCATACTTCTCAGGTACAAAGATTAGATGGATCCTAGATCATATCGAAAACGGCCAAGAAAGAGCAGAAAACGGCGAATTACTTTTCGGTACAGTTGATACATGGCTAATTTATAACCTAACTCGTGGTAAGGTTCACGTTACTGATTATTCAAACGCTTCAAGAACTATGATTTTCAATATTCATACTCTTGAGTGGGATGATGAACTATGTGAAATCTTAAATATTCCAAAATGTATGCTACCAGAAGTAAAACCTTCTTCTCACGTTTATGGAAATACATTTGCAGGTTACTTCGATGGTGAAATTCCAATAGCAGGTATTGCTGGTGACCAACAAGCAGCCTTGTTTGGTCAAACATGCTTTGAACCAGGAGATGCAAAAAATACTTACGGAACAGGTGCCTTCTTACTAATGAATACTGGAGAAGAAGCTGTAAAATCTAATAACGGTCTAGTAACAACAATAGCTTGGGGACTTGGTGATGGCAAGGTAAATTACGCCCTAGAAGGTTCAATATTCGTTGCAGGTTCTGCTATCCAATGGCTAAGGGACCAACTAAGAATAGTAGATGCAGCTGACGATACAGAATATATGGCTACAAAAGTAGATGATACAAATGGTTGCTATGTAGTTCCAGCCTTTACAGGTCTAGGTGCTCCATATTGGGACGCTTATGCTAGAGGATCTATAGTAGGAATTACTAGAGGAACTAACAAATACCACATAGTAAGAGCAACTCTAGAATCACTTGCTTACCTAACAAATGACGTGTTACAAGCGATGAGTAAAGATAGTGGCAAGACCCTACAAGAACTAAAGGTAGACGGTGGAGCTAGTGCAAATAACTTCTTGATGCAATTCCAAGCTGATATGATTCAAACTAAGGTAGAAAGACCACAAACACTTGAAACAACAGCACTAGGTGCATCTTATCTTGCAGGTCTTGCAGTAGGATACTACAAAGATTTAGAAGAAATCAAAGAATACAGACAAGTAGACAGAGAATTTAACCCAGAAATCTCCAAAGAAGAAAGAGATAAAAAAGATAGAAACTGGCAAAGAGCAGTTGATAGATCATTTAGCTGGGCAAAAACTTACGAAGAATAATTTACAAAATATAAAAATTGTGATAAGATAATAATAACAGAATATTGATTAGAGAAGGCGAGCTAAAGTATTACCCTACTTTAGCTCGCTTTTTTCTATCCGTAAAATCATGGAGGGATATATGTACGATGCTATAATTATAGGCGGTGGAGTTACAGGAACATCAATTGCCTACCAATTATCAAAGAAAAAAGGAAAATTCCTATTATTAGAAAAAAACGAAGATGTATGTACTGAAACATCTAAGGCAAACTCAGGTATCTGCCACGGTGGTTATGATGCAATTCCTGGGACAATGAAAGCTAAGATGAATGTTAAAGGAAATCATATGATGGCTGATGAGGCTAAGAAATTATCTTTTCCTTATAAACAAATCGGAACCTTGGTACTATGCCATGATGAAAAAAACTATCCAAAACTAAAAGAGCTTTACGACCAAGGTATAGCAAATGACGTAGGTGGTATGGAAATCCTAAAAGGAGATCAAGTTAGAGAAATAGAACCAAATGTCTCAGATGATGTTTGCTACGCCCTATATTGTAAAGAAGCTGGTATAGTTGATCCATTTTTGATGAATGTTGCTTTTGCAGAAGTATCAAATATCAATGGTGTTGACTACAAGTTTAACGAAAAAGTAATAGAAACAAATCCAAAAGACGGATATTGGGAAGTAGTTACAGAAAATAATACATATGAAACAAAGGCAATTGTAAATGCCGCAGGACTTTATTCAGACGAAATCCACAACAAGGTTAGCGATGAGAAGTTTGAAATAAGAGCTAGACGTGGTGAATACCTATTATTAGATAAGGATACTAAAGGCTTTGTAAACCACGTTATGTTTAACCTACCTACAGAAAAAGGTAAGGGAATCCTAGTTTCTCCAACTATAGATGAAAATACTCTAGTAGGGCCAACATCAGACTTTGTAGATGATAAGGGAGACTTAAGATCAACTAGAGAACACCTAGAAGAAGTTATTGAAAAATCTAATGATACAGTTAAAAACGTACCTGTAAGAATGGTAATCACATCATTTTCAGGAAACAGAGCTCACGAAAAGGGCGGAGACTTTATCCTACAAGAAAGCCTTGATGGATTCTTCGATTGTATAGGAATCGAATCGCCAGGACTAACATCAGCTCCAGCTATAGGTGAGTATATGGCAGATCTTGTTAGCAAGAAACTTGACCTTGCCGAAAATACAGACTTTAACTACGATAGAAAACCAACACCAAAGACAAGTGAGTTAAGCATAGAAGAGCACGATGAGTTAATCAAAAAAGATAGTAGATACGGTAAGATTATCTGCAGATGCGAAAAGGTAACTGAAGGTGAAATAGTAGATGCAATCAACAGACCTGTTGGAGCTACAACTGTTGACGGAGTCAAAAGAAGAGTAAGAGCAACAGCAGGAAGATGCCAAGGTGGTTTCTGCCTACCAAGAGTTATGGAAATTCTAGCAAGAGAGCTTGGCAAAGACTATGACGAAGTAGTTAAAAATAACAAAGATTCATATTATATAAAGGGACATGTAAAGTAAGGAGCATTTGGATGAAAAATTATGATTTAGTAGTAGTAGGTGGAGGTCCTGCAGGTCTTGCTGCAGCTGCCAAGGCCTATGACCTAGGTGTAAAAAATATATTACTTGTAGAAAGAGATGATATGCTTGGTGGTATCTTAAACCAATGTATCCACAACGGTTTCGGTCTACACAGATTTAAAGAAGAGCTAACAGGTCCAGAATATGCTCAAAGATTTGCAGACGAAGTAGAAAAAAGAGACATAGACGTTCTTTTAAATACAATAGTAATGGACTTTGCAAATGACAAGACCCTAACCCTTATGAATGAAGAAAACGGAATGTTTACTATAAAACCAAAAGCAGTAATCCTTGCGATGGGCTGTAGAGAAAGACCAAGAGGAGCACTAAATATTCCAGGAAGTCGTCCAGCAGGAGTTTACTCAGCAGGAACTGCTCAAAGAATGATAAACCTAGAAGGTTATATGCCAGGTAAAAAGGTTGTTATCCTAGGATCTGGAGATATCGGTCTAATTATGGCTAGAAGAATGACTCTAGAAGGAGCAGATGTTCAATGTGTTGCTGAAATCATGCCATATTCTGGAGGACTTAAGAGAAATATAGTTCAATGTCTAGATGACTTTGATATTCCACTTTACTTTAACACAACAATTTCAGGTATAGAAGGAAAAGAAAGAGTAGAAGGATGTACCTTATCTCAAGTAGATGAGAATATGAAGGTAATCCCTGGCACAGAAAAACACTATGATTGTGATACAATCCTATTGTCTGTAGGTCTACTTCCAGAAAACGAACTAACCAAAGAAGCAGGAATAGAAATCGACCCTAAAACAAAGGGAGCTATCGTATCTGATAGGCTAATGACAAATATCCCAGGAGTATTTGCATGTGGTAACGTCCTTCACGTTCACGATCTTGTAGACTATGTAACAGAAGAAAGTGAACTTGCAGCTACAAGTGCCGCTGCATATATAGAAGAAAAGTTCAAAGAGTCACAAACAGAACCAATCTATCTAAAAGCAGGAGATGGAATTAGCTATACACTTCCTCAATATATAAACCCAGATACAATGGCAGATACTGCAATAGTAAGATTTAGGGTAAACAACGTTTATCAAAACAGAATCCTAAAGATGTTTGTAGATGGCAAGGAAGTAGCAAAGAAGAGAAAACTAGTATACGCTCCAGGTGAGATGGAAAACTTAATCCTTAAAAAATCAGATCTACCAGAAGGCGCTAAAGAAATAGAAATAAAATTGGAGGAAATATGAAAAGAGATTTAACATGTATAAATTGTCCTCTAGGATGTACTGTAACAGTAACAATGGATGAGGATGGTGAAATCACTGATGTTACTGGCAATACTTGTAAAAGAGGAGAAGTATACGCTAGAAACGAAGTAAAAAATCCAGTAAGAACAATCACATCTACTGTAAAAGTAGAAGGTGGATCTTCCTACTCAGTTCCAGTCAAAACAGCTGATGCTATACCAAAAGAAAAAATGGCAGAAGCTATGAAAGAAATAAATGGATCAAGTATAAAAGCTCCTGTAAAAGTAGGAGATATAGTTATAGCATCTGTTGCAGATACAGGAATAGCAGTAGTAGCAACAGCAAATAGATAAAGTAAAACTAACTTTCCTTATAGATTACCCTCAAATATAGTCAAGAAAAAACTTCCAGGCACAAGCTTGGAAGTTTTTTCATCCTATTGGTCGAGAAATCTCTTGAGGAATTCTCTCGTTCTATCATTTTCTGGATTGGTGAAGATCTTTTCTGGAGTGCCATCTTCTAGGATGATTCCCTTATTCATAAAAAGTACCCTAGTAGAAACATCTCTTGCAAAATCCATTTCATGGGTTACAACTATCATTGTCATTCCGCTTTTGGCAAGGTTTGTCATTACATCTAAGACCTCACCGACTGTCTCAGGATCTAGGGCACTAGTTGGCTCATCAAAGAGCAATACATCTGGATCCATGCAAAGGGCACGAGCTATTGCTACTCTTTGTTGTTGACCACCTGATATTTGACTAGGTTTAGCATTTACATAATTTTGCATATTAACAGATGTAAGATACTTTCTAGAAATCTCTTCTGCCTCAGCGTGACTTCTACCTAAGACTTTGACTTGACCAAGCATACAGTTTTCTAGGACAGTCTTGTTGGCAAAGAGGTTAAAGTTTTGAAAAACCATACCAACTCTTGACCTAAATTTCTTTTGGTCGTATTTGTTCTCTAGGATATTCTCTCCCCTGTAGAGGATTTCTCCACTTGTTGGACTTTCAAGAAGGTTTAGACAACGAAGGAGGGTAGACTTACCAGATCCAGAAGATCCTATTATTGAAACTACTTCACCTTCACCTACTTCCATATTGATATCCTTTAGTACTAGATTGTCTCCAAATTTTTTCTCTAAATTGTTTACTCTAATTATCTCAGACATTTCTTGCTCCTGTTGATGATTCCATTATAAAGTCCTTGTCGCTAAATTTTCTTTCAAGAAGAAGTAGGATTCTTGTTATAGTAAATGTTAGCACAAAGTAAATTACGGCTGTTATTAAATATGTTGGGAAGTACTGGTAGGTTGAACCTGCAACTGATTTTGACATAAAGAATAACTCTGTTACAGATATTACGTTAAGGACTGATGTATCCTTGATGTTTATAACAAACTCGTTACCTAAAGATGGCAATATTGTCCTAATTGTTTGTGGGAGGATTACACTTATCATAGTTTGTGCCTCGCTTAGACCGATTGCCTTGCAGGCTTCAAATTGTCCCTTGTCAATTGAATTGATTCCACCACGGACAACCTCTGATAGGTAGGCACCTGTATTGATTGAAACTATAAGGATTGCGGCAAACATAGTTGATAGGTCAATATCGAAATATTGTTTTAGTCCGTAGAAAATAATTACAGATTGAACCATCATTGGAGTTCCTCTAAATATTTCTACATAGGCCCCCAAGATCCAATTTATAAGCTTGTGGAAATAATAAGAAACTTTGTTGTCGGTTTTTTTTACATCCATTCTTCTGATAACTGCAACTACAAGACCTAACAAAAATCCTAAAAGAGTTGATAAAATTGCAATAAACAAAGTATTTACAACACCTCTAAGGAAAAGTGAAGAGTAGGTTGACCAGATAGACTTAACTTCTTCTACAAATCCTTGGCTTTCTTCTTCACTTGCAGTTATTTCTGTCATCTGCCCCATGATTTCTGCTTGTTCTTTTTCAATATCCATTCCATCGAGGATTTTATTAATATCTTCGGTAAGGGGACTATTTTTAGCAATACCAACTCCAACAGTTGTATCTGCGTCATTTGTTTCAAAGCCATTAGACCCATCAAAAGTCACATAAGTTAGCTTTGGGTTAGAAGCTACAGCAGACTCTGCACCTGCCTCTTCTGAAATATAACCATCTATTGTTCCAGCGTTAGCTGCTGCAATCATTGTAGGGAACGAATCCATAGGTTCTTGTTTAGCTACGCCATCCATTTGGTCGATCATATCGACGTGGAAGGTACCAAGTTGGGCAGTAATCTTTGCATCCTTAAAATCATTAATAGACTTAGCATTTACATAAGGTGAATCCTTTTGAGTGACAACTACCATTTTTGCGTGGTAATATGGCTTAGAAAAGTCGATTTGCTCAAGTCTCTCATCAGTTGGACTCATACCAGCAACTATAGCATCAATCTTGCCACTAGTTAAGGCAGGAATAAGTCCGTCCCATTCAATCTTGTAGATCTCAAGTTTTTTGCCAAGGCCGTCTGCAATCTTCTTTGCAAATTGCACGTCATAACCATTAGCATATTCCCCAGGAGAGTTTGCTACTGGATAGCCACCGTTTGTATCATTTACCTCAGAGAAGTTAAAAGGAGCGTAGTTTACTTCCATACCAACCCTAAAGGTATCATCTTCGTTGGCGCTTGTCATATGTAATGGTGTGAATAATAAGACAATCGCCAAAAGTACATTAAATAATCTTTTCATAATAAAATCCTTTCTAAATAAATTTGATTGTAAAAAAAAGCCCTTACTGCATCAATAGATGCAATAAGGGCGAAATTCGCGTTACCACCTTAATTTTAGTATACCTTGCGATATACATCTCAATAAGTACAATCATACTCTCTTGCTATAACGGGCAAGCCCCGTCGCCAGATCAAATATCCCCGACAAAACTCCAAGTCTTTATTCACCAAAGTTTGCAATACCCATTCACACCAACCAGGGCTCTCTTTATAGCAAATGCTTTGGCTACTTATCTCATCAAAGTTGTTAAATATATATTACAACAAATAAATAAAATGTCAAATTTATTTTTGAGGTACAGTGATATAGAGGTTAATATGGAAATAAAAAATAGACAATTAGAAATAATAAAAATATTACAAAATGAGAAAATGCCAATATCAGGAGGAAAACTTGCCCTAATGTTTCATGTAACTAGGCAAGTTATAGTTAAAGATATTTCAATACTAAAGGCAGAGGGATATGAAATAATATCCACCAACAAGGGTTACAAGCTAGATGATAAGGATAAAATAACTTTTATTATAAAATCAACCCACGATGATAGTAGGATAAAAGAAGAGCTAAACACCATAGTTGACGGAGGAGGAAGGATAGTAGATGTTTTTGTAAACCACAAGACCTACGGCACTATTAGAAAAGATCTCGATATTAAATCAAGAAATGGAGTAGACTCTTTTATAAAATCAATAGATCAAGCAACTCCCCTAAAAAACCTAACAGCAAACATCCACTATCATACTGTAGAGGTAAAGACCTATGAGGATAAAAAAATTATAGAAGAAAAGCTAAGAAATAAGGGATTTCTAGTAGATTAGAAAATAAAAGAATACTTCAGAGCGTAGACAAAATACAAAAACGCTTAACCAACTACAGAAATTTAGAAATTCTAAATCTCATAATACTGTAAATCGCAAACTCGCTAATGCTCAAACAATGCGATTTACGGGCGCATTATTTCGATTTGAATTTCTTAAAATTTCTTCCGAATAGAATGTTTCCTTGTGGATTTTGTCACTGTGTCGACAGTCTGGAATACTTTTTTACCTTCTAAGCCTTAATTATTAAAAATAAGCCTTAGCTATTAAGTTGTAACAAGCTCTAATAATTTATATAAATAAAATACAAAATCACATCCGTTGTATATACAACGGGGAATTTTTGTGTTAAAATAAGGTTATTGGAGGAAAGAATATGGATTATTTACGAAAAAAAGGAATTAATTTATCTTGGAGAACTTATTTTATCGATTGTTTGGGGGCGATGGCCTTTGGTCTTTTTGCCTCTCTTTTGGTAGGCACTATCCTAAATAGCCTAGGTCAAAGCTTACATATAGCTTATTTTACAGATAGACTTTGGCCTATTGCCCAAAAGGCAACAGGAGCAGCTATCGCTGTATCTATAGCTACATCTCTTAATGCTTCAAATCTTGTGCTTTTTGCATCAACTATTGTTGGTATTGGCGCCTATGAACTGGGAGGGCCTGTGGGAGTTTTCCTAGCAACTATTTTTGGAGTGGAGTTTGGAAAGCTCGTTTCAAAATCAACCAAGCTTGATATCATAGTCACACCTACTGTAACTATAATTGTCGGCTTATTGGTTGGAGATTTGATTGGACCATATGTAAGCTCCTTTATGAAAGCTATCGGTTTATTTATTATGAGAGCGACAGAACTTAGACCGTTTTTTATGGGAATTGTTGTATCTGTTACCATTGGTATGGCTCTTACTCTACCTATATCATCAGCTGCAATCTGCATGATGCTTTCTCTAAGTGGTCTTGCTGCTGGAGCGGCAACTGTGGGGTGCTGTGCTCAAATGATTGGCTTTGCGGTAATTTCCTATAAGGATAATGGTCTTGAGGGGCTTTTCGCCCAAGGTCTTGGGACAAGTATGTTCCAAGTTACAAATATTATCAAAAATCCATGGATTTGGCTACCACCAACTCTTGCAAGTGCAATTATTGCGCCTATTTCTACCCTTGTTTTTAAGATGGAAAATACTCCCTTAGGTGCGGGTATGGGAACAAGTGGACTTGTCGGTCAGATTGGAACAATAAATGCTATGGGCATAGGATCTTTACCTACAATTATTCTCATCCAAATCCTTCTACCTGCCCTACTTTCTTTTCTAATATATGTTATTTTAAAGAAAAAGGGACTTATAAAAGATGGGGATATGAAAATTGATTTTTAGGTGATTTTATAAAAAAGCTCCTACTTAACATATGGACAATTCAAAGTATAATACTAGAGTATATGTAGACTAGGATTATAATTGTCTATAAAAATTTAAAAGGAGCAAATATGCAAAAGAAAAATATAAATTTAGATAAATTCAAGATTAATCTCCATGAGGGATCTTCTGTAGGAAAAGTTATTGCAGTTATGAGTGGTAAGGGCGGAGTAGGAAAATCTTCTGTTTCTTCACTACTTGCAAGTGAGCTAAACAAAAAGGGTCACAAGGTTGCAATCTTTGATGCAGATATCACAGGTCCATCAATACCTGAGGCTTTCGGCATAGATGAGCCAGTTAGAGGTACTAAAGAAGGAATCATGAATCCAGCCGTAACTCGTGATGGTATCAAGCTAATTTCTGTAAATATGATCCTTCGTGACAAGACTGATCCTGTTGTTTGGAGAAGCTCTATTGTAACAAATGTATTGAAACAATTTTATACAGATGTGGATTGGGGAGAGATTGACTATATGATAGTTGATATGCCTCCGGGAACTGCAGATGTTCCACTAACGGTTTTCCAATCACTTCCAATTGATGGGGTAGTGGCAGTTGCAACTCCTCAAGGACTTGTAGAGATGGTTGTTGAAAAATCAATCAAGATGGCTAAGATGATGGGTAAGAACATTATCGGTCTAGTAGAAAATATGTCCTACTTCGAATGCCCTGATTGTGGTAATAAGCATGAAATTTTTGGTAAGAGCAAACTAGATGAAGTAGCTAAAAAATACGATATAGACACTTTAGCCAAACTTCCAATCAACCCGGAAGTTGCAGAGAAAATTGACTCAGGTCTTGCAGAAGATATCTCAATGCCAGAGCTAAGTCCAATCATTGAAAAAATCGAATCACTTTAGGAGATAAAATGAAAAAGAGACTATTACCTGCCTTGATGGCTCTAGCAATGCTTATTCCTTCCCTATCTTTTGCCGAAGGATTTGAAAATTCTAAAGATGATATTATCTACGGAGTTGCCCTAAGTGAAGATGAGATGAATATAGTTGATAAGAAGGTGGGAGCTGATAGAAAAGAGTCAAATGTTTCTTATGTAGACGGATCAGATCTTGAAAAATATCTAGGATACGGGGCGCCAGATTCCAATATGATTTCCTCAGTTTTTGTAAAAAGAAACAATAAAAAGGGCGTTGCTGTTGAAATTGTAACAAAGGATAATATTACAGAAATAACAGAGGGTCAATACGCCAACGCAGCTATTACTGCAGGTATAACCTCTGCAGATATTTTGGTTGCAAGTCCAAGACCTGTTACGGGAGAATCTGCCTTGGTTGGAGTATATAAGTCAGAAGAGCTTCGTGGCAATAACCTAGACAGCGACAGGACCAAGCTTGCCCAAGAGGAGCTTGAAACAGTAAGCGATATTTCTAATGAAAACGAAGGCAAGGATAACTTTGATACAGAAAAGCTAGATACAGTTGTAATTGAAGTAAAGAAGAAACTTGCTGATTACAAGGAAGAAACTGGAGAAACTGCCTCATCTGATCAAATAGCAATCTACATCAAAGATGCCCTAAACAATGTAAACATGGGCGATATTCTTTCAAATAACAATATCCAAGTTTTAGTAAACTACTTTGAATCCTACCAAAACACTTCTGCCATAGATAGTGCTGAGGTAAAAGAAAATCTTACAAAGCTTGCAGGCGATATAACAGATAAGGCTAGTAAGTTTTATAATGATAACAAAGAAAGTATCGACCAAGTGGCCCAAGAAGCTAAAGATAGCGGTTTATGGGAAAAAATCGTAGAATTCTTTAGATCAATCTTTGATTCAATAACAGAAGCCTTCTCAAATAGCTCAGAAGATACAAACGCTACAGAAGGTCAATAATAAATAAAACCACAAAGCTAATACCCTCACATGATTTGTAAGGGTATATGGCTTGTGGTTTTTTTATTGGTAATATTTGGCTTGGGACTTGTAAAGTCTTGAGTAAATATTATCTGTTTTCATCAAGTTTTGGTGTGAATCGAAAGCCTTTATTTTCCCTTCATCTAGGACTAAGATCTTGTCAGTAAATCTTGAAGAGCTCATCCTGTGAGAGATAAATATGGCAGTTTTGCCCTCAGTCATTTGGTTAAACTGCTCGTATATGGCACTTTCTGCGAGAGGATCTAGGGATGCTGTTGGCTCATCTAGGATAATTAGGTCAGGATTTTGGTAGAGACATCTCGCTATGGCAAGCTTTTGCTTTTGACCTAGAGAAAGGTCTGTTGCATTTTCGTAGATATCCTTGTTCATATAAGTATCTAGGCCATCTTCAAGAGATGAGATTTTTTCATCGAGCTTTATTTCTCTTAGAATATTATCAATCTTTTCATAATCTAAATTATTAGCTCCAACAATATTATCCTTTATGGTAAAAGGCATAATGGAGAAGTCTTGGAGGACGGCAGATATTTTCTTATAGAGAGATTTTTTGTCTATATTTTTGATATTTTCACCATTGTAGAGTATTTCGCCTTCGTCTATATCAAAAAACCTCGCTATAAGTTTGACTATAGTAGTTTTGCCTGCGTTATTGATACCAACTATGGATATTTTCTCGCCTTTGTTTATCTTAAAGGAAATATCATCAAGGACGAGTCTGTCACTTTCTGGATAGGCAAATGATACATGTTTAAATTCCAAGTTTTCGAAATCACCAGCCTCTCTTAAACATTGTTGCTCATCGCTATCTAACATAATAAATTCGTACAAGGGAATAAGATTTGCAAGGCTTATGGCAAAACCTGCTGTCTCAGAGAAGATATCTTGAAATGATTTCATAAATTTTTCATTAGCAGAAATTATCGCAGAAAATTCTCCAAAACCTATCTGTGCTCCCCAGCTATCTGTTAGAGTTCTCATAGAGACATAAGTATAGGAGGTAAGCCTAAGGATTGATTCTAGAAAAATCTTTATAGCTTCGATGTTTGCCTCGTAAGAAAATCTCCTTTGAAATCTTTCTGTCATCATACTTAGATAAGTCCTAGTTTTTGCCTTTATTAGACCTCCCAAATCGTAGGCCCTAATTTCCTTTTGGTAGCGAGGGCCAGCCATAAGGGAGAAATAATAAGAAAACCTTCTATTGACTCCAACTATCTCTAGGTCAAACTTTTGGGTGTAGGCTGACTCTTTAATATTTATCCCTATGATAAGTAGGGAGATTAGGATTGAAATACTAACCAAAAGGGGCGAGAAATTAATTATAACTATGGCTGTAGCAAGGATTGTAGAAATACAGGTAATAATTTCTTTTAGGCAAAAGAGCATCTCGTAGATTGCTCCCATATTTATGGCGGCATTTGCCTTCTCCTTTAGGTCAAGGGTGTGGGGGTTTTCTATATCTTGGTAGGTTAAATCCATGGCTTTTTTGGCAAGCTCAAAGGAAAGGTAATTGTTTATCCCTTGGCGTCTAATAAATTCTAGCCTGTTTAATAACTTTTCCATACTTTGAAGAATGATTTTTCCTAAGACTAGTAAGATTATAATCTTTATGAAATCATGAGCTGGTCTGGGATTTGTGATTTGGTCTATGAAAATCATTGGCACGAATACGTTTATCATGGTAGATGCAGCTGGAACTAGGGCGTTTAGGATGATTATTGGGATATAGAAAAGGTCATTTTTGGCGGTAATTTTTGTAAAGAGCCAGAAGGCCTTGATTTTATTTTTCATTTTCGCTCTCCTTATAGTATTTTCTTTGGGATTCGTACATTTGTTTGTAGAGGCCATCTCTTTTTATAAGCTCATCGTGAGTCCCGTATTCGGAAATTTTCCCACCGTCAAGAAGCATAATCTTGTCACAAAATCTAGTAGATGCAAGCCTGTGAGAGATAAATATAAGAGTTTTGCCTTCGCTTATCTTATCTAAGCGGCTGTAGATTTTCTCTTCTGCCAAGGCGTCAAGAGCTGCTGTTGGTTCATCCATTATTAAGGCGTAGGAATTTTTCTTATATAGGGCTCGGGCAATGGCTAGTTTCTGATTTTCTCCACCTGAAAATAAAGTTCCATCTTCCTTGATATTTTTAGTCATTTGCGTGTCAATTCCTTGAGGAAGTTGGTCGAGTTTGTAGGAAAGTCCCGCCTTATCTAGGGATTCTATAACCCTATTTCTGTCGATGTTTGTATCAGTTCCAGCTACATTTTCTGCTATGGATACAGCGAGAGGTTCAACATTTTGAAGGACTGTGGCAAAGGCAGCGTATCTTTTTTTAAGATCAAGATCTTCGCTATCTATGCCATTTATATAAATTTTGCCACGAGTTGGTTTATACAGACCGAGAATTAGGGAAACTATGGTAGATTTGCCAGCTCCATTTACTCCAACAATTGCGACTTTTTCCTTTTCTCTGATTGTAAAGGAAAGATCTTCCAAAACATTTACATCGGATAAGGGATAAGAAAAACTTACATGAGAAAACTCTATAGACATAGGAGATTTTATTTGTCTATCGCCATTATCGGATTTTAAATCAGTCCTTAACATATCGAAGCCATCGCTTACATATAGGAGGTTAGACCTAGTTTCACTTATGTTTATCACAAGGTTTGAGATAACTTGGCTATAGATTGCAACAGAGGTAATCATTAGAGTTAGACTTTTTAGACTGATCTCATTTGCAATTATTTTCCCTGTAAGAAAATAGAAAGCTAAAGCCTCGATACTAACAAAAACCACTGCAAGGACAGGAGATAAAAGGATCTCAGGTTTGATAAACTTCCTTGATATAGAAATTACATCTTCTACTAGGGGTTTGAATCCTTCTATAAACTTATCCTTATAGGAAAATAGTCTAATGTCCTTGGCAAAGCGAAAGTCACTCGCCTCGCTATAATATGAATCGGTTTTTCTCCTTACCTTATTTAAATCACCCATGTGAGAGTGTCTGTACTTGTCAGTATAAGTCCTTATAGCTAGTTGGATAAGGATTGATATTAGGGCGAGGATAAAAATAAGAGGAGATAATCTTGCCATAATGACAGAAATTATTATAAAGGAAATAAGGTTAGCAAGTAATGGATACATGGCGTGATAGACTCCCTCAAGACCTTGGTTGTTACTTTGAAAACATTCAAAACCTCTGGTAAACTCTCCCATAAACTTGGCATTTTCCCCTAGGCCGTAGTCCATTTCCATTATGGAATCACTTGCATCTGTAAAGAGATTAAGCCTTGTATCCATGTAGGTAGCATAGGTTCTAAGCTCTATTTGTTTGGAAATCATAGTTGAAATAAAAACAAGTAGACAGTAGGAGATAATAGTTAGAATCATCGTCCTAAAGTCTGTGTTTTTACTTATCAAATCCACCAGATAATACATGATAAAAGCTTGGATTACAGGAATGATCCCAGCAGCTATTGGATATATTACTAGGCTAAGTTTTATCTTTGGATTATCCTTAAAGGGAAGATATGCCATTTTTAAAATCTTGATATTAGATAGCTTGTCATCTCTAAGATAGGCTTTTATATCCTTTTCATTGGTTAGACTCTGGGCGAGATTGGCCTTTAGTTTCTTAAGATTTTCATTCATGATTTTCCTCCTTCAAGTCCTTGGCAAAGTCTGTAAGTGAGTCTATGACATTATCAAAACCAGCCTTTCTTAGGTAATAATAAGTCTTTCTACCAACCATGTAAGAGCCAACAAAACCACAAATTTGCAGTTGATTCAAGTGATAAGAAAGGGTCGCAGGTGTTATAAAAAGTTTGTCAGAAAGCTCCTTGGCGTAGTAATTATCCTCTTTTAACAAGTCCAAAATATCTATCCTAGTATCATCGCCTAGGACCTTTAGGATTTGACTGTGATATTTTAGGCTGTCGCCTTCTTCTTTACTTAGGCTAAAATACATGCCGATTTTTACGAAACTTTCAATTATATCATAAGAATAGAATTGGATCATAGAGCTATGTGGGGCAAATATTAGCGAATACACTTCGGTAGGTCTTTTTCTTTTTTGGAAGAAATCACTAACTCCAACCTGATCAAAAATCTCTCCAATAACCTCATTAGAATTATCTTTCAAAGCCTTGGTTTTTTCTCTAAATAAATCGCATATAAGGTCTAAATTATCATCCATAATCTCACAAAGAGTTCTAATTAGGGGGAGAAGTCTATCAAATAAATCCTTGGTATTAGTAAAAAACCTAACAAGTTCCATAGTTTCTCTGTCTGTAAAGGAAGTTTTTGCAAGAAGGGGGAGGATATCTATATTTTCTGCCCTACAAATAAAGTCTTCGTAGCTATCTACATCAGAAAATTCCTTGTCAGAAAAATCCATTCCTATAAGCTTGTAAAAGAAAATATTGTACAGTTTCTTAAAATCCTCGTAGATAAATCTCTCAATAGATGGGGCGTTTATGTTTTGGAAGATTCCTGTTAAGAATGGGAAATAATCAGGGTCGTTTGCCTCGTAAATCCCTGCTAGAGTTAGGATATCTTGGTTGTCGTTTTTAAAGAAACTCTCAAGGTGAGGGAAAGATTCTTTTTTAACAGTCATGACAAAATCTTTGTAGGCCTCATCATAGGTGTGTTTATCACTTATTAGACTCATCATCTTGTTTTCGCTGAAGTTTCGTCCGGCGATAGATTCATGAAAGGAAACTTTATCCTTGTTACTAGCACTAAGCCATTGGGTGTAGGTGAAAATCAACAATCCTGCCTCATTTACAAGTAGGACATTTTCTTTGATATCAAAATTATAAGTGTGTGTCATAGTTCCTCCTATGTTAGATATGTATCTAAATAAAATAAGTAATATTAGATTAGTATTTGATTAACTTAATTATAAGTTAATTTCTATCTAATATCAACAGACTTATATTTGATATTAATCTAATATAGTGCATAAAAAAAGAGCAGCCTTTAGGCCAGACTGCTGACAAAGTGATAAAATCCAAAAGGAAGCGTTCCATTCGGAAGAAATTTTAGGAAATTCAAATCGTTATAATGCGCCCGTCAATCGCACTGTTTGAGCATTGCGAGTTTGCGATTTACAGTATTATGTGATTTAGAATTTCTAAATTTCTGTAGTTGGATAAGCGTTTTTGGATTTTATCTACGCTCTGGCTCTTAGGCTACTCTTTGTATTGTTGTTTAGTCAAGTTCTACCTTGTGGAAGTTTTTCTTACCTTTTTTGATGATGATTCTTCCATCTTTAAAGATATCTTCTGTTACTTCGAAGGATGGATCGGTGATTTTTTCATCGTTTATAGATACTCCACCTTGTTTTATTATTCTTCTGGCTTCGCCGTTTGATTTTGTTAGGCCAACTTCTGTCATTAGTGCAAGAAGACCTTGTGGGAGGTTTTCTTTTTCTATAGATGTTGTTGGCATAGCAGATTCGTCACCTTTGCCTGAGAATAGGGCTCTTGCTGCTGCAAGCGCTTCGTCTGCCTTTTCCTTGCCGTGAACTAGTTTTACTACTTCGTAGGCTAGAGTTTCTTTTGCCTTGTTTATATCTTTGGCATCTGTAGCTGATCCTAGTCTCCTACATTCTGCTGTTGGTAGGAAGGTTAGTTGAAGGAGGAATTTCTCCACGTCTCTATCATCCACATTTCTCATGTATTGGAACATTTCGTAAGGACTTGTTTTTTCTTCGTCAAGCCATACAGCTCCTTTTTGAGATTTACCCATTTTTACCCCATCTGCAGTTGTAAGTAGAGAGAAGGTCATGCCGTATGCCTTGCCATTTTCTTTCTTTTTAATTAAATCAACTCCGCCGATGATGTTTGACCATTGGTCAGATCCACCCATTTCAAGGGTTACACCGTCTTCTCTATACATTTTTAGAAAGTCGTATGATTGAAGGAGCATGTAAGAGAATTCGAAAAAGGTTAGTCCACCTGCTGCCATTCTGTTCTTGTAGGCGTCTTTTTTGATCATTTCATTAACTAAGAATTCACTTCCTACATCTCTTAGAAAGCTTACAAATTCAAGGTTTAATAGCCAATCTTTGTTATTTAGCATACTTGCTTTTCCATCTGAGAAGTCTAAGAATCTTTGGAATTGCTTGTAGAAACATTCTGCGTTGTGGTCGATTCGCTCTTCTGTCATGACTTGTCTCATGTCGCTTCTACCTGATGGGTCACCTATTAGAGTTGTTCCTCCACCAAGAAGGGCAACTGGTCTGTGGCCGTAGTTTTGCATTCTCATCATTACCATGATTTGGATGAGATGGCCTACTGTTAGGGAATCTGCAGTAGCATCAAACCCACAATAGAATTTGACAGATTCGTTTTTTAGAAGTTCTTTTAGTTCTTCTTCGTTGGTTGCTTGTTCGTAGTAGCCACGATCTACAAGCTCGTCAAATATGTTGTCGTATTCTTTCTCGTAAGTAAATTTCATTATATGTCCTTTCGTTTCTAAAAATAAGTACAAAAAAAGAGCATAAAAGCGCAAATCTTGCGGTACCAGCTTTTTTTATACTCAGCGCCTAGGATAGACTCTAGGCAGGTCTTAAACAAAATGAAGTGTACTTGGGCTCTTGTTATTTCAAACAAGGCTTACTTTGTTTCATTGTAAGTTTTATTCTAAAATTAATATACACGAAAGATAAAGATAAAGCAAGGCTTGGATAATCCTCCAAGCCTTAGTTTAACTTAATATTAAAGTTTATATTCTTTATCTCTTTTCCAAACTGGATCTTTGATGCCGTTTTTTAGTTGGTCTTGGTAGTCATTTAGAACAAATTTTACATCCTTAAACAAAAGTACCAAGCTAATTACGTTTATAACTACAACTATGCCGACAAATACATCTATAAAGCCCCATACAAGCTCAAGATCCATTTGAGTTGCAACTAAAAACATGATAAAAGCAATTATCCTATAGATCCATAGAGGAATCTTGTGTTTATCCTTAAAGATTAGAAGAATGTTACTTTCACCATAGAATAAATCTGCGATTAGAGTTGTAAAACCAAACATCAGCATAGCAAAAAATACTAGCCACCTGCCAGGAACTCCCATCAAAGTTTGGAAGGCATCTTGTACAAGGGTGATACCAGCACCGCTATTAGGTGCTCCGACAACTCCAGTTAGTAGAAGAGCAAATGCAGATAGAGAGCAGATTATAATTGTTGTAACAAAAGTACCGAACATTCCAAGAAAGCCTTGCTCTGCTGGGTGTTTTACATCTGCTGCCGCATGCATTATACCTGCTATACCATTACCAGCGTCATTTGAAAATAGACCACGAGCGACACCTTGTCTAAAGGCATCCATCACAGTGTGACCAACTAAACCTCCTGCTGCAGCTTGTGGCGAAAAGGCGCTTTTAAAAATCATAGCTAGTACAGCTGGAAACTTCGTAATATTTGTAACTACAATGATTAGAACAACTACTATATAGGCAAGAGCCATGATAGGAACTACCTTAGATGAGAAATCTGTTAGTCTCTTAACCCCACCTACAGTTATGAAAAATGCTGCCAAAGTTACTGCTATTCCAGGGATGATTGGATTTAGGTCAATTACACCTGTAAAGGCTTGGCTGATAGAGTTTGATTGCATAAAAGCAATACAAAGTCCAACTCCTAGGATATAGAAAAATGCTGTAAATATTCCAAACCCACGAGATTTAAGTCCAAATTGAACATAATAAGCTGGACCACCCCTGTAGGAGCCATCGTCAAGTTTTACCCTATAAATCTGACCTAAAACTGTTTCTGCAAATGTGATTACCATTCCGAGCAAGGCTGTAATCCACATCCAAAAGATTGCTCCAGGTCCACCAAAGGTAAGGGCAGTTGCAACTCCAACCAAAGATCCCGTACCTACTTGTCCACCAACTGCTGTAGCAAGGGCAGCAAAGCCACTTACTCCGTCATCATTTTTAAGATTCTTCTTTATAACTTTATTTATCAAACCTGCATGTCTAAATTGTGGAAAGCCAAGCCTTATAGAATAATAAAGTCCTACTGCAAGTAGAACATATCCTATAACGTTTGCCCACATAAAGTCAGCAGCTTTTAGTATAAAATCCATACTTCCTCCTATGTAAATTCTTATGTAAATTTTGAAATACCCTACTAGTATATAAAATAACAAACAATATTTCAAGTTTTTTTATATATTTTTAATATATGTGCTAATTGTGAAGAATAAAAAATACATAAAGTATGAATTATATATAAGTGGAAAACCCATTAAAGGCTAATGAATTGTAAGATGTTTTGAAGTATGATAAAACTAGTATATTCATTTAGAATTATGAAAGGATAATTATGACAGAGAAAAAACCTTATTATATTACAACACCGATATACTATCCAAACTCTAACCTTCATATCGGTAATACTTACACTTCAGTAATAGCTGATGTACTTAAAAGATACAAAAATTTATTAGGATATGATACCTACCTAACAACAGGAACAGATGAACACGGTCAAAAGATCATGAAATCTGCAGAAGCAGCTGGCGTCGACCCTCAATCTTTTGTAGATAAGATCGCATCTGAAACTATTGACCTTTGGGAAAAGCTTGAGATTGACTATGATACTTTTATTAGATCTACAGAAAGCCAACACGAAAAAGATGTTGAAGAAATCTTTACAAAACTTTATGAACAGGGAGATATCTACAAGGGAGAATACAAGGGATATTATTGTACACCTTGTGAGACCTTTTGGAGTAAATCCCAACTAGAAGATGGCAAGTGCCCAGATTGCGGCAGGGATGTAGAATACCAAGAAGAAGAAACATATTTCTTTAGACTTTCAAAATATACAGATAGACTAAAAGAATTATTCAAAGACCACCCAGACTTCCTAGAGCCTGTCTTTAGACAAAAGGAAATGTTAAACAACTTCATAGACAAGGGACTTTCTGACCTATCAGTTACAAGAAACACCTTCGATTGGGGAGTAGATGTTCCGTTTGACAATGAACATGTTGTCTATGTTTGGATAGACGCCCTTTCTTGTTACCTATCAGCTATAGGCTATGGAGATGATAGGGAAAAGTTTGAGAAATATTGGCCTGCGGGGGTTCACCTTATAGGAAAAGATATAGTGAGATTTCATACTATAATCTGGCCAGCTTTACTAATGGCGCTTGATCTTCCACTACCAGAGAAGGTATTTGCCCATGGATGGATTCTTTTTGATAATGACAAAATGAGTAAGTCCAAGGGAAATATCATGTATCCAGAACCACTAGTTGACCTTTACGGTGTGGATGCCCTAAAGTTCTTTATGCTTCGTGAGTTTAACTTTGGATCTGACGGCAACTTCTCAGCTAGAAAGTTTATGGAAAGATATAACTCAGACCTTGTAAATGATTTAGGTAACCTAGTTTCAAGAACTACATCTATGATTGATAAATACAATGGTGGAGAGGTTAGAAAGGGATCTGTAACAGACACATACGACGATGAATTAATAGCTCTTGCAGAAGAAACTTATACTAACTTTAATAAGCTTATGGATGAGTTTAACTTTAATCAAGCACTCGAGGCTGTTTGGACTCTAATCCGTCGTGCAAACAAATATGTAGACGAAACAGAGCCATGGATTCTAGGTCGTGATGAGAAAAACTCTGATAGACTTGATAGGGTTTTATATAACCTTGCAGAAACAATCAGGATTGTAGCTCAACTAATAGAGCCATTTATGAAAAATACAACTAAGATAATCTTAGAAAAAATCGGCACAGATAACAAAGGCTTTGAATCTGCAGCTGACTTTGGTCTTTTAGAAGAAGGAGCTAGGGTAAGTAAGGGTAAAAATCTCTTCGACAGACTAGATATAGACAAAGAACTAGTTAAACTTCATGAGGCTAATGGAGCTTTGATAGAAGAAAGATTAAATAAAACAAAGAAAGAAGAAAAGAAGGAAGAAGATTATATAGCCTTTGAAGACTTTACTAAAGTTGACCTAGTAGTAGGAAAAATCACAGAAGCTAAGGTCCACCCAGACGCTGACAAACTTTTAGTGTTTACAGTAGATATTGGAGAAGATAGTCCAAGAACCATAGTTTCAGGCATTAAAAAATGGTACGCTCCAGAAGAACTTCTAGGTAAAAACGTAATAGTTGTTAAAAACCTTGCCCCAAGAAAGATGCGCGGCATAGAAAGCGAAGGAATGCTCCTTGCAGCTGATTTTGACGATGATTTAAGCCTATTATCAACCTTATCTGATATGAAACCAGGATCTAAGGTAAGCTAATGGCATTAATAGATACTCATGCTCATCTAACAGATAGTGCATTTGATTCCGACAGGCTCTTTATTATAAAGGACCTGTCGAATTTTAATGTAAGAGCAATAATAAATCCAGGATGTAATATAAAAGATTCCAAAATGGCAGTAGAGCTTGCCGAAAAATACGAAAACTTTTACGCCCAAGTCGGAATCCACCCAGAAGAGGTAGATGATTTAGGTGAAAGTGACCTAGAAATAATAGAAGAGCTTATCCAAAATCCCAAGGTCGTAGCCATAGGAGAGATCGGCCTTGATTATTATTGGAAAGATGATAACAAAGAAAAACAAAAGGAAGTCTTTGTCAAACAACTTGACCTTGCGAGAAAATATAAGCTCCCAGCTGTAATTCACACAAGAGATGTAGGAGAAGATGCCTATGAGATCTTAAAAGATTATTCTGACATCAAGGTTCAAATCCACTGTTTCCAAGAAGATACTGACATGCTTAAAAAATACATGGACCTAGGTTTTTATATTTCAATTGGGGGAGTGGTAACATTTTCTAATGGGGAAAATGAAAAGCGTGCTGCAAGCCTAGTACCAATCGAAAGGCTAATGCTAGAAACAGATAGCCCCTACCTAAGTCCAGAGCCATACAGGGGGCTTAGAAATGATCCTCGTAAAATCATAGAAGTAGCAAGAGAAATCGCAAATATCAGAGGAATGAAGCTAAAAAAACTAGAAAAAAGAACTACAAAAAATGCAGAGGAATTTTTCGGCTTATGATAAAAGAAACAATAGTAGTAGAAGGAAAAGATGATATAGCCAACGTAAAAAGGGCAGTGGATTGCGAAATGATTGCGACAAACGGCCTTAGTTTTGGGATGGATCTTATAGAAAGACTAAAGGTCATAAACGACAGGTGTGGGATAATCATCCTAACTGATCCAGACTATGCAGGAAAGAAAATAAGGGCAAGGATTGCCAAACACATTCCAACGGCCAAACATGCCTACATCGACAGGAAAAAAGCTATCAAGAAAAACGACCTTGGTGTGGAAAATGCAGATCCAGAAGTGATTATAGATGCGTTAAAGAAAGCTAAGGCCATAAATATAACTAAAAAAGAAGAATTTACCATGGCAGATTTGGTTAACAACGGACTTTCTCTAGGAAGTGGTGCCAGAGAAAAAAGAGCAAGGCTCGGAGATATGCTAGGGATTGGCTACTACAATTCCAAGCAGCTTTTATCCAAGCTAAACTCTTTTGGTATAAGTCGTGAAGAGTTTGAAAAGGCGGTCAGTAAAATATGAAGAAACTATATTCACCAAAGATTGTAAAGGAAATTACAGACTTATATAGCTTTAGATTTTCGAAATCCTTAGGTCAAAACTTCCTAGTAGATAAAAACTTCGTAGACAAAATCGTGGATGCTGCAGATGTCAGTGGGAAAAACGTCATAGAAATAGGCCCAGGGATTGGAACTATAACCTATGAGATGGCAAAAGTCGCAAAGAAGGTTGTAGCTATCGAAATTGATGATAGCCTTATACCAATCATAGAAGAAAATATGGCAGAGTTTGACAATTTCGACCTGATCCATGAGGATATCCTAAAGGCAGACCTTGAAAAAATCGTAGCAGAAGAATTTGCTGGCGAAAGCTTTAAGGTAGTATCAAACCTTCCTTATTATATAACAACTCCAATCATAGAAAAGCTTGTAACAAGCAACCTCCCTTGCACGGATATGACTATCATGGTGCAAAAGGAAGTTGCAGATAGGATGCTTGCCACAGAAAAAGACAAGGAATATTCTTCTCTTTCAGTTTTTGTAAAATATTATTCAGATGCCAAAAAAGTAACCAATGTTCCTAAGTCTGTCTTTATGCCTCAACCAAAGATTGACTCCACAGTCCTAAAACTAGAGCTAAGAAAATACACAGATGATGTGGACGAGAAGAAACTTTTTTCTCTAATCCATGCAGGTTTTAACAAAAGGAGAAAGACAATCCTAAATTCCCTATCAGACGCAGTAGAAAAGGATAAACTTAGATTAGCTTTTGAAAAATTGGGTATAAAAGATAACCTGAGGGCAGAAAACTTGTCCCTAGATGATTTTATAAGTCTAGCAAAAATAATTGAAACCCTATAGGTATGGGTATATATAGAACAAATGGAGGAGATAATATGGCAGATATTAAAATTTATACATCAAATACATGTGTTTTCTGCAAGGCAGCAAAACAATATTTCAATGACAAGGGTATTGAATTTACAGAAATGAACGTAGACAAGGACAAGGATGCAGTAGACTACCTTGTAAGCAAAGGCTACAGAGGCGTTCCAGTAATCAATATCGATGGTGAAGATATAGTAGGTTTTGACAAAGAAGCAATTGAGAAGAAACTTAATATCTAAGAATAAGTCCCCTAGGGGGCTTTTTTTTATTAGATAAATTTAATAGACAGCTTAGACATAATGAAAGCTTGCTCTTTTAAGGTAGAATATATTACTAGATAAAAAGGATTTACCCTAGTTTCAGAAAGGAAAAATATTTTGTTAAAATTTGAAGAAGTATTAGAAACAATAGCCTACATATCATGCGAGAAGAACAACGAGAAAAATATAGTAGCAGTAGCAAATAATTCCAAAGAAGTAAAGGAGGGATATGCCTTCGTTGCTATAAAGGGAAATATAGAAGATGGTCATAAGTATATAGACTCTGCCATAGAAAATGGAGCAAGCCTAATAATTCACACCGAAGATATAGCCTATAAGGAAGGAATATCCTATATTAAGGTAGAAGATGGAAGATGCGCTCTAGCGGAGATTTCAAATAAGCTTTCAGATTATCCATCCAAAAAGATGACTGTAACTAGTGTCACAGGAACTAATGGCAAGACAACCACTGCTAGGCTAATTTATTTTCTAACAGATCAAATCTTAGGGAAAGCTGCAAATATAGGTACAGACCTTGCCCTAATCGGTGGCAAAGAATACAGGACTTCTAACACAACCCCAGTTATTACTGAAGTAAACAAGCTTATGAATATTTGCTTAGATGAAAATGTTAAATATCTTTCCCTAGAATCATCAAGCCACGGTCTCGATCAAAAGAGAATATACGGACTTGATATAGACTATGGGGTATTTACCAACCTTTCTAGGGAACACCTTGACTATCACAAGACCATGGATAATTATTTTAAAGCAAAGATGATTCTCTTTGATCAAGCTAAACACACAGTTGCAAATATAGATGATCCTTATGGAAAAAAGGCCAAAGAGCTTTATCCAAATACCATCACCTATGGAATAGATAACGAAAATGCTGACTATAGGGCAGAAAATGTAGAAAAAAAAGACGGCAAGATAAGTTATGAGGTTAAGGGTGTAGAATTTACCCTAAATACCATAGCTGACTATGAAGTATATAACACTCTTGCTGCCACTGCTGTAGTTTGCGATATGGGAGCAAGCCTAGAAGAAGTAAAAGAAGCCATGAAAAAGTTCACTGGAGTAGCATCTAGGTTTGAATATATAAAAAATGATTTAGGTCTAAATATAGTAATAGACTTTGCCCACACACCTTTTGCCTATGATAGTCTCTTTAAATCTGTACCAAAGGGCCATGGAACCTTTGCTGTATTTGGAGTAAATGGAGATAGAAACAAGGAATTTAGAGTATCTACTGGCAAGGCATGTGCAGATAATGATGTCTTTGCAGTTGTCACAACAGATGACCCTAAGTTTGATACCTTAGAAAATATAAATAGAGATATAATTGAAGGAATTACAGCTAATGGTGGCGAATATATAGAAATAAATGTTAGAAAAGAAGCCATAAGATACGCTGTAACTCACGCTAAGAAAGGTGATTTTATCTTTCTATTAGGAAAAGGAGAGGAGAACTTCCTAAAACTAAAGGGTAACGAGAAAACACCTTACAGTGAAAGAGAGACTCTAAAGGAAGTTTTGGAAAGCCTATGAAAGTGTTTGTCCTAGGGGCAGGAGTAGCAGGTCTTGCCTTCGCATCAATGACTGAGGGTCTCGACATAACAGTTATAGACTCAAATGACTTTGCTGGAAGAAAGCTCTTAGCCACAGGAAATGGCAGGTGTAACTTCACCAACAAGAACTTCTCCTATGACTTTTTCCAATCATCTGACCCAGAATTTTACAAATATGCTCTAAATAACTTCACTAATGAAGATTTGATAAAATACTTTAACGACCTAGGTATAGATACGACATTTTTACCAAGTGGTAGGTGCTATCCATCAACCATGTCTGCAAGGACAGTTAGGGATATTTTATACCTAAAGGCTAAGGAAAATGCCAAGTTTATCTTTAATGAAAAAATTGTAGATATTGATCTAGATAAAAAACTCTTGATAGGTCAAAATAACAAGTACAAATACGATATCCTTATCCTTGCAGGAGGAGGTATAACTCTCAAAAACTCAGGATCTGACGGGACTATATTTAAAATACTTGAAAAATATCATCCAGTAAGTAAAATCTCTTACGGCATAACAAACTACAAAACCAAGGAAAAACTATCCAAGAATGCCAAAGGATCTAGGATAAGTGCCAAAGTTTCCTTATATATAGATAACAAATTCATCAAAGAATCCACAGACGATCTAATCTTTCAATCTTATGGACTAACAGGAACAGCAATCCTAGATTTATCCAACGAGATTAGTCTTGCCCTTATGGATATGAAAAATCCAGAACTAAGGGTGGATTTCTTCCCAACCTATACTAATGAATCCCTAAGAAATAGGCTAGAAGATTTGATTAGAAAATATCAAACAAGAACAATAAGAGAAATCCTTCTGGGTCTTGTAAATGATAGGCTCATAGGAGATATCCTCGCCAAAGCCAAGATAAAAGAAGAAAAAATATCCAAAGACCTAAGCGAAAAAGACATGGATATGCTAATAAAAATCCTAAAATCTATGATTTTTCATGTAAAAGATATTAATGATAAGACAAACGCCCAAGTAAGTCTGGGCGGATTTAGGACAGATTATATCAATCCTAAGACTATGCAATCAACAATCTATGACAGTCTCTATTTTATTGGAGAAATAATTGATGTATCTGGCTCATGTGGAGGGTACAATATACAATGGGCATTTTCCTCAGCGAAAGCCTCTTCAGACACAATAAGGAGTATGAATGTTTAAGATAAATAGAAAACTAAAAGAAATGAAAGATAACGGAGAAAGCATCAAGCTTGCCATAATTGGTTGCGGCAAGATGGGCTCATCTCTAATAAGCCAACTATCAAAGATGGACGCTATGGAAGTCAAACTTGTCGTAAATAGAACTCCAAGAAAAGCCATCAAGGCACTAGTTAAGGCTGGAATATCAGAAGATAAAATAATATTTACAGATGACTATAATGAAGGCTACGAAGTATTAGAAAAAGGCTATGTTTGTGTATCAACCAACTACAGACTTGCCTACAAACTCATGCAGATAAATGCTGTAGTAGATTGTACGGGAGATCCACCATTTGGAGCAGTTATAGCAAGAAAAACAATCCAATACCATAAACACATGATAACATTCAACGTAGAATGTGATGCGGTAGTAGGACCTGTCCTACATGATATGGCAAAAAAAGCAGGCGTAGTATACACTGGAATCCTAGGAGATGAACCAGGAGCAATAATTGACCTTGTAGAATACGCTTACGGTATGGGACTAGAAGTCCTAGTAGCTGCCAAAGGCAAAAATAACCCACTAGATAACTACGCAACTCCAGAAACATTAGCTGACAAAGCCAAAGAAAAGGGCCTATCAGCTAAAATGCTAACAAGCTTTATAGATGGAACAAACACCATGCTTGAGCTAAACTCAGTATCAAACGCCCTAGGATTTCTACCTGACACTCTAGGCTGTCACGGAATTGATACAAGTCCTGACACAGCAGTAGAAGACTTTAGACTAAAAGCTGACGGCGGAGTCCTATCAAGATATGGTGTAGTAGAATTTTCAAGAGGCATGGCGCCAGGAGTATTTATCATAGTTACAAGTGATCAAGAAGACGTAAGAGATCTAATGAAATTCCTAGGCTTTGGAGATGGACCAAACTACTTGATGTATCGCCCATACCATTTAACAAGTCTTGAAACACCAATTACAATCTACAAGGCAGTAGTAGAAAACGAATCAACCATAGTACCCCTCCACGGCCAAGTAGCAGACACAGTAACAATTGCCAAAAGAGACATAAAAGCAGGCGAAAGACTAGAAGGAGTAGGCTCAGGCACAGTATTAGGCAAACTTACAAGCCACGATAGATGCCTAACAGAAGACCTCCTACCAATCGCCCTAATCACAGACAAAACAAGAGCAACAAAAGACATCAAAAAAGGCACAATCATTGATATGTCCATGGTAGAACTAGACGAAACAGCCACAATAACAAGACTAAGAAGAAGGCAAAACTCCATGAAATTGTAAAAATAAAGCTAACTAAAACTGACCTAAAATGGGTCAGTTTTTTTGTGGGGAATAAGGATATATACTCGAAATTCCTCGTCGAAACCTAAAGGTTTCTCTGTCGGAATGACATCCACAACCCGTCATACTTAATGGAGTTGTCACAGCGAGAGAAACGAGCTGATGAAACTCCTTAATCGAGGCTTTTCGAGATAAGCCGTAGGCGAATCCGAAAACTACCGTCGAGGAAGGCTTTAGCCTGACGTGAGGATCTCTAGTAGATACATTGGGTTCTACTTGACTGCGGAGTACAAACTGTAGATTTCTCGTCGAAACCTAGCGGTTTCTCTGTCGAAATGACATATTTGGGGGAATGGCGATTCCCCAAATTCGTCATACTTAATGGAGTTGTCACAGTGAGTGAAACGAACTGATGAAACTCCTTAATCGAGGCTTTTCGAGATGAGCCGTAGGCGAATCCGAAAACTACCGTCGAGGAGCGAAGCGACGTGAGGATCTACAGTAGGTACTTTGTGGTTCGCCTAGACTGCGAGATATTTATTCTAGACTTCTCGCCGACTACTAGGTTCGCTCTATCTAAAGACTAGAAATTGGGTTTCGTATTTACTTAAACAATATAAGAAAAAAATACAAAATTATTACAAAAAGTAAAATAAATTAATATTCTGTAAAATAAATTATTATCCGCTAAATATAATCTTCATATAAAACAAATATTAGCAAAAATATTAAGATTATTAAACATCCTCCCAATCTATTGAAATCATAGGAAGTATTTGCTATAAAAATTAAAAATAAATTCCCTTTAAAATATGGGAAAAATAAATATTAAATTCACATAAAATAAAAGAATAGTATTTCATTATCACATATATATTACTAATAAAATTCCTACACAATTGCCACAAAAGATTTGCTTTTGCCTACTACTTAGTTTATAATATCCCTAGAAGTAATATTTCTACTAAATATACGTATACGAAAGGATATTAATTATGAAAAAAAGAAATGCATTAGCCCTAGCTCTAGCAGCAGGACTAGTTCTTGGTGGAGCTAATACAGCGTTTGCTGAAGGTTATGAAGATGATTATCAAAGCAGCTGGGAACAAGCTTCAAAAGAACAAGATGAAAAAATAGCAAAAGAAAAAGAATTAGCAGCAGCTAAAGAAGCAGCTAAAGCTCAACTTAGAGAAGCTGGAATAACATCTGATTTCTACTTTAATCTAGTTGACGGAGCTAAAACAAAAGAAGGCCTAGACGCACTAGTTGCAGAAACAAAGGAATCTCACAAAGCTTCAAATCCAGAAGTTACACCAGAAGAGCCTAAAGAAACAGAAGAAGAATCAACAGGCGAATGGAATGGATATGATGATGAATATCATAGAAAATGGAAAGAAGCTTCAGAAGAACAAGATGAAAAGCTTGCAAAAGAAAAAGAATTAGCAGCAGCAAAAGAAGCAGCTATCGCAGCTATCAAAGAAGCTGGTGTAACATCTGATTACTATGTAAACCTAATCAACAAAGGAAAAACAGTTGAAGGTGTAAACGCACTTAGAGATCAAATCATCAAAGCTCATGAGGATTCTAAAGAAGACGAAGGTCCAAAAGTAACAATCGACGAATGGTTACTAAAAGAAGCTAAAAAAGAAGCTATCGAAGAACTTAAAAAAGCTGGAATCACAGGACAAATTTACTTTGACCAAATCAACAAAGCTAAAACAGTTGAAGGTGTAGAAGCTCTTAAAGCTGAAATCCTAAAAGCTCACAAAGGTTCTGAAGAAAAACCAGGTGAAGATGACAAAAAACCAGGTGAAGATGACAAAAAACCAGGTGAGGATGACAAAAAACCTGGTAAAGATGACGAAAAACCAGGATATGCTACAAGAGAAGAAGCTGAAAAAGCAGCTAAAGAAGCTCTTAAAAACAACAAAACAAAAGACTCATATACAATATTCATAGATGCTGACGGAAGATACGGATACTACCTATGGAGCAAAGCTGACGAAGAAGAAGCTGAAAAAGCAGCTAAATTAGCTAAAGAAACTGAGAAAAAAGAAAAAGAAATGGCTAAAGAAGCTAACGCACCTAAAGCTAATCCAAATGCAGCTCCTAAAACAGGTGTTGCAGGTATATCTGCAGTAGCTGGTCTTGCAGCAGTATCAGTTGCAGGAATCATTGCTACAAGAAAAAAAGAAGACTAATAGATTAATATTGTAGTAAATATTACTCGGAAACTGACCCAAACTAGGGTCAGTTTTTCTGTGAGAAAAAATCACCCAAAACCCGTCATCCTTAATGGAGTTGTCACAGTGAGTGAAACGATCTGATGAAACTCCTTAATCGAGGCTTTTCGAGATGAGCCGTAGGCGAATCCGAAAACTACCGTCGAGGAGCGAAGCGACGTGAGGATCTACAGTAGGTAGTACGGGTTAAGCTTTGACTGCGAAGTATAAACTGTAGATTCCTCGTCGCTCCTTGCAGTCGCTCTGTCGGAATGACATTGCCCAAATCCGTCATCCTGAGGAGGGAATGAAATGACCGACGTGAGGATCTCTAGTAGGGTACTCTGGATTTTCCTAGACTGCGTAGTACAAACTGTAGATTCCTCGTCGCTCCTTACAGTCGCTCTGTCGGAATGACATGATGGAGAGAATATCATTCTCCTAACCCAGTCATCCTTAATGGAGTTGTCACATAAATAATAAATTTGGAATCCCCAAAATCAGTCATCCTGAGGAGGGAGTAAAGCTAACCCGACCGGCTCGTGGAGGACCCGATGTGAGGATCTCTGGTAGGGTACTCTGGGTTTTCCTAGACTGCGTAGTACAGACTGTAGATTCCTCGTCACTCACTACGTTCGCTCTGTCGGAATGACATGATGGAGAGAATATCATTCTCCTAACCCAGTCATCCTTAATGGAGTTGTCACATAAATAATAAATTTGGAATCCCCAAAATCAGTCATCCTGAGGAGGGAGTAAAGCTAACCCGACCGGCTCGTGGAGGACCCGATGTGAGGATCTCTGGTAGGGTACTCTGGGTTTTCCTAGACTGCGTAGTACAGACTGTAGATTCCTCGTCACTCACTACGTTCGCTCTGTCGGAATGACATGATGGAGAGAATATCATTCTCCTAACCCAGTCATCCTTAATGGATTCTCCAATATTCTAAACTCGTCATCCTGAGGAAGGGAAGCTGGTATAATGATTTCAAACAAATTCCTTAATGACAAAGGAGAGAAATT
>OGRZ01000095.1_pt1 | contig 53538 bp, 54 predicted proteins | sample 1573771 | NCBI WGS metagenome assembly OGRZ01 (sample SAMN03295811, study PRJEB24534) | human gut metagenome | isolation source: fecal sample 1 from infant 2 | host: Homo sapiens | place: USA: Pittsburgh, PA | collected 2014-07
AAAACTTACAAGTGTGAAGTCCGTCAGGCATATGAAAAAAAAAGTTCCGTATACCTAATATTTAACAATTTTTGAACGAATTTTGTGCAGTAAAATTAACGAGAACCGCGTCAGACAAGCCTTGCCGCAGTTTTGACGCGTTGAACTTTTTTTGCATACCGTGGTCGAAAAAAATTCCAGGAAAACTCTTAAAATGACTCAATGGTACACATTTGAGTGAATTTTTAGCCCGGGATGTTGTCCTCTGCGATAGGAATCTCCACGAACCGGCCGCATGATGAAACCCATCGCATTACCTTCTTCAGCCGCTTCAGACAGACGCAAATGTTCCTCTTGCGACAGATCCTCCGGCAACCACCCAATCACGACGCTATAGTTCCCGGTACGTAATGCCCGGACCATCGACTCGACCGTATCGCAAGGGGAGAGTTGATTAATCTGCATCACCTTCGCTAACGGCAGGCCAGCCGACTGAACCCATTCACGACTTAATTTTTGCTGTGGCGTCAGCCAGAGCTGCCAGCGAGACTGTTGCCCGAGCTGCTGCAAAAGCGGCAGGAGTAAGAGTTGTGTTAACAGCGGCTGGTCTTCACGGTAAACCACTTCACTGATAAGCCCTGTCGATACACGCCCGATAGAATTCTGCGCAGCATTGCCTGCGGCAGAAGTGGAAGGTGTTAAGTGATTTGCATAGCCTGAAGTGTACATATTCATTCCAGCCCTGTAGTTACTGTATGGATATACAGTAACCCCTGTGTGCATAAAGATCAACCTCATTTTCGGAAAGCGACTCGCAAATTTCATCCATTCCTGGTGAACCTGAAAAAATCATCTTGCCCAACGGCAATAAGTTGCCTATTTTCCTGCTAACGGATCCGTTAGTAAGAAATATCGTGTTTACTGTATGATTTTTAATGGAATTATCATGAAAAAGATATCTTATGATCGGATTTATCAATCTCAGGAATACCTCTCTCCGCTGGGCGAAATTCATCATCGCGCCCTGTTTGGCGGTTATACCCTGGCCGTGGATGAAGCGGTGTTCGCGATGGTGTCTGACGGCGAGCTGTACCTTCGCGCCTGTGAGCAAAGTGCAAAATACTGTGTAAAAAACGCCTCCTCTTTTCTGACCCTGATGAAACGAGGACGGCCAGTGCTGCTTAATTACTACCGTGTGGATGAAGGTCTGTGGCAAAACAGGGAAAAGCTGCTTCAGCTCTCCTCGTTTGCGCTCGATGCCGCCAGGAAAGAGCGCTACCAGCGCCATCAGCGTAACCGGCTTAAGGATCTGCCGAACCTGACCTTTCAGATTGAGGTCCTGCTTATGGAGGCGGGCATTACCAATGAAGAGACGCTACGACAGTTGGGGGCGAAGACGAGCTGGCTGAAAATGCGCTCTAAGAATAAAGCGCTGAGTATCCGGGTATTGTTCGCGCTTGAAGGCGCCATCGAAGGGTTACATGAAGCGGCACTCCCGGCGGATATTCGCCGGGAGCTTATGGAGTGGTTTAATGCGCTGCCTGAGTCGCAGGGCCATCATTCCGCCAGGTAGCGATCTTCTGTCGCAGCCGACAAATTTCCGGCAGCAAAGCGATAAGCAGGCCAATTTGCTGTAGGACCAGCGGAGCTTTGTTGTCGGTGCCAGGATCAAGGTGAGCGATACGTTGCACCAGTTCATCCAGTGCCTGGTGAACCCGTGGCTCATCCGCAGGTTGATGATGAAGCGCATCATCAACGTAGCAAACGGCGTCGTCCAGCAGCGCCAGGATGCCCGGATTTGTCAGTTTCTCACGGTGGGCGCCAAGGGTAGAGATATAGCTGGTGAACGTGTGGTTCAGACACAGCAGGCGGAAGGCTGTCTCCCGGATTTCTGCCGTGGCGCGCGGCTCAGTTGACATATTCGAGACAACGGAAGCCAGCTCTGCGTCCGTGTTATGCGCATCGCGACGGGCAATCCGATAGGCCAGACGGTTATCGCGACCCTGATGGTATTGCTCAAGAATAGCATCCAGATAGCGGCAGTTGGCGTTCATTGCTCTGTCGGACACGCGCGGTAAGTTACGAAAACGCCAGTCCGGCCAGATAAAGCTCACCGCCGCCCAGGCAATGGCGCAGCCGATTAGCGTGTCGATAACGCGAGGAAGGGCCACTTCAAAGCCTTCACCCAGCAGATTGAAGCAGAGCAGCACCAGCAGCGTGATGAACATCGTGGCGTGGGCGTACTGCACATTGCGGAAGGCGAAAAACAGTACACCGGTAATCACAATCAGGATCAGTTGCCCTTCTACGGATGGCACAAAGTAGAGCACCGGCAGCCCGATGGCGACCCCGACTAATGTCCCGACAATACGCAGCGCGAGCCGATGGCGGGTAGCGTTATAGTTCGGCTGGCAGACAAACAGGCTGGTCAGCAGGATCCAGTAACCGTGGTGCAACCCTGTTATCTGGATAAATGCATAGCCGACGCACAGAACCAGCGACATCCTTACCGCATGGCGAAAGAGGGCGGATTCCGGCGTAAAATGACGGCTCAGGCGCAGCCACATATCGCTGAAACCGTTGAGACTGTCGTCGGCAAGCTGGTTGTCGGCGTCATTGCCCGGCATTGCCATCGCCTGTTCAGACTCAATGGTGGCGAGCTGAGCATCGATGGCTCTCAGGTTGTTGAGCAAGAATCCCAGGGCTTTGAACTGTTCCGGCGATGTCCCACTGGCCTGAACGCGATCGAGGGCCGCATCCAGATGACTGAATGCGCGTTCAAAGCGAGGATCGTGCTGATAGGGCGTGCGCAGCAGTATTGAGCGCGCAAGTTGCTGGCAGGCCTGAGACTGCATTGACAGCAGGCGCTGGAAACGGAACATCACGTCGCTGTAGCGGAATTTCTCGCGCAGGTCAGCGTACTGCACATGCGAGGAGCTGGCGCGCTCGTGAATATCCTGGGCGACAAAGTAGTAGTGCAGTGTGCGCCGGGTACCGCGCTGACCGCGATCGCCGCGCAGACGGGTGAGCAGAGACGCTTTGGTCTGATTTAGCGTGGCGACCAGCTGGCCATTTGCCAGCGCCAGATCGTACAGGGGCGCCTGGCTGTCCTCTTCAATATCCGGATCAAACAGCCGGGATTTCAGCTCCAGATAGTGGGCCAGCTGTTCGTAACTGCGGGCAATGTTGTCCTGTAAGGCACGAACCGGAAAAATAAGATGTCCGGTTAAGGTCAGCAGGTTATACCAGATAGCGCCCAACAGCAGCAGGACCGGCTGCTGATACCACTGATCGTAAAGAGAGACGCCCAGCATGGTGTAAATGGCAATCAGCAGGGCGCCAAACGCGATAGTGGCGTAGCGTTGCCCGAGGCCGCCGAGCAAAATGAAGCCGCTGGTGGACACCGTCAGCCCTAAGGCAAACAGCCAGGGCCAGGGGAAAAGCAGCTCAACGGAGGCGGAAGCAATAAAGAAGCAGACCAGCGTGATGACCAGATTACGCAAACGACCGGCCAGGCGGTCGTCGAGATCCGCCAGCGCACCGGCCACCACCCCAAGCGTGAGGGGGATGGTGAGCTTCACGTCATTTAGCCACCACGGCAGAGCGACGGTGCCGCAGAGGGCGATAAAGATCCTGACGTTATACAGCCAGTTACTGTTCCACGTATAGCGACGAAGCAGGGGGCTTAGCATGAGTGCGGCCAGTCCTTATTACTGAAAACGGCGACGGGCGTTGGCTTCACGCGCGGCTTGCGCGACTTCGACCGGGACAACACGGCGTCCTACCGGCCACAGGGCGATGGTGGCAATTTTGAAGTTAGCGATGCCAACCGGAATGCCTATAATCGTGATGCACTGGGCGATACCGGCGAAGATATGCATCAGACACAACCACCAGCCAAAGAAGATCAGCCATAAAATATTCAGCAGCGTGCCGCCGGTATTCATCAGGGCATTTTTTCTTTCCGGCTCCAGCTCATCCACGTGTACGGCTTCATTTCCATAAGGAACGAGGGACAGTTTGGTGATTTCCCAGCAGGAGCGCGTCAGCGGAAGGGTGAAGATGAGCACGATGCTCACCAGGGTGGCAAAAAGCCAGGAAAGGGTGGTGGCAAAACCGCCAAGGACAAAATTCAACACATTCAGAACGGTACGCATAAACCCTCATTTCCTTCGATATGATTAACGCCCGGTGATTGTAACGTTTTTTTGGGCTGGAGCACCTTAAAACTGGCAGTTAAACTGTCTGACAAATTATGACCTCGTGGATCCGGCAGGATATGGAACTGAAAGCAACTTCAATGGGCAAACGCCTGGCGCAGCACCCTTACGACAAGATTGTCCTGCTCAATGCAGGAGTGAAAGTCTCCGGGGAACGCCACGAATACCTTATTCCGTTTAATCAGCTACTGGCCATTCATTGTAAACGTGGGCTGGTATGGGGGGAGCTGGAGTTCGTCCTGCCGGCAGATAAAGTGGTGCGACTCCACGGGACCGAGTGGGCGGAAACCCAACGCTTCCACCATCATCTGAACACGCGCTGGCAGCAGTGGAGCCAGGAGATGAGCGTGATTGCCGCACAGGTTCTGCAACAGGTGCTGGACGATATCGCGCTAAGCAATACGCAGCAGAAGTGGCTGACGCGCCAGCAAACCGCCGGGCTTCAGCAAAAAATCGCCCAGGCGCTGACGGCATTGCCTTTACCGGTGGCGCGGCTTGAGGAATTTGATAACTGCCGCGACGCGTGGCGGAAGTGCCAGGCCTGGCTGAGCGATATCGAGAAAAGCCGTCTGGCGCATAACCAGGCCTGGACTGAGGCGATGCTTACGCAATATGCCGACTTCTTCAGTACGGTGGAGTCATCGCCCCTCAATCCTGCCCAGGCGCGCGCCGTGGTGAATGGCGAGCAGTCTTTATTGGTGCTGGCAGGTGCCGGGAGCGGCAAAACGTCGGTGCTGGTGGCGCGCGCGGGCTGGCTTCTGGCAACGGGCGAGGCGGTTGCCGACCAGATTTTGCTGCTGGCCTTTGGTCGCAAGGCTGCGCAGGAGATGGATGAGCGCATTCAGGCGCGTTTGCATACCCAGGATATCTCGGCGCGCACGTTCCACTCCCTCGCTTTACACATCATTCAACAGGGCAGCAAAAAAGTTCCTGTTGTCAGCAAGCTGGAGAACGACGCTCAGGCTCGCCAGGCGCTGTTTATCAAGGCATGGCGTCAGCAGTGCAGTGAAAAAAAGGCGCAGGCGAAAGGCTGGCGTCAGTGGCTTGAAGAGGAACTCAACTGGGAGGTGCCGGAGGGCAGCTTCTGGCAGGATGAAAAGCTGGCGCGCCGGCTGGGCTCTCGTCTCGACCGGTGGGTAAGCCTGATGCGCATGCACGGCGGCTCTCAGGCGGAGATGATAGAAAGCGCACCGGAGTCGATCCGCGCTGTGTTTTCTAAACGGGTTAAGCTGATGGCGCCGATGCTGAAAGCGTGGAAAACCGCGCTGAAAGACGAAAACGCGGTCGATTTTTCGGGGCTGATCCATCAGGCCATTATCATTCTGGAGAAAGGGCGCTTCGTCAGCCCGTGGAAACACATCCTGGTGGATGAGTTTCAGGATATCTCGCCGCAGCGCGCTGCGCTGCTTTCGGCGCTGCGGGCGCAGAATAAACACACGTCGCTGTTTGCCGTGGGCGATGACTGGCAGGCTATCTACCGTTTCAGCGGGGCGCAACTATCCCTCACGACGGCCTTCCACCACTATTTTGGGGAAGGCGATCGCAGCGATCTGGACACCACCTACCGCTTCAACTCGCGGATTGGCGAAATAGCCAACCGTTTTATTCAGCAGAACCCGCACCAGCTGTCGAAACCGCTTAACAGCCTGACGTCGGGGGATAAAAAGGCCGTCACGCTGCTGGCGGACGATCAGCTGGAGCCGCTGCTGGATAAACTGAGCGGCTATGCGAAACCGGATGAGCGGATTCTGGTGCTGGCGCGTTATCACCACCTCAAGCCGACGGCGCTGGAAAAAGCGGCGACGCGCTGGCCAAAACTTCAGCTCGATTTTATGACCATTCACGCCAGTAAAGGGCAGCAGGCCGACTACGTGATTGTGGTGGGGCTAAAAGAGGGGAGCGACGGTTTCCCTGCACCGGCGCGGGAATCCGTGATGGAAGAGGCGTTATTACCTGTTCCGGAAGATTTCCCGGATGCAGAGGAGCGGCGTTTACTGTACGTGGCGATAACCCGCGCGCGCCATCGCGTGTGGCTCTTGTTCAACAAAGAGGAGCCGTCGGTGTTTGTCGATATTTTGAAAAGTATTGACGTGCCGGTGGCGAGAAAGCCGTAACGCGCCGGGCAAATTCTGTAGGCCCGGTAAGCGCAGCGCCACCGGGCAAAAAACTACTTCAGTCTCTCCGCAAGATAACGCTGATAATCCGGGATCAAAATCTCCACCGGATCGTTAAACTGCGGCGATTCAATGATGAAATCTGCCGTTGAAAGATTGGTGGCTACCGGAATGTTCCACACCGTCGCCAGACGCAGCAGCGCTTTAACGTCCGGATCATGCGGAACCGCGTTCAGCGGATCCCAGAAGAAAATCAGAACGTCAATTTTACCTTCTGAAATCTGAGCACCTACCTGCTGGTCACCCCCCATCGGGCCGCTCAGCATGGCATTCACTTCCAGACCGGTTTCGCGGTGGATCAGGTTGCCGGTTGTTCCCGTGGCAGAAAGGGCATGATGCTGTAAAAGAGGCTGATGGCGACGAACCCAGTTAAGCAGCATTTGTTTACAGTGATCGTGCGCAACCAGAGCAATGTGCTTGCGCGCCGGAAGTGTGCGTGTTGTCAGTTCCATAATCTTATCCGTGAGGTTACCTCGTTACACGATGACGGGAACTGGCTGATGCTGCAAGAGAAAGGACGAAAAAATGTGGCTTACGACGAAGGTTGTTGCTTCGCCCATTGCAGAAAACGGGCGCGCGTGTCCGGATCGGCATTCTGGAACCAGAACTTGAGGCGTTGCTCAGTAAGGGTCTGCGACTGAGGGGGGAGTACATCCAGCTCCGATACGCCCGAAAGCAGGGTACTGTCATCCGCCATCATGGTGGCGAACTGGGGCAGAGAGGCGCGCCTGCTGGCCCTGTTGTAGGTCTCGGTGTCCGCTTCATAGTCTGTTCCCTTTGACCTTTTTGTCAGCGCCAGAATATCCAGTTTTACCGGGATGGGCATGGAGTCCCCGTCCACCAGTTCAATGCGCGGCGAGGCATCAAATGCCAGTGACTCCTTTTCTGTCTCAAGGCGCGGGAGACGAAAATTGACCTGGCTGATACGCTGGGTATTAAAGCTGACCACCAGCGGAGGCGAAATGTACACCTGCTGTCCATTGTCGGCGAGGTGAATGGTCTTTTCCACCCGAAAAACCACCTGGTGCGGGCCGTTATCCAGCTCGATACTGTCTGCACCCCGCAGCAGGGAGCTGGAGACTTTTTTCCCGTCCAGCACCAGCAGGTCAATGTCGGTTGAGAGTCTGAGGGTGGTTGCGAAAACACAAACCGGCATGATTAACGCAACCATAGCCCAGGCAATGCCGGTTTTCATAGCAGACTCCTGTAGACAAACTACCCGGTAAGAATGTATCAAAAGTTTTCGACAAACACGTTTACTAACATATAGACATATTCTGCCGTTTTGCCCTCATACTTCTGTATGGGATGCGTGGTTGAGATGTCCGCTTTGACGTACACTTTGAAAAAAGCCAGGAGGAAGAGCATGAAAGAGAACGACATTGTCGAAATTCTGACGTCCACGCGTACTATCGGGCTGGTCGGCGCGAGCGATAAACCGGATCGCCCAAGCTATCGGGTCATGAAATACCTTCTGGATCAGGGTTATCACGTGATCCCGGTCTCGCCGAAGGTGGCGGGGAAAACGCTGCTGGGCCAGCAGGGCTATGCGACGCTCGCGGACGTGCCGGAAAAGGTGGATATGGTGGACGTTTTTCGCAATTCAGAGGCGGCCTGGGGCGTGGCGCAGGAGGCGATTGCCATCGGCGCGAAAACGCTGTGGATGCAGCTGGGCGTGATTAATGAGCAGGCGGCCGTGCTGGCGCGCGATGCCGGGCTGAAGGTGGTGATGGATCGCTGTCCGGCAATCGATATTCCCCGTCTGGGGCTGGCAAAATAAAAAAAAGCCCGTTTGACGGGCTTTTTTACACCTTTAGTTGCGCAGTCTTGGTGCCTGTAACTGTTTGCGGATGGTCTGAGCAAGCTCGTCCATAGTGGGTTGTTCCGGATGCTCATCCTGTAGTTCACCACTCAGCTGCGCTTCGGCAAGATAGGTATGGACCGGCTGACCATCGTCGCCCTCCATAACCACATGATACCAGGGCGCGGCGCGAAGCTCTGCGTCAACGGCCAGATCGTCTGCTGACGGTTCATCAAGGGAATACTCCGGGTCGATATCCACGACCACACCCAAATACCCTAGCAAAGTGTGGCGGACCTGCTGGCCGATACCGAATTTGCTGGCAATCATAGTCACCTCCCGGGAAATACGACTTACACGTTATGTGCGGGCAATATTTCTCTTTTCAAGTTACATGACGCGACAGGCAAACCCTTTCAGATACAGTCCTTCCGGGTAGGTAGCAATCACGGGGTGATCGGCTGCCTGACGGAACTGCTCTATAAATTGTACATCACGGCCAGCATCTATTGCGGCATCGGCGATGATTTTCTGAAATAAATCTGTTGTCATCAGGCCGGAGCAGGAGAAGGTGAGCAGAACCCCGCCCGGGTTCAGCAGCTGGATAGCCAGCATGTTGATATCTTTATACCCGCGGCACGCGCCCATCAGCTGGCTTTTGTTTTCCACAAACTTTGGCGGATCCATCACGATGACGTCGAACTTCTCGCCCTGGTCGCGATATTTACGCAGCAGCTTGAAGACGTCATCGCGGACAAACTCAGCTTTGCTCAAATCCAGCTTGTTGAGCTCGACGTTCTGTTTTGCCACGTCCAGCGCTTCCTGCGAGGTGTCCACGCTCACCACCTGAGCACAGCCGCCCATCAGCGCCGAAACGGCAAAACCGCCGGTATAGGAGAAGCAGTTCAGCACGCGTTTGTCGGCAACGTACTGACGCGTAGCCAGACGGCTGTCGCGCTGGTCGAGGTAGTAACCCGTTTTGTGCCCGCCCTGAATATCCACCAGCAGCTTCATGCCGTGCTCTTCAATCGGCAGCAGGGCCGGTGGCAGTTCGCCCGTTACGGGCCCCTGAGTCAGCTCCATGCCTTCTTTTTTGCGCACCGCCACATCGCTGCGGTCGTAAATGGCACATTCCGGGAACAGCGTTTGCAGCGCGCCGATCAGCGCGGCACGCTGGTATTCCGCTCCGGCGCTCAGGAGCTGCAGCACCAGGAAGTCACCGAAGCGATCGATGGTCACGCCCGGCAGGCCGTCGGACTCACCGGCGATCAGGCGGTAGCTGTCCAGCCCGTCGCGTTTTGCCAGCCAGTCGCGCCACTGCTGCGCCTGCTGCAGACGGCGAACGAAGAAGTCGATGTCGATGGTTTCATCTTTATCAAACGTCCAGACGCGAGCACGGATCTGGGACGCTGGCGAGTAGGCGCCTCGCGCTAACCATTTACCCTGATGGTCAACGATATCAATGGTTTCACCGAGGCTGGCTTTGCCTTCCATACGGGCAACCGCGCCGGAAAAGACCCAGGGATGACGGCGCAGTAATGATTTCTCGCGCCCTTTGGCTAACACTAAACGTACACTCATAATTTGCTGTTCTGTCGATTTCAGGAAATGGCGCGTAGATTACCACATTCAGCAAGGCGCAATCATCTGCGGATGCCGTTGAGCGTTTCGGCACAAAATCAAATCGCTTAGGCACATTACGATATTGCCGCTGGGTTTAGAGTGGGGCTTCCGGTACAGCAGAGGGAGCACCCATGAAAAAGCGCAGTGTGATAGCAATAACCGCTCTGGCGGCGATGAGTTTTCAGGTTTTAGCAACAACGCCTTTCGGCGTCACCAGCCGGGATATTTCCGGCGAAAAGCGGCTGGCGCAACAGCAGGTATTTGAGGGGTTTGGCTGCCACGGTGGGAATATTTCTCCACAGCTGGCGTGGAAAAATCCGCCCGCCGGTACGAAAAGTTTTGCCGTTACGGTATATGACCCGGATGCGCCCACCGGCAGCGGCTGGTGGCACTGGACCGTAGCCAATATCCCGGCGAAGACAATGACGCTGCCCGCGGATGCCGGTAACCCGAACGGCGAGAAATTACCTGCCGGCGTTGTGCAGGGGCGTAATGATTTCGGCTATTCTGGATTCGGCGGCGCATGTCCACCCGAAGGGGACAAGCCTCATCGCTATCAGATTACCGTCTGGGCCCTGAACGTGGATAAACTGCCCGTCGACAACAATGCCAGCGGTGCGCTGGTCGGTTTTATGCTCAATAGTCACGTTCTGGCAAAGGCTCAGTTAACAGCAACCTACAGCAGATAAGGATGGCAGGGTGCAGGAGTTTCATTTTCGACATAACCATCTTACCGCGGGTGAAGTGACTGCCAGCAAAATGCATCGCCTGCACCAGGTTAAACTGTTTTTTCCGGCTATTTGTCATATCACTCACGGCACTAAGGTGATAGTTCAGGATGATAACCGTCTGGAAGCGACACGGGATGAGCTCATCATTATCCCGGCCAATACGGTGATGGAGATAATCAATCTGCCTGTAAACGGGCTGTTTCACTCGGATTTGCTGATGTTGTCCCCGGAGATTGTCGCCGAGTTTAAAGCGCATTACCTGAAATCCTGGCCGCGCACGACGCTGCATTCGCTCTGCGCCCCGCTGAGCGAGGGGTTGGCGTTTATGTGGGACAATCTGCTGCACGCCGTGCGTCAGGATTTACCGGAGGCGTTACAAAAGCATCAGGCCTTCGGTCTGTTGCTGGCCTAGCTGCATGATGGCGTGGCGGGCCCGCTGCTTGTTGAGCGCAACAGTAACCTGACCGAGCAGGTGCGGCAGTTCATTATGCTGTCGCCCGCCAGAGCCTGGACCGCGCAGGACGTTGCCAGCCGTCTGGCCTTAAGCGTGCCGACGCTGCGCAGACGCTTGCGTAAAGAGTCGCAGAGTTTTCGTCAGATCGTGGAGGAGGTGAGGATGGCCGTGGCTTTGTCACAGCTCCAGTCAACCCGATTACCAATTGGCGAAATCGCATTACAATGTGGGTATCTTTCCAGCTCTCGTTTCACCGCCCGTTTCCGGCAACACTATGGCTGTTTGCCGAAAACGCTACGTTAAGGAGAAGAAAAATGTCAAAAGTCTGCACCATTGCCTGGGTTCACGGCGTTGTTCAGGGCGTGGGGTTCCGCTACAGCACCCAGCGCGAAGCGGTTGAGCTTGGGCTAACGGGATACGCGCGAAATATGGACGACGGCAGCGTTGAGGTGGTCGCCTGCGGCGAGGCGGAGCAGGTCGACAAGCTGATGGCGTGGCTGAAGGCCGGTGGGCCGCGCAGCGCGCGGGTTGATAAGGTGTTAACGGAACCGCATCAACCCGGGCGGGAATACGTAAACTTCGGGATTCGGTATTAAATACACTTCACCGGTTTTGGCAGGCCGGCAATTTTGGTGGCCTGTTTTGCCGGGCCTTTCGGGAACAGACGATACAGATAGCGGCTGTTGCCTTTCTCTTCGCCGAACTTACTGGCCATCGCTTTAACCAGCATGCGGATCGCCGGAGAGGTGTTGAATTCCAGATAAAATTCGCGGACAAAACGCACCACTTCCCAGTGTTCGGGGGAGAGGGTAATCGCCTCTTTTTCAGCAATCACTTCCGCCAGCGCTTCGCTCCACTGGGCACTTTCTTTCAGATAACCGTCGTTATCGGTCTCGATCTCTTTGCCTTCAAAACTTAACATAGTCATTCACGCGTCAGTCAAAAACCGCAGCAGTGTAACAAAAAACAAAGCCCCGCATAAGCGGGGCCAGGTTCACAGCGCCGTAACTTAATCGCGGCTGGCGAAGCCCAGGATGCTCAACAGGCTGACGAAGATGTTGTACAGCGACACGTACAGGCTCACGGTGGCGCGGATATAGTTCGTCTCACCGCCGCGAATGATGTTGCTGGTTTCGAACAGGATCGCGCCTGAAGAAATCAGAATAAACACGGCGCTAATCGCCAGATGCAGGGCAGGCAGCTGCAGGAAGATGTTTGCCACCATACCCACCAGCACCACCACGACGCCCGCCATCAGCATACCGCCGAGGAAGGACATGTCCTTACGGGTGGTCAGCACGTAGGCCGAGCAGCAGAAGAACACCAGCGCGGTACCGCCCAGCGCCAGGCCGATAAGGTCGCCCATGCCGGCAGACAGATACGCATTCAGCATCGGCCCCAGGATGTAGCCCAGGAAGCCGGTGAAGGCAAACGCGGACAGAATACCAACGGGCTTGTCAGCGGTTTTGTAGGTCAGGAACATCAGACCATACATACCCACCAGCGTCAGGATCAGCCCCGGAGACGGCAGCATCAGCACGGTGCTGGCGGTCGCGGTGATCGCTGAGAATGCCAGCGTCAGGCTGAGCATGAAATAGGTATTGCGCAGCACCTTGTGGGTGCTGAGTAGCGATGTGCGGTCGCGTGAAGAAGTAATTATACGATCCATGAGTCACTCTCTTATGACAGATGTAATTAGCGCAAAGAATAGGAAACGGCGCGGCAGACGCAAAGTGGTTTTACCCATCTTTACTCAGCCCCTTAGGGATTATACTGGTTTTTTATTCTGGCAAAGCCTTTGTACTCAGAATGAAGTGCGGTTTGTAGGGCGTATTCAGATCAACCTCTTATAGGTCACTGAAAAATATTGCGTTATTTCCCTAAGGCCGCTAAGAGTTATTTCCGGATCGTCATAAAAACAGACAATAAGGCGAAGGAAATGAAACCACAAACACGCACGCACTTTACACTCTCTTTGTTAACCGCAGGGATCCTGTGCGCCAGCACGGCAACCTGGGCGGCTAACGTGCCGGCAGGAACCCAGCTGGCAGATAAGCAGGAACTGGTCAGGAACAACGGCAGTGAACCCGCCTCGCTCGACCCGCATAAAGTCGAAAGCGATGTCGAATTCAATATTATCAGCGATTTATTCGACGGGCTGGTCAGCGTCTCTCCGGCAGGTGAAATCCAGCCGCGCCTGGCGGAGAAATGGGAAAATAAAGACAACACCGTCTGGACGTTCCATCTGCGTCCGGGCATTACCTGGAGCGATGGAACCCCCATCACCGCGGAAGATATTGTCTGGAGCTGGCAGCGGCTGGTCGACCCGAAAACCGCCTCTCCGTATGCCAGCTATCCCGGTAGTATGCGTATCGTCAACGGCACTGATATCGCAGAAGGCAAAAAAGCGCCCGAGTCGCTGGGGGTGAAAGCCATCAATGACACCACGCTGGAAGTTACGCTCACGCAACCTAACGCCGCTTTCCTGGCGATGCTGGCTCACCCGTCTCTGGTGCCAATTGATAAAGTCCTGGTAGGCCGTTTCGGTGATAAGTGGACCAAACCGGAGCACTTCGTCAGCAGCGGGGCCTATAAACTGTCACAGTGGGTGGTTAACGAACGCATTGTGGCGGTGCGTAACCCGAAATATTGGGATAACGAACATACCGTCATCAACAAGGTGACCTATCTGCCCATTTCCTCTGAAGCTGCTGACGTCAACCGCTACAAAGCGGGCGAAATCGACATTGTTTACACGGTGCCGATCAACCAGTTTGCTCAGCTGAAGAAAACGCTGGGGAGCGAGCTGGACGTTTCACCGCAGCTTGCCACCTATTATTATCAGTTCAACACCACCCGGCCGCCGTTCAACGACGCCCGCGTGCGCAAGGCGCTGAACCTGGCGCTGGATAAAGACATCATCGCCGGGAAAGTATTAGGGCAGGGCCAGCGCCCGGCATGGCTGATCAGCCAGCCGGATATTGGCGGCGTCAAGCTCCAGAACCCGGATTACGCCAGCTGGCCGATGGATAAACGCATTGCCGAGGCGAAAAAGCTGCTGGCCGAAGCCGGATTTAACGACAGCCATCCGCTCAGCTTTAATCTCCTCTATAACACCTCGGAATCGCACCAGCGTATTGCCATTGCCGCCAGCTCAATGTGGAAGAAGAACCTCGGCGTGGAGGCGAAGCTGCAAAATCAGGAGTGGAAAACCATGCTTGATACCATGCACACCCATAACTTTGACGCGGTACGCTACGCCTGGATTGCCGATTACGACGATGCGGCAACCTTCCTGAACAACTTCCGTACCGGGGACAGCCAAAACACCACTCAGTACAGCAATCCGGACTACGATCGGGCACTGGTGAACGCGGCGAAATCGAAAACGGCGGAGGAGCGCGGTAAATTCTACCAGCAGGCAGAAGATCTGCTGGGACGGGATGTACCGGCGATCCCGGTCTATCATTACGTGCGCACGCACCTGGTGAAACCGTGGGTAGGGGGCTTCACGCCAGACAAGCTCGGGTACTACTACACCAAAGATATGTACATCAAAAAGCACTAACGATCCGCAGTGGATATTATGCTGCCAAAACGGCCAATCTGTCGTCTATTCAACCGATTAAACGCATTTTGGCTATTTTTAAAGCGAACGAATGCGCGCACTCTTTACAGCGCGCGGTGAGGTGTTTATAGTTCGCCTCACTTAGGAAGCGTGGCCGAGCGGTTGAAGGCACCGGTCTTGAAAACCGGCGACCCGAAAGGGTTCTAGAGTTCGAATCTCTACGCTTCCGCCAAATTCGAAACCCCTGCGATAGCAATATCGCAGGGGTTTTTGCTTTTGCGCCAGGCTTCCGTCATGCCACCATGTTATAGCTTATCGTGATCCCGGCGTCGGCCTTGCAGACCTGAGCTTTTACGCACCAGGTGTCCTCGATGTTTGCCGGCGTCAGAACCGCTTCTGGCGCGCCCGTGGCGGCGATCTGCCCGGCCTTCAGGAGGATCAGACGCTGGCAATAATTGGCCGCAAGATTGAGATCGTGCAGTGCAACCACCACCGTAAGCGGCAGCTGTGAAACGAGCCGCATCAGCTCCAGCTGGTGCTGAATGTCCAGGTGGTTTGTCGGTTCATCGAGCAACAGCACCTGCGGCTGCTGGGCCAGCGCGCGGGCTATCTGGCTTCGCTGGCGTTCTCCGCCAGACAAAGAGTGCCATCGCCGCTGGCGTAAGCGGCATAACTGCATCAGGCCAATCGCCTGCTCAACCGCAGCCTCATCGTCGCGCGAGGTTTTCTGGAATGTTTTCCGGTAGGGCGTACGCCCCAGTCTGACAATGTCCTCAACGGTCAGTTCTCCGTCGACCTCAGCATGTTGCGGGACAAACGCCATGTGCTGCGCGCGTTTTTTCAGCGGCATCATGCCTAGCGTTGTGCCATTAAGCGCCACGCGTTCACTGAGTCGTGGAAACAGCCCGGCGAGACAGCGCAGCAGCGTCGACTTGCCCGAGCCGTTTGGCCCTAACAGGCCGATAATCTGCCCGGATGGCAGGTCGAGATCGATATCCTTAAGCACCGTCTGCGCTTGTCGGGTTACGGTTAACCCGGCCACAGTAATATTCATGGATGCTCCTTTCGGTTTTGATAAAGCAACGCCACAAAGACGGGGGCGCCCACCAGCGCAGTCACCACCCCGATGGGCAGAACCTGGTGCACAATCAGCGTGCGTGAGACGATATCGGCGAGGATCATAAAGTGGGCGCCGATAAGAAACGTCAGCGGGATAGATAGACGATGGCCCGGCCCACATAGCATGCGCGTTACATGGGGAATGACCAGCCCGACAAACCCCACTGCGCCCGTGGCGCTCACCAGCGTTGCGGTAACAATGGCACAGGTCAGCAATAAGACAATACGCACGGCGGTAACCGGGATCCCCAGCGTGGTGGAGACCTCATCCCCGAAGGTGAAGGTGTCCAGCGCCCGTGAAAAGAGCAATACCACCAGTAAACCCGCAAGCGTAACGGCCAGCGCCAGCAGCGCGTCAGGCCAGCGCACGCCGCTCAGACTTCCCAGAAGCCAGAACATGACGCTACGGGACTGCTCGGCATTGGCGGACGTACTGACGACGTACGCGGTCATGGCGTTGAAGAGCTGGGTGCCCGCAATGCCAGCCAGCAAAATGCGCGACGGGCTTTCACTCATCCCGTTCGTAATCACCATGATGAGCGCAAAGGCGGCGCACGAGCCGACAAACGCACCGCTGCTTACGCCAATCACGCTCCCCCCGATGCCGAGAAGCATCACGCAGACGGCCCCCAGCGATGCGCCCGCGGAAATCCCCAGCAGATAAGGCTCAGCCAGAGGGTTACGCAGGATCGACTGTAACACCAGCCCGCACAACGCCAGGCCGCCGCCGTTGCACGCGGCCATTACTGCCCGGCTCATGCGATATTGCCAGACAATACCTTCCTCCGTTTGCGGCAACGCATAAGAGGTCAAACCCAGTCCGTTGAGGATCGCTTTCCCGGTACTGGCATACGACACCGGCATATCACCGATACTGGCGGCAAAGACCAGCATCAGCGGCAGCGCCATGGCACCTGCTGCCAGTAAACCCTGCTGGCGGCGGTCAAAAGCGAAATGACTCATCGTTCATCCCGGAAAGTAGCCAGCCGATCGCTGATAAGCTCAACCGCATCGACGTTACGCAATGAAGGGTTTAACGACATCGCTGGCACCACGATGATGTGGTTGTTCCTGACCGCAGGCATGTTCTTTGTCACCGGGTCACTGCGCAAGAACGCTTTTTTTACCTCAACGTCATCGGCAGGGTAGAGCCTGCGGGACATCCCGGCGATAACAATCACGTCCGGCTGCGATCGGGCTATATGTTCCCACGTTACAGCGGGCCATTCGTCGTGAGAGTCAATAATGTTCTTTAACCCCAGCGTGCGGCTGATCCAGCCTGGCGCGCCGTAATTCCCCGCCACCCAGGGATCGCCATTCAGACGGCTGCTGGAGAACCAGAATACAACGCTAAGCGGTTTCGCGGAGGCGCGCGCCTGGGCCTTTTTAATACGCTCCGCCAGCGCACGATTGAGCTGCTCACCTCGCGCGGAAACATCAAAAATCGTCGCCAGATCTGTCACTTCCCGTGTAATTTCCGCCAGTGAAAACGGCGCGCTACGTGCTCCGTCTGCGTTTGAGGTTTCCGTTACCGTTTTATCCGTGCAGTCGGCAGGGGAGATCCACGTATTAATCCCCAGCGACGCAAACTGCTCACGGGTTCCCACTTCTCCCTGCGGACCAATGTGCCAGTGATACTGTGCGAGAACGAGTTCAGGTTTCTGCCCTACCACGGCCTCAAAGGAGGGGGAATTATCCGCAAGCCTGGGGAGGTTTTTCCCGGCATCCTCCAGCGGGGCCGGGAGCTTGCCGAACCAGACTGACGTCGCGGCGATCGTTTTCTCCAGCCCCAGTGCGAGCAGTAATTCTGTTTCATGCTGACCCACGGTCACGACGCGCTGAGGAGCCTGCGTAAAGGTTTGCTTAACGCCGCAATTTTCAATCGTGAGGGGCCAGGTGGTTGCGGTGAAAGCGGCAGGCGCCATGGAGAGCAGTGAAGCCAGAAATAACCCATTTTTAAGTAACATAGAACGCAATCCGAAATTGTTATGTTATAACATAATACATATATTGTGACTGAGAGCAACACGCTCACCGTCGCTTGTTGCAGAAACGAAAGGCTGGACTATTCTCAACATACCCACCTGGCATTCGCGGGTTGCCTGAAAAATAACAAGATTTCTGACCTGGGGTAGTAAGGATGAAAAAGATCCTGCTCGCGTTTGCGTTCTGTTTTGCCGCCCTGAGCGGCTTCTCATCGTATGCCGCAGAGCCCCGCCAGGCGCCTACGGAGCAGGAGCGCGCCCGAACGGTCTACATCTTCCATCAGCCCATCGTCATGCTCCAGGCGAAATTTGGCCTGACCACGCCGGAAGAACGCGTTTTACGCATCCGCAACACCCTGCGCAATTTTACCGAGGCGGATGTGCGTGAGCCGCTCAGCATCGTCCCCGTGACCCGCTATAACCAGCAGGGACGGCTAATAGTGATGAACGGGAAACCTGTGATGCTGCTGACGGAAGGGGATTTGGACGAAGGGGACGATCTTACCCTCGATCAGGCCGCACAGCGCGTGCTGGCGCGCATGGAAGCGCAAAGGATGGCGCTGCGCGATCAATACGATACCGGCTGGCTGGCGCTGTCGACGGTAAAAACAGCCGCTGGCCTGCTGGCGCTGTTGCTGCTCTGCTACGGCGCGTGGCGATCCTGGCGCTGGTTCCGGCGCGTCTACCGTCGGCGTATTGTGGAGAATCGCAGCCGGGTGCCGCAAAGCTGGCGGCGGTACATTGGCGCAATTGAGATTCGGCTTTACGCCTTGCTGATGTTCCTGCTGGGGTTGATCGGCTTTTACGTCTGGCTGAGCTGGGCATTCAGTCTGTTTCCGTGGACGCGGGTGTGGGGCACGTCGCTGGGAGACTGGACGCTTCGCGTGGTGCAGCAAATCGCCCTGGCGATTGTCTCGGCCTTGCCGGGGCTGACGATTGTGCTGATCATTTTCCTCATTACCGCATTTATTCTGAAGCTTCTCAGGATGGTGCTCAATCAGGTGGAGGCTGGTCGTCTGCAACTTCCCGGCGTACATCCGGAAACCGTGGGGGCTACCCGTAAGCTCATTTCCGTTGCCGTCTGGCTATTTGCTCTCTCCGCCGCCTGGCCGTTTCTTCCCGGTGCAAACTCGCTGGCGTTTAAAGGTATTAGCGTCTTCTTTGGCCTGATGCTAACGCTGGGCTCGGCAGGGGTGATGAACCATGCCATGAGCGGTCTGGTCCTGATTTACTCCCGCGCTCTGCGCAAAGGCGATGTCATTCGGGTGGCGGATAACGAAGGCAAGGTCAGTGAAATTGGCATGCTGGCGACCAAAATTATTACCCGGGAAAATTATGTCGTTACCGTGCCCAACGCGGTGGTGGTGAGCGGTAAGATCACCAATCTGAGCGCGCTACAGCCCGATGGCAGCCTCAATCTGACGGTCAGCGTCACGATCGGTTATGACACCCCATGGCGTCAGGTGCATGCCATGCTGGAGCTGGCCGCGAAACGGGCAAAAGGGATTGACCTTTCCGAGCCGCCGCTGGTACGCCAGTTAGGGTTAATGGACTGGTATATCGCTTACGAATTGCAGGTCCGTCTGCTGCCCGAACAGTCCCTCGCGGTTGCCCGCAATGAACTGCATAGCCAGATACAGGATGTGTTTAACGAATTTAACGTGCAGATCATGTCCCCGAATTTTGTTATGCAGCCAGAGGGCAGCGTAATGGTTGCCAAAGAGAACTGGTATACCGCGCCAGCCAAACCCCCTCAGGTCGAAACGTGACGGCCCGGTTTTTTTGTGGCAAGGCAAAATGTTACAGCTTTTAATCGACGATCGCCGATTTTACACGGGTCATCGCCAGAATGTTTTTTGAGCGCATATTTAATTTCTCGAGGATCCTCACGCGGTAGGTGCTGGTCGTTTTTTGTGACAATTGCAGCTTTTTCGCGATCTCATGGTTTTCCAAATGAAACAGCTTCAGCACGTCATATTCGCGTCGCGTAAAGGAGTGTGTCCTGAGCGCCCGGTAAAAGCGCATCAGCTGCTGAAAAGGGTGAGCAGTAAAATGCATCGACGAATAGATAATATTATCGATTCTCACTGCGCGGTTGGCTTCTATCTCATGCATCAGGACAATGTAATCACGCTTAACTTTTTTGACCTGCCGAATGGTTTTATTGCGTAACTTATCCTGTTCAATCGCAATGATAAAATCCAACTCAGGATCGACCTCATAAAGATGGTGAATATCCTCCTCATCGCGAATCAAATGGGTAGATGTCAGTGAGCTTGAGACACCGTGGCAAAGGTAATAGTTATCGCTGATAAAAATAAAATTCATAATTAATGTGCGGGGTATTAGATAAAATTCATTAAAAATCTGAGAGGCTTAATCTGTAGTATTTTCTGCCAGACAGCGGCGAGGTCGACGACACCGGCCATCGACAGCAGGACCAGAATAATCAGCAGCGTGGATAGCGTTATCGCAAACATAAAACGCGTAATTTTCTTCTGCATCTTTTGCTGATGCGTTACCCGCTGATTCTCTTTTTCATACTCGACCATGGTGGTAATAGCCTGGCCCTGCACGTAGTACACCTTACCCTCTTCGCTGAGGTCGCCTGTGAGCACGAGCGACTCAAGCAAAAGCGATATTTTCCTGCTAAACGACTCATTTTTAATGTGTTTATACCAAAGTGTGCCGTAAAGCATGGCGATCACTTCCCGCTGGGTGAAACCAGATGAGACGCGCGACGGGCGTTGGTTAACGTAGTCGGTCACCAGCAACCTGAGCAGATTGTAACGATCCCGGCTAATGGTTTCTGTATCAGCCTTCAGACCAGAAATACAACGCCCTTTCAGGCGAGCCAGGCCGGTTTTTAAGGTAATGATTTTCGTATAATGGTCAAAGGCAAACGGAATAATGCCTTTATAAGCCTGAAACCCGTTGCGCTTATAGTGAATGATCTCAGCCTGCATCTCGCTGATATCTTTCACACTTACACTGACATCTTCTCTTTTATGCATCGGGCAGAGCACAACATTGCGACCTTCGTGCTTCTTCAGAATGTAGCGCGTATTTTCGGTATCTCTGACGTAGACCAGAAAATAATCATGTGGGTCGTTTTTTTGCGCACCATTCTGGATCAGCCACGGCAAAAATTTACGCCAGAGAATAAATCTGTAGTTGTCGGTATCGAATAATTTCATGGAAAGTCTCTTATCGCAGTGACCTGCGTGAATAGCGTCTTGTAAGGGTATATTGAGGTGGCAATGTTGCACGGCTAAGCTGCGGTGTATGAAAAAGAGTCTAAAACATAGACTTTCATTCGAATAAGTTTATGTGATGTAAAAATAAATGTTTACATTTTAGCCAGTCGATGGCGAAGAAATCAGCGGGACGGAAGGGGAGGACGAAAGACGTGTAATGTTATGCAATTTCGTGCTTTACATCATGCTCAGAGATGTTTATAGTGCGCCTCACTTTGGAAGCGTGGCCGAGCGGTTGAAGGCACCGGTCTTGAAAACCGGCGACCCGAAAGGGTTCTAGAGTTCGAATCTCTACGCTTCCGCCAAATTCGAAAACCCTGCGATAGCAATATCGCAGGGTTTTTTCGTTATTCCAGCCCCAGCGTATACTGCGCGATTTTGAAGTAGATAATCAGCCCGGTCCCGTCGATTAGCGTGGCGATAAACGGTGCGGAGACCACCGCCGGATCGATTTTGCAGCGTTTCAGTACCATCGGGATCACCGACGAGACGATGGCGCTCCACAGCGTAATGCAGACCAGCGTCAGGCTGACGATGAGCGTGATTTCCATCCCAATACCCATCATCCAGGCGCGAACGCAGCCCGCCAGACCCAGCGTGGCGGCAATCATTAACGAGGTGCTGATCTCTTTGCGCAGCACGCGACCCACATCGCGAAGGTGGACTTCACCCAGCGCCATGGCGCGCACCAGCGTCGAGGTGATCTGCGTCCCGCTGTTTCCGCCGGTGCCAATCAGCAGCGGAATAAAGAACGCCAGCGCGATGGCAGATTCCAGCGCCTCTTCAAAATGCTGGATCACCGAACTGGTATACGCTTCCGCAACAAACAGCAGCAGCAGCCAGACGGAGCGTTTCTTCCACAGGCTGAAGGCGCTGGTTTCCAGATAGGGCTTCTCCAGGGGCAGCGTCGCCCCCTGAAGCTGGGCATCTTCAGTAACGTCATCTTCCAGCAGATGGGCGATTTCACGCTCGGTAAGGCAACCCACCAGCTTGCCGTGGGTCACCACCGGCACCACATCCGCACACGCGTGCGCCAGCAGCCCGGCGACATCCGCCCGCTCATCTTCCGGTTTGAGCTGAATAAAATCCGATATCATCAACCCCTTAACAGGCTGCACGGTATCCGTGGCCTGCAATAATTTGCGTACGGCGATTAAACCTGCGAGGCGACCGTTATCTTCGATAAAAATATGAGACGGAATATCATCATCTTTTAATTTTTCAAAGAACTGCTCGCGTGCCAGAGCTACGCATAATGAAATATCGATAACGATAAAATCGGTATTCATATATTGCGCGATGGCGCTGTCATTAAAAGCCAGGTTTTGGTTGTGAATAGCGTAAGACATAGTAAATTCCCTTTGAATAATAAAATCTCTCAGGGGCGAGCAAGACAGGGCATGTCGGAAAGGAGATCCCCACGTCCTGGGTTCAGCACTGTACACCGTATCCCACAAGGGAAGTTATACTGACAAAGCCTTGATTCGACAGTGCCTGTTTTACCCTGTGCCGGTTCTCTCGAACCCACCAGAGCGATAACGTGTATTTGTACAGGAGCCTCGCCATAACGAGATCGTTGTAAAACGAGAGGAATAATACGCTTATTTAAATTTACCGCTCAGAAAATTAAATAATGTTTAAGAACGGTTTAGACGATTTTTATTAATAAAATGTTGAGGGTTTATTTAGGTTAATTCATTTCTAATGGAGGATTAAATAATCAACGAAGGAGAGGGTAATGGCGTGGTTTGATAATCTGCTGAATCATTTTGCGCTGTATCCGGCACATCTTTTCGCGCTGTTATTTGTGATGGCGCTGAGTAAATCGACGGTGCTGATCTCCTCCGTGCTGCCGCCCGCCTCGGTGATGCTGCTGGCGGGCATTACCGTTAGCCAGACGAGCATGCATCCTGCACTGGCGTGGCTGGCCATAGTTTTGGGGGCAACGGCGGGTTCGGTGCTGAATTACCATATCGGCCAGCTGATGGGGCACACCCGGCTGGTCACGCGTTTCACCTCAAAGCATGCCGATAAGTTCTTGCGGGTACAGCATCAGTTGCAAAAGAACGGTGTCATCGTGCTGTTTACGTCGCGTTTTCTGGCGGTGTTGCGCTACATCGTGCCGCTGGCGGCGGGCATGCTCAGGCTGAATGCAGTCAAGGTCTACGCCGTCAGCCTGCTTTCCGCCTGCGCATGGGCGGCGCTGTATGTCGGCATCATCACCGGCATCAGCGCCTTTTGAGTTACAAACTCCCCATTCCGCCGTCCACCAGCAGCTCCGTTCCCACCGTGTAGCTCGACTCGTCGGACGCCAGATAGAGCGCGGCTTTTGCCAGCTCCGTCGTCGAGCCCATTCTGCCGAGCGGCACCAGCTCGATGATCTCCGCCATCATCGCGTTAAGCGCCTCATCGCTTAAGCCCGTCTTCGTAAACGCCGGAGTTTCCACCGGACCGGGGCTCAGGCCGTTGACGCGGATCCCGCGCGGCAGCAGCTCCGCCGACAGCGTGCGCGCCAGCGACAGCAGGGCAGCCTTGCTCGCGGCATACACGCTGCTGGTGGGCAGGCCGATACGCGCGCTCACCGAGCCGCAGAGGATCACCGACGACGGGTTATTCAGCAGCGGCAGCAGCGCCTGAATTAAAAAGAACGGCCCCTTCAGGTTGATGCCCATCAGGCGGTCCCACGCATCCTCCTGCCAGGCTTCCAGCGGCGCGTGCGTTACGTCGCCGGCGTTGAGAAACACCGCGTCCAGGCGTGGCCAGCGGGCGGCGAGGGTTTCCGCCAGCGCTTTTTGTGAGGCGATATCTCCCGCATCGGTCGGGATCACCCAGGCCTTATCGCCAAGAATACGTTCTGCTTCGGCGAGGGTGTCCGGGTTGCGTCCGGTCACGGCGACGCGCGCGCCTTCGGCGATAAACGCCTGCGCGGTGGCAAGACCGATGCCGCTGGTGCCGCCGGTAATCAGCGTATATTTATCTGTTAAACGACCCATGTTCTTCTCCTGAAATGTCACTGGAGAAAGCACTATAGAAACGTTAGTATCGAAAGGAAACCAGGTACCAAATGGATACTAAAGAGGCAAGAGGTGTGCTATGGCAGAAATGCTGGAGGTGTGCTGCGAAAAAAAATCTGAGGCGTATACCTGCCCGATGACGCAGTTTGTTAACCTGATTTCCGGCAAATGGGCGATCCCCATTCTCTACCGCCTGATTGTTTTTAACACGCCCGTACGCTTTGGCGATCTGCTGCGGGCCGCTGCCCCCATCACGCAGAAAGAGCTGACAAAGCAGCTGCGCCTGTTTGAGCAGCGCGGGCTGGTGACGCGGACGGTCTACCCGGAGATCCCCCCGCGTGTGGAGTATCAAATCACCGCGCTGGGGTTAACCCTGCAGGACGCACTCTCCCCGCTGGCCGCCTGGATGAGCGAGTACGGCGACCAGCTTGAGCGTTAGGCTACTGTTTTGCGTAGCGCGGTGCCGGAATGCCGGTGCGTGCGCTGTTGAACAGCTCAAGACGCGCCGCTTCGTAGCGATCCCACAGGCCAGCGTCATGCATCGGCGGGATGGTGATCGGTTCACCCTGATCCAGACCCGCCAGCGATGCATCCACCATATCGTCGGTGGTCATCACCGATCCTTCCGGCAAATCGTTCACCGTGACGCCCGAATGGCTCCAGATTTCCGTCGCCGTGGCGGCGGGCAGCACAGCCTGAATGCGCACGCTGCTGTCGGCAAATTCTTCCTGTAACCCACGGGTAAAGCTCAGAACCCACGCCTTGGTGGCGCTGTAGAGCGCGCTACCGGCACGGACGTGCAGCGCTAACACCGAGGCGATATTGATCAGCGTGCCGCGATTGTTCTGCGCCAGGCGCGGCAGGATGGCGTAGGTCAGACGCATCAGCGCCGTGGTGTTCAGGGTGTTAATGGCCTGATGCTGCGCCACATCGCCTGCGAGGAACGGCGCCATCTGGGCGGTGCCCGCGTTGTTAATGAGCGTATCAATGGCTGTGTTGCTGCGCAGCTCCTCTTCCACGGCGCGGATCCCCTGTTCATCGGTAAGATCGGCCACCAGAATATCGACGGCCACGCCGTAGCGCGCGCGAAGGTCGGCGGCAAGGGTTTTCAGGCGATCTTCGCGACGGGCGACCAGTACCAGGTTAGCGCCGCGCGCGGCAAGGCGATCGGCATAAACGGCACCAATTCCGGAAGAGGCGCCCGTAATCAGGGCGGTGGTGATTTGCGTAGTCATCGTGTGTTACCTCAGGGCAAAGTGGGTTATTTGGTTTCAAGATGAAACTAAATAAACTCTCTGCTATTTGGTTTTATAATGCAACCATATTTGCGAGCATTTTGTGCTTTTGCCGTCGGGAACTATCAGGAGGGGAGTTTCGCCACGATCTCTTCAGGCGTCAGTTCGCGGCCATCGTCGGCGATAAGCGCCAGTTTACGCAGGGGTTTGCGCTGTTCGGTATCGACCAGCACGGTGCCGCATTCGTTATCCGCAAACAAAAATTCATTGCCCCACTGGGAGAGGGCAACCAGCACCGTTTGCAGGGCACGACCTTTCTCGGTCAGGACGTATTCCTGCCAGGCGCTGCCGTCGGACGCGGGCTGAAGCCGGAGGATGCCTTCGTCGACCAGCAGTTTTAGCCGCGTGGTCAGCATGTTTTTGGCGATACCAAGGCTTTTCTGGAACTCGCCGAAGCGTTTAATCCCGCGCAGCGCGTCGCGCACGATCAGCAGCGACCACCAGTCGCCGATTATATCCAGCGAACGGGCGACGGGGCAGGTGCTTTCTTCGAGGCGGGTACGTTTCACGGTCAATTCTCCGGTGGGGTGTGGTTTTATTATAAAACTTATTGGTGCACACAGTAAGCACGTTAATCATCAGTTTGAGAAATGCTTCCCGGAAAATTGTCACCAATCTGTCACACTGAAGGCGACATTTTAAAACGATTGAGGAATTAGGGATGAGAAAAGCACTACTCGCGCTGGCAGTCGCCGGTTCCATTTCAGCAACGTTTGGCGTGCAGGCGCAAGAGACGCCGGAAGGGTATCAGCTGGAGCAAGTTTTAATCATGAGTCGTCACAACCTGCGCGCGCCGCTCGCCAATAACGGCAGCGTGCTGGAGCAGTCCACGCCGAAGCAGTGGCCGGAGTGGGAGGTGCCGGGCGGTCAGCTCACCACCAAGGGCGGCGTGCTGGAAGTCTATATGGGCCATTACATGCGCGAGTGGCTGGCGCAGCAGGGGATGGTGAAGACGGGAGAATGCCCGGCGGCGGATAGCGTTTATGCTTACGCCAACAGCCTGCAGCGTACCGTCGCCACAGCGCAGTTCTTCATCACTGGCGCGTTCCCGGGCTGCGACGTTCCCGTGCACCATCAGGAAAAAATGGGCACCATGGATCCGACCTTTAATCCGGTGATTACCGATAACTCGCCGGAATTCCGCGAAAAAGCGCTCAAGGCGATGGAGTCCGAGCGGCAGAAAATGCAGCTTACCGAAAGCTATAAGCTGCTGGAGCAAATGACGAACTACGCCGATTCTCCGTCCTGCAAAGAGAAAAAGGTCTGCTCGCTGGCGGACGCGAAAGATACCTTTAGCGCCGACTATGAAAAAGAGCCTGGCGTATCCGGGCCGCTGAAGGTGGGCAACTCGCTGGTGGATGCGTTCACGCTGCAGTATTACGAAGGCTTCCCGGCCGACCAGGTGGCATGGGGCGAAATCAAAACCGACCAGCAGTGGCGCGTGCTGTCAAAGCTGAAGAACGGCTATCAGGACTCGCTGTTTACCTCCACCGAGGTGGCGCAAAACGTGGCGAAGCCGCTGGTGAAGTATATTGATAAAACCCTGGTCACCGAGCAGGCGAAAGCGCCTAAGATCACCCTGCTGGTGGGGCATGATTCGAACATTGCTTCCCTGCTCACCGCCCTGGATTTCAAACCGTATCAGCTGCACGATCAGCAGGAACGTACCCCGATCGGCGGCAAGATTGTCTTCCAGCGCTGGCATGACAAAAACGCCAATCAGGAGCTGATGAAAATTGAGTATGTCTACCAGAGCTCAGAGCAGCTGCGTAACGCCAGCGTGCTGTCGCTGAAGTCCCCCGCGCAGCGCGTGACCCTGGAGCTGAAAGGCTGTCCGGTGGATGCGAACGGCTTCTGTCCTGTCGATAAATTCAATGCGGTGATGAATAACGCGGCGAAGTAAAGGAGAACCCCCCGCTGCGGCGGGGGGAAACGCTTAGACGTTTTTACGTTCGATGGTTTGCTCGCCCCAGAAGAGCGAGTCTTTATCCGTTTTTTCGAAGGCGCGCACCAGCACCTCATCGTTACCTTCCTCCCAAATCTGCTCGGCCAGCTTTTCATCGTACTTCGCGACTTCAAAGATAGCTTCGGCAATCTCCGGAGAGGTGTTGCGTAAACTTGCCCATTCGCCCACGTGGTGAGCTTTGGATTCTTGAGTTGGCATGCTTGTCCTCCTGTTGGGTGTTAGCCGTTCAGTTTTTTGGCCAGACCCGCGACGTATTCACCCTGATAGCGGGCGATAGACAGTTCTTCATTGCTTGGCTGACGTGAGCCATCCCCACCGGCAATGGTGGTTGCGCCGTACGGCGTACCGCCACGCACCTGGGAAATGTCAAACAGCTCCTGGGCGCCGTAGCCAATCGGCACAATCACCATCCCGTGATGAGCAAGGGTAGTCCAGGTTGAGGTAATCGTCTGCTCCTGACCGCCGCCGGTGCCGGTTGAGCTGAATACGCTGGCGAGTTTCCCGTAGAGCGCGCCGGATGCCCAAAGTCCGCCGGTTTGATCGAGGAAGGTGCGCATCTGGCCTGACATATTGCCGAAGCGGGTCGGTGTGCCGAAGATAATGGCATCATAGTCCGCCAGCTCCTGCGGGGTGGCGACCGGGGCGTTTTGCGTTTTCCCCCCGGCTTTCAGGAAGGCTTCCGCCTGCATGGTTTCCGGTACGCGTTTCACCACAACCTCAACGCCATCAACCCTGTTCGCACCTTCTGCTACCGCGTGAGCCATGGTTTCAATGTGTCCATACATGGAATAATAGAGCACCAGAACTTTTGCCATTTTGCATCACTCCTCGTTTGTTTTTTCTGACAGCGGATCGCTGCGCTCATTTAAAGATATGTCATCACGGCCAGACTGCAAAAATGAACGCCATTTCTTTGATTTATAACAATATGGTTACAAAAAGGCTTTGTAGCAAAATGAAACAACTTTTTGGCGGCGGATTTTTGAAATGATAAGAAAGGCTTATGAATCGCCGCCGCGTCATCTCACCCGAAAGGCTGAGTTCATGTTGCAGAATATTACCTGCGGCTTGCCGGATAGCGGCATTCCACTAAGCTTAGTTTCACGCGGCACAGATAAAGGCACTGTCCTTGTGTCGCGAGGTGAAAGAATCCTCTTTTACTGAATGCAATATGATGTCTAATGTTTCACACTCTGGAGGTTAGAGATGGCAAACCATCGTGGTGGTTCAGGTAATTTCGCTGAAGACCGTGAAAGAGCATCAGAAGCAGGTCGTAAAGGTGGCCAGTCTAGCGGGGGCAACTTCAAAAACGACCCTCAGCGCGCATCAGAGGCTGGTAAAAAAGGGGGTAAAAATAGCCACGGCAGCAATAAGTAGTACGCCGGGTTAACGCCCTGCCGCCGGGTTTCCCGGCGGTTTTTTTATGTCTGCTACATTGAACTGTCATCAAAGGCATCGCACACTACAGGATTGATTCTTCGTGCTGGTGTCCCATGTCCGTTTCCCGTTTTACCTTCTCCATTAAGCCTCAGGAAGCGATCCTGATTTTGATCACCATGTTCTGGGGCGGAACCTTTCTTGCCGTTCAGTACGCGGTCACGATGAGCGATCCGTTTTTCTTTGTAGGGCTGCGCTTTGCAACCGCGGCGATTGCCGTGGCGCTTATTTCGCTGAAAACCCTGCGCGGATTGACCCTGAGAGAGCTTAAGGCGGGTGTCGCCATTGGTGTGGCGATTGCCATGGGCTACAGCCTGCAAACGTGGGGGCTCCAGTCTATCTCCAGCAGTAAATCCGCCTTCATCACCGCCATGTACGTACCGCTGGTGCCGCTGTTGCAGTGGCTGTGCCTCGGCAGAATGCCGGGCCTGATGTCGTGCATTGGCATCGTGCTGGCGTTCATCGGTCTTATTTTATTAGCCGGGCCGGAAAATAATCTGCTGGCGCTGGGGCCGGGGGAGTTCATCACTCTGGTGGGGGCCGTCGCCATTGCGGCAGAAATTATCCTGATTAGCGCCTGGGCAGGAAAAGTGGACGTCAAGCGGGTGACGGTGGTGCAGCTTGCCACCGCGTCGCTGGTGGCGTTCGCGACGATGGTGCCGGCAGGGGAGTCCGTCCCGCCGATGTCTACCGGGCTTATCGTCGTGGCGCTGGGGCTGGGCATTTTCAGCGCCATTATCCAGGTCACCATGAACTGGGCGCAGCGCAGCGTATCCCCAACTCGGGCGACGGTCATTTATACCGGTGAACCGGTATGGGCGGGTATTTTCGGGCGACTCGCCGGGGAGCGTCTGCCCCTGCTGGCGCTGGTGGGCGCGGCGTTTATTATCGCCGGGGTGCTGGTGAGCGAGTTGAAGTTAAAAAAACGACGTAAGGCGACTGCCGGATTGAGCGCTGAACAAGGGGCAGATAGCTAATAGCGCGCAGCCTGCTCGTTTAGCCCGGCGGCGCTTCGCTTGCGCGGGCCTACTTGCCAATTGTAGGCCGGGTAAGCGTAGCGTCACCTGGCAAGAAAGCGGCACGTATTTCAGGTGGAGGGGGTGATGGCTTTTCCTTGCGGTACATCCCTTTTCCGGCGGCTCAGCAGGGCATTGAGCAGGATCGCGCCGAAGGTCGCCGTGCCAATCCCGCCCACCGTAAACCCGCCCAGCGTCAGGGCGAAATCACCCGCCCCCAACACCAGCGTTACCGCCACCATGATCAGGTTACCGTTCTGGCTCAGATCAACATGGTTCTGCACCCAGATGCGTGCCCCTGCCACGGCAATCAGACCAAATACCACAATCGAGGCGCCGCCAATCACGGGTGCCGGGATGGTGTGGATCAATGCGCCGAATTTCGGGGAAAAGCCGAGCAGCATCGCCATCACCGCCGCCGCCACGAAGACCAGCGTCGAATAGACTTTGGTCACTGCCATCACGCCGATGTTTTCCGCGTAGGTGGTCACGCCGCTGCCGCCGACCGAGCCGGAGAGCATGGTCGCCAGACCGTCTCCCACAAACGCCCGCCCTATATACGGATCCATATTGCGCCCGGTCATTCCCGCTACGGCTTTCAGGTGGCCCAGGTTTTCAGCCACCAGAATCACCGCGACAGGCGCGATGAGCATCATCGCCTGAGCGTTAAAGGTGGGTGAGGTCATCTGCGGCAGGCCGAACCAGGCGGCCTGGTGAATCAGTGTGAAATCAACCGGTTTGCCGAGACCGAACACGTTCGCCAGCAGCGCGTAGACCAGACAGGCCGCAATCAGCCCGACCAGGATCAGCAGCCGTTGGATCATGCCGCGCGTAAAGACCGCCACCACGCCGATGCACAGCACCGTAATTACCGCCATCCAGCTTTCAAACGGCGAAGCGGAGACGCTCTTCACCGCAATCGGCGCGAGGTTCAGGCCTATCGCCATCACCACCGCCCCGGTGACGACGGGGGGCATCATCCGCTCGATCCAGCGTGTGCCGACTTTCATCACCACCAGACCGGTCAGGGTGTAGACCAGCCCACAGGCGATAATACCGCCGAGGGCCACGCTCAGGTTGGGGTTAATACCCTGACCGTTAAACCCGGTCGCTGCAATGACCACCCCCACGAAGGCGGCGCTGGAGCCCAGATAGCTGGGCACACGCCCGCCGGTGACAAAAAAGAACAGCAGGGTACCCATACCCGACATCAAAATGGCGAGGTTAGGATCCAGCCCCATCAGCATGGGCATCAGCACCGTCGCACCAAACATCGCGACCGCATGCTGCACGCCCATCACCATGGTCTGCCCGAGCGGGAGCCTTTCATCCGGCGCGACCACGCCTTCTTCTGTGGAGGTCGATTTCAACTGCCAGTGGGGAAGTCCGAACATGATCTATCTCCTGAATGCGGATTAGCAGGCGGGTCGCATAAGTGCGTGATAGCCGCGGTCGAACCACACCAGCCCTTGCGGCGCCGGGTGGCGTACGATGGATACAATGTCGCAAAACAGAATGTCGTGAGTACCGACGCTGACCACCTGGCTGATGCGGCAGTCGAACGAGGCCAGCGCATTTTCCAGACGCGGGCAGCCCGTGTCGCCTGTCTGCCAGCGGGCAGCGGCAAAGCGGTCCGCCATCGGCGTTTTCCCGCCAAACAGGTTGGATAAAGGCTCCTGTCCGGCACTCAGCGTGTTAACGCACAGGGTGCGGTTCTCGCTGAAAATCGGCCAGACCGACGCGCCGCGGTTCAGGCACACCAGCAGGGTAGGCGGGGAATCCGTGACGCTGCATACCGCGCTGGCGGTGAAGCCCGCCATTCCCGCGGGGCCGTCGGTGGTGATGATATTAACCGCTGCGCCGACGCAGGCCATGGCGTCGCGAAAGGTTTGTTTATCCGGTGTCATCACGTTCGCTCCTTACGCCAGCCCGCAGGCATCGTCAAAGGTCAGACGCGGCAGGCGTCCGTACAGTTTGGTCGCATCGCCGTAGCCGATATTGATCAGCAGGTTGCTTTTGAGCAGCGTTCCCGTGAAAAAGGCCGCGTCCACTTTTTCCCGGTCAAAACCCGACATCGGCCCGGTGTCCAGCCCGAGCGCGCGGCAGGCAAAAATCAGGTACGCGGCCTGCATTGAGCTGTTGCGAAAGGCGGTCTCTTCCGCCAGCGCGGGGCTTGCGGTAAACCAGCTCTTTGCATCGCCGTGCGGGAACAGCTCGGGCAGGCGCTCGTAGAATTCACCGTCCCAGGCGACAATTGCCGTGACCGGAGCCGTGAGCGTTTTCTCAAGGTTGCCGCTGGAGAGCGCCGGGCGCAGCTTCTCTTTTCCCTCCGCGCTTCGCACAAACACAATGCGCGCCGGGGAGCAGTTGGCGGACGTTGGCCCCCATTTCATCAGGTTGTAGATTTCGCGCAGCGTTTCGTCGCTGACGGGCATATTCTGCCAGCCGTTATGGGTGCGGGCGCCGGTGAACAGCGTTTCCAGCGCGCCGGGGGTAATGGCTTCGCTCATTAAAGCTCCTTATAAAGCGGGTTCCGGGCTGTGCAGCAGGCTGGCAAGCCCGTTCAGCAGCAGGGTGTTGAAGGTATCCGGCTCGGTGACGTTGCAGGCATGCCCGCCCTGGCGCATTACCGCGCTGTGGCTGTGCGGGATCGCCGCCTGCAGTTCAGACGAGCAAACCGCGGGCACCAGCATGTCGTCGGCGGAGCAGATGATCTGTACCGGGCAGCGAATGCGCGCCGCATGGCGGCTGAAGTCGGCCTTTTTCAGGGCGCTAAGCCTGTGCAGCAGGTTAGTTTTGCCCTGGAAATGGGCCAGCGCCAGCGCTTCTTCGGCCTCAAGACGGGGGGCGCGGGCGGCCATCCAGTCCGCCGGGTAAAGAAACAGCGGCTGCGCCTCGACCCACGCCTGGGCGCCGCCGTAATGCAGCAGCCGCTCGCGGATCTGAAAGCAGCGGCGGGTGTGGGCGTTGAGGGTTAACCAGCCGTTGACGCACACCAGCGCGGCGAGAGCGTCGGGTCTGTCGAGGGCCAGCTGCAGGCCGACCAGCGCCCCCAGCGCGTGACCCACGACGCTGTAGCGTTCAATCCCGGCATCCGCCAGCGCCCGGGCCAGCTCGTCCGCCATCTGCGCAAGGCTGTAGTCTTCCGGCAGGGTGGCGGGGTTATTGCCCGTTCCGAGCTGGTCATAGCACACCACCTGATACTCCGGCTCCAGCGCGGCCAACTGGGGCAGCCAGTAGCTGCCGCTGCCGCCGAGACCGGAAATAAAGACCACCACGGGCGCGCCTTCATACGGGGGCGGCGAGACGGAAAGTTTCATACCTGCCTCACTTCGCGATGTGCGCAACGGTGGCGATTTCAACCAGCGCCTCTGGCTTCACCAGCCCACACTGAATGCAGAACCGCGCCGGTTTATCGCCGGGGAAGAACTCGGCGTAAATCTCGTTAATCGCGGCGTAGTTTTTCCAGTCGGTGATAAAGATGCTGTTGAAGGTCACATCCTCCATCGTGCCACCCGCCGTTTCGATCACGGTTTTGATCGTCTCCAGCACGTGGCGGGTTTGCGCCTTTGGGTCGTTGATAAACACCACGTTGTTGTCTTTATCAAACGGCAGCGTGCCGGAGACATACACCACGCCGTCGGCGAGGGTGCCGGGGACAAACGGGGCAATCGGGGTGCTGGTGCCCGGCGGAATAATCACGGATTTCGGCATAGCGGTTCTCCTCAGGCGATGCGGGCGAGCGGGGGATCCAGCGCGTCGCAGAAATCATTGACGTTACTGACCCAGCCAAAAAAGGTTTCGATATTGAACAGGGCGGCTTTCTGGGCAAAATCCGGCCCGGCCTGATGGGTGGCATCCTCCAGCACCACCCCAAAATACTCGAGGAAAAAGCCGTCGCGCAGGGTCGACTCCACGCACACGTTGGTGGCAATGCCCGTAAAGACCAGATGGCGAATGCCCCGGCTGCGCAGCAGGCTGTCGAGCGGGGTATTGAAAAAGCCGCTGTAGCGCGGTTTCGGCAGCACGATATCGCCGGGTTCCGGTACCAGCTCATCCACCAGCTGATAATCCCAGCCGCCTTTCGCCAGCAGCGTGCCCTGGAGTTCGGGCCGTTGGCGCATGGTTTTCAGGGCGTTGGATTTGTGAAAGTTGGGGGAACCGGGACCGCCAGCCTCGACGTACTGGTCGTCCCAGCCGTTCTGGAACCAGACGATCAGCATGCCCGCAGCACGCGCGGCGCTCACGGCGGTTTTGATGTTCTCAATCACCGGCTGCGTGGTGGAGACGTCAAACCCGGCCAGATCCAGATACCCGCCTTTACTGGCATAGGCGTTTTGCATATCCACCACGATCAGCGCGCTGCGCTGCGCGTCTAAGGTAATGGCTTCCGGGCGAGCGTTGAGGGTCGTCATTACGCCACCTCCTTCGTCACGGCAGGGATGTGGGCGCGGCACTGCATCAGCGGCTGAATGCGCTCGCCGAAAGTTTCCACGCCGGTGAGAAAATTATCGAAGGTCAGCAGCACGCCTTCGGCGCCGGGCACGGCAGCCACTTCGTCGAGCATTCTGGCCACGCTGGCATACGAGCCAACCAGGGTGCCCATGTTGATATTGACGGCAGACGTCGGGTCGGCCATCTGGCGAACGTTGGTGTCCGCGCCGGAGCGGGTATCCTTCTGGCTCTGCTCGGTAAGCCAGCTCAGCGCTTCGTCATCCGCGCCGTCCTTGTATCGTTCCCATTTGGCGCGCGCGGCGTCGTCGGTTTCGTCGGCAATCACCATAAACAGCACGTAGGAGCCCACGTCGCGCCCGGTTTTGTCGGCGGCCGCTTTCATGCGTGCCGCGGTGGGCGCGAAGGCGGCCGGGGTGTTAACGCCTTTGCCGAAGCAGAAGTTGAAGTCGGCGTATTTCGCCGAGAATTCCATTCCCGCGTCGCTCTGTCCGGCGCATATCACCTTCATCGGCACCGACGGCTGCGGGCTGACGCGGCAGTCGTTCATGGTAAAGAAGTCGCCTTTGAAATCGCTTTTGCCGGTGCCCCATAGATCGCGCAGCACCTGCACATATTCAGTCAGGTAGTCGTAACGACGGGAGAAGTAATCGTCCCCCGGCCAGATCCCCATCTGCTCGTACTCCGGCTTTTGCCAGCCGGTGACCAGGTTAACGCCAAAGCGCCCCCCGGAGATGGAGTCGATGGTGGAGGCCATCCGCGCCACGATTGCCGGGGGAAGGGTAAGGGTGGCGGCGGTGGCGTAAATCTGGATGCGCGAGGTTACCGCCGCCAGGCCCGCCATCAGGGTGAAAGACTCCAGGTTGTGGTCCCAGAATTCGGTCTTACCGCCGAAACCGCGCAGCTTGATCATCGAGAGCGCAAAGTCGAAGTGGTAGTGCTCCGCTTTCTGCACGATGGCTTTATTCAGCTCAAAGGTCGGCATGTATTGCGGGGCAGTGGTCGAGATAAGCCAGCCGTTGTTGCCGATCGGTACAAATACGCCAATTTTCATCACGAACCTCTCTTCATTACGTCGCAGGTGTCACGATGTTTTTGCAAAGGCAGTGCCAGTTTTGAAAATCACTTTGTTATTAATGTGTTAAATGATGGTTATTAAAATTAACAGCGAAAATGTGGACTGGATGGTCAAAATCATTGCACAGAAAACAGGCACTCATGCGCGCTGAGGGTGCAGAAGGTCGTGGCGAGACGGGGGTTTTGCTATGCTGAGCGCAGGACAGAAAATGGAGAGCGAAAATGACACAAGGCGCAGTGAAAACACCCGGTAAACGTTCGCAGGCGGTGAGCGCCAAGAAACAGGCGATCCTCAGCGCCGCGCTGGAGACATTTTCGCAGTTTGGTATTCACGGTACGCGCCTTGAGCAGGTGGCGGAGCAGGCCGGGGTGTCCAAGACCAATCTGCTCTACTACTACCCGTCGAAAGAGGCGCTGTATGTGGCGGTGATGCAGCAGATCCTGGATATCTGGCTCGCACCACTTAAAGCATTTCGCGAAGAGCTGGCCCCGCTGGTGGCGATAGAGGAGTACATACGCCTGAAGCTGGAGGTATCGCGTGATTACCCGCAGGCATCAAGGCTGTTCTGCCTGGAGATGTTGCAGGGCGCGCCGCTGTTGCAGGCGGAGCTGACCGGCGATTTAAAGCAGCTGGTGGACGATAAATCGGCCATTATTGCCGGATGGGTCGCCAGCGGAAAACTGGCGCCCGTCGATCCGCATCATCTGATCTTCATGATTTGGGCCTCAACCCAGCACTACGCTGACTTCGCGGCCCAGGTCGAGGCGGTGACCGGTAAAACGCTCCAGGACGAGGCGTTTTTCCAGAGCACCCTGGAAAACGTACAGCGGATGATTATCGAAGGGATCCGCGTGCGCTAATTTCCCGGCGGAAGAGGACAGCTTAAGTCGCCCTCTTCACACTGCATCAGTGTGGCCAGAAACGCTTCGCGCTCCGCGGTTTTCTCCGCCAGACACTGGTTAACAATCATTGGCTGAACGCTCCCGCCTTCCGTACCCGAACCGATAAACGCACAGTCCGCGTCGCGCAGGCTAATCCACGCCTGCTGCGCCTTTTTCAGGAGATCGCGCTGAGGCGCTGCCGCACGTTTGATGGCGGCCTGATACGTCTCGTTGAGCTTTTTATCGGCGGCCTGGTACTGCTGCGCGCTACAGGTGTTCAGTTCAAGCTGGGTGGTCGCGTTATCGCACTCGTCGGCCAGCGCGCTGGCGCTCATGAGCAGGGCTGCACCTGCGAGAAATACTCTTTTCATCATCCCCTCCATGTAAAAAAGCCGGATACGCTGTGCTTATCCGGCCTGGGCTATTTTGTAGCCCCGGTAAGCGTAGCGTCACCGGGGAGAGTTTACACGATTAACCGATTGTCATCAGGCTGGCGTTACCGCCCGCCGCCGCGGTGTTAACGCTGAGCGAACGCTCAACGTACAGGCGCTCCAGCAGCAGGTTGGTCTCCCCGCGGGCGAAGCCCTGCACCGAGACAATCGCGCCGCTGCGGGCCGCCACCTGCTCGCACAGTTCGCGCAGCTGGTCGGAATCACCGTGGTAGATCACCGCGTCAAACGGCTGGGTCAGCAGGGCATCGGCCTTCGCAAAGCGAATGCGGGCCGAGACCGCTTTTGGCAACTGTTTGGCGAGGTCGCGATGCAGGGCATCTTCCGGCCACAGCACCTCACAGCCCGTTGCCGTTGCGGCTGCCAGCTGCACCAGCGCATCCTCCTCGTTATCCGCCACGCACAGCACACGCTCGCGCGGCATCAGCGTCCAGGTGTTGCGCTCACCGGTTGGACCCGGCAGCAGACGCTGTGTTCCCGCCTGCGCCAGCTCGCCGTACTGCTGTGCAATCGCATGCAGCTCGGGACGATTTTCAGCCCACTTAATCAGCGCGTCCAGCGGCTGGGTCAGCACGGCTTTCACCTGCGCATCCACCGGATATTCCGCGTCCTGACGCGCCAGCGTCACGCCCAGCGCATTTTCCGGACGGTTTGCCAGCAGGCGGTACAGATAGAGCGGACCGCCCGCTTTCGGGCCGGTGCCGGAGAGACCTTCACCGCCGAACGGCTGCACGCCCACGACCGCGCCAACCATGTTGCGGTTGACGTACAGGTTGCCGACTTTAGCATTGCCGGTCACCTGGGCAATGGTTTCGTCGATACGGGTATGCACGCCAAGCGTCAGGCCGTAACCCGAGGCGTTGATCTGATCGATCAGCTCGTTGAGGTTGTTACGGTTGTAGCGCACCACGTGCAGTACCGGACCGAAGACCTCTTTTTTCAGCTCGTCGAAGCTTGCCAGCTCAATCAGCGTTGGCGGCACAAAGGTGCCGGTCCGCCATTCGCGGGCATCTTCGCTGTTCTCGCGCACCGCCTGGAACACCGGACGGCCTTTCGCGCGCATGGTCTGAATGTGGTTTTCGATGTTGGCTTTGGCTTCCGCGTCGATCACCGGCCCGATGTCGGTGGTGAGACGGCCCGGGTTGCCCATGCGGCATTCGGCCATCGCGCCGCGCAGCATCTTCAGCGTGTGGTCCGCCACGTCGTCCTGCAGGCACAGCACGCGCAGGGCGGAGCAGCGCTGACCGGCGCTGTCGAACGCGGAGGCCAGCACGTCGACCACCACCTGCTCTGTGAGCGCGGAGGAGTCAACGATCATGGCGTTCATCCCGCCGGTTTCCGCGATGAGCGGCGTAGGACGGCCCTGCGCATCCAGACGGGTGGCAATGTTGCGCTGCAGCAGCGACGCCACTTCGGTCGAACCGGTAAACATCACGCCGCGCACGCGGTTGTCGGAGGTCAGTTTGGCACCGACCGTTTCACCACGGCCCGGCAGCAGCTGAACCACGCCCGCCGGCACGCCGGCTTCCAGAAGAATGTTGATGCCCTGCGCGGCAATCAGCGGGGTCTGCTCTGCCGGTTTTGCCAGCACGCTGTTGCCTGCGGCCAGCGCGGCGGCAATCTGGCCGGTGAAGATCGCCAGCGGGAAGTTCCACGGGCTGATACAGACTACCGGGCCGAGCGGACGGTGGGTTTCGTTATCGAAATCATCGCGCACCTGACCGGCGTAGTAGTGCAGGAAGTCGACGGCCTCGCGCACTTCGGCAATCGCGTTGCTGAAGGTTTTACCCGCCTCGCGCACCAGAATGCCGATGAGCGACTGCATCTGATCTTCCATCAGCACCGCCGCACGCCCCAGAATCGCTGCGCGCTCCTGCGGCGGCGTGGCAAACCAGATAGGGGCGTTGTTCACCGCGCTGTCCAGCGCCTGATCCACTTCCGCTTCGGTCGCTTCACGCGCGTAGCCGACGATATCCTTCGGCTCGGCCGGGTTGATCACCGGCTGCATTTCGCCGTCTGCAACGGGCTGCTCCAGCATCGGTTTGGCCTGCCACTTCTGCAGCGCGCTGTTGAGCAGGGCAGAGGAGAGGGACGCCAGACGGTGTTCGTTGGCGAGATCCAGACCCGCCGAGTTGACGCGGCCTTTGCCGTACAGCTCGCGCGGCAGGGCAATCTTCGGATGCGGCAGGCCAACCTGGCCTTCCTGCGCCGCCATCTTCTCAACGGCCTGCACCGGATCGGCCACCAGCTCGTCCAGCGGCAGCGTGGTGTCGGCGATGCGGTTAACGAAGGAGGTGTTCGCGCCGTTTTCCAGCAGACGACGCACCAGGTACGCCAGCAGGGTTTCGTGCGTTCCCACCGGAGCATAGATTCGGCATGGGCGGTTCAGCTTGCCGTCCGCCACTTTACCGGTGACCTGCTCGTACAGCGGTTCACCCATGCCGTGCAGGCACTGGAACTCGTACTGGCCCGGGTAGTAGTTTTGCCCGGCCAGGCTGTAGATCGCCGCCAGGGTGTGGGCGTTGTGGGTAGCGAACTGCGGATAGATCAGGTTCGGCACGCCGAGCAGCTTTTTCGCACAGGCGAGGTAAGAGACGTCGGTGTATACCTTGCGGGTATAGACCGGATAGCCTTCCAGCCCTTCCATCTGGGCGCGTTTGATTTCGCTGTCCCAGTAGGCGCCTTTCACCAGACGGATCATCAGGCGACGGCGGCTGCGGCTTGCCAGGTCAATCAGGTAATCAATGACGAACGGGCAGCGCTTCTGGTAGGCCTGGATAACGAAGCCGATGCCGTTCCAGCCTGCCAGCTCCGGCTCGAAGCACAGTTTTTCCAGCAGATCGAGGGAGATCTCCAGACGGTCGGCCTCTTCGGCGTCGATGTTAATGCCGATGTCATACTGGCGCGCCAGCAGGGTCAGGGACTTCAGGCGCGGGTAGAGTTCTTCCATCACACGGTCGTACTGCGCGCGGCTGTAGCGCGGGTGCAGGGCAGAAAGCTTGATAGAGATGCCCGGGCCTTCATAAATACCGCGACCGTTGGACGCTTTACCGATGGCGTGGATCGCCTGCTGGTAAGAGACCATGTAGGCCTGCGCGTCGGCGGCGGTCAGGGCCGCTTCGCCCAGCATGTCGTACGAGTAGCGGAAACCTTTATCTTCCAGCTTGCGGGCGTTCGCCAGCGCTTCGGCAATGGTTTCCCCGGTGACAAACTGCTCGCCCATCAGGCGCATCGCCATGTCCACGCCTTTGCGGATCAGCGGCTCGCCGCTCTTGCCGATGATGCGGTTCAGAGAGCGGGAGAGGTTGGCTTCGTTATGGGTGGAGACCAGTTTGCCGGTAAACAGCAGGCCCCAGGTGGCGGCGTTGACGAACAGCGACGGGCTACGGCCAATATGGGAATGCCAGTTGCCGTTGCTGATCTTGTCGCGGATCAGCGCGTCGCGGGTGGCTTTATCCGGAATACGCAGCAGCGCTTCCGCCAGACACATCAGCGCCACGCCTTCCTGAGAGGAGAGGGAAAACTCCTGCAGCAGACCCTGAACCATCCCGGCGCGGCCGGTGGCGGTTTTCTGGTTGCGCAGCTTGTCGGCTAACTGATACGCCAGGCTGTGCGCCTGTGCGGCAATGGCTTCCGGCAGGCGGGCCTGCTCCAGCAGCATCGGCACGGCGTCGGTTTCGGCACGGCGGTAGGCGCCGGTAATGGCGGCACGGCTGACGGACTGCGGCAGGATCTGCTCGGCAAATTCAAGGAACGGCTGATGGTTCTCGTCGCCAGCGGCCGGGGCTTCTTCGCTTTCATTCGCCGCGCCGGCCAGCAGGGCAGGCAGCTCCGGCAGGCCCTCATCGCTCTCGAGTCTTTCGAGATAGTTAAAAATCGCCTGCTTGATTAACCAGTGCGGCGTGCGGTCAATGCGGGTTGCTGCGGTCTTAATCCGTTCGCGGGTTGCGTCATCCAGCTTAACCCCCATGGTGGTCATACCCATGCCAAAGCTCCTGTTGTTCTGTAATAGCGTTCTGTAGATAGCGTGAAATATCCCCTATGTTGCAACTTTGTGCAACCGTGTTAAATGTGACCTGGTTTGCAACCCGGAAAATGAATGGATTGTTAACGAATGGTTAGCTGGGAAAACGCGCTGGCTTTTGTGCGGGAAGCCTGGTTTTATGCGGTAGTTAACACTTTTCAAAGGTGCAACCCGTAAAAGCGTGAGCGAGTGCAACCTATAGGAAACTCGTATCAAACCGGGGATGAAATTGATGTAAATGCAGTGTTAAATCGTTTGTCAGCGGAAGGCGCATACGGCAGGATAGCGCGCCCAACCGAAACACAAGATACATTCACCTCGTTCCGGTGATCATATAACAAGGCAGCCCGGATGGTTGTCGCTCGACATTTTGGAGAATTTGAATGGCTATTAGCACACCGATGCTGGTGACATTTCTCGTTTATATTTTTGGCATGATCCTGATAGGGTTTTTGGCATGGCGTTCCACTAAAAACTTTGACGACTACATCCTCGGCGGGCGCAGCTTAGGCCCGATGGTCACCGCACTCTCTGCGGGCGCTTCCGACATGAGCGGCTGGCTGCTGATGGGGCTGCCGGGCGCGATTTTCATCTCCGGTATCTCCGAAAGCTGGATCGCCATCGGCCTGACCGTTGGCGCGTGGATTAACTGGAAGCTGGTGGCAGGCCGTCTGCGCGTGCACACCGAAGCCAACAACAACGCCCTGACGCTGCCGGACTACTTCACCGGACGCTTTGAAGATAACAGCCGTATCCTGCGCATTATCTCCGCGGTGGTGATCCTGCTGTTCTTCACCATCTACTGTGCCTCCGGCATCGTGGCGGGCGCGCGCCTGTTCGAAAGCACCTTCGGCATGAGCTATGAAACCGCCCTGTGGGCCGGCGCCGCAGCAACCATCCTCTATACCTTCGTGGGCGGATTCCTGGCGGTAAGCTGGACCGATACCGTGCAGGCGAGCCTGATGATCTTCGCCCTGATCCTGACTCCGGTGATTGTCATTTTCACCGTCGGCGGCTTTGGCGAATCGCTGGAAGTGATCAAGCAGAAGAGCATCGAAAACGTCGATATGCTGAAAGGGTTGAACTTCGTCGCCATCGTCTCTCTGATGGGCTGGGGCCTGGGCTACTTCGGCCAGCCGCACATTCTGGCGCGCTTCATGGCGGCGGATTCTCACCACACCATCGTTCACGCGCGTCGCATCAGCATGACGTGGATGATCCTGTGTCTGGCGGGGGCGTGTGCGGTCGGCTTCTTCGGTATCGCGTACTTCAACAACAACCCGGCGCAGGCGGGCGCGGTGAACCAGAACGCCGAGCGCGTATTCATCGAGCTGGCGCAGATCCTGTTCAACCCGTGGATTGCCGGTATTCTGCTCTCCGCGATCCTCGCGGCGGTGATGTCCACCCTGAGCTGTCAGCTGCTGGTGTGCTCCAGCGCCATCACCGAAGACCTCTACAAAGCGTTCCTGCGTAAGGGCGCGAGCCAGAAAGAGCTGGTGTGGGTAGGGCGCTTTATGGTGCTGGTGGTTGCGCTGGTGGCGATTGCGCTGGCGGCAAACCCGGAAAACCGCGTCCTGGGGCTGGTGAGCTACGCCTGGGCGGGCTTCGGTGCGGCATTTGGTCCGGTGGTGCTGTTCTCTGTACTGTGGTCACGCATGACCCGCAACGGCGCGCTGGCGGGGATGATTATCGGTGCGGTAACCGTTATCGTCTGGAAACAGTTCGCGTGGCTGGGCCTGTACGAAATCATTCCGGGCTTCATCTTCGGCAGCCTCGGTATCGTGGTGTTTAGCCTGCTGGGTAAAGCGCCGTCTGCGTCTATGCAGAAACGCTTTGCGGAGGCGGACGCGCACTATCACTCAGCGCCGCCGTCTAAGCTCCAGGCTGAGTAATTTACCCCTCATCCTAACCCTCTCCCCGGTGGGGAGAGGGGATAGTCCTTTCACCTATGTGAGTCTTCATCAATGAGAATTAAAACAGGGTTAATGGTGGCAGCATTCGTGATGCTGGCGGGCTGTAGCGCACCCGCACAGCACGCGGCGGTGGAAACCTGCAAAGCAGAAAATCAGATGCAGCAGACCACGCTTTATTTCGGCTTAAACCGTCCTGCCGGGGCGCAAATCACAGGCAACGAATGGCAGCAGTTTGTCGACCAGGACGTGACGCCACGCTTTCGCGATGGTTTAACGGTATTTGATGCGCGCGGTCAGTGGCTGGGGAATGATGGAAAAGTGGCGCGCGAGCCGAGCAAGGCATTGATGCTGATCCACGGTAAAGATGCGCAGAGCGAGAAGAACATCGAAGCGTTGCGCGGAATTTATAAATCACGCTTCGCGCAGGAGTCGGTGATGCGGGTCGACCAGCCGGTGTGCGTGCAGTTTTAATGAAAACGGCGGGATAACCCGCCGTTGTTGTATCGTAGGCCCGTGCAAGCGAAGCGCCGCCGGGCACAAAACTTACAGCACCAACCCCGCAAAGCTTGCCGACAGCAGGCTTACCAGCGTTGCCCCGTATACAAGGCGTAAACCAAACCGCGACACCACGTTACCCTGTTGCTCATTCAGACCTTTTATTGCCCCCGCCACAATGCCAATGGAAGCGAAGTTAGCGAACGACACCAGGAACACGGACAAAATCCCCAGCCCGCGCGGTGACATTTGATGGGCTATTTTTTGCAGCTCGATCATCGCCACAAATTCATTCGCCACCAGTTTAGTTGCCATAATGCTCCCCGCGCTTAAGGCATCGCTCAGCGGAATACCAATAAGCCACGCCAGCGGATAAAACACATAACCCAGAATCTGCTGGAAGCTCATGCCAAATATGCCGGAGAAGAGGGCGTTAATGGCGCTAATAAGGGCGATAAAGCCAATCAGCATCGCCAGAATAATCATCGCCACCTTAAAACCGGCCAGAATATACTCGCCCAGCATTTCAAAGAAGCTCTGGGATTCGTGCAGTTTTTCCAGCCTGATATCCGGCTCCGCTTCCGGGCGGGCCGGGTTAATGACCGAAAGAATAATAAAGGTGCTGAACATGTTCAGGATCAGCGCCGCGACGACAAACCTGGCGTCGAGCATAGTCATATAGGCCCCGACAATCGACAGCGAAACCGTCGACATGGCCGTGGCAGCCATCGTAAACAGACGACGCGAGGAGAGATCGCCCAGCACGCCTTTGTAGGCAATGAAGTTTTCAGACTGACCGAGGATCAGCGAACTCACCGCGTTAAAGGATTCCAGCTTGCCCATGCCGTTCAGTTTTGACAGCAGCGTCCCGATCACCCGAATAAAGATCGGCAGAATACGCCAGTGCTGAAGAATACCAATCAGCGCCGAGATAAAAATAATGGGGCAGAGCACGCCAAGGAAAATGAACGCCAGCCCTTTTTCACCCATCCCGCCAAAGACAAAATTCGTCCCTTCGGCAGCGAATTTAAGCAGCGACTCAAAGAAACCGGAAACGTATTTAATAATAAACAGGCCGCTTTCTGCGTGGAGGAAAAAGAACGCCAGCGCGATTTCGATCACGATCAGCTGTAAAACGAAACGAATACGAATTTTTCGGCGGTCGAAACTCACCAGCCAGGCGAGCGCAAGAATAATCACCAGCGCCAGCAGGAAATGGACAATCTTAAACATGGTTTATTTTCAGTTGGTTTTTGAGAAGGATATTTAGCCACAGCGCTGGTTAACCGTAAATGGGCAATTTTATTATAACTTATAAACTTAACGGTAACGTCGGCAACTATTAACAGGCTTTGCGTTTACAACTCGTCATCAAAACACCACACATTTCGCTTGTGTTTCTTTTCGCCGTAATGATAATCACTATCACAAGAATTTACCTTTCTTTGCATCAGTTGACCGCGATAAACATTTAAGGTGTCGGCATGTTTGTTCCATTTCTCATTATGTTACGTGAAGGGCTCGAAGCTGCCCTCATCGTGAGCCTCATCGCCAGTTATCTGAAGCGAACCCAGCGCGGACGCTGGATTGGCGTCATGTGGGTCGGGGTATTCCTTGCCGCGGCGCTCTGTCTGGGCCTCGGTATCCTCATCAACGAAACCACCGGGGAGTTCCCGCAGAAAGAGCAGGAGCTGTTTGAGGGGATCGTCGCCGTAATTGCGGTGGTGATCCTTACCTGGATGGTGTTCTGGATGCGTAAAGTCTCGCGCAACGTGAAGGTGCAGCTGGAGCAGGCGGTGGATAACGCGCTGCAAAAGGGCAATAACCACGGCTGGGCGCTCATTATGATGGTCTTTTTCGCCGTCGCGCGTGAAGGCCTGGAATCCGTTTTCTTCCTGCTGGCGGCGTTTCAGCAGGATGTGGGGATCTGGCCGCCGCTGGGTGCCATGCTTGGCCTCGCCACGGCCGTGGTGCTCGGTTTCCTGCTCTACTGGGGCGGTATCCGCCTGAACCTGGGCGCCTTCTTCAAGTGGACCAGCCTGTTTATTCTGCTGGTGGCGGCAGGGCTGGCGGCGGGGGCGATACGCGCCTTCCACGAGGCGGGCCTGTGGAACCATTTCCAGGACGTGGCGTTTGACCTCAGCAACGTGCTTTCCACCCATTCTCTGACCGGCACCCTGCTCGAAGGTATCTTCGGCTATCAGGAAACGCCGAGCGTCAGCGAAGTGGCGATGTACTTTATCTATCTGGTTCCGGCGCTGGTGCTGTTCGCAATGCCGCCGCGTACCGGCACGCAGGCGTCGCGCGTTGCGCCGTAATCTTTTATTTAGTTACAACATACTTATAAAGGGAAGAGTCATGGCAATTCAGTTCCGTCGTAGTGCGTTATGCGCAGGCATTGCCGCGCTGTTCGCTTCTGCATTCTCCGCCTGGGGCGCGGATGTTCCTCAGGTTAAAGTCACCGTCAATGATAAGCAGTGTGAGCCGATGACCCTCACGGTGAACAGCGGCAAAACCCAGTTCATTATTCAGAACCACAGCCAGAAGGCGCTGGAGTGGGAGATCCTGAAAGGGGTTCTGGTGGTGGAGGAGCGCGAAAACATCGCCCCTGGCTTCAGCCAGAAGATGACCGCCAACCTGCAGCCGGGCGAGTATGAGATGACCTGCGGTCTGCTGACCAACCCTAAAGGGAAGCTGATCGTCAAAGGTGAAGCGACGGCCAATGCGGTGAAAGGCGCTGCGGTGCTGAGCCTGGGCGACGCGATTACGGCGTATAAAGCCTATGTCACGAAAGAGACGGCGGACCTGGCGGCGGCAACCAAAGCCTTTACCGATGCGGTGAAGGCCGGTGACATCGAAAAAGCGAAATCCCTCTATGCGCCAACCCGTCAGCACTACGAGCGCATCGAGCCGATTGCCGAACTGTTCTCGGACCTTGATGGCAGCATTGATGCCCGCGAAGATGATTACGAGCAGAAAGCCGCCGATCCGAAATTCACCGGTTTCCACCGTCTGGAAAAAGCCCTGTTTGGCGACAACTCTACCAAAGGGATGGAAAAATACGCCGAGCAGCTGAATGGCGACGTGCTGGAGCTGCAAAAGCGCATCAGCGAGCTGGCCTTCCCGCCGTCAAAAGTGGTGGGCGGCGCGGCCGGCCTGATTGAAGAAGTGGCCGCGAGCAAAATCAGCGGCGAAGAAGATCGCTACAGCCATACCGATCTGTGGGACTTCCAGGCCAACGTCGACGGCGCGCAGAAAATTGTTAACCTGCTGCGTCCTCAGCTGCAGAAAGAGAACGGCGAACTGCTGGCCAAAGTGGATGCCAACTTCAAAAAAGTCGACACCATTCTGGCGAAGTACCGGACTAAAGACGGGTTTGAAACCTACGACAAGCTGACCGATGCCGACCGTAACGCGCTGAAAGGCCCGATTACCGCCCTGGCGGAAGATCTCTCTCTGCTGCGCGGCGTACTGGGTCTGGACTAAGCACGATGAATAAGCATAGCGAGAACGATGTGGTTGAGCCTTCACGTCGTCGATTGTTAAAAGGGGTAGGGGCGCTGGGCGGCGCGCTTGCCCTGGCCGGTGGCTGCCCTGTTGGACATGCGGCGAAACCGCAAAGCGCGCCCGGCACGCTGTCACCCAATGCCCGCATGGAGACGCAGCCGTTTTATGGCGAGCATCAGTCGGGCATCCTGACGCCGCAGCAGGCGTCCATGATGCTGGTGGCCTTTGATTCGCTGGCCAGCGATAAAGCCGATCTGGAGCGCCTGTTCCGCCTGCTGACGACGCGCATCGCGTTTCTCACCGCGGGCGGACCGGCACCCGATACGCCGAACCCGCGTCTGCCGCCAATGGACTCCGGCATTCTGGGGCCGTTTATCGCCCCGGATAACCTGACCATTACCGTTTCGCTCGGCGAGTCGCTGTTTGATGCCCGCTATGGGCTGACAAAACAGAAGCCGAAAGCGCTGCAGAAAATGACGCGTTTCCCGAACGACTCCCTGGACGCGGCGCTGTGTCATGGCGACCTGCTCCTGCAAATTTGTGCCAATACCCAGGACACGGTGATCCACGCCCTGCGCGATATCATCAAGCACACGCCGGATCTGCTGAGCGTGCGCTGGAAGCGGGAAGGGTTTATCTCGGACCACGCCGCCCGCAGTAAAGGGAAAGAGACGCCGGTGAACCTGCTGGGCTTTAAGGACGGCACGGCCAACCCGGACAGCAGCGATGCGGCGTTGATGAAAGACGTGGTATGGGTGACGGCGGATCAGGGCGAACCGGCGTGGGCGGTGGGCGGCAGCTATCAGGCGGTACGGATTATCCAGTTCCACGTGGAGTTCTGGGACCGCACGCCGCTGAAAGAACAGCAGACGATCTTTGGTCGCGATAAGCAAAGCGGCGCGCCGCTCGGCATGAAGAACGAGCATGACGTGCCCGACTACGCCAGCGATCCCAATGGCGATACCATCGCGCTGGACAGCCACATTCGTCTGGCTAATCCGCGCACCAAAGAGACGCAGTCCAGCCTGATGATGCGTCGGGGATACAGCTATTCGCTCGGCGTGACCAATGCCGGTCAGCTTGATATGGGCCTGCTGTTCGTCTGCTATCAGCACGATCTGGAAAAAGGCTTCCTGACCGTGCAGAAGCGGCTCAACGGCGAAGCGCTGGAAGAGTACATTAAGCCTATCGGCGGCGGCTATTTCTTTGCCCTGCCGGGCGTGCGCGATCGGAACGCGTACCTCGCTCAAGGTCTTATTGAAGCCTGATAATTGTCCCCGCAACCGTTCGCGGGGACATTATTTTTTCATATGACTATCCTCCTGTTATATTTCTGTAATATTTCTATATGAGACTGATTTCACCTGTAGGGACAGTCTTAAAAGTTGCACTCAGGTAAAATAAATGTTGCATTTATGATAACTCCTGATGTACTTAAGATAAGACAGCGGTAGTTCCCGGCAGTGATGCTGAATCACTATGGAGATCGCGAATGGTTGCGTCCTGTACTGGACAAGGTAAACATAACAACCGCAGCACCCGGCGCGGAGGCTCAGACTCCGGCAGCGATTTCCTCACCACTAAATTCTCCCCCCTCCCTCAAGAATCTGATTCGACCGACGTGCAGAACGGTGCGCGTAGCTGTTCCGTATCGTTATCCGATAAAGCAAGCAATGGCTTACAAGGAAGCCAACCCTCTGATGTTCGTGCGCATAATCGTGCCGAAGCTGGCGCGTGTGATGAATACCAACAACTCAAGGTGCTATCCATGGGAAGACAAAAAGCAGTGATCAAAGCTCGTCGCGAAGCAAAACGTGTGCTGAGACGGGATTCACGTAGCCATAAACAGCGTGAAGAAGAATCGGTCACCTCGCTTGTGCAGATGAGTGGCGTAGAAGCAATTGGCATGGCCCGAGACAGCCGTGATAATTCTCCAATTGTGGCGCGCAATGAGGCTCAGGCGCACTACCTGAATGCTATCGAGAGTAAACAGCTCATCTTTGCAACCGGTGAAGCCGGATGCGGGAAAACCTGGATTAGTGCAGCCAAAGCGGCGGAGGCGCTGATTCATAAGGACGTGGAGCGCATTATTGTTACCCGTCCTGTACTGCAGGCTGATGAAGATCTCGGCTTCCTGCCCGGAGATATTTCGGAGAAGTTTGCTCCGTACTTCAGGCCCGTCTATGACGTGCTGGTGAAGCGACTGGGTGCATCCTTTATGCAGTACTGCCTGCGACCAGAGATTGGCAAGGTGGAAATCGCGCCGTTCGCCTATATGCGCGGACGTACATTTGAAAATGCGGTCGTCATTCTTGACGAGGCTCAGAACGTGACCGCTGCGCAAATGAAGATGTTTTTAACGCGCCTCGGGGAGAACGTGACGGTTATCGTTAACGGCGATATTACCCAGTGTGACCTGCCATCCGGCGTGAAATCCGGGCTGAGCGACGCCATGTCACGTTTTGAGGAAGATGAGATGATTGGGGTGGTACGCTTCACCAAAGAGGACTGCGTGCGTTCAGCGCTCTGTCAGCGCACGCTGCAGGCGTATTACTGAGTTTGCTGTTGTGTTCAAGGCCCGGGAAACCGGGCTTTGTTTTTTTGTGCTTTTATAAAAAGTAATATACCCTGAATAAATACTTCCTTGAAGTAAATTAATTTAATCTTTTAGTAGAAACCTCTGGAGGCATCACTGCGGTTAGTAATATTGGCATCGCTTCTGATGTGATCTTCCCATCCTTAACTTTGTTTTTGATATAACTAGGATATTTTTCAGGAAGGTAAACATTTTGGAACCATAACCTAAAATCAGAGATTGCACTTAAGGGATAGGCATTTACCTCTGGATCTAATTGCCTATAAGATTCTGGATATTTGTGGTGTATTTTTATTCTTTCACCATATCGAATTGAGAGGTTCTCAGATTTCCAATATTTTGCCCAGTGAATACCTAAGCTTCCATCAGGCATAATTGAATCATCTACGGCAATATTATTGCGAATTAATGAAGCAATTACTGTCGTTGCTTCATCAAACATGGTAAAATATCCTTTGGGGCATTCATTATTAAGTACTCTTTCTTGGAATAAACTCCAGCTCTGCGCTATTAAATCCTTTTCACTATAATTTAATCTTTCGTATATATAATTTCTTAGTCCAAGCTTTGCTGCTTTTCTATAATTAGTGATAGCTTCTTGTTTTGTCGTTGGAGCATAATGAGCATAATAGTCAGTTATTGCCATCACAATTTGCTCTGGGACGGCGTGAATGACTCCTGTAATGGAGTTTTTACTATCTAACTCAACATATAAGCTATCGGGTACAATTGAAGATTCAGTCCACTCCTTTATTAACTCAGTAAGTTGTTGACCTCTACTACGTATTTGAGCATCACCTGAAGACCAATCCTGAGCTAATTGTATTATAGAGCTTGGGGCTAGCCCGCAGAATTTTGCTACGCCTTGTAATGATAGGAATGTTTCACCATTTGGTAAAACACCCATGCTAATGTTATCTACCTCCTGGAGTTTAACAGGAGTCAAGCTTAATAATTGCTGTTTCATCTAAATCTCCGGATTGACGTATTATATTCAAGGGAGTGCTAAGCGTGTCAAAATATCTTAAGGAGGCTATTAGTACATCAACATACTACCTATTCGTGAAAGTGTCTAGCGAAGTAAATTGAAATTATTTATCTTATCTATATGTTGTCTATTATATATAATATATATTTATTGGATTTTAGATGTATACGATACATAGTTGAATTGTTCTGTATAACATTATGAGAACGTTGACGCGCTGCACTCACAGTCTGTTCAACTGGTTGTCGCCAGTTGTCGAACCCGGTCGGGGAATCTCATCCCCCGCAGGCGTGCAACATGCGAAAAAAAAGCCCGCATTTTCATGCGAGCTCTTCTTTAAATATGGCGGTGAGGGGGGGATTGACTCGCTTCGCTCGCCCTACGGGCAGCCTGTTCGCTTCGCTCTCAGTCTGTCCAACTGGCTGTCGCCAGTTGTCGAACCCCGGTCGGGGGTTCTCATCCCCCCCTTTTCGGAGAATATAAAAGAAAAAAGCCCGTACTTTCGTACGAGCTCTCATCTTAAATATGGCGGTGAGGGGGGGATTCGAACCCCCGATACGTTGCCGTATACACACTTTCCAGGCGTGCTCCTTCAGCCACTCGGACACCTCACCATATTGTTTTGCTGCCTGACCGCTTGGGGGGCAACGGGGCGCTACTATAGGGAGTTGCGCTAACACGGTCAAGCAGATTTTCAGCTTTAGTGCCTGTTCGGTTAAGCATTAATCAGCTCCACGGTTTTTACGTCGTGGAGCAGAGGATTAACGCTGTGAATCGAGCACTTCGCTGTTTTTAACCACTTCCTGTGCTTTGCCGTAGCTTTCGATCAACAGCCGGTAAGCCGGGAAGATGTGGGTATACACCTCAGCCCACTCAGCCGCGTCCTCACGGTTCCAGGTTCGCTGGATCTCGGAGGCCACCGCCGCCGTATCCATCGGGACCACGCCGGCCTGCACCACGCGCGCCAGGGTGATCTCCTGCGCCATTTTGCTGTAGGTACCGGAGGCATCAATCACCGCAAACACCTTATACCCGTCCGCCACCGCGCTGATTGACGGGAAAGCCATGCAGACGCTGGTGATTGTGCCCGCGATAATTAACGTCTTACGCCCTGTCGCTTTCACCGCCGCCACAAACTCCGGGTTATCCCAGGCGTTGATCTCGCCTTTACGGGCAACATACTGCGCATGCGGCGCGTTGGCGTGGATCTCCGGGATAAGCGGTCCGTTCGGTCCCTGTGGGACGGACGCGGTGGTGATCACCGGGATCTTCGCCAGGGTAGCGATTTTTGCCAGTGCAGCCGCACGGGAGCGCAGTTCCGGCATTGGCATATCCCCAACGGTCTGGAACAGACCGCTCTGGTGATCGATAAGCAACATCACCGCATCGTTCACATCAATAACCGGACGTGTGCCATTAAAATTCGCAGGTGTAGACATTATCTTTTCCTTTATTACGTTCAGATCTGGCCGAAGCGGCCGGAGTTAAAATCACGAATGGCTTCGTTGATTTCGCTTTTACTGTTCATCACAAACGGGCCATAGCCCACGATGGGTTCATTCAGCGGCTCCCCGGCCATCAGCAGCACTTTGGCATCGCTGCTGGCTTCGAGATGCAGTTTGTCACCGCTCTGACTCAGCACGACCAGTTGCGCCTCACCGGCAGGCGTGGTGCCGTTCACCGTCACGCTGCCTTCAACGACAACCAGCGCCGTGCTCCAGCCTTCGGGCTGATTGAGCGTCAGATGGCTACCCTGGCGCAGCGCGAGATCCCACACGTTCAGCGGTGAGAAGGTATGCGCCGGGCCGGTTACCTCTCCAAAACGGCCAGCAATCACGCGCAATGTTCCGCTGTTATCCGGCAGGGTGACCACCGGGATATCCGACTGAGTGATGCTCTGGTAGCCAGGCGTCGCCATTTTGTCTTTGGCGGGCAGGTTGACCCACAGCTGCATCATTTTCAGTTCACCGCCTTTCTGCGAAAACGCGCTGGAGTGGAACTCCTCGTGCAAAATGCCTGCGCCTGCCGTCATCCACTGCACGTCGCCTGGGCCAATAACGCCGCCTCTGCCGGTGGAATCACGGTGCTCCACTTCGCCTGAGTAGACGATGGTCACCGTTTCAAAACCGCGATGAGGGTGCTCGCCCACGCCGCGTTTCGCGCCGTCCGCCGGGAAGGTATGCGGTCCGGCGTAGTCCAGCAGCAGGAACGGGCTCAGGGGCTCGCCGTGCGTCTGGTAAGAAAACATCGAACGAACCGGAAAACCGTCACCGACCCAGTGCGGCCGAGGTGCGGTATACACGCCTGTTACGTTTTTCATGATTAACTCCTGATGTCCTGTTGATGGAATTAGCTTATATTCAGGGTTAATATCCCGGTAGATAGCAAAAATGACATTCACTGTTCCTTAAATGGAACAATGGAGGCGTATGCAGGATCTCAATGATTTCGTATGGTTTGTGAAGGTGGTGGAGCATGGTGGCTTTGCGGCGGCGGGTCGGGCGCTCGATCAGCCTAAGTCGAAACTGAGCCGTCGGATTGCGCAGCTGGAAGAACGCCTGGGCGTTCGGTTGATCCAACGTACCACGCGGCAGTTTGCGGTGACGGAGGTGGGGCAGACGTTCTATCAGCACTGTAAAGCCATGCTGGTGGAAGCTGAAGCTGCGGAGGAGGCGGTGGCTGCTTTACAGGCTGAGCCGCGCGGTATGGTCCGGATCACCTGTCCTGTCACCTTGCTGCACGTTCACGTGGGGCCCATGCTGGCGCGGTTTATGGCGCGCTATCCAGGGATCAACCTCCAGCTCGAAGCCACCAATCGCCGGGTCGATCTGGTGGCGGAGGGGGTGGATGTGGCGATCCGCGTTCGTCCGCGCCCGTTTGATGACAGCGATCTGGTATTAAGGGTGCTGGCGGACAGGGGGCACTGTCTGGTTGCCGGGCCGGCACTGATTGAACGGATGGGCAACCCGGCGATGCCCTCTGAACTCAGCGAGTGGCCGGGGTTAAGTATGGGGGCGGGCAAGCACCTGCATAAGTGGGAATTGAGCGGGCCGGAGGGCGCAAAGGCAGAAATTCACTTCACGCCGCGCCTGGTGACTACCGACATGCTGGCGCTGCGGGAGGCGGCGATGGCGGGCGTGGGCGTGGTACAGCTGCCCATTTTGATGGTGAAGGATCAGCTGGCTTCAGGTGAACTTGTTCGGGTGCTGAATGCCTGGGAACCCAGACGGGAAGTGATCCACGCGGTGTATCCATCCCGGCGCGGCCTGCTGCCATCGGTCAGGACGCTGGTGGATTTTCTGATTGAAGAGTATGCAAAGATGGTTGAGGACTAGCTTTTTGTAGGTCGGGTAAGCGTAGCGCCACCCGACACAATTACCGCAGAGGCTGCAAAGTTCGAATCCCCCACAGGCGTGCAACATGCGAAAAAAAAGCCCGCATTTTCATGCAAGCTCTTCTTGAAATATGGCGGTGAGGGGGGGATTCGAACCCCCGATACGTTGCCGTATACACACT
>OGRZ01000099.1_pt1 | contig 51230 bp, 35 predicted proteins | sample 1573771 | NCBI WGS metagenome assembly OGRZ01 (sample SAMN03295811, study PRJEB24534) | human gut metagenome | isolation source: fecal sample 1 from infant 2 | host: Homo sapiens | place: USA: Pittsburgh, PA | collected 2014-07
GAAATACCCGTATTACCTGATCTGGATAATGCCAGCGTAGGGAAGTCAGATGCCTGCCCGGTCATCGCTTCTTCACGCACGGCAGGAGCGAAACCATGCAGCCTGACCTGCTCGATTCACACGTTTTACATCAATTCCGAACCCGTTCCCCGCTCACGCACTGTATGACCAACGATGTCGTGCAGACCTTCACCGCCAACGTTTTGCTCGCGCTGGGTGCTTCCCCGGCAATGGTGATCGAAGCCGAGGAAGCGGAACAGTTTGCCGCGCTTGCCGATGCCCTGCTCATCAACGTGGGTACACTCACCGCGCCGCGCGCCCAGTCGATGCGTCGGGCTATTGAGAGCGCGGTAGCCGCGGGTACGCCCTGGGTTCTGGATCCGGTTGCGGTTGGCGCGCTGGCATACCGCACCCGATTTTGCCAGCAAATATTGTCCCTTAAACCTGCGGCCATTCGTGGAAACGCCTCCGAAATCCTCGCCCTTGCCGGAATGAGTGCGGGCGGGCGCGGGGTTGATTCCACCGATACGGCGGCGAGCGCGTTGACCGCTGCGCAGACGCTCGCCCGCCAGACCCACGCCGTTGTGGTCGTCACAGGAGAAGTGGATCACATCACTGATGGTCAGCGAACCCGTACAGTCGCGGGCGGCGACCCGCTGATGACCCGCGTGGTGGGAACAGGCTGTGCGCTCTCGGCGGTCGTCGCCGCCTGCTGTTCGCTGCCTGGCGACAGGCTTGATAATGCGACGGCAGCCTGCGGCTTTATGAAGCGCGCAGGGTCAGCTGCACTGACTCACAGCCGGGGCCCCGGCAGCTTTGCCCCGGCGTTTCTGGATGCGCTTTACGCGCTGGAGGAGCTGGTATGACACGCATTAATGCCCTGACTATTGCGGGAACCGATCCCAGCGGCGGAGCGGGGATCCAGGCAGACCTGAAAACCTTCTCTGCGCTCGGCGCTTACGGATGCTCGGTTATCACCGCGCTGGTGGCGCAAAACACGCGCGGTGTACAGTCGGTATATCGTATTGAGCCGGATTTTGTCGCCGCACAGCTGGATTCGGTATTCAGCGATGTACGCATCGACACCACCAAAATCGGCATGCTTGCAGAGGCGGACATTGTTGAAGCGGTCGCTGAACGTCTCAAACGTTATCAGATAAAAAACGTGGTGCTCGATACCGTGATGCTGGCCAAAAGCGGCGATCCGTTGCTCTCCGCCTCTGCCATCGACACCCTGCGTAAAAAGCTGCTGCCGCAGGTGGCGCTGATCACGCCAAACCTCCCTGAAGCCGCCGCGCTGCTGGATGCGTCACACGCGCAAAACGAACGTGAGATGAAAGAGCAGGGCAATGCGCTGCTGGCGATGGGATGCAGCGCGGTGCTGATGAAAGGCGGTCATCTTGATGATGCAGAAAGCCCGGACTGGCTCTTCACCCGCGATGGCGCGCAACGTTTCACTGCCCCGCGGGTACAGACCAAAAACACCCACGGCACGGGATGTACGCTCTCGGCGGCGCTGGCGGCGCTGCGTCCCCGAAACGCGAACTGGGCGGATACGGTGCAGGAGGCGAAGATCTGGCTCTCGTGCGCGCTGGCAAAAGCCGATTCTCTGGAAGTGGGTCACGGTATTGGGCCGGTTCACCATTTTCATGCATGGTGGTAAGCCGTATACTGGCATAAAACCTTATGCCAGAGAAAAACAGAGATGGAACAAGCGCATACCCGGTTAATTGCTCAACTCAAGGAACGAATTGCCGCACCGGACAACACGCCGTTGTACCTGAAATTTGCCGAAACGGTTAAAAACGCGGTACGCAGCGGCGTGCTCGCGCACGGTAATATTTTGCCGGGCGAGCGCGATTTGAGCCAGCTGGCCGGTGTGTCGCGCATTACGGTGCGTAAAGCGATGCAGGCGCTGGAAGAGGCCGGCGTCGTCACCCGCGCGCGTGGATACGGTACGCAAATCAACAATATCTTTGAATATTCGCTAAAAGAGGCGCGCGGGTTTTCTCAGCAGGTGGTGCTGCGGGGCAAAACGCCCAACACGCTGTGGGTTAATAAACGCGTCGTGAAGTGCCCGGAAGAGATCGCCCGCCACCTTTCCCTTGCGCCGGACAGCGATGTATTTCTGCTTAAGCGCATCCGCTACGTGGATGACGATGCGGTATCAATAGAGGAGTCCTGGGTACCGGTAGGATTAATCCCCAATCCGGACGACATCGGCGTCTCGCTTTACGATTACTTCCGCAGCCAGAATATCTTTCCGCAGCGCACCCGTTCCCGCGTCAGCGCCCGGATGCCGGACAGCGAGTTTCAGGCGCATATCAAGATGGACGATAAGATACCGGTGCTGGTGATCAAGCAAGTCGCGCTCGATCAACAGCACCGGCCAATTGAGTACAGCATCAGCTACTGCCGCAGCGACCTATACGTCTTTGTGTGCGAGGAGTAGGGCCTCGCGCGTGGGGGCGCAGTCGCCACCGCGATGGCTGACTACCCAGGCGGCTACGGCATTGCCAAGCTGCACCGCCTCTGGCAGTGACCATCCCGCGGCCAGCCCGGCAAGGGTACCTCCCGCATGGCTGTCACCCGCGCCGATGGTATCGACCACGGTAGCAGGAAATGCCGGAACGTGTCCGGAAGCGTCACCGTCGTACCAGACCGCCCCGTCTTTATCATGGCGTACGATCAGCGCAGCGCCAAACCTCTGCTGCCACCGTGTGCCGAGCTCTTCCACGTTTACGCCAAGCCATTCGGCGGCAAGTTCCGCCTCCTGACGATTGAGCGAGACGATTGGTTTGCAGGCCATGATCCGCGCCATCAGCGGGTCGGGAATATCCGCGATGCGCGGACCGAAATCGATAAAGAGCGTCGCATCCTGAAGACTTTCCAGCCAGGCCGTCAGCAGCTCACCGCTGGGGGACGCCAGCTGGTAGCCGGACAAAGAGATCAGGCTCCCTGCCGGCACGCTTAACCCGTCCAGCCAGCGCTGCTGCCACTGGTTCTCCACGCCGCTAAACGACATAAAGGTCCGTTCACCATCAGGCTCCACCAGCGCCAGGCACCAGCCGTTATCGCCCGTTTCCGCTTCCACGGCGCTGTGCAGATCCTGCTTCGCCATGGCGTTACGGATAATATCGGCCCACACGCCGTGGCCGACGGGAAGGGCGTTTTGCGCAGCAATGCCGAGCCGCTTCAGGGCGATGGCGATATTCAGCGCGCAGCCGCCAATATTCACGCCCTGCTGTTTGAGCTCGATATCGCACCCGCGCCAGGGCAGGGCGTAGGCGTCGGCGATGACGTCTATCACCGCCGCGCCCAGCACCGTCACCGGGCGCGTGGCGTGCAGGGTGTCGAGACGTTGGGCAAATGAACTCATACGCCCTCCCTTTGCTCCCGGTAGTGCAGCAGTTTCTCGCTATAGTGGCCGAAATCGAGCCGGTTGACGGCGTCGAGTTCGGCTTTGAGCGCCGGGTCAATCGCCTGTACGCCATGGAGCGCGCCGCAGATGGCCGTCGCCATCGCGCCAATAGTGTCGGTATCGCCGCCCAGGTTGGCGCATAAAATGGCGCAGCGGTTTGGGTCGGTTCCCGCCAGTTCGACCATCGCAATGGCCGCCGGAACGGACTCAATGGTGCTGGTTCCGGCCCCCACAAGCTGGTAAACCTGCTCGCTGGCGGACTCAACCCCGTTGGCTTCCCGTACGGTCTTAAGCGCCAGCTCAATACGTGCCGCCAGCGACGCGCTGAAGGTGGTGGTTTTCGCCTCCTGCGCGTAGCGGGCGATACCCGGCAGCGCATCGACGATGTTCTGCCAGCTTTCGCCGTCGACGGCGCGGGAAATCGCCCAGGCAATCACCACCGCGCCGGCAATAGCGAGGTCGGATTTATGGGTCGGGCTGGAGGCCAGCGCCACCTGCTCAACAAAGTGTTCCAGACGCGTGGCCGGGAGCAGGCAGCCCAGCGGGGAGGCGCGCATCGCCGCCCCGTTGGTTACGCCGTTGTTGTCCAGTTCGCTAACCGGCTTGCCGTCGCGAATCGCATTAAGCGCGATTTTGGAGGTCGGGCCGAGCACGTTCTTATTAAACGCGTCGAAATCGAGCGCCCAGCGCAGAATATGCTTGCCGATAACGTCCGCGTTAATCTCCCCGTCGCACTCGATGAGCGCGTCCGCCAGGCACAGCGCCATTGAGGTATCGTCGGTGAACTCTGCCTGTTTGAAATAGCAGGCCGCATTATTCTCTGCCGGGCCGGGTAAAAAGCGGTCGATCCAGCCGAAGTGCGCCTTGACGCGCTTTCTCGGCCACAGCTCCGACGGCATGCCCATCGCATCGCCTAACGCCTGCCCGTAAAGGGCACCGAGAACACGTTCTTGTTTCATTTAACTTCCCCTTGTGTCAGCGCGGCATCGCTATCAACCACCTCAATTGCGGCGATCTCTTTATCCGATTCGCGGAAAAACAGCATAAACAGCACGGCAATCACGGCAATCATGATTGCACCAAACGTCCACATTCCGGCCCAGTTGAAGGTCAGCCCATTCACCGGCTCTTTGTATGCGAACATTTTTTCCATCATCACGCCGCCCAGGCGGTAACCCAGCAGGCTACCAAAGCCCTGACAGCACAGCGTAATCAGGCCCTGCGCGGCGGTGCGCATGTGCACCGGCGCTTTTTTGTCCACGTAGATGTACGCGGTGACGTAATAAAAGTCGTAGCTTACGCCGTGCAGCAGAATGCCGAGGAACAGCAGGGCGTAGGTGAAGTACTGTTCCGCTCCGCCGTAAATGAAGAACCCGTAGCGGATGGCGGCGGTAATCAGACCCAGCAGTAAGACCTTCTTAATACCAAAGCGTTTGGTAAAGAACGGCAGGGCGAGCATAAAGAAGATTTCGGAGAACTGGCCGAGCGTCATCCAGCCGGTGGCGTTTTTCATCCCCACTTCGGTGAGATAGCCGTTGGCGAAGATGTAATAGAAGGCCAGCGGCATGGCGAACAGGAACGAGCAGAAGAAGAACACCAGGAAGTTTCTGTCGCGCAGCAGGATCAGCGCGTCCAGCCCGAGCATCACTTTGAAATCCAGCTTGCCGGTACTTTTCGGCGGCGTATTCGGCAGGAACAGGGCAAAGACGCCGAGCAGGGCGGAGCTGGCTGCCGTCATCAGCAGCGGGATGTTGGTGTCGGAAATATCGCTGTAGCCCAGCATCTGCGGCAGGAACCCGCACGCCAGACCGGAGGCGATCCAGCCGATGGTGCCCATCACGCGGATGCGCGGGAAATCGGCCTCGACGTCGTCCACGTTGGCAAAGGCGATACTGTTGGTCAGCGCGATGGTTGGCATATAGGTCAGGGAGTAAACCAGCAGCAGCGGGAAGAAGGTGCTGAACTGGGTTTGCTGTGCAGCGAAGTACATCAGAATCGCACCGGCGAACATCAGCGCTGACAGCACTTTCTGCGCGGCGAAGAAGCGGTCCGTCAGCGAGCCGACCAGAATCGGGGAGAGGATCGCGGCAATGGCGGTACAGGCGTAAGACCAGCCGATTTCCCCGGCGGTAAAACCGCTTTTGCTCAGCCACAGCCACAGCGGCACAAACCACGCGCCCCAGATAAACCATTCAACAAACATCATGAATGACAGTTGGACTTTCGTTTTCATTTTTTAATCCTGCATGTCAGAGAGGGTACGCCTTTAACATACCACTCAATAATACCTTTTAAATACCTTTGTGGCGATTGTTTGATCAATGTAACAGTTTTGTTGTACACGAATCGAGCCAGCAGATTGTGCTGAAAAAAAATGCAAAAGGTGGAAAATCTGTTAAGTCGGTACCAGGCTTAGTCTGCCCATAAAAGATGGGACTGGATAAACACACACCGACACGACGTCGGACTTACGGGAGTATCACATGACTGATATTGCGCAGTTGCTTGGCAAAGACGCCGACAGCCTTTTACAGCATCGTTGTATGACCATTCCAGCCGATCAGCTTTATCTGCCTGGCCATGATTACGTAGACCGCGTCATGGTCGACAACAACCGTCCGCCTGCCGTACTGCGAAACATGCAGACGCTTTACAATACCGGTCGTCTGGGCGGGACCGGGTATCTCTCCATTCTGCCCGTTGACCAGGGCGTAGAGCACTCGGCGGGAGCGTCGTTTGCTGCTAACCCGCTCTACTTTGACCCGAAAAACATTGTCGAGCTGGCGATTGAAGCGGGCTGTAACTGTGTGGCATCGACCTATGGCGTGCTGGCCTCCGTTTCCCGCCGCTATGCTCACCGCATTCCGTTCCTCGTCAAGCTGAATCACAACGAAACCCTGAGCTACCCAACCGAATACGACCAGACACTGTACGCCAGCGTCGAACAGGCGTTCAACATGGGTGCGGTAGCGGTCGGGGCGACTATCTATTTTGGCTCTGAGCAGTCGCGTCGGCAGATAGAAGAGATCTCTGCCGCGTTTGAGCGCGCGCACGAGCTGGGGATGGTGACCGTATTGTGGGCCTATCTGCGTAACAACGCGTTTAAGAAAGACGGCGTGGATTACCACGTATCAGCGGATCTGACCGGTCAGGCAAATCACCTGGCGGCAACCATCGGCGCGGACATCGTGAAACAGAAAATGGCCGAGAATAACGGCGGGTATAAAGCGGTGAACTTTGGCTATACCGACGACCGCGTCTACAGCAAGCTGACCAGCGACAACCCTATCGATCTGGTGCGCTACCAGCTGGCTAACTGCTACATGGGCCGCGCCGGGCTGATTAACTCCGGCGGTGCAGCAGGCGGTGAAACCGATCTGACCGACGCGGTGCGCACGGCGGTGATTAACAAACGCGCCGGCGGAATGGGGCTGATCCTGGGCCGCAAAGCGTTTAAAAAATCCATGGCCGACGGCGTGAAGCTGATTAATGCGGTTCAGGATGTCTATCTGGACAATAAAGTGACGATTGCCTAATCGCACGCATCTTCCTGCCGGGATAAGCGTGACCCGGCAGGAAAGTTCTCTCGCTTACTCCTTCAGCGTTTCAGGATGAGGAGTATTCAGCAGACCCGCCATCCCTCTCTTGCTGCTATTTGCTTTTTCTAAGCCCGGCTGCGTGACGCGGATAAAGGCACACAGAACAAAAGCCAGCAGATAAAGCACCGTATAGGCGATGACCACGCCGAGCGTGCTGAACCAGGGCAGCAGCACCACGGCAATCGCCGGCGCAAGGAAGTTAGACAGACCGGCTGACAGGTTATACACCGAAATCGCCGCCCCCTTGTGCCGCGGCTCCAGCGCCGGGAACACCGCCGCCATCGGTACGAAGGCCGCCACAAAAATCCCCAGCGCGATGGCCGGGACCAGCGCCATGGCAAAGTTATGCCCGAAGTGCTGCGGAATGTAGTAAAACGCCAGGCTCGAGAGCGCCATCCCGATGCAGCCAAACCAGCGCACCACCCGCATCCAGCCCATTTTTTCCGCCACCACGCCCCAGAAGACGTTCGAGAAGATGGTGGTGAAGAAGAATACCGCCCAGACCTGAAGCCACTCGGAGGTGGTGAAGCCCAGTTCGTCAACAAACATCATCGGCATGATGACGGCAAACCCGAACAGGGAGAGGGTGTTGATGATACGCACCATGCTGGAGAGCAGAATACTGCGGTTGGTGTAGAGCAGCGTCGCCGCACGGCCCAGCTCGGCGAATTTTTCCCGGGTGGAGAGATTATGCATGTGCGTTGGGGTTTTGACGCTGCGCAGGGATACCATGGCGATGACTCCCCCCGCCAGACAAAACGCCAGTGCCAGCCACAGGGTGCCCATCTCCCCGATGTGCGGAATGGTAAAGCTCGGAATATAACTGCCCGCCACGCCAATACCTACGGAATAAACCGCCCAGTACCAGCCCAGCGCCGAGCTGGATTTATCGCTACGCACATTATGAATAATGACCACGATGAAGGCGTACAAAAATAACGGGTAGGCCAGACCGCGGATCCCATAGAACAGCAGAATTAATGCGTAATTTGCCTGACCCAGACCAAAAACGAGAAACAGGACGTGGAAAACGCACCACAGGACGAAGCCAATCAGCATGGTTTTTTGCGGGGTGATGATTTCAGCCACCACGCCGGAGATCCACGCGGAGAGCGCCGCCGCGAGACCGTAAAGCGTGAAGGCGAAAGAGGCTTCAGCAGGCGTGAAGCCCAGTGATTTAATATAGTGCGACAGGAATGCCAGCTCGAAACCGTCACCCGTCATAAAGACCGCGATCGCCAGATATCCCCATAGCAGGTTCAGCGGCAATCCCAGCCACTGTTTATTTATTTCGGACATATTGACCTCGTTTGTAGCGTACAGGTAAGCCCACACCGGAAATATTCCGGCGTGAGTTTTCTTATTGTCTTTTTCTCTAAATATACTGACGTGTATTTATTCTCTGATTACTGTCGCAGTTTGTTGTAACTGCTTATAAGCCTCGTATCGACGCAGATGAAGGGACTGAAAGTTCGCTTGCGGATAGAAATATTTATCCACGTGGGTAAATTGTTTCATGGCATCGGTCACTGAAGGCGCTATATTTCCCGCCACCGCCCCGAGAATGGCCGAACCCAGTAATACCGGTTCGCTGCATTGGGTCGCTAACACCGGCAGCCCGCAGGTATCTGCCAGCAGCTGGCGAACGAAAGGGTGCTGGCCCGCGCCGCCGCTGATAACGATATTTTCGGTCTGTACGCCGCATTCACGCTGGGCGTCAATGATTTGTCGCAAACCGTAACCGATACCACACAGACCGGCCACATACAGTGCCATCAGGTTATTGATATCGTTCTCCATGCCCAGCCCGCAGATCGTGGCCCGCGCATGGGGATCGGCAAAGGGCGCGCGGTTACCCAGAAATTCGGGTACCACGTGCAGTCCTGCTGCCAGGTTCACCGCCTCTGAGGCGGTGGCGAAGGTCTGTAAAAGCCTGTCCGCCAGGTAAACCGGCAGCGGCAGGTCTGACTCCTGTGCCAGCTGGCGCGCTTGCGGTGCGGCAGGATGGAAACTTAATAACCGATCGATAGCGGCACCCGCGGCGCTTTGTCCGCCCTCAATCAGCCACAGTCCAGGTACCATCGCGCTAAAATAAGGCCCCCAAACGCCGGGCACAAAAACGGCGCTCTCGGCGCTGGTCATGGTGCACGATGAGGTGCCAAAGACATACGCAAGATTGTTCAGCGCGCCGCCGCCAACGCCCAACGTCCCGATGCCGCCAGCGTGGGCATCAATTAACCCTACCGCCACCGGCGTGCCTGGCAGCAAGCCCATCTCACGCGCGGCCTGCTCCGTTAAGCCCTCGCCGCAAGGGGTGCCGGGGGCGGCAATATGCTGCCCTATGCGGACAAAATCTTCTCCGGCCAGCTCGTCCAGGCCAACGGTGCGGAAATAGTCCGGGTCCCAGCGATTCTCATGGGCCAGCCACGTCCATTTACAGGTTACGGTACAGATGGAACGGGTGACATCGCCGGTCGCGCGCCAGGTCAGGAAATCGGCCAAATCGAAAAATTGCCAGGCGCGATCGTAGACCTCTCGGTGGTTTTCTTTCAGCCACAGCAGCTTGGGCGTCTCCATTTCGGGCGATATTTTCCCGCCAACGTAGTCCAGCACCGGATGATGGGTGGCGTTGATGCGCTCCGCCTGGTCTGTCGCACGGTGATCCATCCAGACGATGATATTGTTTTCCGCTTCACCGTCAGGGCTGACCGCCAGCGGTTCGCCATTGTTGTCCAACACCACCAGCGAGCAGGTGGCGTCAAACCCGATGCCGGCAACGCTCTGCGGAGTCGTCCCGGAGCGCGCCAGCGCCTCGCGGATGCAGCGGCAAACGGCCTGCCAGATCTCGGCGCTGGACTGCTCCACGCGGCTTCCGCTGCGGTGCACGGTGGCAATTTTCTGCGTCGCGTGGGAAAGCAGCCTGCCGCTGAGATCGAAAATGCCCGCGCGGACGCTGCCGGAGCCGACGTCTACGCCGATAACGGTTTCTGGTGTACTCTTCATCCTTGCGGCCCTTAAAGATCGACGCTGTTAGGCAGAATCACCAGATCCCGGACGGTAACGTTCTTCGAACGGGTCACCATGAACAACACCGATTCTGCGACTTCAATCGGCTGCATCAGGCTGCCGTTTGCCAGCGCTTCATCCATTTTGGCCTGCGGCCAGTCGTCGAGCAGAGCCGTCACTACCGGCCCAGGCAGAACGGCTCCGACGCGTACGCCATGTTCCGCGACCTGACGACGGGTGGTATGCACGAACGCCTGAACGGCAAATTTGGACGCGGTGTAGATCGGCTCCCAGATAACCGGCACCACGCCCGCAATGGAGCTGGTGAAGATAATATCGCCTGACTTCTGCGCAATCATATGCGGCAGTACGGCGCGAACGCAGCGGAAAGCGGCGTTGATATTCAGGTTCAGTACGCGATCCCAGACGTCCGGGTCGCCTTCAGCAACCGGCCCGCCGATGTAGGCGCCTGCATTGGCGTGAAAAATATCCAGGCCGCCGGCGAGGCCGACAATGTCGCTCAGCATCGCGTCGACTTGCTCGGGTTTGAACAGATCGATTTGCAGGGCAAACGCGTTCTCGCCCAGCTCGGCGACAAGGCGCTGAAGCTTCTCGCCTTCACGGTCGATTAACACCACCTTTGCGCCAGCGCCGAGCAGCGTTTTTGCACACTCCAGGCCAATACCTGAGGCGGCGCCAGTGATAGCAGCGACTTTGCCCTGAAGGGAACTATTCATGGAGGGGACAGAGTGATTCATTTTATAATCCTTTATGCAGAGATGATTTTTAGGGTGTGTCTGCTTTCGCGTGAAGAACGGGGGTTCTGACTGACGCGTGAAGCAAACTGCTCAATCGATGAAGCAGATCTAGCACTTGCTTATTTCTCCAGCAAGAGACATTCAAAATGAAGAGGCGATTTTGTGACGCGCGTTGAGAAAACGAAGAAAACGACCATTTACGATCTGGCGGAACTCACCGGCGTTTCTGCCAGCGCGGTGAGTGCTATTTTGAATGGCAACTGGAAGAAACGCCGCATCAGCGCCAGCCTGGCAGAGAAGGTAACCCGCATTGCACAAGAGCAGGGCTACGCGGTTAACCGTCAGGCAAGCCTGCTGCGCAGCAAGAAATCGAACGTTATCGGCATGATTGTGCCGAAATATGACAACCGCTATTTCGGCTCTATAGCGGAAAAATTCGAAGAGATGGCGCGTGCCAGAGGGCTGTTGCCGATTATTACCTGCACACGCCGACAGCCGGAACTCGAGCTGGATGCCGCCCGTGCCATGCTCTCCTGGCAGGTTGACTGGGTCATTGCCACGGGGGCGACACACCCGGACAAAATTGCTGAACTCTGTCATCAGGCGGGCGTACCTACGCTAAATCTTGATCTGCCGGGTACCCTGGCGCCCTCTATCATTTCGGATAACTACGGCGGCGCGAAGATGCTGACAGAGCGGATCCTCGCCAGCAGCTTTAAACGGTTTGGTTCGCTGGCTCCGCTGACCTTCGTGGGCGGACGCCGGAGTGATAACAACACCGCAGAGCGCCTGCGCGGGTTCCTTGATGCCCATCAGGCCCATGGGCTGACCGTTCCGGAACAGCAGCTGCTGGTCACCGGGTACTCGTCATCGCGCGTGGAGGAGCAGCTCAGAGCCACCTTCCCGTCGCCATCGACGGCGCTAAAGGGGCTGTTTGTCAATTCGACCATTTCGCTGGAGGGGGTGGTACGTTGGCTGGCCCAATACGGGCAGACCGGCCAAAATCAGCCGCCGATGGGTTGTTTTGACTGGGACCCATTTGTCTCTCTGCTGGGACATGATATCGACATGGTGCGCCAGGACGTCCCGGCGATGCTGGAGAAGGTATTTGAAATTCTCGATTCCGGTGATACCTCGGTCAGGCGTATTGAGATCCCACCGGAACTGATTGGCAGCCAGAGCGTCACGGGCTAGCCCTGACGCGTCAGCAGCCAGCGCGCGGTCTGTTCATCCGTCACCAGACCGTTTACCCAGCCGCCTTTGAGGGCGGCAAGGATCGCCGGGCGTTTATCCTCGCCGCAGGCGGCCGCAATACGTGGACACTGGCTCTGGCGAATATCGTAGCTGGTAATAAAGCGATTAATCTGGCTGTCGATGACGTTGCCGTCGGCATCGATAAAGCGTCCGAGTATTTCGCCAACGCCACCGCGCTGGGTCAACTCTTCCAGCTGTGCCTCATCGATAAACCCGTCTTTGAAGATAGGGCTCTGCCTGCCCAGCGCCCCGATGCCGACAAAAATCACATCGGCCGCATCCGCCACGGCGCAGACGTTACGGAACAGGCGGTTTGAGCACCACATCTCATGCTCCTCGCTGGACTGAGCATAGCGCGGCGCCGGCCACTGGTAATATTTTCCCTGAATTTTACGCGCCAGCAGCAACGGCACATCATCGTAATAGTTACATTGCCCGTGCTCGTTCATGGCGCTGATCAGGGCGACACAGCGGGTGTTGTGGCTGTCAAAATCGATACGCTTGATGGTTTTTTTTAGCGTCAGTCCGGAGCCAATTCCGACAACCGTGGGTTTATCACCTTGCAGGTAGCGGGCCATCAGCTGATAACAGCCAAACGTCACGCTATCCAGCGCGCTTTCATTGCGGTAGACGGGCACAATGTTGCAGTGGGTCAGGTGATATTTTTCCGCGAGAAGTTGCGCATAATCGAGGCAGTTAGCGACAGGGTGATGAAGCCCAATCGAGACAATGCCTTCCTCTTTCGCGGCGGCAATCAGCCGCTGCACCACCGGTCTTGATGTGCCGAGCTGGCTGGCAATTTCGCTTTGATTAAGCCCGGCGATGTAATACATCCATGCCGCCCGCACTTTTTGATCGAGCCTGATGTCATCTTCTTTGCTCACGTTTCCCTGCCTCAAGAGTGGGGTTGAGGGCGGTCAACACCCACAACAATTGTCTGTCATTCTGGCGGGTGCTCCGCGCTGAGGCAAGCGGTTTGCTCTTTATTGGTCATTTGTTATTTAAGTGGTCATTTGTTCTTTTGTGATCTGTGGCTCTTATTTTAAGCAAATGATCATCTACAGTTCAGCCATAACCTCACTGGAGAACAGAACAATGACCGAGAAATACACATGGCTACATATTGGACTGGGGTCTTTTCATCGTGCGCATCAGGCGTGGTATCTGCACCGCCTGATTGCCGGCGGCGATACGCGCTGGCACATCGCTGCGGGCAACATACGCAACGATGCTGAACATGTGGTGCAGGCGCTGGCCGCGCAGAAGGGGCGATATGTACTGGAGACCGTCAGCCCGGAAGGCGAGAGAGACTATGAAGAGATCGCCTCGATTCAGACGCTGATCCCGTGGCAGGCGGATTTGCAGCCGCTGATTGCCGAAGGGGCGAACCCGCAGACTCGGGTCATCGCGTTTACCGTGACGGAGGGGGGCTACTATCTGGATACCAGCCACAGGCTGGATGTGGCCAATGCCGATCTGGCGAGCGATATTAAGGGCGGCTGTAAAACCATCTACGGGACAATTGCCCGCATCCTCGAAGCGCGTATGGCGAACGGAGCGGGTCCGGTAACCTTGCTTAACTGTGACAACGTGCGGCATAACGGCGAGCGCTTCCACGACGGGTTGATTGAATTCTTAACCCTCAGCGGCAAACAGAGGGTCATCGACTGGCTGAGCGCTAATGCGACCTGTCCGAGTACCATGGTGGATCGCATCACACCGCGTCCGGCGGCCGATCTCCCGGCGCGCATTAAGGCCCGGACGGGCATAGACGATAACGCCCCGGTTATGGGGGAACGCTTTATTCAGTGGGTGATTGAAGACAATTTCCGCGACGTTCGTCCCGCGCTGGAAACGGTGGGCGTGGAGCTGGTGGGATCCGTCATCCCTTATGAAGAGGCGAAGATCCGCATCCTCAATGCCTCCCATAGCTGTATCGCCTGGGCGGGTACTCTGGTCGGGCAGCAGTATATCCATGAAAGCACGCTGACAGAGTTTATCTACAAGATTGCCGACCGCTACGTGACGGAAGATGTCATTCCCTGCCTGGGAGATAATGGCATCGATCTGCCAGCCTACCGCGACGTAGTGCTTAAGCGTTTTACCAACCCCTGGATTCAGGACACCAACCAGCGCGTCGCGGCCGACGGGTTTTCGAAGATCCCGGCGATGATCGCCCCAACGCTGCGTGAATGTTACCAGCGCGGCGTACGTCCTGACGCTACCGCTATGCTGCCTGCGCTGTTCTACGTCTATATGGAGCAGTGGCATCACGGCAAGCTGCCATATGAATACCAGGACGGTATCCTTAACGCCTCTGCGGTACATGCGATGTTCGAATCGGACGATCCGATAGCCCGATATGCCAGCGATACCGCCCTGTTTGGCGATCTGACCGGCCGGGAAGATTTTGCCGCGCTTCTGCGTGAAAAAATCGCTGACGTCTACGCGCTGATTAAGTGAGAGGTGGGTATGTATCTGGGCATCGATCTTGGCACATCAGAAGTAAAGGCGCTGGTCATTGACGAAAACAACGGCGTTGTCGCCACCCATAGCGCGCCGCTGACGATACAGCGTCCGAAGCCGCACTGGTCTGAACAATCGCCGGAAGCCTGGTGGGAGGCAACCGAATACCTGATTGCCACCCTCCGGGAGAAGTGCGGCCACCACTGGCAGGCGATAAAAGCCATTGGCCTTTCCGGACAGATGCACGGTGCGGTACTGCTGGATGCCGCGGGTGAACCCCTGCGTCCGGCCATCCTGTGGAATGACACCCGCTGCGCGCAGGAATGCGCAGAGCTGGAAGAGATGGCGCCCGAGTTGCACCAGGTGGCGGGGAACCTGGCAATGCCGGGGTTTACGGCACCAAAGCTGCTCTGGGTGCGCCGTCATGAGCCGCAGAACTTCAGCCGTCTCGCCACCGTGCTGCTGCCGAAGGATTATCTGCGCTTCAAAATGACCGGAAAAAAAATCTCTGATATGTCGGACTCGGCAGGGACGCTGTGGCTGGATGTGGGAAAACGAGACTGGTCGGATGCACTGCTGGAAAAATGTGGGCTGTCGCGTGCCGCCATGCCTGCGCTGGTGGAAGGGTGTGAGGTCTCGGCGCTACTCGAACCTGCGGTAGCGCAGCGGTGGGGTCTGAACCCCTCGGTTATCGTTGCCGGCGGCGGGGGAGATAACGCCGTCAGCGCGATAGGGGTTGGGGCCGTTTCGCCGGGCGATGCGTTTATTTCGCTGGGCACCTCCGGCGTGCTGTTTGTGGTCACAGATGCCTACCGTCCGGCACCCCAGTCTGCCGTGCACGCGTTCTGTCACGTGCTGCCAAACCTGTGGCATCAGATGAGCGTGATGTTAAGCGCCGCCAGTTGTCTACAGTGGTTTTGCCGTCTGGTGGGCGTCACGGAGCTGGCATTGCTTGAGGAGATCGCCCAGCTAAGCGATGCGGAGAAAGCGAGCGCGCCGATGTTCCTGCCGTACCTTTCCGGGGAACGTACGCCGCATAACGATCCCTGTGCACGGGGCATGTTCTGGGGGCTAACGCACTCCAGCCAGCGTGCGCTGATGGGGTATGCGGTGCTGGAAGGCGTCAGCTTCGGTATTGCCGATGGCCTTCGCGTGTTGCAGGAGAGCGGCACGCAGATTGAACAGTGCTCCCTCGTCGGCGGCGGGGCGCGGAGCCCCTTCTGGGCCCAGCTGCTGGCCGATATTCTGGCGATGCCGGTGGTGACGCATAAGGGCGGCGAAACCGGCGGTGCGCTGGGGGCTGCACGGCTGGCCTGTCTCGCAGCCGGTAAGCCGCTGGCTTCCGTGTGCGAAAAACCTGAAGTCTATAAAACCTGGCGCAGCGATCCGGCGCGCCACCGTGCGCTGATGACGCGTTACCAGCAGTTTAACGCGCTTTACCAAAACGACCTGAACTACCGAAACCCATAATTCTGTGGCAAAGACCCTCCGGCGATGCTGCCGGAGCGGTTCCCTGTACCCTAAAAACGAGGTCAATATGTCGTTAAATAACAAACAATGGCTGGGATTACCCCTGAGTCTGGTCTGGGGGTATATCGCTATCGCGGTCTTTATGACGGGCGATGGTTTCGAGCTGGCATTCCTGTCGCACTATATTAAGGCGCTGGGCTTCACGCCTGCTGAAGCCTCTTTCGCCTTCACGCTTTACGGTCTCGCGGCGGCGCTCTCCGCGTGGATCTCCGGCGTGGTGGCTGAAATCATCACCCCGCAAAAAACCATGCTGATTGGCTTCGTCCTGTGGTGCGTTTTCCACGTCCTGTTTCTCGTTTTTGGTCTGGGTCAGGCAAATTACGCATTAATTCTGCTGTTCTACGGGATCCGCGGCCTGGCCTATCCGCTGTTCCTCTATGCCTTTATCGTCGCCATTGTGCATAACGTTCGCAGCGACAGTACCAGCGCGGCGCTGGGCTGGTTCTGGGCGGTTTACTCTATCGGCATCGGCGTGTTCGGCAGCTACATTCCGAGCTTTACCATTCCGCACATCGGGGAGATGGGCACCCTGTGGCTGGCGCTGGCGTTTTGCGTAACCGGCGGGATCATTGCGCTGGTCTCTATGCGTAAGGTGGAAACGCCACGGCATATGCAGACTCTCTCCACCCGGGAAAAATTCGCCGAGCTGGGCCGTGCGGCGACGCTGCTCTACACCAACCGCAGTATTCTGCTCTCCAGCATGGTGCGTATCATCAACACCCTCTCCCTGTTCGGGTTTGCCGTCATCATGCCGATGATGTTTGTTGACGAACTGGGCTTCACCACCTCCGAGTGGCTTCAGGTCTGGGCGGTATTCTTCTTCACCACCATCTTCTCGAACGTCTTCTGGGGCGTGGTGGCGGAAAAAATGGGCTGGATGCGGGTGGTGCGCTGGTTTGGCTGCATCGGGATGGCGCTCTCGAGCCTGGCGTTTTACTACATTCCGCAGCACTTCGGGCATAACTTTGCCATGGCGCTGGTCCCGGCCATCGCGCTGGGGATTTTTGTGGCGGCCTTCGTACCGATGGCGGCGGTGTTCCCGGCGCTGGAGCCGCGGCACAAGGGGGCGGCGATTTCGGTGTATAACCTGTCAGCCGGTCTGTCTAACTTCCTTGCGCCGGCGATTGCCGTGGTGCTGCTGCCCTGGTTCAGCACGCTCGGCGTGGTCATTGCCTACACGGCGCTGTATGTCGTGGCCTTCATCCTGTGTCCGTTTATTCGGGTTGAACAGCCTGGGTTTGTTCGTCAGGAAACCTGTAAGGGTGAAACGGTCGGAATTTCGTAATTTATTCAGGCCTGACGGCAGCGTCGGGCCATTCACGGAGACGTATGATGGATGTTAAGGCGGTAATTTTTGACATGGATGGCGTCATCATTGACTCCGAAGGCCTGTGGCGTCAGGCGCAGAAAGCAGCTCTGGCAGGCTGGCGTGCTGAGGTCAGCGATGAAGAGTGTGAGTCACTGACGAAAGGCAAGCGGCTGGATGAGATTGCCCGGACCTGGTGCGAATACTGCAAACTTGAGGCCGATCCTGAAATGATTGAAGCGGCCATTCGTCTGCGTATCATCGAACTGATTGGCCGGGAAGGCAAAGCGATAGAGGGCATCTACGACGTGATGTCGTATTTTCGTGAGGCAGGTTACCGGATTGCACTTGCCACCTCTTCGTCGCATGAAATCGTGCATGCGGTGCTTAAGAAACTCAGGATGGGTCACTATTTTGAGGTCATTTGCAGCGCCGACGATGAACGCTACGGAAAACCGCACCCTGCCGTCTATCTCTCGGCGCTGCGAAAATTAGGCCTGACGGCCTCGCAGTGCATAGTGATTGAGGACAGCCAGAGCGGCTACCGTGCCGCCCTGAGCGCGGGGCTCAAAACCCTCATCGTCTCGCCAGCGTGCCATCATGCCAGCTTTAACAATGCCAGTGGCCGGTATGCGTCTATGCATGCGCTGCTGGAAACGCTTGCCGTTCCAGCCCCGGAAGCGGGTTAGTTGACTGATTTGTAAGCGCAGAAGTTTCCGCGGGTTGTTGCCGGTCAGCATATTCCTGCTTCTGCGCTTACCTTCAAATAACGTCTCCCGATCAACCTCACATTTCCCCGCGCTTTTGTGAAAATTGTCACGTCCGACCGTGCATATGCCCAAAAAATAGCCTCTCCTTAACGCGTTTTGTCCGAGGACGTGCTGATTTTTTATGCTTAAATTACATACTGAAACGCATTTTTAAAATCATAAAACCCCTTTGTCATTTTCTGCTTCTGGGCTTATCGCCGGACTTAAGGACCGATAATGAAAATTGAATCTGTAGACGTCACCGTTTTTCAGTACCCGACGCGTCGGGTCTCTGACGCCGCGGGGCATTCGCATCCTGGGCCGGAGAGCATGGCCAAAATGGCGATGTTGACCATCACGGCAGAAGAGGGCACCCGCGGATATTCGTTCGCGCCGCCGGAAGTGGTGCGCCCCTTTGTGGTCAATACCTTCTTTCGCAAAGTGCTGGTGGGGCAGGACGCATTCAACCGGGAACGCATCTGGCAGGATCTGGCGCACTGGCAGCGGGGAAGCGCGCATCAGCTGACCGAGCGTGCGCTGGGCTTCGTTGAACAGGCGCTGTGGGATCTGATTGGCCGTAAGCTCAACCTGCCGGTCTGGAAACTGCTTGGCGGCTATCGCGATAAGGTGCCGGCCTATGGCAGCACCATGTGCGGCGACGATCTGCCGGGCGGATTATCCACGCCGGAGGAGTACGCCAGCTTTGCCGAAAAGCTGGTAGCGCGCGGTTACAAGGCCATCAAGCTGCACACCTGGATGCCGCCGGTCTCTTTCGCCCCCAATCCAAAGATGGACGTCAAAGCCTGTGCCGCCGTGCGTGAAGCGGTTGGCCCGGACATTGACCTGATGATTGACGGCTACCACTGGTACAGCCGTACCGAGGCGCTGTACATCGGCAAAGCGCTGGAAAAGCTTGACTTCGCCTGGTTTGAAGAGCCGATGGAAGAGGAGAGCATGGCCTCCTACGCGTGGCTGGCGGAGAACCTCTCGATTCCGGTTATCGGGCCGGAAAGCCTGGGCGGAAAGCACCACAGCCGTGCTGACTGGATCAAAGCCGGGGCCTGCGACATCCTGCGCGCAGGGTCGAACGGCGTGGGCGGCATTTCCCCAACGCTGAAGGTGGCGAACCTGGCGGAATCTTTTGGCATGGACTGCGAAATACACGGCAACGGCGCGGCCAGCCTGGCGGTGATTGGCGCCATCAAAAACTGCCGCTGGTACGAGCGCGGCCTGCTGCACCCGTTCCTCGACTACGACCAACCGGCGGCGTACCTCAACAGCCTGGTGGACCCTATGGACGAAAACGGCATGGTCAGTCTGCCGACCCGCCCGGGACTGGGCGAAGACATTAATTTTGCATATATCGAAGCCAATACCGTCAGCCACGACTGACAGATAAAAACGTACCCTACAGGCGATATATACATGAAACGATCTCCCTTAGCCGGGGCGTGCTTGCTCGCGCTCTCGCTGATGATGGGGAGCGGTGCGGCGTACGCGAAAACGCCGCCCGACCAGCTCATCATCGGCATGAACATGAATAACCTGCTGACCCTCGATCCGGCGGCAATGACCGGTAACGAAGTGGTCGGCATTGTGGTCAATCTCTACGACTCGCTGGTGGAGCTGGACCCGAACGCGCTCACCAACGTCAGGCCCGCGCTGGCGAAGTCCTGGAATATTTCGCCGGACCGTAAAACCCTGACCTTTCACCTGCGTGACGACGTTAAATTCCACTCTGGCAACCCGCTCACGGCGGAGGATGTGGTCTGGTCGATGCGCCGTCTGCTGCACCTCAACCTTGCCCAGGCCTCGGTGTGGAAGTCGTATGGATTTTCTAAGCAAAACATCGACAGCCAAATCAGCGCCACCGATGCCTACACGGTGCAAATTGTTCTGCCTAAGCCTAACGATCCGCAGCTGGTGATCTACTCCCTCGGCGCGCTCGGCAACCTCGGCGTGCTCGACAGCAAAACGGTGCAGCAGCACGCGGTGAATAACGACTGGGGCAACCGCTGGCTTACCACCAACGAAGCGGGTTCCGGCCCGTTTATGCTGGAAACCTGGCAGGCGAAGGATGTGCTGCGCATGCAGCGCAACCCGCAATACTGGCGGGAAGAACCCAAAATGAGCCGGGTGGTGCTGCGTCATTTCCAGGAGTCACAAACCCTGCGCCTGATGATTGAGAAAGGCGACCTCGACGTTGCCAACAACATGGCGGTGGCGGACATTAACGCCCTGCGCAAAGACCCGCAGCTCACCGTCGAAGCCGTGCAGAAAGGCACGGTGTACTACGTGGCGATGAGCATGAAAGAGGCCCATTTCGCTAACCCGAAGGTGCGCGAAGCGGTGCGCTATCTGATTGACTATCAGGGCATCAACAGCGCGCTGATGCCGGGCTACGGTGTGCTGCACCAGCGCCCGATCAAGGCGGGTATGCCATCAACGCTGCCGGACCCGGGCTATAAGCTCGATATCCCTCGTGCCAGAAAGCTGCTGGCAGAGGCGGGTTATCCGGACGGATTTGATACGACCCTGAGGGTGCTGGCGGATCAGCCGTTCCTGAATATTGCCATTGCGGTGCAGTCAACGCTGATGCAGGCGGGGATTAACGCCAAAATCATCACCGGCACCGGGAACCAGATCTACGGCGCAATGCGCGAGCGCAGGTTCGACATGCTGGTCGGGCGCGGGGGCAGCGGGGTAGAGCCACATCCGCACTCCAGCCTGCGCGCGCTGGTCTATAACCCGGACAACAGTGACGAAGCCCGGCTGACCAATTTCCAGGGCTGGCGCACCAGTTTTTACGATAAGCCGCTCAACGAGATGATCGACAAGGCCCTGCTGGAGCGCGATCCGAAGAAACAGGTCGCCGACTACCAGCAGATCCAGGTGCGCTACGACGCGCTGATCCCGGCGATGATCCCCCTGTCACAGATGGTCGATTCGGTGGTGGTGCGTAACGAGGTGAAGAACTTCCAGTCGCACCCGTCGGCCACCACCTTCCTGCGTGAGGTCTACAAAACCGGAGGTGACAAATGAGTGTGGCAATTCTCGCGCCCGGCTCACGGACCCGGCGATTCTCAAAGCGGTTAACGCAGGTGGTGGTGACGCTGTTCGGCCTTCTGCTGCTGACCTTTTTCATCGGCCGCGTAATGCCCGTTGATCCGGTGCTGGCGATTGTCGGACCGGATGCCGACCACAGCACCTATCAGCAGGTCTATCACCAGCTGGGATTCGACCGGTCGCTGCTGGCTCAGTTCGGTATTTACCTCAATAACCTGCTGCACGGCGATCTGGGCAATGCCCTGCTGACGGGTAAACCGGTGACTGCCGATATTCTGCGCGTCTTCCCGGCGACGCTCGAGCTGGCGACGATGGCGATTATCGTAGGTGCGGGTCTGGGCATTCCGCTGGGCGTACTGGCGGCGGCGCGGCGCAACAGCGTTTCCGACTACGTGGTGCGCATCATCAGTCTGGCGGGTTATTCCACGCCGATTTTCTGGGTCGGGATGATGGGGCTGCTGCTGTTCTACGCCTGGCTTGGCTGGGTGGGAGGCGCGGGACGTCTGGATCTCGGACTGGAGGGGGTAGTCCCACGCCGCACCGGACTGATGACGGTGGATGCGCTGCTGGCCGGGAACGGCGCGGTGTTCTGGAACGCCATTAACCATCTGGTTTTGCCCGCGTCGCTGCTTGGCTTCCACTCGCTGGCCTATATCAGCCGTATGACCCGCAGCTTCATGCTGGCGCAGCTGTCGCAGGAGTTCATTATCACTGCCCGGGTGAAGGGCTTAACTGAACGTCAGGTGATCTGGAATCACGCGTTTCGCAACATTCTCGTGCAGCTCCTGACGGTAGTGGCGCTGGCCTACGGCTCGCTGCTGGAGGGGGCGGTGCTGATTGAAACCGTCTTCTCCTGGCCGGGCTTCGGTTCGTATCTCACCGGCAGCCTGCTGCTCGGGGATATGAACGCGGTCATGGGCTGCGTGCTGCTGGTGGGGGTCATCTTCGTGATGCTGAACCTGCTCTCCGACATGCTGTATCAACTCTTTGACCCGAGGACGAAATCATGACCGTTTCTCTGGATTCGCCGCTGGGGACCGGGCCATCCGAACGCCGCCAGCGTATCAGACGCACGCTGGGCCGCGCCGCGGGCTTCGTCGGCAAGATGGCGCGCAATCCGCTCACCGCCATCGGCGGCGGGATTATCCTGCTGCTGCTGATTGTGGCGGCGTTTGCCCCGCTGATCGCGCCGTACAACCCGCTGGTGCAGGACCTCAATAACGCGCTGGTCGCCCCGAACGCACTGCACTGGTTCGGCACCGACGAGTTTGGCCGGGACATCTTCAGCCGGCTGGTGTACGGCGCGCGCATCACGCTCTACATCGTGCTGCTGGTCTCCGTGACCGTTGGCCCGCTGGGGCTGCTGCTGGGCGTCACCGCAGGCTACTTCGGCGGCAGGGTGGACGCGGTGCTGATGCGCGTCACCGATATCTTTATCTCCTTCCCGAGCCTGGTGCTGGCGCTGGCGTTTGTCGCGGCGCTCGGGCCGGGGCTGGAGCACGTGGTGATTGCGATTACGCTCACCGCCTGGCCGCCGATTGCCCGTCTGGCGCGCGCCGAAACTCTCTCTCTGCGCCAGGCCGATTTTATCTCCGCCGTGCGGCTTCAGGGTGCTTCCCCGGTGCGCGTACTGTGGCGTCACATCGTCCCGCTGTGCCTGCCGTCAGTGATTATCCGCATCACCATGAACATGGCGGGGATCATTCTCACCGCCGCCGGGCTGGGCTTTCTTGGCCTTGGCGCACAGCCGCCGGAGCCGGAGTGGGGAGCGATGATCTCCAGCGGTCGTACCTACATGATGGAGTGCTGGTGGGTGGTGACTATTCCGGGGCTGGCGATCCTGATCAACAGTCTGGCGTTCAACTTCTTAGGAGATGGCCTGCGTGACATCCTCGATCCTCGTAGCGAATAACCCGATGCTCGACGTGCGCGATCTCCACGTCGATTTTATCAACGGCGACGCGGTCACCCACGCGGTGCGCGGCGTCTCTTTCCAGCTCGGACGCGAAAAGCTGGCGATTGTCGGTGAATCCGGTTCCGGTAAATCCACCGTCGGGCGGGCGCTGCTACGCCTGCATCCGGCCAAAGCGCAGATCCGCGCCGCGCGGATGCAGTTTGGCGATGTCGATTTACAGGCCGTCAGCGAGGCGCAGATGCGCGGCATTCGCGGCAAGCGCATCTCGATGATCATGCAGGACCCGAAATACTCCCTTAACCCGGTGGTGTGCGTGGGCGACCAAATTGCCGAAGCCTGGCTGACCCATCATCCGGGGCGCAAGGCGGAAGCCAAAGCCAGAGTGCTGGAGATGCTCGACGTGGTGCGCATTCGCCAGCCGGAGCGGGTGTATCACCTCTGTCCGCACGAGATTTCCGGCGGGCAGGGGCAACGCATCATGATCGCCATGATGCTGATCGCCGATCCCGAGCTGGTCATTGCCGACGAGCCGACTTCGGCGCTGGACGTGTCGGTGCGTTTGCAGGTGCTGGGGTTACTGGATGACCTGGTGCAGTCCCGCGGTCTGGGGCTGATCTTTATCAGCCACGACATCAACCTGGTGCGCAGCTTCTGCGACCGGGTGCTGGTGATGTACGCCGGACGGGTGGTGGAGTCGATTGCCGCGAAGGATCTGCACAACGCCAGGCATCCCTACACCCAGGGGCTCATCAGCGCGCTACCGGAAATCAACCATCGCCGACCGACGCTGCCGGTATTACAGCGTCAGGCCAGCTGGCTCACCGAGTAAGGAGCAGAGATGATCGAGATACAACACCTTAACCTGACGTTTGGCGAGGGCGAGAAGCGTAATCAGGTGCTGGACGATGTGAATATCAGCGTGAGGGACGGCGAGATTTACGGCCTGGTGGGGGAGTCCGGTTCGGGCAAAACCACGGTGCTGAAATGCCTTGCCGGGCTGTTTACCCACTGGGAGGGCGAGCTGGCGATTAACGGCAAGCGGCTGGAAAAACGTATCAGCCCGGAACGCTGCCGCCGGGTGCAGATGGTATTTCAGGATCCGTACGGCTCTTTGCATCCGCGTCACACCATCGGCGATATTCTGGAAGAGCCGCTGCACATTCACCGCATAAAAAATCGGGAGCGGCGCGTTCACGCCCTGCTGGATAAAGTTGGGCTTAGCCGGGCGTTTCGCGATCGCTATCCGCACCAGCTTTCCGGCGGGCAGCGCCAGCGCGTGGCGATTGCCAGGGCGCTGATTCTGGAGCCGCAGGTGCTGCTGCTGGATGAACCTACCTCGGCGCTGGACGTCTCGGTGCAGGCGGAAATCCTCAACCTGCTGGCGGAACTTCAGCGTGAGTCGAACCTGACCTACCTGATGGTCACCCACGATCTGGGCGTGATTGCCCATCTGTGTCAGAAGGTGGCGGTAATGCAGTATGGCAAAATCCTTGAAAGCCTGACGGTGGACGAACTGGTCGCCGGGCAGGCCAAAACCGACTATACGCGGATGCTGGTCAATGCCTCACAGCAGTATTCCCGCGAGATGGCGCGGGAGGTGGCGGTGTATTAGGTAGCCGGGTGGCGACTACGCGATCGGTCCTGTAGGCCGGGTAAGGCGTAGCCGCCACCCGGCAAACCATCAGCGCAAGAGCTGACAATCCGGCGGTAATCGGCACTGCAACGCGCCCGGAACAACTTCGATGCGGAATTTCTCTCCGCTCAGCGGTTCGCCATCAAGGTTAAAGGTCATGCCGTGTGGGGCGATCACTTCAAACCACGCGGATTTCCCGGCGATAATATTGGGGCTCTCCTCTGGCTGCGTCAGCGTCGTAAACAGCGCGGGCAGCAGCCCGTCGCCAGTAAAAATGCGCAGCTGTAGCTGACCATCATTAATCAGGGCTTCCGGGCAAAGCTGCTGTCCGCCGCCTGCCTGACGTCCGTTGCCGATACCAATCACCAGCGCGTCGCCCTGCCAGTGGAAGTTCTCACCGTGGATTTCACAACTGTCGGGCTTGAGGGTGTCCATGCGCATCAGGCCGTGAATGAGGTACGAGACGCCGCCCAGCGCGGCTTTCAGCTTCTCCGGCGTTTCGCTGGTGATCCGCGTGCCGAAACCGCCCGTTGCCATGTTGATAAAACAGGTTCTTTCATTCACCTGCGCAATGTCGACGGCGGTCGCTTTCCCGAGGATAGCCAGTTGCAGCGCTTTGCCTAAATCCTCAGGTATGCCGGCGCTGGTGGCAAAATCATTGGCGGTACCGAGCGGTAAAATGCCCATCACCGGGCGATGTGCTGTGTTGAGGTCAATAAGCGCGCCAGCGATCTCGTTGATTGTTCCGTCGCCGCCGCCTGAAATGATGGTCTCAGCGCCTAACCTGATGCCTTCGTCGATATAGCGTGCCGCATCGCCTTTTTCAAAGGTCACCCGCACGTGAATGCGCGCGCCATCTTCACGCAATTCGGTGATCGCCTGGCGCAACAGATCGTTGCCTGCACTTTTGCCATTGAGAATTAATAAACTGTCTGGATAGGATGCCATCCGGGTTGCTCCCTTTTTTAACTATAGAAAGAGTGTATCCCAGAGAAGGAAAAAGCGGGTAAGAACAGGATGAAAGGCAAAAAATAAGCCCGCGTAAGGGAGATTACGCAGGCTAAGGAGGTGGTTCCTGGTACAGCTAGCATTTATGGGTTATGTTTTTCAGCGGGGGGATAATACCCGTATTGAACGAAGCGGTATGTGATCCGATTCTAAGAATTATCCCAGCGCGAAAAAATTTCCCTGATTAACTATTTGCCGTGTGGGTTTCGGGTGCTTTCACCGTTAAAGTTACGCATCAGCAGCGCGAACTTCAGCTCCACCTCTTCCGGAACCGGCAGCCAGACGGTATGACCGTCACCCGGCGCCACGTCAATCGCTTCGCCTTTGCCGTTTTCCAGATGCTCCAGCGTAAAGTTCATGTTGCCCTGTGGGGTCATCAGCTCCAGGCTGTCGCCTTTGGTGAATTTGTTTTTCACCGCCACGGCCGCCAGCGCGCCTTTGCGCTCGCCGGTGAAGTCGCCGACAAACTGCTGGCGCTCGGAAACGGAGTAGCCGTGCTCGTAGTTCTGGTAGTCGTCATGGGTATGACGACGCAGGAAGCCTTCGGTATAGCCGCGGTGCGCCAGGCCTTCCAGAGTTTCCAGCAGGCTGGTATCGAACGGTTTACCGGCCGCCGCATCGTCGATGGCTTTGCGGTACACCTGCGCGGTGCGCGCGCAGTAGTAATAGGATTTGGTGCGGCCTTCGATCTTCAGAGAGTGCACGCCCATCTGGGTCAGACGCTCAACGTGGGCGATGGCGCGCAGATCTTTCGAGTTCATGATGTAGGTGCCGTGCTCGTCTTCAAAGGCGGTCATGTACTCGCCCGGACGTTTGGCTTCTTCAATCATAAACACGCTGTCGGTTGGCGCGCCGATGCCCAGCGTCGGCTCGACGTTGGTCACCGGGATCGGCTCGTGCTTGTGGACGATGTTGCCGACGTCATCCTCTTTGCCTTCCTGGACGTTATATTCCCAGCGGCAGGCGTTGGTGCAGGTGCCCTGGTTCGGGTCGCGCTTGTTGATATAGCCGGAGAGCAGGCAGCGGCCAGAGTAGGCCATGCACAGCGCGCCGTGAACGAAGATTTCGATTTCCATATCCGGCACCTGGGTGCGGATTTCTTCGATCTCTTCCAGCGAAAGCTCTCGGGACAGAATGACGCGGGTCAGTCCCATCTGCTTCCAGAACTTCACCGTCGCCCAGTTAACGGCGTTAGCCTGGACGGAGAGGTGAATATCCATCTCCGGGAAGTTCTCCCGAACCAGCATGATTAAACCCGGGTCCGACATGATCAGCGCGTCCGGCCCCATATCCACCACCGGCTTCAGGTCGCGGATGAACGTTTTCAGCTTAGCGTTGTGCGGCGCGATGTTCACGACCACGTAGAATTTCTTGCCCAGGGCATGCGCTTCGTTGATGCCGAGCTGCAGGTTCTCGTGGTTGAATTCGTTGTTACGCACGCGCAGCGAGTAGCGCGGCTGGCCCGCATAAACGGCGTCGGCACCATAGGCGAAAGCGTAACGCATATTTTGCAGCGTTCCCGCCGGGGAAAGGAGTTCCGGTTTAAACATGTTTGTTCTCGTTCTGATGACAGGTCAGATCCGCGTGCACCAGGTGCAGCGGTAAGGGGAGATCCCCCACTTTAAGGGCGGGCATTGTAGCGCTATGGGGCAGGGAGGTAAAGATTGAATTATTACTTATTTTAGCCGTAAAGTTAATTACGGCTAAATTTGCATTGTTATTTATTTCTTTCTGATGTGGTTTTTATTTTGAATTGCTGCTGTAGGTATTTTAGATGCCATCTCATTTCTCTGGCTTCAAGTTCTGATACTTTATTTCCTTCGATAACACTTAGCACAATTGAATATAGTGTGTAAAGGTCTCTCACTTCTGCATTAATTTGTTCCAGAGGATGTATGTCAAATTCGTAAAGTATCAGGTTGAAATAATCAAGGGTTGAATTCTTGTTTCGATGATGATTATTTTGTGTTCTGTGAAAAGAGATCATGGAACGAATCATTCTTGCTATATAAATCCAGTCTCTAATAAATGAATTGGTTGCAGTGATTTCGTTATTAAGATAAAGTGGTGGTATTCTTTCGGAAAGAATAATAGCTATATTATCATCAGAAAATTTTTCTTGGATCTTAGCATTTATTTCCGATTGCTCGCTCTCTCGATTATCAATATATCTAAAATCAACCAATATTTGAGCATCTTTATCAACATTAAAATAGTGATGTAAAAAAGGATGGGTGGTTAATTCTTCCATCATGCTTATACGCTTACGGTAATGGTTACCGTGACGTTTATTAACTATTTCTATGATTATAATCTCTTTTTTGTCTTTGCTAATTGCAACTAAATCAAATAGAAAATTTTTATATGAAGGTGTTCTTGGTGAGTCTTCATAAACAGCATACTCTTTTAAAGTATATTCTGTTTTAATTAATTCAACTTGGTAATGGTAATAATCGTAATAGTTTACCATAGTTTGCCTCCGTTGCATTTATATTTTTCAATTTTAATTAAGGTCATATATTCTGCAGGCGAGTTGTTTTCTCTCATTTCTAATATTTTAGCAATTGAGGGAGCTAGGGATAATGGAACGACAAGGGATTTTCCAGGCTCCTTCACGAATCGCTCAGCAATAATGCGCGTTATTTGCCTGTCATTCTCCATGACTACCGGAGCCAGTGCATCAATGGTAAATTTAAGTCCGTTGTCTACATCTGAATAAGAGTTGTTATGTGGGAAATAAAATATTTTAAAAGTTGTCTTATACTTAACCTGCATGCCAGTATATTCTGCTTTTGCAGAATTAAAAACTTTCGATTGCCAGATTGCCTTCAAAGATTTAGGACCTTTCCTGTTAACCGTGGCTGGTCGGCCAATTACGATCATTTCCAAAAGATTATCTGCCATGATATTTCCTTAAAGAAAAAATAGAACCAGACTTCTTTTCTATATTGTTTAAAAATGTGTGACTGTACTATACATAGCTGTAAATCATCGTTAATCACATTATCCTGCATGCATCCGCTTCCCAGCGATACCCCACGCCATACACCGCGCGGATAAACGACTGCTCGGCGTCCAGCGCCTCCAGCTTGCGGCGCAGGTTTTTGATATGGCTGTCGATGGTGCGGTCGGTCACGACGCGGTAATCGTCATACAGGTGGTTCAGCAGCTGCTCGCGGGAGAAGACTTTCCCCGGCTCGTGGGAGAGGGTTTTCAGCAGGCGGAACTCCGCAGGCGTCAGGTCCAGCAGCTTGCTGCGCCAGCTCGCCTGGAAGCGGCTTTCGTCGACAATCAGCGGGCTTTCGGCATCCAGCACCTGAAGCTCGCGCTGCGGCCTGCAGCGGCGGAGAATGGTTTTCACGCGGGCGACCACTTCACGCGGGCTGTAGGGTTTGCAGATGTAATCGTCCGCGCCAATTTCGAGGCCCAGCAGGCGGTCAATCTCTTCAATTTTGGCGGTGACCATGACGATCGGCACGTCGGAGAAGCGACGAATTTCCCGGCACAGGGTCAGCCCGTCAACACCCGGCAGCATTAAATCAAGCAGGATCAGATCCGGCGGGGTCTGGCGCACGTATGGCAGCACCTGGTCGCCGTGGCTGATTAGCGATGGAGCGTAGCTGGCCGCACGTAAATAGTCTATCAGCAGCTGTCCCAGCTTGGGCTCGTCTTCGACAATCAAAATGCGCGGCGTGTTTTCGTCAATCGGTAACTCGGTCATACTTCTCTCGATAAATCCCGTTCCAGAGGTAACTCTACTGTAATGCTAACCCCGCCAAAAGGCGAATGGGCGGCGCGGATGGTGCCGCCGTGGGCCTTCACAATGTTAACGCAAATCGCCAGCCCAAGGCCGGAACCGCCGCTGGCGCGGTTGCGTGAACCTTCGGTGCGATAGAAGCGCTCGAACAGTTTTTCCAGCTGCGCATCTTTCACGCCAGGGGCGGAGTCCGCAAAGGTCAGGGCAAAGCGCCCGTTTTCCTGCCTGCCGGAGATATGCAGCGCGCCGCCGCCGTCGGTGTAGCGGAGGCTGTTCTCCAGCAGATTATTGAACAGCTGCATCAGGCGATCTCTGTCGCCAAATACCACCGCGCTGTCCGGCAGCGAAAGGTTGATTTTCAGGTCACGGCTGGCGAAGCGCTCGCGGAATGCGCCGGTCACAACTTCAAGGATATTGATCACGTCGACTGGGGCTTTCTGGTAGGCCAGGGCGCCTTCGTCGGACATGGAAAGCTGATGCAGATCGTCCACCAGCTTGGTCAGCGTGCCGACTTCCGCCTGAAGCGAGGCCACGGACTCGGGGGTGAACTGCCGCACGCCGTCCTGAATCGCCTCCAGCTCGCCGCGCAGCACCGCCAGCGGGGTGCGCAGCTCGTGCGAAATGTCGGCCATAAAGTCGCGGCGCATCTGCTGGTTTTTTTCCAGCGTGCTGGCGAGCTGGTTGAAGTCCTGCGCCAGCTTGCCCAGTTCATCCTGGCTGCGGGTGTCCACGCGGGTCGAGAAATCACCCGCCGCCAGCTTGTGCGTGCCTTCCACCAGGCGCTTAACCGGCGCCAGCAGGCCGCGCGCCAGTGGGAAGGTGGCGAGCGCCGCAAGCAGGGTAGAAAGCGCGACAATCAGCCAGCTGGTCTGACGCTGCTGGCGGTCAAAGTTGATGTCGGTGTTGCGCGTCAGCCGCTCGACCGGCGAGGCGATAACCCAGCCCACCGTGGCGCCGTTCGAGGTGATGGCGCGCTTTGTACCGTCCGGCGGTACCGGAGAGCGTGGGCCAACGAGCACGCGCATCTCCTGATCTATCACCCAGAACTGGGTGCGCCAGCCGTGCGGCGGCATGCCCGGCCCCGGGCGGTCGTCGTCATTATCGTGCTCCAGCGATCGCAGGATTTGAAACACAAAGCGATCGTTATTGCGCAGAAAACGCCAGTTACCGTGCAGGCTATACTGTTCGCCCAGCGCGTCGCTTAAGCCCTGTAGTCGCTGTTCGTTACCGTGCTTAATGTAGTCAATAAAGCCGCGCTCAAAGCTGACCCGCACCGCCCAGTGCATGGTAATCAGCAGGACGATACAGGTGGCGAAAATCGCCACAAAAAGCTTACCGGTGATCCCCGGACGCCAGAATTTCATGGTGCACTCCTTTTGCCGCGTCGGATCACGACGTTTTTGGTCGTGTCATTCGGTACTCTGGCAAAGATAAAAGCGGGCAGGGCGATAATTACCGCCATGCTGAGGTAAGTGTATAAAAAGACCTGATGCGCGACGGGGGTGTCGGCGCTGAGATGGTGCTGACCGTACATGCCGAGCAGCAATCCGGCGACCGTGACCCCCACGCTCATGGAGAGCTGCATGATCATCGACAGCAGGCTGTTACCGCTGCTCGCCAGCTCGTCCGGCAGATCTTTTAGCGTCAGGGTGTTCATCGACGAGAAGCGCATGGAGTTGATGATCCCCTGGCAGAACAGCACCAGCGGCAGGATGTAGTACCAGCCCAGCAGCGCCACGGCCATAAACAGCAGACAAACCAACGCCAGCCCGATCGTGGCGGTCACCAGCACCCGGCGATAGCCAAAGCGGTTCACCACCTGCACCACAATACGCTTCATCCCCATGCTGCCGAGCACCATCGGGATCATCATCAGCCCGGCGTGGAACGGCGAGAAGCCCATCCCAATCTGTAAAAACACCGGCGTCATAAACGGCAACATGCCGCTGCCGATGCGTCCGGCAAAGCTGCCGAACAGACCAAGACGGTAGGTGGGATTCCTGAACAGATTCAGGCTGAACAGCGCGTTAGCGTTGCCTCTGGCATGCCACAGATACCAGAGAATCGCGGTGATCCCCAGCACCACCAGCAGGGCGAGCGACAGGGAGGAGATCCCCAGCCCTTTTTGCCCGTCGAGGGCCAGGGTGAGCGTCGCCATGCCAGCCGCCAGCAGGATAAAGCCAACGAAATCAAAGCGCCGGGTCTGCATTTTATAGTTCGGCATCAGCGTCAGGGTGGCAATCGCGCCGATAATACCGACCGGCAGGTTGATCAGGAAGATCCAGTGCCAGGAGGCATACTCCACCAGAATACCGCCCAGCGCCGGGCCAAGCAGCGGGCCGACCTGGCCGGGCAAGGTGACGAAGGTCATCGCCGCCATATACTGCGCGCGCGGAACAATTTTCATCACCGTTAACCGCCCGACGGGCACCATCATCGCGCCGCCGACGCCCTGTAGCACGCGCGCCATCACCAGCTGGTCAAGGGTATTGGCCTGGGCGCAAAACAACGACCCGGTGGTAAACAACACAATGGCGGTGAAGAAGATGTTTCTCACACCGACTTTATCCGCCAGCCAGCCGCTGGCGGGCAGCATCACGGCGACCGTCAGCACGTAGGCGACAATCACCATATGCATGTGCAGCGGGCTCTCCCCCAGGCTTTTCGCCATCGAGGGAAGGGCGGTGTTCACGATGGTCGTGTCCAGCGACTGCATAAAGAAGCCGAACGCGACGATCCACAATTGCCAGCGAACGTTACTGGGTAGGTCGGTCATTTACTCGGTCACCGTGGTTCTCTTTTTACGCGAAAAACGCAGCCGCAGTCGGTCAAAGAACAGATAGACTACCGGCGTGGTGTAGAGCGTCAGCAGCTGGCTCATCACCAGGCCGCCGACAATCGTGATCCCCAGCGGCTGGCGCAGTTCAGAGCCGTCACCGCCGGATATAACCAGCGGTAGCGCACCGAATAGCGCGGCCAGCGTGGTCATCATGATCGGGCGAAAACGCAGCAGACAGGCCTGGAATATCGCCTCGTCCGGCGTCAGGTTGCCGTTACGCTGGGCGTCCAGGGCAAAGTCGACCATCATAATCGCGTTTTTCTTCACAATACCTATTAATAGCATGATCCCGATGAGCGCGATTAGGCTGAACGGGGCACCGAACAGCTCCAGCGCCAGCAGCGCCCCCACGCCCGCAGAAGGCAGCGTGGAGAGAATGGTCAACGGGTGCACATAGCTTTCGTACAGCACGCCCAGCACGATATAAACCGTGGCAATAGCCGCCAGAATCAAAATGACCTGCGAGTTCATGGTGTCCTGGAACACCTGCGCCGTACCGGCAAAGCTGCCGCGCACGGAGGAGGGCACCCCGAGCTGGGTCATGGCGCGGTTGATGGCGTCGCTGGCCTCAGACAGCGACGAGCCGGTTGGCAGGTTAAACGACACGGTCGAGGCGGCGGAAAGCCCCTGGTGGTTCACCGACAGCGGCGCGTTCGACGGCTGCCAGCTGGCGAAGTACGACAGCGGGATCGCCTTGCCGTCATTATTGATCACAAACATCTTGTCCAGCGCGCTGATGTCCTGGGTGTAGCGCGGATCAACTTCCATCACCACCTTGTACTGGTTCATCGGCTGATAGATGGTGGAGACTTCACGCTGCCCGAAGGCGTTGTTAAGCAGGCTGTTGGCCGCTTCAACGTTAATGCCCAGGCGGGACATGGTTTCGCGATCGTAGGTGAGCGCCATCTCCGCGCCGTTATTCTGGCTGTCGGAGTTCACGTCCGCCAGCTGCGGCAGCGCGGCCAGCGCTTTACGGATCTTCGGCTCCCATTCGCGCAGGGCGGCTAAGTCATCCGAGAGCAGGGTGTACTGATAGCTGGCGTTAGCCTGTCGTCCGCCGACGCGGATATCCTGAACGGCCATCAAAAACAGATTTGCCCCCGGCTCTTTGGCGAGCTTCAGCCGCAGGCGGTCAATGATCTGCTGCGCCGTTTCGTGACGTTCACCGCGCGGCTTAAGGGTAATAAACATCATCCCGCTGTTAACGCGCGAGCCGCCGGTAAAGCCGGTGACGTTATCCACGGCCGGATCTTCCCGGATGATTTTCATAAAGTCTTGCAGTTTGCCCCGCATCGCCTGGAACGAAATACTCTGGTCCGCCTGAATACCGCCCATCAGCACGCCGGTATCCTGCTCCGGGAAGAAGGTTTTCGGGATGGTGATATACATCCAGACGTTGAGCACAATGGTGCCGATCAGCACCAGCCCGACAAGACGCGTGTGGTTCAGCACCCATTTCAGCGATTTGCCATAGCCTGACTGCATCGCTATCAGGACGCGGCCAAAGCCTTTCCTGCGCGGCTGCGAGTGCGGTTGGCTGCGCTTTAGCATCCAGCCGCACATCATCGGCGTCAGCGTCAGCGAAATCACCAGGGAGATACCGATGGCGACGGAAAGCGTGACGGCAAATTCGCGCAGCAGTCGCCCCGGCAGGCCGCCCATCAGCAGCAGCGGCAGGAACACCGCCACCAGCGACAGGCTCATGGACAGGACCGTGAAGCCCACTTCGCGCGTCCCCTGAAGCGCCGCCTGGAGCGGCTTCATGCCCGCTTCCAGATGGCGCGAGATATTCTCCAGCACCACGATGGCGTCATCCACTACAAACCCGGTGGCAATCGTCAGCGCCATCAGCGACAGGTTGTTAAGACTAAACCCGCACAGGTACATGGCGGCAAAGGTGCCTATCAGCGATACCGGAACCGCCACCGCCGGGATCAGCGTGGCGCGCCCCGAGCGCAGGAACAGGAACACCACCAGGATCACCAGCGCGACGGAGATAATCAGCGTTTGCTCTACCTCCTCAAGCGAGGCGCGGATGGTAGGGGAGCGGTCCTGCGCAATCTGGAGGTCGATGGCCGCCGGAATCGTTTCCTGGAGTTCCGGCAGGCGCGCGCGGATGCTGTTCACCGTCTGGATGATGTTGGCTTCCGGCAGCTTGCGGATCATCAGCAAAATCGCCGGTTTGGCGTTGGTCATCCCGGCGTTACGCACGTCCTGCACCGAATCGGTGACGCTGGCGACGTCGCTCAGGCGCACCGCCGCGCCGTTGTTGTAGTGAATAATCAACGGCTGATACTCGGCGGCGGTTTTCAGCTCGTCGTTGGTCTGGATCTGCCAGCGGTGGCTGCTGTCCTCAATCGCGCCCTGCGGCTTACGCACGTTGGCGTTGCTGATGGCGGAACGCACGTCGTCCAGCGACACGCCCTGGTTAAACAGCGCCTGCGGATTCAGCCCCACGCGCACGGCGGGCAGAGAGCTGCCGCCGACGTCCACGTCGCCCACGCCGTCAATCTGGGCGATGGTTTGCGCCAGCTGGGTGGAGGCAAAATCGTACAGCTCGCCCTGGGAGTAGGTCCCTGACGTGAGCGTCAGGATCATGATCGGCGCGTCGGACGGGTTAGCCTTGCGGTAGGTTGGACGGCTCGGCATGCCGCTCGGCAGCAGGCTTTGGGCGGCGTTAATCGCGGCCTGCACGTCACGCGCCGCGCCGTTGATATCCCGGTCGAAGTTAAATTCCAGAATGATGCGCGTGCTGCCCAGCGAACTGCTGGAGGTCATCTCGTTAACCCCGGCAATTCGCCCAAGCGAGCGCTCAAGCGGCGTCGCCACCGATGACGCCATGGTTTCCGGCGATGCACCCGGCAGCGAGGCGCTGACCATGATCACCGGGAAATCGACCTGCGGCAGCGGGGCCACCGGCAGCAGCCGGAAGCCCAGCACGCCGCACAGGGTGATAGCGACGGAGAGTAAAATCGTCGCCACCGGACGGTAAATGAAGAGGGCGAAAAACTTCACTTACGCCTCCTCTTCACGTTTCGGGAAGCGACTTTTCGTCCACAGGGCCAGACGGTCAAACAGCAGGTAGATAACCGGCGTGGTAAACAGCGTCAGCACCTGGCTCACCAGCAGGCCGCCCACCATCCCGATGCCCAGCGGACGGCGCAGTTCGGCCCCCACGCCGGTGCTCAGCATCAGCGGCAGCGCGCCCAGCAGGGCGGCGAGGGTGGTCATCAGGATCGGACGAAAACGCAGCAGACAGGCCTGGTAAATGGCCTCGCGCGGCGCCATACCCTGCTCGCGCTCGGCGGCCAGCGCAAAGTCGATCATCATGATGGCGTTTTTCTTCACAATGCCGATAAGCAGGATGATGCCGATGATCGCAATGACGTCCAGCTCGCTCCCCGCCAGCATCAGCGCCAGCAACGCCCCCACGCCCGCTGTCGGCAGGGTGGAGAGGATGGTGATCGGATGGATAAAGCTTTCATACAGCACGCCAAGCACGATATACATCGCCACCACCGCCGCGACAATCAGCCAGACGGTGCTGCCCAGCGCGGCCTGGAACGCCAGCGTACTGCCCTGGAACTGGGTCTGAATATCGGACGGGAAGCTGAGTTCTTTCTCCGCGCCCAGAATGGCCTCCACCGCTTCGCCCAGGGAATACCCGTCCGGCACGTTGAACGAAATGGTGGTGGACGGGAACTGATCGAGATGGTTAATCGACAGTGGGGTGTGGCGCTCTTCCACGCTGGCAATGGCGCTGAGCGGCACAATCCCGCCGTCTTTGCTGGTCAGGCGCACCGTGTCCAGCGCGGCCAGCCCGGGCGTGTTTTCGGTGTTATGTTCCAGCACCACGCGATACTGGTTGGCCTGGGTATAGATGGTGGAGATCAGGCGCTGGCCAAAGGCGTTATACAGGGCGTTATCCACGTCGGACATGGTAATGCCCAGACGGCTGGCGGTGTCGCGGTTGACGTTCACGTACGCCGCCAGCCCTTTATCCTGCCAGTCGCTGCTGACGTCAGAAACCTGCGGCAGTGCTTTCAGCTTGTCCACCAGCTGCGGCACCCAGGTGCTCAGTGCCTCAAGCGAGGTGGCCTGGAGCGTAAACTGGTACTGCGTGCGGCTCACCTGCGTATCAATGGTTAAATCCTGGATCGGTTGCAGATACAGCTCAATGCCCGGCACGCGCGCCACCGCGCTTTGCAGGCGTTCAATCACCGCGTTAACGCGATCGTCGCGGTCATCGAGCGGTTTAAGGTTAATTTGCAGGCGCGCGCTGTTGAGCGACGGGTTGGTGCCGTCCACGCCCACGTAGGCAGTCAGGCTTTCCACCGCCGGATCTTTCATGATGATCTCAGACACCTGCTGCTGGCGCTGCGCCATGTTGGCGAAGGAGACCGTCTGCGGCGCCTGAAGCGTGCCCTGAATAATGCCGTTGTCCTGAATCGGGAAGAAGCCTTTCGGAATGAAAATCCACAGCATGACGCTGAGCGCCAGGGTGCCGAGCGCCACGCCGAGCGTTGCCCACGGATGGTTCAGCACTTTCGCCAGCACGCGGCCGTAGGCGGCGATAATGCGCTCGAACATCCGCTCGGAGGCGCGCGAGAAGCGGTTTTGCTTGCGCAAGGACTCGTGGCTCAGCATGCGGGCGCACATCATCGGCGTCAGCGTCAGCGACACCACGGCAGAGATCAGAATGGCGACCGCCAGCGTCACGGCAAACTCGCGGAACAGCCGCCCGACGATATCGCCCATAAACAGCAGCGGGATCAGCACCGCAATCAGCGAGAAGGTGAGTGAGATAATGGTAAAGCCAATCTCCCCCGCGCCCTTCAGCGCGGCGGCTAACGGCTTTTCACCTTTTTCGATATAGCGCGAGATGTTCTCGATTACCACGATGGCGTCGTCCACCACAAACCCGGTGGCGATGGTGAGCGCCATCAGCGTCAGGTTGTTAATCGAGAAGTCGAGGAACACCATCACCGCGAACGTTCCGACCAGCGAGAGCGGCACGGCGACGGCGGGAATGATGGTTGCCGGGACGTTGCGCAGGAACAGGTAGATGATCATCACCACCAGCGCAATCGCCAGCATCAGCTCGAACTGGGTGTCGGTCACTGACGCGCGAATATTCGTGGTGCGGTCAGAGAGCACTTTCACGCTGACCGATTTTGGCAGGCTTTCCACCAGCTGCGGCAGCATGGTGCGAATGCTGTCGGCGGTATCAATAATGTTCGCGCCCGGCTGGCGCTGAACGTTCATGACAATCGCCTGCTGCTTATTGGCCCACGCCCCGAGCCAGCTGTTTTCCGCGCCTTGTTCAACGGTTGCCACGTCGCCCAAACGGATCGGCGCGCCGTTCTGGTAGGCAATGATCAGCTGACGGTACTCATCGGCGGACTGCATCTGGTCGTTGGCGGAGAGCGTGACCGCGCGGGTCGGGCCGTCCAGCGAACCCTTCGCTGAGTTGACGTTGGCGCTGCTGATGGCGGTGCGAATGGTTTCGCTGGTTAACCCCAGCGCCGCAATGGCCTGGGCATTCAGTTTGACGCGCACGGCGGGGCGTTGACCGCCCGCCAGCGTCACCAGCCCCACGCCGGTCACCTGCGAAATCTTCTGCGCCACGCGGGTTTCAACCATGTCTTCGACCTGGGTCATCGGCATGGCGGAGGAGGTGACGGCAAGGGTCATGATCGGCGGATCCGCCGGGTTGACCTTGCTGTAAACAGGTGGATTCGGCAGGTCAGACGGCAGCAGGTTTGTGGCGGCGTTAATCGCGGCCTGCACCTCCTGCTCAGCGACGTCCAGCGACAGCGTAAGCTGGAACTGAAGCGTGACGACCGAAGCGCCACCGGAACTCTGGGAAGACATCTGCTTCAGGCCAGACATCTGGCCAAACTGACGCTCCAGCGGGGCGGTGATGGCGGACGTCACCACATCCGGACTGGCGCCCGGATAGAGGGTGACAACCTGAATGGTCGGGTAGTCCACTTCCGGCAGCGCCGACACGGGCAGAAAACGGTAGCCAATGATCCCGGCCAGCAGGATCGCCACCATCAGCAGGGTCGTCGCAACCGGACGTAAGATAAACAGGCGTGATGGCCCACCTGTAGAGCTCGGCGGCAAGACCTGCATCAGGCTTTTGCTCCTGTATCCTGCGCTTCCACCACCTCGACCTGCGCCCCTTCGGTCAGACGGTCAATACCGTCGGTCACGACGCGGTCGCCAGCGGACAGCCCGGCGCTGATCACCACCGTCTGGCTGTCCTGGATGCCGGTTTTCACCAGGTGTTTGCTGACCTTGTTTTCGCTGTTCAGCACCCAGACAAAATTGCCTTCACTGCCCATTTGCAGGGCCGCCGTCGGGATCACCACCGCGTTTTCTTCGGTCGCGACCAGCATTCGCGCGTTGACGAACTGATTCGGGAACAGGGCATCGTCCTGATTGTTGAAGCGTGCTTTTAGCTTAATGGTGCCGGTGGTGGTGTCGATCTGGTTATCCAGGCTCAACAGCGAACCTTCGCTCAGCTTCTGCTTGTTGGTGCGATCCCAGGCTTCAACCACCAGCGCTTTTCCGGCCTTCTGCGCCTGTATCACCGTCGCAATGTCGCTTTCCGGCAGGGTAAAGACGAGATCGATAGGGTGCGTCTGGGTGATCACCACGATGCCCGTGGTATCGCCGCTGGAGATTTGGTTCCCGATATCAACCTGTTTCAGGCCCACGCGGCCGTCAATCGGCGCGGTGATCCGGCTCCAGTCGAGCTGGAGCTGGGCGCTGGCGACCGCGGCTTCGTCGGCCTTGATGGTGCCCTGAGATTCACTGACCAGAGACTGCTGGGTGTCCAGCTCCTGGCGCGACACGAGGTTGGTTTTTACCAGCTGCTGATAGCGGGCTAAATCGCGGCGGGCATTGGCGAGGGTGGCTTTGTCTTTCGCGAGCTGCCCCTGCGCCTGCGCCAGGGCCACCTTAAACTGGCTTGGATCGATTTCCGCCAGCAGATCGCCGGCCTTCACCTGCTGACCTTCCTGGAAGTGGATGGCCATCAGCTGACCGTCCACGCGGCTACGTACCGTCACGGTGTTGGCGGCGGTGATGGTTCCCAGCCCGGAGAGATAACGAGGCACCGCTTTATTCACCGCCGTTGCCGCCTGCACCGGTGCCAGCGCACCGCCGCGCATACCGTGGCGCCCGCCGCCCGTTGAGCGTTGTGAGGGGCTATTAGCGCCATCAGGTGCCGTGGAGTTCGCGGACTGGCTGTGCCAGTACCAGGCGGCGGCCAGGACCACCACAATCAGACCAACGGCGATTGCCCAGCGGGATTTGTTACTGCCTTTCATCGTTATACGTTCTCATCCTGAAACTCTTTCGGGGAATGATACTAGTTTAGTCAGCTAACACAGCGAAAAAATGGAGGAAATATGGAAGACTGTCGGGAATTGTCTGAGTGTGGCGCGCTGTTTCGCCTTCGCCGGGTGGCGCTGCGCTTACCCGGCCTACGGTTGGAGGATCTTGTAGGCCGGGTAAGGCGAAGCCGCCACCCGGCACAACCCCATTAGCTAAACACCACCTGCGCCCAGCGCGCCAGCCCTGCCGTAACGGAGCCAAAGTCATCGCCGCCGGCAATCGGGATCCCCGGCAGCTGTTCCGCCAGCGCTTTCTTGATCAGCGGCGAACGGGCGCTACCGCCAGTCAGGTAAATTACGTCCGGCTTCACGTTGCCGTTCTCAAGCGCCAGCTGCACCTGCTCCAGAATACGCTGAAGCGGCTGAGTGAGCGCCATTTCCAGCCCTTCCTGAGTGATAGCCGTAGCCAGATCGTCACTGATAAACGGCAGCGAAACCGCATGCTCTGGACGATCGGAAAGGGCAATTTTGCTCTCTTCGGCGGTGCACACCACGCGGTAGCTCAGGCGCTGACGCCACACCTTATACAGAAGTGCGACCTTCTCTGCATCCTGCGCATCACGCACCAGATCGTTGAGGAAACGGCCATTCGCGGTGCTGTAAAAATCACTCTGGGCAGGGACGTCGTTGATGGCAATCGCGTTCCACCACGGCAGGATCGGCAGGGCGATGCCTTTCTCGGTTTGACCGCCCATGCCGAGCAGCGGCATCAGGCTCTTGAAGGCCAGGGCAATATCCAGATCGTTACCGCCCACGCGGCAGCCGCTGTGCCCCAGCAGACTATTTTCACGATCGCGACGGTGATGCCACTGGGGACCCATCAGCAGTAATGAACAGTCCGTCGTACCGCCGCCGATGTCCACCACCAGCACCCGTTTCTCTTCCGTCAGCGTGGCTTCAAAATCCAGCCCCGCCGCAACCGGCTCATACTGGAACACCACGTCACGGAAGCCTGCCCGGTGCGCTGCACGCTCAAGGATCCCCTGCGCCTGCTGGTTGGCTTCGTCGCCGCCCAGCCCCTGAAAGTTAATCGGACGGCCAATCACCGCCTGGGTGATGGCATCCGGCACCTGAGACTGCGCCTGATTGCGGATGTGCAGCATCATCGCGCAGACCAGATCTTCAAACATCGCCACCTGCTGCGGCTTCATGCCGCTGGCGCCGAGGAAGGATTTCGGCGATTTAACGAAGTAGACCTCTTCCGGATCTTCAATGTACTGCCCGAGGGAAGAGAGGCCGAACTGCACGCTGGACGAGGTAACGTCGATATCTTCCTCGCGGTTAAAGCTGACCGCACGGCGCAGCAGCGCCTGGGTCTCCGCCGCCGTGGCCGGAACCTGATGGTGGCGGAACAGCCACTCGCTCACCGCTTCACGCGTGGGCGCACAAAGCATTGACGGCAACAGCGTACTGCCGTTTTCCATTTTCAGGAGCTGCGGTTGTCCGTTTTGCATTATCGCAACCGAGCAGTTTGCGGTGCCGTAGTCGAATCCAATAAACACAATAAATCCCCATGCCGGTGAGAAGGGGCGAGACTTTAGCGAAATGTCTGCCAGGCGACAACAGGAATATGAAAGCAAGGCGCAAGGCGATCTTTCGGTTTATGCTGAGGTAAATACAAAAGGAGAGACGATGTACACCCTGAACTGGCAACCGCCCTACGACTGGTCGTGGATGTTTGGCTTTCTTGCCGCGCGTGCGGTCACGGGGGTTGAGACCGTTACGGAGGATTACTACGAGCGCAGTTTTGGCTATGCCGGGCACCAGGGCGTTTTCCGGGTTACGCCAGACAGCGCAACCCCTACGCTGGCGGTGTCGCTCAGCCCTGGCCTGATCCCGGTGGCGGATATCTGCCTCGACCGCATCTCCCGCCTGTTTGACCTCGATTGCGACCCGCTGCACATTGCGCAGACTCTCGGCGAGCTCGGCGCGGCGCGGCCGGGCTTACGTTTGCCCGGCGCGATGGATGCATACGAGCAGGGCGTGCGCGCCATTCTCGGGCAACTGGTGAGCGTGGCGATGGCGGCAAAACTGGCGTCACGGGTGGTGGCGCTGTGCGGTGAACCCATTGAGGATGCGCCGGGCTATCTCTGCTTTCCTCCGCCAGAGGTGCTGGCCGCGGCAGATCCGCTGGCGTTGAAAGCCCTCGGGATGCCGCTCAGGCGTGCGGAGTCGTTGATTCATCTGGCGCAGTCGGTGGTGGACGGTGAATTCCCGCTGTTCCCGCCTGCGAACGTTGAGGCCGGGATGAAGGCGCTACAACAGCGCCCCGGCATCGGGCGCTGGACCGCGAATTATCTGGCCCTGCGCGGCTGGCAGGCGAAGGATGTTTTCCTGCCGGATGACTATCTGATTAAACAGCGCTTTGCCGGTATGACGCCCGCGCAGATCCGTCGCTATGCCGAACGCTGGCAGCCGTGGCGATCGTATGCGCTGTTACATATCTGGTACACCGACGGCTGGTCGCCGTCAGTTGATGGCGAAATAGCTGGTATTCAGCAGTAGATCAAGCGGCTGCGCTTCCCCAATGGTGTCGCCGTAAATAAAATCAACGCCGATGCCCGACAGCGTATCCATCATGATCGACTGATGGCATGGCCCGGCAATGGTTTTTATGCCCAGACGCTGGGCGTGGCCCTGAATGATTGTCACCATCATCTCATCCATCAGATTGCCGTGGACGTTGGTCACCATGTCTGTATCCAGCAGCAGATAATCGGCGGTGTTGGCGCTGAGCTGGCTGAAGACGTTCATATCGCGTCCGACCCGGGTCAGCACCACGCGACAGCCGGCCTGACGAAGCTTTTGCAGACCCTGCTGCACGTTTTCATCCGTATTGCTCAGCACATCAACGGCGATCGCCAGATGCAGCAGCCGCGCTGGCAGCGGACCTCTGGTGATCAGGTCGAGCAGCTCATCCACCAGCGTGACGCTGGCTAAACCCGCTTCTGAGAGCGGCAGCGCGACGCCCATTCCTTTGGCCGCCACCTGTGCGGCATAGGTACGGAAAAATTCGCTGAATATACGTCGGTCCAGGGCGTGCAGCAGCTCCGGCTCCGCCAGCCCGGCGCGGAAGGCATGCTCTTCCAGAACTTCCCCCTGGCTGGTCCACAGCCGCAAGGAAATCAGCCAGAAGCTACTGCTCTCGGGAATGCGCGGCGAGGCGACGCTGCGGGCGATCATCAGCAGATGGTTATCTTTAATCATGTGCCACTGCTCATCCAGCGACATCATGCTGCGCGTGCTGTGGATCCGCTCCTGCTGGGGTTCGTAGACGGTGACCACGCCGCGCCCGCTGTTTTTCGAGGCGTAGCAGGCGATATCGGCCTGAGACATCACTTCCGCAGCCTGGTAATTGGTGTCGTCAATCAGCGTAATCCCCGCGCTGGCGCCAATGCGGTGCAGGCGTCCTTCCCAGGAAAAATGATAGTTGTTGATGGCGTCGATCAACCGGCCCGCAATATAGCGTGCGCTTTCGACGTTGCAGTCCGGCAGCAGCAGGCCAAACTCGTCGCCGCCCAGACGCGCCAGCACGTCGCTGGAGCGCAGCATGGTCAGCATCAGCGAAGAGAGTTCGCGCAGGAGAGCGTCGCCCGCCGCGTGGCCTGCCGTATCGTTCACCGCCTTAAAACGGTCAAGATCGATAAAGACCAGCGCGTGACGCTGATGGGTCTCCTGTACCGTCTGCAACAGGCGCTTAAGATGGTTTTCAAAGCTGACGCGGTTCGCCAGGTGGGTAAGGGCGTCATGGGAAGCGCTGTAGCTCAGCTGGCGCAGCATTTTGCGCGACTCGGTGACGTCCTGAATCACCAGCACCGAGCCGATGGTGTGTCCTTCCAGAGTGCTGAGGGGGGTTATGCTGTAATGAATGTCGAAACTGCCGCCATTGCGGCAGTTAAGCACCACATCCTGTTCGATATCGGTACGGGACATATCGCCGCTGTGGATGTTTTCCATTAACGGACCGTTCTCGCCGAAGGTAATGTGCAGCACCTTCAGAATGGGCTGACCCAGCGCTTCGCTTTGCGACCAGCCGCTCATCTTCTCGGCGACCGGGTTCATAAAGGTGATGTTCATGTCGATGTCGGTACACAGCACCGCTTCGCCGATAGAGTCGAGGGTGATATGCAGGCGCTCTTTTTCCTGGAACAGCGCCTCGTTCAGCTGCTTCACCTCGGTCATATCCATGTTGATCCCTAACAGCCGCTCCACTTCGCCCTGTTTGTTCAGCACCCGGTTCGCCAGCGAACGAATGTGGCGAATGCCATCCTTGACGCGAATGCGAAATTCCAGCTTGAAAGGTACCCTGGCCTGGAGTGACTCACGCAGGACCTGTTCGGCGTGCGTACGATCTTCAGGCACCATGGCCGCATGCCAGAGCTGCCAGGTGGGTTTAATGTGCGGGGGGATTTCGTAAAGCTCAAACATCCGTTTATCCCAGCTGATCACGTCCGGCTCCAGATCCCACTCCCAAATCCCGATGCCACCGGCTTCGTTAGCGAGAGTGATACGCTCCATCAGACGCTTATTCACCCACTCGGTCTGTTTCAGATCGTTGATGTCTTCAATCTGGGCAATAAAGTAGAGCGGCGTGCCGTCGGCATGGCGCACAACGGAGACGGCCAGCAGAGCCCACACCACCTCGCCGCTGCGGGTGTAGTAGCGTTTTTCGAGGGTGTAGGTGTTGATCTCGCCGTGAATCAGCTGTTGCAACTGCTCCAGGTCGGTATTTAAATCTTCCGGCCAGGTTAACTGCTGGAACGTGAGCGACTGAAGCTCAGACTGGCTGTAACCGAGGAAATTGCACAGCGCCTTGTTGGCCTGGAGCCACTGGCCCTCAACGCCCACCAGCGCCATACCAATCGCGGAATACTCCATCGCATTGCGAAAACGTTCTTCGCTTTCCGTAATATGTTTACGCTCGGCCCTGAAGGCATACATCACCATCGTCATAATGTTGGCGGGAAGCAGCATCATCAGGAAGGGGAGCCACGGCGCGTTGAAGGTGACGATCATGCTGGAGGGCGTCATGGAGAGCGGATTTCGCGCCATCATCAGGGACACCATCATGATGGTGAATAAAAATATCAGGAACGCTTCCATACGCGGCAGACGCACCGCGCTCCACATCAGCAGAACGATAATGCAGGTGAATGGCCACGGCAGCCAGGTGATTGCCGTCCAGCTAAGAACCAGCGTGACGACCAGGGTCACCAGCGTTTCCAGCAGCAGTTTCGGGTTGCGGTGGCGCAGCAGGTAATGCGGCTTAAACAGCAGACCTAACGGCACCAGCGCCAGTGCGCCAATGGCTTCTGAAAGTACCCAGACAAGGAAATTACGCAGCGGCTCCGCGCTCGGCACCAGAAAATGAACCAGAACGCCCCCCACCAGCGGCGGCACCAGGGCACTGCCGAGGGCAAGCCGGACCCAGTCGTTGAGGTTTTGCAGCGGATTATACCAGGGGAGCAGCTTACGCAGTAACAGCGCGCCAACCGTGGCCTCAATGATATTGATCGCCGTGTAGGTGATGTTGATCGATGCCCATGAGAAGAGCATCCACGAGGCAAAAATATTGCCAAAGGAGCAGGCGAGCGCAATGCCGGGCCACATTTTTCCCGCATGGCGGTAAAACGCCACCATCATAATTGAAGTCGGGAACCATAGTGGCGCCAGCAGCGTACCGAAGCGAGTCAGCTCGAGGGAAAATAAGGTGAAGATGAACGTGACCAGACCCAGACAGACAAGCCGCAGTAAAGGATGTGGGGTAGTAACCAAAACCCGCTGGTATTGTTTATTCATTACCGCTCTATCCAGGGACGCCATGTTGTCAGGAGCCAGGTCCGGACGCGTGAAATTAATAATTTGGTTTATGCTAGTACAAACATTTTACAATTCATATGCTGAGTGGTCAGATTTTGACTTCATAGACTTATAAAATAGTTACTCTGCGAAGAAGGATGATGAAATGGCGAAAAACCGCGCGTAAAAATTTCGCTAAAGGCGTGAAACGGCGCTTTTCAGCCCGCCTCGCATAACCTGCGCATTCGACTGGTATCACGCTCCCGAAATCCCTATAATTGCCGCGTTTGACGCTCCGGCGTCGTCCTTCCTTAACATCCAGGTTAATCAGGTCGCTAAATTTATGACTGATAAGTCTCATCAGTGCGTCATTATAGGCATCGCCGGCGCATCGGCTTCAGGTAAAAGTCTAATTGCCAGTACGCTTTATCGCGAACTGCGTGAACAAGTAGGTGATGAGCATATCGGCGTCATTCCCGAAGACAGCTATTACAAAGATCAATCCCATCTGTCGATGGAAGAGCGCGTCAAAACCAACTATGACCACCCAAATGCAATGGATCACAGCTTGCTGTTCCAGCATTTAGAAGCGCTCAAGAGCGGCCAGGCGATTGAGCTGCCCGTTTACAGTTACGTAGAACACACCCGCACCCAGGAAACCATCCGCATCGAGCCGAAAAAGGTCATTATCCTTGAAGGCATTCTGCTGCTGACCGACGCCCGCCTGCGCGAATCCATGAACTTCTCGATTTTCGTTGATACCCCGCTGGATATCTGCCTGATGCGCCGCATCAAGCGTGACGTGAATGAACGCGGCCGTTCGATGGACTCCGTCATGGCGCAATACCAGAAAACGGTCCGCCCGATGTTCCTGCAGTTTATTGAGCCATCCAAACAATACGCCGATATCATCGTGCCGCGCGGGGGTAAAAACCGCATTGCTATTGATATCTTAAAAGCGAAAATCAGCCAGTTTTTTGAATAAGCCGCGCGAATTGTGTACCGTTCAGAGATAACCTGGTTTTACCCTGAGCGCTTAACGCCTCAGGGTACGATGCATGAAAGGAGAAAGTGCCATGCGTCTTTGTGATCGCGATATAGAAGCCTGGCTGGATGAAGGCCGTTTGTCTATTACACCACGTCCACCCGTTGAGCGTATCAATGGCGTGACCGTTGATGTGCGGTTAGGCAATAAATTCCGCACCTTTAGCGGCCATACCGCACCGTTCATTGACCTTAGCGGGCCGAAGGACGAAGTCAGCGCCGCGCTCGATCGCGTGATGAGTGACGAAATCGTAATCGATGAAGGCGAAGCTTTTTATCTGCATCCAGGTGAACTGGCCCTGGCGGTGACGTTTGAATCCGTCACCCTGCCTCCGGATCTGGTTGGCTGGCTTGATGGCCGTTCTTCGCTGGCGCGACTGGGGCTGATGGTTCACGTGACCGCGCACCGTATCGATCCTGGCTGGTCGGGGCGTATCGTGCTGGAATTCTTCAATGCCGGTAAATTGCCGCTGGCGCTGCGCCCGGGCATGATGATCGGCGCGTTGAGCTTTGAACCTCTGTCAGGCCCGGCAGATCGTCCTTACAACCGTCGGCAGGACGCAAAATATCGCGACCAGCAGGGCGCGGTTGCCAGCCGTATTGATAAAGACTGATCGTTAGCCCATTGAGGATGCCATGAGAAGAGTTCTGACAACGCTGATGATTTTGCTGGTGGTGCTGGTGGCTGGCCTTTCAGCGTTGGTGCTGCTGGTTAACCCGAATGACTTCCGGGCCTACATGGTGCGGCAGGTGGAAGCGCGCAGCGGGTATGAACTCAAGCTGGACGGGCCGCTGCGCTGGCACGTCTGGCCTCAGCTCAGCATTCTCTCCGGACGTATGTCCCTCACCGCGCCGGGTGCCGCGCAGCCGCTGGTCACGGCGGATAACATGCGTCTTGATGTCGCGCTCATCCCGCTCTTATCCCATCAGCTCCAGGTTGAACAGGTGATGCTGAAAGGGGCGGTGATTCAGCTTACGCCGCAAACCGAAGCCGTTCGTCAGGCGGATGCTCCGGTCGCACCGCGTGAAAACACCTTGCCTGACGTCCCGTCTGACACCGGCTGGTCGTTCGATATTGGTAATCTGAAAGTTGCCGACAGCGTGCTGGTTTTCCAGCATGAAGATGACGAACAGATCACCGTACGCAATATCAACCTCAGGATGGAGCAGGATGCCAACCATCACGCCACCATGGAGTTCTCCGGGCGGATCAACCGCAATCAGCGCGATCTCAACCTGTCGATGAACGCGAACGTGAACGCCTCTGATTATCCGCACCAGCTGACGGCGGACGTTCAGCAGCTTAACTGGCAGCTGACCGGTGCGGATTTGCCCGCGAAGGGGATTGCCGGCCAGGGCACGATGCAGGCGGTGTGGCATGAAGAGCGCAAACAGCTCGAGCTGAACGCGCTCAACCTCCAGGCCAACGACAGTGCCCTGAAGGGGCAGGCGAGCGTCACGCTTGATGAGAAACCTAAGTGGGTGCTGGATCTGCAATTCGACAAGCTGAACCTCGAGAACCTGCTTCCGCCCCAATCGGTGAACGCGACCGATGAGGGAGCCACGCAGGTGGGGCAAAGCCAGGTTACGCAGTCGCGTCCGGTGATCTCCTCAAATCTCGATCAGCCTGACTACAACGGCCTGCGCGGATTTACCGCCGACATTCTGCTGAAAGCGAACAGCGTGCGCTGGCGTGGGATTGATTTTACTGACGTCAGCAGCCAGATGTTCAACCACAACGGCCTGCTGGTCATCTCCGAGCTCAGCGGAAAAATGGGAGCAGGGAACCTCTCCCTGCCGGGCTCGCTGGATGTACGCAAAGACGTTGCCAGCGCCGCGTTCCAGCCGCGTCTGGAAAACGTTGAGATTGGCACCATCCTGAAAGCCTTTAATTACCCGATTGCCCTCACGGGGCAGCTGTCGCTGGCAGGGGATTTCTCTGGTACGAAGATTGATGCGGACGCCTTCCGTCGTAGCTGGCAGGGGCAGGCGCACGTTGAGCTGAAAGATTCGCGCATGGAAGGGCTGAACTTCCAGCAGCTGGTGCAGCAGGCGGTAGAGCGCAGCAGCAGCGTGAAAGCGAATGAAAACTACGACAGCGCAACCCGTCTCGACAGCTTTACCAGCGAGCTTGCCCTCGACAACGGTCAGCTCTCGCTTGACGACATGCAGGGGACGTCGTCACTGCTGGCGCTGACCGGAACCGGCGCGCTGGATCTGGTGAAAGAGACGGCAGACACCCGCTTCAACGTCCGCGTGAAGGCTGGCTGGGAAGGCGAAGGCCAGCTTGTGGAGTTCCTGAAAGAGACGCCGATACCGCTGCGCGTGTACGGAAAATGGCAGGAGTTGAATTACAGTTTGCAGGTCGATCAGATCCTGCGGAAGCACCTTCAGGATGAAGCGAAACGTCGGCTGAATGACTGGGCGGACCGCAATAAAGAGTCTCAGTCAGGTAAGGACGTGAAAAAGCTGCTCGATAAGCTGTGATGCCTGTTGTGCCGGGTGGCGGCTTTGTCTTACCCGGCCTATAAAAGCCAGACACCGTAGGCCGGGTAAGCGAAGCGCCACCCGGCTTTTTTACACCTCAAAATCCATCTCATCTTCACCGCGCAGCGGTATCAGCTGCACCTTCTGCACGCGATGGCTCTCTACCTGCAAGGTTTTGATCATGTAACCCCCCACCTGGACCTCTTCGCCCGGCTGCGGAATACGTTGCAGATATTCCATCAGCAAACCGGCGATGGTGTGGTATTCGCGCTTCTCATCCAGCGGAAGCGGAACGAACTGCACCAGATCTTCGAGCGGCATATGGCCGTTGGCGGTCCAGCTGCCGTCGGCGTTTTTCTGAATATCGTGACGCGCATCGATCTCATCCACCTCATTAGGCAGATTACCGGCGATGGTTTCCATCACGTCGCTGAGCGTTACCAGCCCTTCCACAGAACCAAACTCATCAACGACAAACGCGAAGTGGGTACGCGCGTTGCGGAACTGCTCCAGCGCGGAGAGCAGCGGCAGCGCTTCCGGGAAGACCAGCGGCTGGCGCACCAGCGCCCGCAGGTTGAGCGGCTCGCCGTGGAGCTGCTGTTGCAGGAGGTCAATCACGTGTACCACGCCCAGCAGCTCTTCTTCCTCTTCACCGCCGGTCACGACCACGCGGGTGTGCTGGTTTTTATCCAGCAGGGCGCGGATCTGCTCTTCCGGCGCCGTCAGGTCAATATGCTCAATGTCATGGCGGGAGGTCATGATACTGCTCACCGAGCGCTGGTTGAGGTTAAGCACGCGCTCTATCATCCGGCGTTCCTGCGGGTTGAAGATCTGCCCGTCGCTGTGGTCGGCAAGCATCGCCGCGGATTCAGCATCCAGCTCGGCATCCTCTTTTTTGCCGCTCAGCAGGCGCATCACCGTATCAGCGGTGCGCTGTCGTAATGTCTGGTTCGCGGAGAGAAAACGGCGACGGTTGAAAATGGCCAGCTGATTGAGAAACTCAATCAGCACCGAGAAACCAATGGCGGCGTACAGATACCCTTTCGGGATATGGAAGCCAAAACCATCCGCGACCAGGCTAAAGCCAATCATCAGCAGGAAGCTCAGACAGAGGATGACGATAGTCGGGTGACTGTTCACGAAGCGCGTCAGGGCTTTACTGGCGAGCACCATCAGGGTGATGGCGATGATCACCGCGGCCATCATCACCGCCAGATGGTCAACCATCCCGACGGCCGTGATCACGGAGTCGAGAGAAAAGACGGCATCCAGCACCACTATCTGCGCGACCACCGGCCAGAATTTTGCACCGCGTCGCTGGGTGGGGTTTTCACTGTCTTTTCCTTCCAGCCGCTCATTAAGCTCAACCGTGGCTTTGAACAGCAGGAACAATCCGCCGAAAAGCATGATCAGGTCTCGGGCGCTAAAGCTCAGACCCTGCACGCTGAATAAGGGTTTGGTCAGCGTCACCAGCCAGGAGATTGAGGCCAGTAACAGCAGACGCATCACCATGGCGAGCAGAAGACCCGTCACGCGGGCGCGGTCGCGTTGTGAAGGGGGTAATTTATCGGCAAGGATAGCGATAAACACCAGGTTATCAATGCCGAGCACTAATTCGATGACGACCAGCGTCACCAGCCCGGCCCAGATTGATGGATCGGCAATCCATTCCATAGTAAATGCAATACCTTCTGTTATATGACTAATGTCACACTTCGATCATGGATAAAGCCGACGGAAATTGCAATGCCGGGGTGAGATTTCTCTTAATGCTACACTCAGGTAAACCCCATTTGCCGGGCGGTGTAAATAAGTTAATTGCGAAGATTTAATTACATAAGACGATATTTAGGATATATCGCAATAAATGGTCTGGCGATCTATTTTGTCAATATAAAGAAAATCCGAAAACCTTAAAACTTTGCTCTTAATATTAATCTTAAAAACGAATATTAGGACGGTTGTCTCCTTGCCTGCTATTAGGTTAGCTGCAACAATTCTTACAGCATCAAATGTTAAATCTCCTTGTTGCTATTTTTGTTTCGGTCTTTGGTGAAGGTTATACATTATCAATCGCCCCTGTGAGGCGTTTGATATATTTCGCAAAAGGCCTTATCCAAGAGGGTGTCTAACCATAACGCATTGTTTAGTCAGTGGATTGGTAACTGAAAGCCAAGGGCGGTAGCG
>OGRZ01000117.1_pt1 | contig 39571 bp, 37 predicted proteins | sample 1573771 | NCBI WGS metagenome assembly OGRZ01 (sample SAMN03295811, study PRJEB24534) | human gut metagenome | isolation source: fecal sample 1 from infant 2 | host: Homo sapiens | place: USA: Pittsburgh, PA | collected 2014-07
GGCTTGGTAGTTTCCATTTTTACACCCCTGATAATGTGAGATTCGGATTCGTTAAAGCAACCGTTTTAACAGACAGCGGCTGCGAATGACAATGAGTATATCGTTTAAAACCATCATAACCCTAATTGTTGCTGAATCGAAGCAGCAGGCATCACATACGCTTTTTATTTGCGCAGTGCCCGGCAAATCAGCTGCGATAACAACTCCAGCTGTCGCGCCAGCTCCATACTCAGCCAGACATAACCATGGATGGGCGTTTCCGCCACATTGTCTCCCTGGCGCTCATTCATCAGCTGTTTAAGCTCGGCGACGATTTCGTTCAGCCGCTCGCTGTTCGCCCGTATCGGCTGTGGGTTACCTTCATATAGCGCATGGGCGATGGTCAGCAGGGTTTGTTGCGTCATCTGCTGCGTCTCTTTCAGCGTATGCGCGTTGAGCATCAGAAGATGGCTGGGGCGTGAGGCCCAGTGGGCATTGATTTGCAGTTCAAGCATACAGACCAGATTACGGCTGACCGTCTGAATAGCTTCAAAAATGGCTTTCTGGATATGGGTTTCTTTGCTTGCCGGGGTAATCAACCCGCGCATTTTGACCACATCATTGAGGATTTTTTGCAGGTGCTTTTCCAGCCGCGGGCGCTCAATCAGATTCGGCGAAAACCCGGCCTGGTAGACCCGGTTAAATGCCGTGACGTAGTTTGCCATCTGAATGCGCCAGTGCAGGAAGGCGCGCTGCGGCCAGATGCCGGTAAACAGCATGGCGAGCAACGAGCCGAGGATCACGTCCCCGCTTCGCCACAATGCGGTGGTCATATCGCCCGCCGGTGCGCCGACCACAACCGCGAGCGTAATGCCAATCAGCAGCGCCTGATACGGTTTCTTGCCAAGGGCAAGCCACCCGCAAAGAAACATCGCCACCGCGCACCACAGCAACATGAACGGAAACGAAATCAGCTCCAGCTTCAGGGCGATAAGCCCAAGCGCTGAGCCTAAAACGGTGCCGCCTATGCGTTCGAAAGCGCGCGGGACCACGTTCCCCCAGAATGAGATCGGCCCCATCACCACCACCAGCGTGATCAGCGGCCACGTCCCTTCCGGGATATCCAGCAGACGAACCAGTACGAAGGTCAACACAAACGCCAGCGCAATGCGGCAACCGTGCACCACGCGATAATGTTTGTATAACCGAATTTCAAAAGGGGTTAATGACTTGTCGGGGCGCACACCCGTCTCCAGCTCTACGGCAAACCACAATTGTACTGTGTTTTCAGCCGGGTGGATCGCGCCCGGCTGAAAAACCCTGCATTTCGCAGGATTATCCCACTTTGTGCTCTACCGGTACAAACATCTCAATATCCCAGTAGCCGTCAGCATTGCCATCGTTCAGATAGCGTTCGAAGCAGGGTTTTGCCGCGATCTGGAATTTTTTGTCTTCCAGCAGGGAGTTGAAGAACTGATACCATGGAGTGGCGAAATCATGATTTTCGACGCGCGCGGCGGCAATAGCATACTCTCCGGCAGCAATTTCGGTCATCATCACCCCTTCGCTGTTTTCAGGAATAGTGAAATCGTCCGTTACCGTTACGGCGGTAACGCAGCGGAGCTTTTCTGCCGGCACGTCATCCGGATTGTCATAATAAACGGCCACCCACTCCTGCGGCTGAATATGACGCCCGTCTACCCACATGACCAGCTGTTCGAATCCCTGCTTGACCGTCTTTTCCCACGGCCCCACGAGATGAAAGCCAGCGATCGTACGTTTCTGTTGCTGCCTGATGCTGTAGTCCATGCTGCCTCCGTTTATTACTGTATATATATACACTGTAAAGCAGAATCGAGATTATCGGCAAACCAGGAGTGTTTATTATGTGAGCAGACTCGCAACACTGCCAGTCTGCCCAAAAAGGTCAGAGTTTATGATGCAGATAATCGCCGAGGCGGGAGAAAAGGCCGCCCTTTTCAACGCTTTCCAGCGTAACCAATGGCCAGTGCGCTACCACCTTGTCACGATCGTACAGCTGGATCTCCCCTACCCGCTGATGCGCGGCGATCGGCGCTTCCAGCTCTTTTTTATCCATCACGTATTTCGCCTTGATGTTTGGCACTTCCGATTTGGGTAATGCCAGCCAGAAGTCCTGATCCGTGCCCAGCGCGATCTGCTCTTTATCGCCGTACCAGATGCGCTCGGTTCCCACTTTTTTACCGTTATGCAGGATCTGCACCGTATCAAAATTTTGCTGTCCCCAGTGCAGCAGCTTGCGCGCCTGATCTTCACGTCCTTTCGGGCTGTCAGCCCCCATCACCACCGCAATCAGTCGACGCTGACCGTCCACCGCGGAGGCAATCAGGTTAAAGCCCGCGCCCGAGGTGTGTCCCGTTTTCAGGCCATCCACGTTCATGGTCTTATCCCACAGCAGGCCGTTGCGGTTCTGCTGGGTGATGCCGTTCCAGGTCAGGCTCTTTTCGCTGTACATGTGGTAGAACTCAGGCTCGCCGTGAATGATGGCCCGGGAAAGCACGGCGAGATCGTAAGCGGAGCTGTGCTGACCCGGTGCATCCAGCCCGTGTACGGTTTCGAAGTGGGTATCGCGCAGGTTCAGCTTTTCAACGTAGTCATTCATCATCCTGACGAACTGCGGCTGACCGCCCGCCACGTGATCCGCCAGCGCCACGCAGGCATCATTGCCGGAATCAACAATCAGGCCGCGGCTGAGATCGCGCACGGAAACCCGATCGCCCTCCTTCAGAAACATCAGCGACGAACCGTCAAAGACCGGATTGCCTTTTGCCCATGCGTCACGTCCGACCGTCACAATGTCATCGGGGCTGATGCGGTGGCTATCAATGGCACGATCGACAACGTACCCCGTCATCAGTTTGGTCAGGCTCGCCGGATTACGCTGCTGATGTTCGTTGCCCGCCGTTAAGATTTGACCCGTGGTGTAATCCATCAATACCCAGGAGCCAGCCTGGATGGCAGGCGGCTGAGGTGAAAAATCCAGCGGCTCGGCAGCCAGCGCGGATGAAATACTCGAAGCGAGTAAAGAAACAGCAATAAACAGACGGCGTTTCAACGGTATATCCTCAGGTCAGTAAAAATCGATGACCTTTTTACGGGAGTTCTGATGTCGTTACCTGCCTTAATTGCAAAAAAATGTGACAGCACGCAGATTTTTTCGGAACAAATCTCGCAAATTTCTTGCCTGACGGTGCTTTTTATTCGGACTGCTCACCCCAATCGTTTACCATAGAGACGTCAATTTTTAACAGGATGAGATTACTGGTGTCTGACTCTGCCGCGCGCCCGACTTTTTTGTTCCACGATTACGAAACCTTTGGCACCCATCCGGCGCTGGACCGACCGGCGCAGTTTGCGGCTATCCGTACCGATGACGAATTTAACGTCATCGGCGAACCCGAGGTGTTTTACTGTAAGCCCGCCGATGACTATCTGCCGCAGCCGGGCGCGGTGATGGTGACGGGCATCACGCCTCAGGAAGCGCGGGATAAAGGCGTTAGCGAAGCAGAATTTGCCCGTCGCATCCACGACCTGTTCACGGTGCCCAATACCTGCGTGGTGGGTTACAACAATATCCGTTTTGACGATGAAGTGACGCGCAATATCTTCTACCGCAACTTCTACGATCCGTATGCCTGGAGCTGGCAGAACCGTAATTCACGCTGGGATTTGCTGGATATCATGCGCGCCTGCTATGCGCTGCGCCCGGAGGGGATTAACTGGCCGGAGAACGACGACGGCTTGCCGAGCTTCAGGCTCGAGCACCTGACGCGGGCCAACGGCATTGAGCACAGCAACGCCCACGACGCGATGGCAGACGTTTACGCGACCATCGCTATGGCGAAACTTGTAAAAACCGCGCAGCCGCGCCTGTTTGAGTATCTGTTGAGCCATCGCAGCAAGCAAAAGCTGATGACGCTAATTGACGTGCCGCAGATGAAACCGCTGGTGCATATTTCAGGGATGTTCGGTGCGTGGCGCGGGAATACAAGCTGGGTGGCGCCGCTTGCCTGGCATCCGGACAACCGTAACGCCGTCATCATGGTGGATCTCGCCGGAGATATCTCCCCGCTGCTTGAGCTCGACAGCGACACCTTACGTGAACGGCTCTATACGCCGAAAGAGGCGCTGGGTGACCTGCCAGCCGTACCGGTAAAACTGGTGCACATCAATAAGTGCCCGGTGCTGGCGCAGGCCAACACGCTGCGCCCGGAAGACGCCGACCGGCTGGGGATTAACCGTCAGCACTGCCTCGATAACCTGAAAGTGCTGCGCGACAACCCGCATGTGCGCGAGAAAGTCGTCGCCATTTTTGCCGAAGCAGAGCCGTTCGTGCCGTCTGAGAATGTGGATGCGCAGCTTTATAACGGCTTCTTCAGCGACGCCGATCGCGCGGCGATGAATATCGTGCTGCAAACCGACCCGCGTAACCTGCCCGCGCTGGATATCACCTTCGCAGATAAGCGCATTGAGAAGCTGATGTTTAATTATCGCGCGCGCAACTATCCCGGCACGCTGGATGAAGCAGAGCAGGAACGCTGGTTACAGCATCGGCGCAACGTGTTTACGCCGGAGTTTCTTAATAGCTACGCCCAGGAGCTGGAGATGCTTTACGGTCAGTATGAAGGGAATGCTGAGAAGCAGGCGCTGCTGAAAGCGCTGTTCCAGTATGCGCAAGAAATTGTCTGAGTAGCGGGTACAAAAAAGCCGGAGGCGATGTCTCCGGCTTTTTTTTGCCGGGTGGCGCTAACGCTTACCCGGCCTACGAAACTGTAGGTCGGGTTGAGCATAGCCGTCACCCGACACAGTCTTACGCGACGTCTTCGTACTGAGGAACCGGGTTGCGGAAGCTTCTGGTCACGCAAGCCAGGTAAATCAGACCGATTGCACCCCAGATCAGACCCAGAACCATTGAGCTCTCTTCCAGGTTGATCCACAGGGCGCCCACCGTCAGGGCACCACACACTGGCAGCACCAGATAGTTGATGTGGTCCTTCAGCGTCTTGTTGCGCTTCTCACGGATCCAGAACTGCGAAATCACGGAGAGGTTAACGAAGGTGAACGCCACCAGCGCACCAAAGTTAATCAGCGCCGTGGCCGTTACCAGGTCGAATTTAATCGCCAGCAGGGCAATAGCGCCCACCAGCAGCACGTTCCACGCCGGGGTACGCCATTTAGGATGCACGTAACCGAAGAAGCGGGTTGGGAACACACCGTCACGGCCCATCACGTACATCAGACGAGAAACGCCCGCGTGCGCAGCCATACCGGAAGCCAGTACGGTGACGCTGGAGAAGATCAGCACGCCCCACTGGAAGGTTTTACCCGCCACGTACAGCATAATTTCAGGCTGTGATGCATCCGGATCTTTAAAGCGAGAGATATCCGGGAAGTACAGCTGTAAGAAGTAAGACGCACCGATGAAGATCAGGCCGCCAATCAGCGCGGTCAGGAAAATCGCTTTCGGGATCACGCGCTCAGCGTCTTTGGTCTCTTCAGACAGAGAAGAGATACCGTCGAAGCCCAGGAACGAGAAGCACAGGATAGTCGCACCGGTGATCATCGGCACTACGTGAGCGCCTTCAGACCAGAACGGACGGGTGCTGGTCAGCGTACCTGCGCCTTCCCCGTGGGAAACGCCGTAAATGATCAGCCCAACGATAACCGCAACAATCCCCATCTGAAGGATCACAATCAGGGTGTTGAAGTTAGCCACGGTCTTGATGCTGCGCAGATTAGAGATGGTCATAAAGGCCACCAGCGCCACAACGAAGATCCACGACGGCACGGAAGGCACCAGCGCTTCGAAGTAAATTTTTGCCAGCAGAATGTTGATCATCGGCATGAACAGGTAGTCCAGCAGTGATGACCAGCCCACCATAAAGCCAACCGCCGGGCTAATGGATTTCTGAGCATAGGTGTACGCAGAGCCTGCGGACGGGAAACGGCGAACCAGTTTACCGTAGCTCAGCGCTGTAAAGAGGATGGCGACCAGCGCAAAGGCGTACGCCGTTGCAACGTGACCGTCAGTAAGGCCTGATACGATACCGAATGTATCGAACAGCGTCATCGGTTGCATATAGGCAAGGCCCATCATAACAACCGGAATCAACGTAAGCGTTTTACGTAATTCCACGCGAGAGGTGTTTGGAGTTGCGTTATGCGACATAGTTATTCTCCTTTACGGTGATAACCGCCACGTAAGCGAAAAATTGCCCCATTTCTTTCTTCCTCAGCGACAACAACTGTCGGATTTTAGTAAATATCTATCCGGTACGAAGCCCGGCCTCTTGGTTTTTAGTTTCGTTTCGTACATGCAAAAAAAAATAACCGACGCCTTTTATATCGTCGATTATTCATTTGGTTGCAGCGGCCGCATTTTGCCCCACATCGGATACAAAAGGCAATACTTTGCAAAGCATGGGACAATTTTCTTTTTACTAACTGGCTGATTTCTGGACGCCGGGCTGAGAGTAAACGGCGGCGATAGCACTATTTGCTAAAATCTCGTCTCGCCACCAGGCGCTGGCCAGCCCGGCAGTTTGTTCATTCCAGCCTACCCACACCGATTCATTACTGCTTTGAGCAAGTACCTGTTTTTCAACAAGCGCACCGCTGTCAATAAACCGCTGCGCCAGATAGCGAGGTAAATAGCCGCAGCCCAGGCCGCTTATTTGCAGTTCCAGCTTGGTTTTAAAGTCGAAAACGGTAATAGCTTCCTGCTCATCAAGCAGCTGCGAGGAGACCGAGCATTCCGGACGAGAGCTGTCCCCGACCACGATGGCGCGGTAGCCTTTAATCACGCGACGGTTAAGCGGCTCGGATTCCTGAGCCAGCGGGTGATGGGGCGCCACGGCAAATACCTGCTCCAGCACGCCCAGCCGGGCAAAACCAAAATCACTCAGTTGGGGAGGCTCATGGAGCGCACCGACGAAAATGTCCGCCCTGCCCTGCGTCAAGGCCTCCCAGGAGCCACCCAGCACACCGTTGATAAAGATAAGCCGGGTCACGCTGTGGTGTTGATAGAAGGCTTCAATCAGCGGCGTCAGGAGAGAAAACGGAAAGGTATCATCCACGCCAATAACCAGCTCGTTTTCCCAACCCTGATGGAGTTTTACGGCCTGTTTTTCGAGCTCACGAACGGTATGGAGGACTTCACGTCCTTTTTCCAGCAGCATCTGTCCGGTACGGGTGAAACGTGCGCGGTGTCCGGAGCGATCGAGGATCTGGATATTGAGATCGCTTTCCAGTTTTTGAACGGTATAGCTCAGCGCAGATGGGGTTTTGTAGAGCTTTGCTGACGCAGCGGCAAAGCTCCCCTCTTTTTCCAGAGCATCCAGAATAATAAGAACATCCAGCAGCGGTTTCATGCTCGCCCCCTTCTGGTGCGCGATCGTCTCCGCTGCGGGTCTTATTCCATGGGCATCACCAGCGGATCGGGATACTGATACTCAAACCCCAACTCATGACAAATGCGATTGCCATCAACAATTTTGCCTTTACTGTCATCCTTTGCCTCACCGAAAACCGGCGCCGCCAGGCCCAGCTGACGTGCCATTAGCGGGTAAAACGTGCTGCGCGCCGGATGAGAAGGTGCACATATATTATAGATGTGTCCACCTTTCGGAGCCTGTAAGAGTAGCTCAATCGCGCCTACAACATCGTCAAGATGCACAAGATTGACGACATGCTGGCCGTCTGGCGCAGACTTACCGGCAAAAAAGCGTCCCGGATGGCGGCCAGGGCCCACCAGCCCCGCCAGACGGACGATATCGACCTGCGTGCCGGGAAGATTATGCAGCCAGTCTTCCAGCTCTTTCAGAACCTGACCGCTCGCCGTCACTGGACGGCGCTCGGAACTCTCTTTCACCACGCCCTCAACTTCGCCATACACCGACGTCGAGCTGGTAAAAATGATACGCGGAACATGGTGCGCCAGCGCGCTGTCGACGATCTCCTGCATCGCCTGCAGATAAAACGACTCGCCCGGGCCACTGCGCCGCGCGGGGAGCGTGATCACCAGCGCATCGACGTTCATCAGGGTGTCCAGATCGTCAGCATCACACACCAGCTCCGGTTCAAGGCGCAGTTCAACGCCGTCAATACCGCACATGCGCGCTGCCTCTACCCCATCCGCCGTGGTTTTGCTCCCGGTCACCTGCCAGCCTTTCGCGGCTAATGACATCGCCAGCGGCATTCCCAGCCATCCTAAACCGACAATCGCGACCTTTTTCATGCGAATTCTCCTGACTCTCACTCGTCTTTTATAAGGCTACGCCAGCCCGGCAGAACACACAATTCATAGCATCAATATGAAATGAATTAATGATCAAAAAAAGCCCTTGCAATATGTCGTACAACTGGTTTAGGTTAAAAGACATCAAATGAATAAGCATTCATCGAGAATTTATATGACACGCGTTCAATTTAAACACCACCATCATCACCATCATCCTGACTAGTCTTTCAGGCGATGTGTGCTGGAAGACGTTTGGATCTTCCAGTGGTGCATGAACGCATGAAAAAGCCCCCGGAAGATCTTCTTCCGGGGGCTTTTTTTTGGACCGAATTCAGACAGGTTAAAACAGGTTAACGAGGAACACAGAATGTTAGATAACTCACGTTTACGCATAGCTATTCAAAAATCAGGCCGTTTAAGCGACGATTCACGCGAACTGCTGGCCCGCTGCGGGATTAAAATCAACCTGCACACCCAGCGCCTGATCGCCCTGGCTGAAAATATGCCGATCGACATTCTGCGCGTACGTGATGACGATATCCCGGGCCTGGTGATGGATGGCGTCGTTGATCTCGGCATCATCGGCGAAAACGTACTGGAAGAAGAGTTATTAACCCGCCGCGCGCAGGGCGAAGATCCGCGCTACTTTACCCTGCGTCGTCTGGACTTTGGCGGCTGCCGCCTGTCGCTGGCTACGCCGGTCGATGAAGCCTGGGACGGCCCGGCCGCGCTGAACGGCAAACGTATCGCCACCTCTTACCCTCACCTGCTGAAGCGTTACCTCGATCAAAAAGGCGTGCAGTTTAAATCCTGTCTGCTGAACGGCTCCGTTGAAGTGGCGCCGCGTGCGGGCCTGGCCGATGCCATCTGTGACCTCGTGTCCACCGGCGCCACGCTCGAAGCGAACGGCCTGCGCGAAGTGGAGGTGATCTACCGCTCCAAAGCCTGCCTGATTCAGCGCGACGGCGAGATGGCCGACGCCAAACAGCAGCTCATCGACAAACTGCTGACCCGCATTCAGGGCGTGATTCAGGCGCGTGAATCCAAATACATCATGATGCATGCGCCGACCGAGCGCCTGGACGAAGTGATTGCCCTGCTGCCGGGCGCTGAGCGTCCAACCATTCTGCCGCTGGCGGGCGACCAGCAGCGCGTGGCGATGCACATGGTGAGCAGCGAAACCCTGTTCTGGGAAACCATGGAAAAACTGAAGGCGCTGGGCGCAAGTTCCATTCTGGTGCTGCCAATTGAGAAGATGATGGAGTAACGACCATGAGCTTTAACACAATCATCGACTGGAATACCTGTAGCGACGCGCAACAGCGCGAGCTGCTGATGCGCCCGGCAATTTCCGCCTCGGAGAGCATCACCCGCACCGTGGCGGAGATCCTTGATAACGTCAAAGCCCGCGGGGACGATGCGCTGCGCGAGTACAGCGCGAAATTTGACAAGACGGAAGTCGGCGCTTTACAGGTTACCGGGCAGGAAATCATTGATGCCAGCAATCGTCTGGGTGATGACATCAAACAGGCGATGGCCGTCGCGGTGAAAAATATTGATACCTTCCACACCGCGCAGAAATTGCAGGCGGTGGATGTGGAAACCCTGCCCGGCGTACGCTGCCAGCAGGTGACGCGCCCGGTGGCGTCCGTCGGCCTCTATATTCCTGGCGGCTCTGCCCCGCTGTTTTCGACCGTCCTGATGCTGGCCACCCCGGCACGTATTGCCGGTTGTCAGAAGGTGGTGCTCTGCTCTCCGCCACCGATCGCCGACGAGATCCTGTATGCGGCGAAGCTGTGCGGCGTGCAGGCGATCTATAAAGTGGGCGGTGCGCAGGCGATTTCTGCCCTGGCGTTCGGGACAGTATCCATTCCTAAGGTCGACAAAATCTTTGGCCCGGGCAATGCCTACGTGACCGAAGCGAAGCGTCAGGTCAGCCAGCGTCTGGACGGCGCGGCGATTGATATGCCTGCCGGTCCGTCTGAAGTGCTGGTGATTGCCGACAGCGGCGCTACACCGGATTTCGTGGCCTCTGACCTGCTCTCGCAGGCCGAACACGGCCCTGACTCGCAGGTGATTTTACTGACGCCAGATGCCGACATGGCAAAACGCGTGGGCGACGCCGTTGAGCGTCAGCTGGCTGACCTGCCGCGGGCGGAAACGGCGCGTCAGGCGCTATCCGCCAGCCGCCTGATTGTGGCCCGCGATCTTGACCAGTGCATCGCCATCTCCAACCAGTACGGTCCTGAGCACCTGATTATTCAGACCCGCAACGCGCGCGAACTGGTCGACAGCATAACCAGCGCAGGCTCGGTGTTCCTCGGCGACTGGTCACCGGAATCCGCCGGGGATTACGCCTCCGGCACCAACCACGTGCTGCCGACGTATGGCTATACCTCAACCTGCTCCAGCCTGGGGCTGGCGGATTTCCAGAAGCGCATGACCGTGCAGGAACTCTCCCGCGAGGGATTTGCCTCGCTGGCGTCGACCATTGAAACCCTGGCCGCCGCCGAGCGCCTGACTGCCCACAAAAATGCCGTGACGCTGCGCGTTGCCGCCCTGAAGGAGCAAGCATGAACATCGAAGAATTAGCCCGCGAAAATGTCCGTCGCCTGACGCCCTATCAGTCTGCGCGTCGTCTGGGCGGGAACGGCGACGTCTGGCTGAATGCCAACGAATATCCCACGGCGGTGGCCTTTGAGCTTTCGCAGCAGACGCTGAACCGCTACCCGGAGTGTCAGCCGAAAGCGGTGATCGAGAACTATGCGCAGTATGCAGGCGTGAAGCCTGAGCAGGTGCTGGTCAGCCGTGGGGCGGATGAAGGAATCGAGCTGCTGATCCGCGCGTTCTGCGAACCGGGCAAAGACGCGGCGATGTATTGCCAGCCCACCTACGGGATGTACAGCGTCAGCGCCGAAACCTTTGGCGTGGCCTGCCGCAACGTACAGGCGCTCGACAACTGGCAGCTGGATTTGCAGGGCATCGCCGATAACCTCGACGGCGTGAAGGTGGTGTTTGTCTGTAGCCCGAACAACCCCACCGGGCAGATTATTCATCCGCAGGATATCCGCACCCTGCTGGAGATGACGCGCGGCAAGGCGCTGGTCGTGGCTGACGAAGCCTATATTGAGTTCTGCCCGCAGGCGACGCTGGCAGGCTGGCTTGAGGAGTATCCGCATCTCGTTGTGCTGCGTACCCTTTCCAAAGCCTTCGCCCTCGCCGGCCTTCGCTGTGGATTTACGCTGGCGAATAAAGCGGTTATCGACCTGCTGCTGAAAGTGATTGCCCCGTATCCGCTCTCAACGCCGGTTGCCGATATTGCGGCACAGGCGCTGGCCCCGCAGGGCATCAGCGCGATGCGCGAGCGTGTGGCGCAGATTCTGGAAGAGCGTCAGTATCTTGTCGATGCCCTTAAAACGATTCCGTGCGTGGAGCAGGTGTTCGACTCGGAAACCAACTACATCCTGGTGCGCTTCACCGCCTCAAGCGCGATATTTAAATCGTTGTGGGATCAGGGCATTATCTTACGAGACCAGAATAAACAACCTACCCTGAGCGGCTGCCTGCGTATTACCGTCGGCACCCGTGCAGAGAGCCAGCGCGTGATTGACGCCCTGAAAGCGGAGAAAGTATGAGTCAGAAGTATCTCTTTATCGATCGTGACGGCACCATCATCTCGGAGCCACCCAGCGATTTTCAGGTCGATCGTTTCGACAAGCTGGCGTTTGAACCCGACGTGATCCCGGTGCTGCTGAAGCTTCAGAAAGCAGGCTATAAGCTGGTGATGATCACCAACCAGGACGGTCTGGGCACCGACAGCTTCCCGCAGGCGGACTTTGACGGCCCGCACAACCTGATGATGCAGGTGCTGACCTCGCAGGGCATTACCTTCGACGAAGTGCTGATCTGCCCGCATATGCCTGCCGACGAGTGCGACTGCCGCAAGCCAAAGGTGAAGCTGGTTGAGCGTTATCTGGCGGAAGAGGCGCTGGATAAAGCCAACAGCTATGTGATCGGCGATCGCGTCACGGATATCACGCTGGCGGACAACATGGGCATTGCGGGCCTGCGCTATAACTGCGACACGCTAAACTGGGCGATGATTGGCGAGCAGCTCACCCGACGCGACCGCTATTCCCACGTTGAACGCAACACCAAAGAGACGCAGATCGACGTGAAGGTCTGGCTCGACCGCGAAGGCGGCAGCAAGATCCACACCGGCGTCGGTTTCTTTGACCACATGCTGGATCAAATCGCCACGCACGGCGGCTTCCGCATGGAGATCACCGTTAAGGGCGACCTGTATATCGACGATCACCACACCGTGGAAGATACCGGCCTGGCGCTGGGCGAAGCCCTGAAGCTGGCGCTCGGCGACAAGCGCGGCATCAACCGCTTCGGCTTTGTTCTGCCGATGGACGAGTGCCTGGCGCGCTGCGCGATGGATATCTCCGGGCGTCCGCATCTGGAATATAAAGCCGACTTTACCTACCAGCGCGTGGGCGATCTCAGTACCGAGATGGTGGAGCACTTCTTCCGCTCGCTTTCTTACACTATGGGCCTGACGCTGCACCTGAAAACCAAAGGCAAAAACGATCACCACCGCGTCGAGAGCCTGTTCAAAGCCTTTGGCCGTACCCTGCGCCAGGCGATCCGCGTGGAAGGTGACGCCCTGCCCTCGTCGAAAGGAGTGCTGTAATGAACGTGGTGATTCTGGACACCGGATGCGCCAACCTGAACTCCGTACAGTCGGCGATTATGCGCCACGGCTACGAGCCGGTGGTGAGCCGCGACCCGGACGTGGTGCTGCGTGCCGATAAACTCTTTCTGCCGGGCGTTGGCACCGCCCAGGCGGCGATGGATCAGATCCATGAGCGCGAGCTGGTGGATCTCATCAAAGCCTGTACTCAACCGGTGCTGGGCATTTGCCTCGGCATGCAGTTGCTTGGCCGCCGCAGCGAGGAGAGCAACGGCGTTGATCTGCTGGGCATTATTGAAGAAGACGTGCCGAAAATGACCGACCACGGCCTGCCGCTGCCGCACATGGGCTGGAACCGCGTTTATCCGAAGGCGGGCAACAGGCTGTTCCAGGGTATCGACGACGGCGCGTACTTCTATTTCGTTCACAGCTACGCCATGCCCGTGAATACCTACACCATCGCCCAGTGCAATTACGGCGAGGCGTTCACCGCCGCCGTGCAGAAAGATAATTTTTACGGCGTGCAGTTTCACCCGGAACGCTCCGGCGCCGCCGGCGCGCAACTGCTGAAAAATTTCCTGGAGATGTGATGATAATTCCCGCTTTAGATTTGATTGACGGCACGGTTGTTCGTCTCCACCAGGGCGATTACGGGCAGCAGCGCGATTACGGCAACGATCCGCTGCCGCGGTTACAGGCTTACGCCGGCGATGGCGCTGAGGTGTTGCACCTGGTCGATCTGACCGGCGCGAAAGATCCGGCCAAGCGCCAGATCCCGCTGCTTAAAACACTGGTGGCTGGCGTGGACGTCCCGGTGCAGGTAGGCGGCGGCGTGCGTACGGAAGCCGATGTTGCCGCCTTACTGAACGCGGGCGTGGCGCACGTGGTGGTCGGTTCGACCGCAGTGAAAGATCCTGAGAGTGTCAAGGGCTGGTTCCGCCGCTTCGGTGCGGATGCGCTGGTGCTGGCGCTGGATGTGCGCATTGACGCGCAGGGTAACAAGCAGGTCGCGGTCAGCGGCTGGCAGGAAAACTCCGGCGTAACGCTGGAAGAGCTGGTCGGGATGTATCTTCCGGTAGGGCTGAAGCATGTGCTGTGCACGGATATTTCACGCGATGGTACGCTCGCAGGATCTAACGTCTCGCTGTATGAAGAGGTTTGCGCGCGTTATCCGCAGGTGGCGTTTCAGTCGTCTGGGGGTATCGGCGACCTGGCGGATATCGCCGCTCTGCGCGGAAGCGGTGTACGCGGCGTGATTGTGGGTCGCGCGTTGCTTGAAGGCAAATTTACGGTGAAGGAGGCGATTCAATGCTGGCAAAACGGATAATTCCCTGCCTGGACGTGCGTGATGGTCAGGTTGTAAAAGGCGTGCAGTTCCGCAACCACGAGATCATTGGTGACATCGTTCCGCTGGCAAAACGCTATGCCGAAGAAGGCGCAGACGAACTGGTATTTTACGATATCACCGCCTCCAGCGATGGCCGCGTGGTGGACAAAAGCTGGGTGGCGCGCGTGGCAGAGGTGATTGATATTCCCTTCTGCGTGGCGGGCGGGATTAAATCTGCTGACGATGCGGCGAAGATTCTCTCTTTCGGTGCGGACAAAATTTCCATTAACTCCCCTGCGCTCGCCGATCCAGAGCTGATTACGCGTCTGGCGGATCGCTTTGGCGTGCAGTGCATTGTCGTGGGGATCGACACCTGGTTTGATGCCGCGACGGGCAAATATCACGTTAACCAGTACACCGGCGATGAAAGCCGCACGCGCGTCACCCAATGGGAGACGCTGGACTGGGTGCAGGAAGTACAAAAACGCGGTGCGGGTGAAATCGTGCTGAACATGATGAACCAGGACGGCGTACGCAACGGTTACGACCTCGAGCAGCTGAAAAAAGTGCGTGCGGTCTGCCACGTTCCGCTGATTGCCTCCGGCGGCGCAGGCACCATGGAACACTTCCTTGAAGCCTTCCGCGATGCGAACGTAGACGGCGCGCTGGCCGCTTCCGTGTTCCACAAACAGATTATCAATATTGGTGAGTTAAAAACGTACCTGGCTGACCAGGGCGTGGAGATCAGGGTATGTTAACAGAGCAACAACAGGCGCAGCTGGACTGGGAAAAAACTGACGGATTACTGCCGGTGGTTGTACAGCATGCCGTTTCAGGCGAAGTGCTGATGCTGGGATACATGAACCAGGAGGCACTGGCAAAAACGATCGACAGCGGCAAGGTGACGTTTTTCTCGCGCACCAAACAGCGCCTGTGGACGAAAGGGGAAACCTCGGGTCACTTCCTTAACCTGGTCAGCATTACGCCAGACTGCGACAACGACACCCTGCTGGTGCTGGTCAACCCGATTGGGCCGACCTGTCACAAAGGCACCAGCAGTTGCTTCGGCGAGGCGAGCCACCAGTGGCTGTTCCTTTATCAGCTGGAACAGCTGCTGGCAGAGCGTAAATCAGCGGATCCCGAGAGCTCATACACGGCGAAGCTGTACGCCAGCGGCACCAAGCGTATTGCGCAGAAGGTGGGTGAGGAAGGCGTTGAAACGGCGCTGGCGGCCACCGTGCATGACCGGGAGGAGCTGACGAACGAAGCGTCGGATTTGATGTATCACCTGCTGGTGCTGCTTCAGGATCAGGAGCTGGATTTAACGGCGGTGATTGAGAATTTGCGGAAACGACATAAATAAAAAAAGACCGGGGAGACCCGGTCTTTTTTTGTGTGTAAATCAGGCTCTTGGCTTGTAGTTTCTCAGCGCGTTACGGCCGAGGACGACAGCAGAACCGATGATCCCGCCGAGGAGAACGGCAAGGATGAGGGTGAGGGCCTTTTTAGGGCTGTCACGCTTGATTGGCAGATCTGGTTTCATCACGTAACGATAGACGTGTACTGTGTCCGGGTTAACATCAAGCTTTTGAATATCCAGTAAATTCTTTTTTGTCTGATAGTAAGAACCAGGAAACACCAATGGACGGGACGCTTCGTTATCAACCATAGATTTCAGCGCAACCGTGCCCAGCAAGAACATGGTTTCCTGAGTTACATCCTGCGTTTGCTGGAGCTGCGGAGTGCTAATTTTCGCGGCTTCGGCGTTCTTGAGCGCCTCAGAAATTTGCTTGATACGTAAATCCTTTTGCTCCTGCGAAACTTTTTCCTGGTTCAGAAGGGAATCGTTCAGCGTTGTGATCTGTTGCTTTAGGTTGTCTCTGAGGTCAAGCGTCAGCTCTTTTGCCGTCTGTTCGTCAACCTGTTGGATATACTGGGCAAGTTGTTTTTGAGCCGCTTCAGCAGATTCGCCCTGATAAGTTACAGTTAAGGGTAGCCCCTGCCCTTTTACCGTCGGTTCGATGGTCAATTTCTCGGGCTCTTCTTGGTTTTCAAGCGCCTGCGCTAAAGCTGAAAAAGAAGAGTTGAAACGTCCAATAGCACGATTCTGGATGTCCAGCGTTGTAGGCGCGGCGCCACCATAGAGAATATTTAACGCATTAGAATAGGTGGCGATTTGTGCTGCATCAGGCTGGGCTATGATGGCAGATGATGTCCATTTCTCTTTGGCTACAGCAATATAAATAACGGCGAGAACGATAAAAGCAGCAACAAATGCCCCTATTACCCACTTACCACGCCACAGCTGTAGCACTAAATCCAGTAAATCAATTTGCTCCGGGTCATTGTTGCGTGTGACCAGGTTATCGTTGTTGTGCGTCATACAATCCCTAACAGATGAAAAAGGGCAAAAATAATCTTGTTCCCTTAGTGTATCTCTTGCTGGCAATTTTTCTATAAGAATCCGATGAGTTATATCGGAAAGATGGGTTATGTAAGTGAAGTACGACGCGCTATCATAGTCGGATTCTGATGTCCTGGGACATCAACAAGAACACTGTGAATGAGGGAAGCTATGAAATTTCTTGTAACGGGCGCGGCGGGCTTTATCGGTTCTCATGTCAGCAAGCGCCTGCTTGATGCAGGGCATGAAGTTGTTGGGCTTGATAATCTGAATGATTACTATGACCCTAACCTCAAACTCGCTCGCCTTGAACTGCTTAAATCCGAGAGTTTCACCTTCCACAAGCTGGACTTAGCGGACCGCGAGGGCATGGCTGCGCTCTTCGCCAATGAGAAATTTGACCGGGTGATCCATCTTGCCGCACAGGCGGGCGTGCGTTACTCGCTGGAAAATCCGCATGCCTACGCAGATGCTAACCTGGTAGGTCACCTTAACGTGCTGGAAGGCTGTCGCCACAACAAGGTTCAGCATCTCCTTTATGCGTCATCCAGTTCGGTTTACGGCCTCAACCGTAAGATGCCGTTTTCTACTGACGACTCCGTAGATCATCCGGTATCGCTGTATGCCGCAACCAAAAAAGCCAATGAGCTGATGTCTCATACCTATTCGCATCTGTATAACCTGCCGACCACTGGCCTGCGCTTCTTTACCGTGTATGGCCCATGGGGCCGACCGGACATGGCGCTGTTCAAATTCACCAAAGCCATGATTGAAGGCAACAGCATCGACGTATACAACTACGGCAAGATGAAGCGCGACTTCACCTATATCGATGATATTGCGGAGGCGATTATTCGCCTACAGGACGTCATTCCTCAGGCCGATGCCGACTGGACGGTCGAAACCGGTTCGCCAGCAACCAGTTCTGCCCCGTATCGCGTGTATAACATCGGTAACAGTTCGCCTGTCGAACTGATGGATTACATCACCGCGCTTGAAGAGGCGCTGGGCAAAGAAGCGGTGAAAAATATGATGCCGATCCAGCCAGGGGACGTGCTGGAGACCAGTGCGGACACCAAAGCGCTGTATGACGTTATTGGGTTTAAACCACAAACCTCAGTCAAAGAAGGCGTGAAAAACTTCGTCGACTGGTACCGCAACTTCTATAACGTTTAAAAACAAAAAACCCGGCAGAGTGCCGGGTTTTTTTATATCACGATTTTAATCAGTCGCTGCCGAACAAATCGCGGGTATAGACTTTATCTTTCACGTCCGCCAGCTCTTCCGCCATACGGTTGGAGATAATTACATCCGCTTCTTTCTTGAATGCATCCAGATCGCGAATGACGCGAGAGTGGAAGAACTCGTCTTCCTGCATGGCCGGTTCATAAATAATGACCTGTACGCCCTTCGCCTTAATACGCTTCATGATCCCCTGAATGGAAGAAGCGCGGAAGTTATCGGAACCGCTCTTCATGATCAGGCGATACACGCCCACCACTTTCGGCTGACGCGCCAGAATGGAATCCGAGATGAAGTCTTTACGCGTGCGGTTGGCATCCACAATGGCGGAAATCAGGTTGTTCGGCACCGCCTGATAGTTAGCCAGCAGCTGCTTGGTATCTTTTGGCAGGCAGTAACCACCGTAACCGAAGGACGGGTTGTTGTAATGGTTACCGATACGCGGGTCAAGACACACGCCCTCGATGATCTGACGGGTGTTCAGACCTAAGCTCTCGGCATAGCTGTCAAGTTCGTTGAAGTAAGCCACACGCATCGCCAGATAGGTATTGGCGAAAAGCTTAATGGCCTCTGCCTCGGTGGAATCGGTGAACAGGACCGGAATATCTTTTTTGATTGCGCCTTCCTGAAGCAACGCAGCAAAACGCTCCGCACGCTCGGAACGCTCGCCAATCACGATACGGGATGGGTGCAGGTTATCGTATAACGCCCTGCCCTCGCGGAGAAATTCCGGCGAGAAGAAGACATTATCAATACCCAACTCTTCTTTAATCGATTTGGTGAAACCCACTGGAATTGTCGACTTGATGATCATCACTGCGTTCGGGTTGATTGCCGTAACGTCTTTAATCACCGCTTCAACGGTTGAGGTATTGAAGTAGTTGGTTTTAGGATCGTAGTCGGTTGGGGTGGCGATGATGACGAAATCCGCATCGCGGTAAGCATCTTCTTTGTCCGTGGTAGCGCGGAAGTTCAGCGGTTTGGTCGCGAGGTATTCTTCAATCTCTTTATCGACGATCGGGGACTTCTTCTGGTTAAGCATGTCCACTTTTGCCTGCACGATATCCAGCGCAACCACTTCATGGTTTTGTGCAATCAGAATACCGTTTGAGAGACCAACATAGCCTGTTCCGGAGATAGTTATTTTCATTCGTTTAACTTCTTCAAGTTTGAGTTTCTGGAGGCGTAAGCACACCACCGCAATAAACAACTGTTGAGGTTTTTACCTCTTAAGTTGAGGGACTGTCAAGACGAATGCCTTGCTTCAGAAAGGGATAAATGTAGTGATTTATGCGGCAATGAAAGTGGTTGGCTGGAGAAAGTAAGTCAACATGGGCCTGGAAGCGATAAAAAAAGCCCGGTGAGACTCACCGGGCCATGCTATCAGACTGAGTTAAATCAGATTAATCCAGCCATTCGGTGTGGAACACACCTTCTTTATCCGTACGCTTATAGGTATGCGCACCGAAGTAGTCACGTTGTGCCTGAATCAGGTTCGCTGGCAGAACGGCAGCACGATAGCTGTCGTAATATGCCACCGCAGCGGAGAAGGTCGGAACCGGGATACCATTCTGCACCGCGTACGCAACAACATCACGCAGCGCCTGCTGATATTCGTCAGCAATTTGTTTGAAGTAAGGCGCCAGCAGAAGGTTTGCGATACCTGCATTTTCAGCATAAGCATCGGTGATTTTTTGCAGGAACTGAGCGCGAATGATACAGCCGGCACGGAAGATCTTCGCAATCTCACCGTAGTTCAGATCCCAGTTATTCTCGTCAGATGCCGCGCGCAGCTGAGAGAAGCCCTGCGCGTAAGAGACGATTTTACCCAGATACAGCGCGCGACGGACTTTCTCAACGAACTCTGCTTTATCACCAGCGGGTTTGGCCTGAGGACCAGACAGCACCTTAGATGCCGCAACGCGCTGCTCTTTCAGAGAAGAGATATAACGTGCAAATACGGATTCGGTGATCAGAGACAGCGGTTCACCCAAGTCCAGAGAGCTCTGGCTGGTCCATTTACCGGTACCTTTGTTCGCGGCTTCATCCAGAATCACATCAACCAGGTATTTACCCTCTTCATCTTTTTTCGTGAAGATATCTTTGGTGATGTCGATCAGGTAGCTGTTCAGCTCGCCTTTGTTCCACTCGGTAAAGGTTTCAGCCAACTCTTCGTTAGAAAGGTTCAGGCCGCCTTTCAGCAGGGAATAAGCTTCAGCAATCAGCTGCATGTCGCCGTATTCGATACCGTTGTGCACCATTTTCACATAGTGACCTGCACCGTCCGCACCGATATAGGTTACGCAAGGCTCACCATCTTCAGCCACGGCTGCGATTTTGGTCAGGATAGGCGCAACCAGTTCGTACGCATCTTTCTGGCCGCCAGGCATGATAGATGGACCTTTCAGAGCGCCCTCTTCACCACCGGAAACACCGGTTCCGATGAAGTTGAAGCCTTCTGCAGACAGCTCACGGTTACGACGAATGGTGTCCTGGAAGAAGGTGTTACCGCCATCAATGATGATGTCACCTTTTTCGAGGTAAGGCTTCAGGGAGTCGATAGCTGCATCGGTACCTGCGCCCGCTTTCACCATTAACAGGATACGACGAGGCGTTTCCAGAGACTCAACGAACTCTTTCACCGTATAGAAAGGAACCAGTTTCTTGCCTGGATTCTCGGCAATCACTTCTTCGGTTTTATCACGGGAGCGGTTGAAAACGGAGACGGTATAACCACGGCTTTCGATGTTGAGCGCCAGGTTGCGCCCCATCACTGCCATACCGACAACGCCGATCTGTTGCTTGGACATTACATACTCCTGTCAGGTGTGAAAACCATAAAGTTCATGGTTTGATAAATACACTTGCTTAAACACTAATATTATAAATGCAATATCTATTTATTAACAACCACACTGTTTATATTATGTTTACGGAAAGCCATAAACATATAAAACGTGAAGTAATAAAAGGACTTACAATAACCGAATTTCAAGTAATTTCTATAAAAATGCCACTGTGAAAAAACAACCTTGAACTTATTAGATGACAAACTTTCATGCCCTTCGCGATAATACGCCAATATTTCAGGGAAACATTTAGCCTCATCTATCTTCGTCAAAATTTTTAACCAAAGCGCCATATCTTGCCGCTTTCTTATTTTAGGCATGTATATTTTACCCAAAATTGATTGATCATATATGGCGGTAAGGCAACCAATGACATTAGATTTAAGTAGTTGCTTATAGTTTATATTACTTGGTGAGGTTATAATCGCACCTAACTCACCCTCTACACTAATCTTCTGATAATAAGTGTAGCTTAATGCCACACTGTTGACTTCCATAAATGAAATTTGCTTTGCAAGTTTTTCGGGATGCCATAAATCATCACTATCTAAAAAGGCTATATATTTCCCTGTAGCCTCTTCAATACTTTTGTTTCTTGATACCCCAGCGCCACTATTTAAAGAATTTTTAAAAACCCTTATCCTTTTATCTTTATTCGCCATGCACAATGCATATTCGAATGAGCCATCAGTTGAACAATCATCAGTTATAAGTAACTCCCAATTGGCGTAGGTTTGATTCATAACTGAGGAAATAGACTCTTTTAAGGTTCTCAATGAATTAAATGTCGGCATAATAACAGACACTTTTGCTTGTTGCCCATTTGTCATTTAAATACGTCCAATAATTTGAGCTCAGTGAATGTAAGTATTAGCTTTTGTTCATTTTCGCTTTTGTTGACATTTTTGGAGTATAAAGTATCGCTCATGCTAGATAAAATCAATGGGAAATGTTTATTGACCTCATTAACTCGAACGGACTTAAACCCCTGTAAGAGGGTCATTCCCTTGAACCAAACGTCATCAGCATCATTAGCATATTTGATAAATCTTTTATCAGAAACTAGGTTACTTATTGAATTTCTTGGATAACAAATCCCGGAGCATCCTGTAGGTAACAATCTAAAGCTAGGTTCATTACTTAAATAATGATCATTTATACTGTTGTTATAATCAAAAGTTTTCCCATTATATTTTAAGAAATGCCCCCTAAAACAAGAAACTGCTTTATGTAACTCACTAACACTGATCAATTTCTTAGCCCAGTTTGCAGGATACATAATGTCATCATCAGCAGTTAATACGAAATCAATTTTAGCATCACGCAAAACATTTTCAATATAACAAAGTTTCTTATATGATTTTAGATTTTCATGTAATACATTTACAACAACCCCTCTTTTTTTATAATCGTCTAAATAAAAAGGTGTCCCTTTGTATTTTTTAATATCATCCGATGATAACCAAAGATAGATAGCTTTAGGTTTGTATGATTGACGCAACAAAGATTCAAGGGTTAAGAAAAGGGTGTCGAAGCGCTTATGGTATGAAGTCAATGAAATAATATAATTAGAATCTTCACTTACACTATTATAAATTTTTTTCGGTTGGAATTTAGCTAAAAGATAAAACTTGATTGTTGCATAAAGACATTCCAGAAGAAAGTCAGTTTTTTTTATTAAAGAATGCATCTAATTCTTCCTTTGTTCCATGCTGAAAATAAAAATATTTATTATTCATATCTAGGGGTCTATCTCGCCCAAACCCAAAGGGGAGATAATTGTACGAGCCTAAGAATTTTGCTGCCATATTTTGTAATCGCCATGTTATTCTATTCAAAAACTTTGATTTGAAATTCGTTTTAGCAAAGAGAACTTGAGGAATAAATGGAAATAAAGGAGAAGTTGCTAGAGCAAACTTTTTTTCAGGAGATATTTCATTATCACTGTAGGTTATTTGATAAATTCTTGAAAGAAAAACATCAATATTATCTTTTTTTACAATGAAAAAAGATTGTTGTAACGGATTTTTATAATCATTGCACTTGCCAAACATATAAGGCTTATTCATGTTCTCTATGCAATTTTCTATAATGTTTTCACCCTGGATCAAAACATCCTGTTCAATATAAACATAATAATCGCAATTACAATTTTGTGCATAGGACATTGAATGCATAACAGATCTCATCCAACCGCAATATTTTCCATTGAGATTTGTTGCATGCCCTCCATTTTCATTCAAAGTTACAAATATAATTTCGTCATCAAAATTAGGTTTAACAGGTGAATTGCTATCTACAATATAGATTCGTTCAGGTGAAGCATTTCTTTTAATTGATTTGTACCAATGCTCATGAAAAAGCACACTTCTGATTGAATCGTTCCCATAAAGTTTATCTCTATTATCTTCACTTTCAGTACACCACCAGCCAGATCCAATTATATATGACATAAATCAATCCTCATAAAAAATACCCTAAGATACTCAACGATAACAAATTTCCATCAGCTAATTTCACATTGTAATCACCAAAATCATTAGTATATAAAAATCTTATATACATAAGGATAAACAATGCTAGCCCAGCATACTCTAAGAGAATCCTGTTTTTACTATTATTATATATGTACCGTGTGGTGTAAAAATAAAAATATGGAGTAAACATCAATATCACAAGACCAATTCTCCCAGGGAGTAGTGGGTAATTAATTGTGAAAAGCACAGCCATATAAATAGTTATAAAAAACACTATTACTAAATTTTTTTGCGCTAAATTTTTGTCATGATAAATTTTTAAGAAATTCATAATGCAAATCAAATGTAGAGGAATTACTGAAAGGCTTAATAAACCCATACTTGAAGAAGCATCATCAACGTTCGAAGAATTAAGATAAAATCCAATTTTCCTATCAATTATATCTGAATAAGAAAACAATCCAGCAAAGGTATGCTGCATCAACTCAATAGTTGCAGGTAAAAACAATGCAAGGAGCCAAAGTGTAAAAAAGGTTTTCCATCCCAAAAGCCGGTTATATACTTTAGCGACAACTTGCAGAAAAAGGTAAAATATTGAAATTAAATGTGCTGAGATAGACAGTGCTGAAAAGAATAATTTTTTTATGATAGTTTTTTTATTCTCAGAGAGCAAAGATAATACTATCAGCAGAAATACAACGGCCCATGATTGTCTACTTAAAAACAATGAAAGCTGTATATATTGTGGGTAAATCAATACTAATGAATAATAACTTATTCCTTTTGAACCAAAGGTTTTTATCATTGCAAATAAAAGACAGAAATTCATTATCAACGCTTGAGTAAAAAGAACATTATCAAATGATGCGTTGAATAAATGCATAAACTTATAGAAGATGATTAAGAAAGGCTCATACTTAAATTCATCCGTATATTGAGATAAATTAATATTAGTATAAATCTCTTTGTAATTTTCTACGTCACCTGATATGTTTATGCTCGATATCAGAATAGCAGAAAGGATGGCTGAAAGTGCGCACAATAAAAAACACAACCTTAAATTAGGCCGAATAAAAAATAATAAAGTAGATAAGAGTATAAGACTAACCCATATAGGCGTTAAGGTAAAAAAAAGTAAAGTGACAAAACAAATGAAATAGAAGAAACAACCGTTAAATATTTTTTGAGAATTCATATCATTTCCAATATCTATCTAAATATACTATTCAAAAACTTTTCCACCTCATAAGTTCCTTGATACTTCGAAACGCTTGACTCATATTCTAATAAGAAGAACTCACGCAGTTCTTTTTCATTTATCACATCATCTATAATAAATATATTGGAAGGATGAAAGAAATCATATTCGATAATTGAACGATTATTTGTTAATAATTTCTTTCCAAAAAACAATGCCTCTAGAGAACGTAAGGTCAGTCCAGATTGACCAGATTGTACAATCTCGATTATACAATTTGAACGATTCAGTTCATTAAGATATTCATCATACCCAAGTGGCTTGCTCGCTAAAAGAAACAAGTCTTCATGCTTATAGATTACATTGTCGTCACGAATGATATGAAGTTTTAGCACTAAACCAATCGAGTCAAAAATATTTTTAAGAGATTTAAGAAAGGATAGTCTTCCTTTATCCTGCCCCACAAAAAATGCATCGTAACTTTGTTTTACAGAGTGTGATGATTGCGATAACTTTCGAGAGTATATTTGAGGATGATATCTTATTCCATACTTAAGAGCATCATTTTGATCAAAAGTCCAAACTTCCAAGCCTGCTTTCTTTAATAAATATAGATAGAACTTAAATTGCAGAGGAGAACCCATAATGGAACTTACAGGATTCCAAATCCATAAAATTTGTCTTTTGTCAGATTTATTCATTACCAGAAGAGATGCTATTAAATCAATCCTATCAATTGAAAAATACAAAGTTGCGGCATCCACCACTGGTTTAGACGAACAGCGATATAAAATACAATAAATTAATTTAACAAAAGGAATAAACCTATATTTTATTATTTTATGAAAGATTCCTCTATCTTTTTTTTCATCGATATTTAAGAAAGCATTAACTGGAAAAACTTCGATTGTTCTAGCAATATCCCTCAATAGGATTTCTGATAAAAAATATGTACTTCTAATAATTTTCTTTTTCATTTCTTTTCTTTAATTCAATCCTACTAATAACGAAAACTATAATACAAAACAGTATCAACTCACTTATTACCGAAGTGACTACTGCGCCCATGCCATCAAAATATTTACTCATAATTATGCAAAGAAAAATATTAACAACCCCAGTGGCAAGCACAGCACTTGAAAAGCTTTTAGTTTTTCCTACCGATATTAACCCAAGCACACCGTAGTAATAACTTAGCCCTCCAAAAAAAAGGACTAATGAAAATATGCATAACATCAAGATAAAACTAGAATTGAAAGCATTCAATAAAAAATATGAGATTAATGGAGAGAACACAATCAAACAGAAAGTTAATGAAATATAAAAAAGAACAGCTTTAGTATTATATTTTTTAAGCAACGGTAAGATTTCATCTCTTTTAACATTTCTATTTACATATGGGAAAAGAGCATCCCCCAATACATTTTGTATCATTTGGACACTGCGTATTACTCTTTCCAATAGCGAATAAAGCCCAACAGTTGCTGGATTGGCGAAAAAGCCCAATATAATTATGTTGCTATTTTTATATAATGTGCTGAAGATTTTGCTTTGAAAAATATACCATCCATCTTTTAATAAAATACTGATAACTTTAGTATTAAAAGAATTCACTCGAACATTGAGACGTTGATATGCTACGATGAATGCTAATAAAGTACCAATAATTGCAAATATTCCATTGATTAAAGGTACAAGAAAACTATCGCTTGGGGTTTTTACAATAAAAATAGTTATAACTGCACCACTGATTTTAGTTAATCCATTAATTATAGTGATGAACTTCATCTTTTCAAAACCTTGAAACAACCAAGTAGGAAATAGAGTTTGTCCTATTGTAATAAGGTACGTAAAAAGGAATATCAAAAATGAATGTGAATATTCAGGTATCAATTCAACAACACATATATATATCAGAAACCCTATCAAAAGGAAAATTATTTTTATATATAACACCGCACTAAATAACTTATTAATATAGGTGATGTCGTCCCTTTGCCTTGCAACTTCTTTCGTAGCTGTTAGATTGAATCCATACTCACCGAACATTTGAAAATAAATTGATATGGCAAAGGCTGTTGAAATGACACCTATATTCCCAATCCCAATTGATCGCACAAGGAAAGGCAGTATTAATATAGGCAATAAATAATTCAATGCCTGCAAACTGGCTAACGAAAAAATGTTACTTAGCAAAATTCTATTTTTTTTATTTTTATAATACTTCATATTCAACCCTTCATTCTTTAGTATGATATTAAAATAAATGAGGGAGGTTTTTATCTTTCTCTGATATGATAGGACTTCCATCAAGTGGCCATTTAATGGCTAATGACTTATCATCCCAAATAATACCTGACTCAACATTTGGCACATAAAAATTCGTTGTTTTATATACAAATTCAGCGCTTTCGCTTAAAACATAAAATCCATGAGCAAACCCTTCAGGGATCCAAAGCTGACGTTTATTTTCAGCAGAAAGATTGACACCAACCCATTTCCCAAACGTTGGCGAAGATTTACGAATATCAACCGCAACATCAAAAACTTCACCAGCAACACAACGTACCAGTTTGCCCTGTGCATACGGTTCCAGTTGGTAATGCAAGCCACGCAGAACGCCTTTGCAGGATTTAGAGTGGTTATCCTGCACAAACTCAACTTTACGCCCTACCGCCTCTTCAAATGCTTTTTGGCTGAAACTTTCGAAGAAAAAACCACGATCGTCACCAAATACTTTTGGTTCAAAAATCAGCACATCAGGGATATCAGTTTTAATTACGTTCATGTCTTAATAACCTTTAATCATCTTCAACAGGTATTGGCCATAGGCATTTTTCTTCAATGGCTCAGCCAGTTTCTTCACCTGCTCTACATCAATAAACCCTTTTCGATACGCGATCTCTTCCGGGCAGGACACTTTCAATCCCTGACGCTCTTCAATTGTCGCGATAAAGTTGCTCGCCTCGATCAGGCTCTGGTGGGTTCCTGTATCCAGCCACGCATAGCCGCGCCCCATCATTGCAACAGACAGACGACCCTGCTCCAGGTAAATACGGTTGATGTCGGTAATTTCCAGCTCACCGCGTGCAGAAGGCTTCAGGTTTTTAGCCATCTCCACTACATCGTTATCATAGAAATAGAGTCCCGTTACGGCATAGTTGCTCTTCGGCTCTAGCGGTTTCTCTTCCAGGCTGATTGCAGTGCCATCTTTATCAAACTCTACCACGCCATAACGTTCAGGATCGTTGACGTGGTAGGCGAATACGGTTGCGCCGTCACCTTTGTTTACTGCGGCTTCCAGCTGTTTCGGCAAGTCATGACCATAGAAAATGTTATCGCCCAGCACCAGCGCACAGCTATCGTCACCAATAAACTCTTCGCCAATGATAAAGGCCTGTGCCAGTCCGTCCGGGCTTGGCTGAACTTTATACTGAAGGTTTAACCCCCACTGGCTACCGTCCCCCAGCAGCTGTTCAAAGCGCGGAGTATCCTGCGGCGTGCTGATGATCAGAATATCTTTAATCCCTGCCAGCATAAGCGTAGACAGCGGGTAGTAAATCATGGGTTTGTCGTAAATTGGCAGCAGCTGCTTGCTTACAGCCATGGTCACAGGGTAGAGACGAGTGCCGGATCCGCCGGCAAGGATAATACCTTTACGTGTAGCCATTATAATTTCTCTATAAACACGAAATGCCCGTAAACGGGCATTTTTAAATTGATTAAATGGATTGCGCCGTGAAAAGCTCAGCCAGCATACGTTTCACACCAACATGCCATGCTGGCAGGACCAGGTTGAAGTTCTGCTGGAACTTCATGGTATTTAAACGTGAATTATGCGGGCGACGCGCAGGCGTCGGATATGCCGTAGTTGGTACAGCATTCAGCTTTTCTATAGCCAACTCAATGCCTGCCTTTTGGGCTTCCTCAAACACCAGCGCCGCATAGTCATACCAGGTTGTCGTCTCAGAAGCGACCAGATGGTAAAGCCCGGCAACTTCTGGTTTCACCATCGCGACACGAATGGCGTGGGCGGTACAATCGGCTAATAGCTCAGCGCCTGTTGGGGCACCCACCTGATCGTTAATGACAGAAAGCTCTTTGCGTTCTTTAGCCAGACGCAGCATGGTCTTGGCAAAATTGTTGCCTTTACCTGCATATACCCAGCTTGTGCGGAAAATCAGATGATTAGGGCAGTTATCCTGCAATGCTTTTTCGCCATTCAGTTTCGTCTGACCATAAACATTTAGCGGTGCCGTCGCATCCGTTTCACTCCAGGGGGTTTCACCATCACCCGGGAAGACGTAATCCGTGGAGTAGTGAACAACCCAGGCGCCGATCTTTGCAGCTTCTTTCGCGATAGCCTCAACGCTTGTCGCATTCAGTAACTGCGCAAACTCTGGTTCCGACTCTGCTTTATCCACTGCGGTATGTGCGGCTGCGTTGACGATCACGTCAGGTTTTATATTACGAACCGTCTCAGCAATCCCTTCCGGGTTGCTAAAATCACCGCAGTAATCTTTAGAATGAACATCAAGCGCAATCAGATTGCCAAGTGGAGCCAGCGCGCGCTGAAGCTCCCAGCCTACCTGCCCTGTTTTGCCGAACAGAAGAATGTTCATTATTGACGTTCCCCGTAGTTCTGTTCGATCCAGGTTTTATAAGCACCACTTTTAACGTTGTTAACCCACTCCTGATTGCTCAGATACCATTCCACAGTCTTACGAATTCCGCTTTCAAACGTCTCCTCAGGCTTCCAGTCCAGCTCCACCCCAATTTTATGCGCATCAATCGCATAGCGGCGGTCATGTCCTGGACGATCGGCAACATAAGTAATTTGATCGCGGTAAGAGCCTTCTTTCGGCACGATCTCATCCAGCAAATCGCAAATAGTATGCACAACGTCCAGGTTCTGCTTTTCGTTGTGACCACCGATGTTGTAAGTTTCACCCGGTTTACCCTGAGTCACAACGGTGTAAAGCGCACGGGCATGGTCTTCAACATAGAGCCAGTCGCGGATCTGGTCGCCTTTGCCATAAATCGGCAGCGCTTTTCCGTCCAGCGCGTTCAGGATCACCAGCGGGATCAGCTTTTCCGGGAAATGATACGGACCGTAGTTGTTTGAACAATTGGTGACAATCGTCGGGAAACCGTAGGTGCGCAGCCAGGCGCGAACCAGATGGTCGCTGGACGCTTTGGAGGCAGAGTATGGGCTGCTTGGCGCGTAGGCAGTGGTTTCAGTGAACAGCGGAAGCTCTGAGGATGCCGGGTGTTCATCCGGGTGCGGCAGATCGCCGTACACTTCATCGGTGGAGATATGATGGAAACGAAACGCTTTTTTCACCGCGTCATCGAGCGTTGACCAATAAGCACGGGCAGCTTCCAGAAGCACATATGTCCCAACAATGTTGGTTTCAATGAATGCCGCCGGGCCGGTAATGGAACGGTCTACGTGGCTTTCTGCCGCCAGATGCATCACCGCATCTGGTTTATGCTCAGCAAAAATACGATCCATAGCCGCTTTATCACAAATATCTGCATGCTCAAACACATAACGTTCACTGGCGCTGACATCGTTAAGGGACTCGAGGTTGCCGGCATACGTCAGTTTATCCACATTGACGACTTCGTCATGGGTATTTGTAATAATATGTCGTACAACCGCTGAGCCTATAAAGCCAGCCCCACCCGTCACAAGAATTTTCACGTTATCTATTCCGTTTTGTAGATATGTCGAGATATTGGCGTTCTGAACCCTGGTAATAATTCAGGATTAGAAATTTTGCACGCTACCGCCCCTGGCTTGACAGCTACCAGTGCACTGAGCGCGTGATGAATATAAGATTGACTGTCTGATTTCAGACAAAAACTGGCGTTAATTGTCGTCCTAAATGGATTCGGAAACAAGCACAAATCGTTACAAATCAGCCCAGATTTGAAGCAGATAACTCTCTGTTATTATAGGAATTAATAGCAAAAAGCGGCAGCCATCATTTTAGTTATGTAACAACATAACAAGATGATGGCTGCCGCGCATGAAGTCTTTCAGGCTGCGGAAGAAGTATTAGTCGTTAGCCAGCAACTTCTCAATCCGGCTTCTGAACTTCGCCCCTTCCTTCAGGTTACGCAGGCCATAGTTCACAAAGGCCTGCATATACCCCATTTTCTTACCGCAGTCATAGCTGTCGCCGGTCATCAGCATGGCATCAACCGACTGCTTCTTCGCCAGCTCAGCAATCGCATCGGTCAGCTGGATACGATCCCAGGCGCCCGGCTCAGTTTTTTCCAGCTCAGCCCAGATATCCGCATTCAGCACATAACGGCCGACTGCCATCAGGTCAGAGTCCAGGGTCTGCGGCTGATCGGGTTTTTCGATAAACTCAACGATCCGGCTCACCTGCCCTTCCGTCTCCAGTGGCTCTTTGGTCTGAATAACGGAATACTCAGAGAGATCGCCCTTCATACGTTTCGCCAGCACCTGGCTGCGGCCCGTCTCGTTGAAGCGAGCGACCATTGCCGCTAGGTTGTAACGCAGCGGATCGGCGGAAGCGGTATCAATAATGATGTCCGGCAGAACCACGATGAACGGGTTATCACCCACCACCGGGCGCGCGCACAGGATGGAGTGGCCCAGACCCAGCGGCTGCGCCTGACGCACGTTCATGATGGTCACGCCAGGAGGACAGATAGACTGAACTTCTGCCAGAAGCTGACGCTTAACGCGCTGCTCAAGAAGCGCCTCGAGTTCATAAGAGGTGTCGAAGTGGTTCTCGACGGCGTTCTTAGAAGAGTGCGTCACCAGAACGATTTCTTTGATCCCAGCAGCAACAATCTCGTCGACGATGTATTGAATCATCGGCTTGTCAACGATCGGCAGCATCTCTTTAGGAATGGCCTTTGTGGCGGGCAACATGTGCATGCCCAGACCCGCTACCGGTATAACTGCTTTCAAATTGGTCATTTTATCTTCCACCTTAAAATGGTTGACGAAGTATAGACCTAATCAGGAAAATTGCCCGATCAAGAAGTCTACTACGCCTTATGCAAATCACGTTTCGCGCTAAAACTCACATTACTAAACATGAGTATGCATTAAGTGTGACCCAGAATTATCGGAAACCCTGTCGCGAAAATCGCACAGCCCTCTATTTCCGACAAATCGCAACCTTTGAGGCATTATTCAGATACAAACGTGATGTCATCTTTCTTCTCATGAACGAACTCATACTTTAGCGTACGGTCCAGACCTTGAGATAAGGTATAAGGCGCTTTAAATCCAGAGCTGTGTACCTTGGTCGCGTCAAACTGTGTAGTTGCACAGAATTTCTTCACGCGCACAGAACTAATTGCATATTTCTTTCCGGTAACTTTGCTAAGAATATCAAAGCAATACCCACCTAACATTCCAAGCGGATAAGGGAGATGAACTGAAGGGATTTTTTTACTGAGACTCTTCTCAACTTCTGAAACTAGCTGATTCATATTCAGGTCTGGTTTGTCTACATAGTTATAGACATCGTAACCCGGTCTAACATTTGCCAGCTTAAATTTGATAAATTCAACAATGTTACCGACATAAGCCATTGACTTATAGTTGGTTCCAGCGCCTACCATGGCGAATTTACCCCCTGCAATTTGTTTAAGCAGGTTGTACACATTGCCACGGTTACGCTCACCAAAGATGACCGTAGGCCGGACAATTGTCAGGGATCTTTCCTCTGGAGCTTTATTAAACCACTCGCGCAGAACTTCTTCCGCTTGCCATTTGCTTTTGCCGTAATGGTTGAAAGGATCGTGCGGATGGGATTCGTCAGGGTTCACTTTGTTAAGGCCATACACGGCCACAGAACTGGTAAAAATAATGTTCTTAACGTTATTTTTTTCCATAGCAGACAGAACGTTACGCGTACCCTGCACGTTTACATCATAGTAGAGCGATGTTGGGCTTACGTCATCACGGTGTTCAGCAGCGAGCAGCACGACAGTCTCAAATCCAGCAAGCGCCTTATCGAGTTGCTCCTGATTACGAACATCACCAGAAACGGTGATGTCCGGGTAGAAATGACTCTGCTGTTTGTCAAAGTTAGTAACGTCAAACTCATTCCGAGTAATTTCGATCAATCGAGTCCCGACAAAACCAGATGCGCCAATAAACAAAACCTTATCGTTCATACACCACTCAATGCGTTATGTGTGTTTGGCAACCCCCCGGTAATCGCGTTCTTCCCTGAGGCACCGTTATTGATAAACTGAATATTGCAAAGTAATGCCATGGATTATAAACCTTAAAACCGCTGAATTCAGTAACAAATTTTTAGGGGTTACATCAGATTGAATCGCATACGCCTAAGGCTTCCACCATCACCTGTGCGGCAGCGCAAAATTCAACCGTTCCGTATTCACCACGTGTTGATCGACCCGATCAATATCCACCGAACTCTGCCCCTTTTCATTAACCGCTTTTATGTTCGCGAGCGACAACAGCGTCTCGTTTTTGGCCATAAACTTCCCACGCACGTCTTTGCGCAAGTCGAAGTTCATCTTAAGCGCTGGTCCCGTCGCTGACTCCTGCATCACGTTGATATTACGCAAGAAAAGGTGCTGTGGCTTGTTGTGCAGCTCAAGCGTTGCCCGCTGCATGTTGACGTTGGTGATGGCAACAAACGAGGTGGCATTGCCGGAGGAAATCTGTATCCCGCGCAGCTTATAGGCAAGCTGTCGGTTATCCAGGCGAATATCGTTAAGTTTGAAGTTTTGCGGTATCGACAGATAATCGCCCTTGATCACGCCATACCCGATTAACATTCCGGCGCTGTTCACCATATCGATATTATCAATAACGAAATTATCACAGCCATAAATAGCTACCGTCGCGTTATCAATTCCGGCCTTTTTACTGAAGTCGGGAGTAATATTGCTGGCCTTGATATTACGGATCACAAAGTGTTTACCGTTTTCAACATGGACCAACTGCCGACAGTTGCTGCCGGTGATATTTGCCACCACGAAGTTTTTAACGGTCTGCTGTTCCGGATAGTCATTGTCGTACGTGCTGCCAGCCAGCCCAATGCCTATCCCCCAGTTGATCTTGCCGTTTGTGCAGTTGATGTTATCGATCACGTGGTCAGAGATCAGGATGTTACGGTCGTTAATCGCCACGTTCCACTCAATCGCGTCACCCTGCAAATGGCTGAATTTACTGTTGGTTATGCGCGCACCGTCCACCTGATTATGAAAACCCTGGCGCAGAATGGCGTAGTTGGCCTGGCTCACGGCAATGCGATCGATAAGCAGGTTACGCATCACTCTCGGCTTTTTACCGCCGATGTAGATCTGGGTGACGGGGCCGAAGCCGCTCATCGCCAGCCCTTTAATGACACAGTCGGAGCCACGCACGTCCAGCGTAATGTTATGCGTGCGCCCCTCTCCTTCCCCAATGACCTTACAGCCTTCCTGGAGCACAAACCGCCCGCGGCCATTGCCCTTCAGCGCACCGCGGATCAGCAGGGTTTTGCCATCAGGAATGAAAATGCCGGTATTGATGTTTTCACAGGTTAACCCGGCGGGAACAACAACGGTATCGCCCTCGGCAAAAGCCTGCTTAAAGGCGGCGATCCAGTCGTTATTGTTGTAGCGATCGACAGAAACCGTCTTCCCGGTTGCCGCCCGCACAGCGCGGGGCGACAGCAGCGGCATGGCAGCCAGGACGGATAAAGAAGAGACAAATCGGCGTCGGGTAATCTTTTTCAGCATACAACCTCAGCATTACAGCGTTTGCAGCAGGCTCGCTAACTGGCGATTAATCACCTGCTGATTGAATTCTGCTTCAACTTTTTGCCGCGCATTTTGCAGCACAGGGATCAGCGTCTGCTGATCGATATCACTGAACGCGGCCAGACGGTCCGCCAGCGCCAGCGCATTGTTTTCAGGGACAAGCCAGCCGGAATGCTCAGAGGTGATCAGCTCCGGGATCCCGCTGTGCAGGGTCGAGACCACCGGAATGCCGACCGCCATCGCCTCCATCAGCGCCACGGGAATGCCTTCCATATCGCCGTCAGCGCCGGTTACGGAAGGCAGCAGGAACACATCCGCGTCATCAAGCATGGCTTTCACTTCGTGGCTCGGCTTGAAGCCCGGCATCTCGACCACGTCTTCCAGCTGATACTGTTCAATCAGCGTGCGCAGGCGACGCTCCCACGGCCCGATACCCAGGATGCGGTAGTGGAAGTCCACGCCGCGCGCCTTCAGCTGGCGACAGGCTTCGATGGCTACGTGCAGCCCTTTCTTTTCGGTCAGGCGGGCAACAGAGATAATTTGCAGCGGCTTGCCCGGCACCTTAACCGGTCGCTGAGTGAAACGTTCCATATCCACGCCCATGCGTGAAACGGTGATTTTCTCGCTCGGGCACCCCATGGTTTTCAGGCGTCCGGCCCACAGGTTGCTTATCGGCAGCATCATGTCGCCACGGCGAAACAGCTGCTGATATTCAGGTGTGTAGTGGTTCAGTACTTCCCTGCTGGAGATGTCGATACCGTGGAAAATGGTTGCGATTTTGCCGTCAATCACCCCCAGCTCACGCAGTTTTGCCGCCGTTACGCCCGCCGGGCCAAAGTGGGCGATAAAGACATCGGCCCGGTACGGCTGGGCCGTTTGCCCGCAAATGGCGGAAAGGATCAGGTTGCGGGCCTCCGCCCCATAGCGCGACATATTCAGCGCCCGCCACGTCGAGGCGCGATGCAGGCCGCGCAGCGTCTGGCTGGCGCGATGGCGCAGTTTGTTCATTCGTCCGGTGGGTTCATCCTGCAACCAGCGGGTTTTCGCCTCCAGCCCATACCGGGTATACGCCGCATGGGTGTTTTGCGTATCGCCCTTTTGCAGGGCGATAATCTCCACGTCATACCCCATATCGATAAACGCGGTGATTTGGTTCAGCACAAAGGTTTCAGACGACAGCGGAAATTTCAGTAAGAAGAAACCAACCTTCATTTCCCCTCCCGCACGCGGTCAAGTACCGATTTCACCATCCCAATGCCCTTCTCGCGCTCGGCTTTCACCGCCACGGCCAGGCGTTCATTGATGGCGGGCAGTTGACCCAGGGTGTCCCCTACCATCGCACCCAGCGAACCATCCAGCAGATGGCGGATATCCACGGCCATTTCCGGCATACCGAGCTGCTGCATGATGCCTGCTGATTTGTGCTCATAGTTGATGGCAATGGCCGGCGTGCCAAAGTTCATGGAGATAATGGCGGAGTGCAGCCGCGTGCCGACGGTCAGGTCGCAGGCGGAGAGAAGCTTGCCCATCTCCAGGTCGTTTAGTTCGTCCATCACCACGTGATAGCGCGACGGATCGTTAACCAGATTGCGCAGGTTCAGCGCCACCATGCGGTCGTCTTTGTTATAGCTGTCGATGCCGGTGCAGGTGGAGAGCGCCAGCACCTGGTACCCGCTGTCCAGCACGCGGTTCACCACGTCGGCGAAGGCTTTCTCATACGCCGCCTGCGTCGTACCTAAACGCTTATCGAAGGGCGCCAGCTCGCGCAGGGTAATCGCGACGGTTTTCTGTTTCGCCGCCACGTCGAGCCAGTGCTGCACCGCGTAGCTCGGCTGGAAGCTGTCGTCCTGATGATCCACCAGCCACGCGGTGTCCACGCCGTGCTCAACTTTTGAGGTGTCAATTTCGCTGCGCTTCATCATGCCGAGGCTGACCGACTCGCGTAGGATCAGCGCGTCGCAGTGACCGAAGACGTAGTTTGCGAGCTGGTTAAACTGCGGATCCTGGAATGGCCCGACGCTGTGGCCAATCATAAACAGCGGCTTTTTCGCCATAAAGGTACAGAGCGCATGCTCAAACTGCGGCACGCCGTAGAGATCGACGAAGAACGATCCGCCGACCTGAATAATGGCGTCGTAGCCGGACAGCAGACGCACAAAATCGGTAAAGCCCTGCGCGATCGCGATGTTGCGCAGCTTGCCGGTATCGGTCACGCGGGAAAGCAGCACCTGGTGTTGGTAGCGACGACGCAGCACTTTCTTCACGCGGCCCATCACGCCCGCGGCGTTGTTATGCTGTTTCATCTGGCTGTAAAGCGGGTCACCCATCACCGGGCGGTTCAGTAACCAGGATGAGCTGACCGGATAACGGCTCATCACGTCCACTTCGGTCTCAGGCTTAAGGGTGTTAATTGCATCCAGTAAACCGCGCAGGATGGCGCTGTCGCCACGGTTGCCGCAGGTATGGTTGCCAAGAATTAATAATTTCATAATGGCCTCTTAAATAACTAGCCTGCGCGAAGCAGCGTTTTCATTTTTTCGTTACGGCAAAACTGGCGCTTCATCTCGACCACCAGCGCATTGCGTGACAGCACAATCATCACGCCGAACGCCAGCGCGCCTGCCGCGACCTGCACCGCAAGCAACGCCGCCAGCGGCAGATGCCCGTTGAGCACCACGCCCAGGCCGTAGCTCACCGCAAGCGTCGGTAAGGAGAGGTAAAACGGCAGCCACAGGCTGAGGATGTACTGACGGTAGCTGGAGCCCAGCACCGGTTTGATCATCACGAAGTAGCTCAGCACGGTATTGACGATCTGCACCAGCAGGAAGCCGAGCGTCACGCCAATGGCGCCCGCCATGTGGCCGCCCACAATAATTGCCGGAATAAACAGGAAGGTTTTAAACACGTTGAACTTGAAGCTGATATCCACGCGCGCCTTCGCCATCAGCAGAGAACCAATCGGGTTCCCCACCGAGCGCAGCAGCCCCACGACGCACAGCAGTTGCAGGATCGGGATGATGCTGTTCCACTTCTCGCCAAACACCAGCGGCACGAAATTGCTGGCGACCACCATCAGTCCCAGCAGCACCGGGAAATTGATGATCCCCACCACGGAAAGCAGCTTGTAAAAGTTCACGCGCAGCTTTTCGGTATCGTCCTGAATTTTGGCGAACGCCGGGAACAGCACGCGGGTAATGATAGGGTTGAGCTTCATCGGCGGGACAACCGCGACGTTATACGCCAGGTTGTAGCCACCCGCGACGCTCGCGCCCAGAATGCGCGCCAGCACCAGCGTGGAGAGGTTAGTATTCACGTAGTTGATAATGCTGTCTGCCGTCAGCCACGCGCCGAAGCGCAGGTTGGATGAAACAGACGCCAGCGAAAAATGCAGCCCCGGGCGATAAATCTTACGGCCAAAGAAGCCAAACAGCAGCGTGCGCACGGCAGAGTTAACGAGGTAGCCGAGGATGGCGGTCATTGCCAGCGGCCAGAAATGGGCGCTGACCACGGTGAAGGTAAAGCCCGCCAGCACGGCGCTGGTTTCAATCATGCCGATTTTGTTGAACTCCAGCTCCTTCTGCATCAGCGCGCGGAACTGCTGCCCGTGCGGGATCACCACGAAAGCGAACGACAGGGTGCGCATCAGCGGCGCCAGGTCCGGGTTATGCAGCACGCCAGCAATCACATCGCTCAGCAGGAACACCAGCACAAAGACGAAGATACCCAGCCCGACGTTCAGCCAGTAGAGGGTGGTCAGCTCCAGATGGCTGATCTCTTTGCGCTGGATAATGGAGTTGGCGATACCAAAGTCCGACAGCGTATCGGCCAGGGCGATAATCACCAGCGAGACGGTCAGCAGACCAAACTGGTGATTATCGATAATGCGCGCCAGCACCGTCATCTGCACCAGGCCGAGGCCAATGATGACGATGGTGGCCATGGCTGACCATTTCGCGCCGCTGATGGTTTTTTCTCGTAAGCTCATCTTAGTACGCCGCTTTGTTCACGAAGCCTTTGAAAATGGTCAGAAAAACAATCTTGATATCGAACCAGAGGCTCCACTCGCGGATGTACTCCAGATCGAACTCGATACGTTTTTCCATTTTTTCCAGCGTGTCGGTCTCGCCGCGCCAGCCGTTGATCTGCGCCCAGCCGGTGATGCCTGGCTTCACCTTATGGCGCAGCATGTAGCCTTCAATCAGGGTGCGGTACTGCTCGTTATGGGCCACGGCGTGAGGACGAGGTCCGACGATGGACATCCCGCCTGTGAACACGTTGATGAACTGCGGTAGCTCATCGAGCGAGGTACGGCGCAGGAAGTTGCCCACGCGGGTGACGCGCGGATCGTTCTGCGTCGCCTGGGTCACCACCTTGTCGTTCTCCATCACCTTCATGGAGCGGAATTTCCACACCATGATCGGCTTACCGTCCATGCCGTAGCGGGTCTGACGGAAGATGATCGGCCCCGGCGAGCTGAGCTTCACCGCCAGCGCAATGCAGCACAGCACCGGGGAGATGAGCAGCAGGATCAGGGACGAAAGGACGATATCCTCCACGCGCTTCAGCACGCGGTTAATCCCCGACAGCGGCGTGTCGTACAGTGGAACAACCGGTACCCCGTTCACCTCTTCAATACGGGAGTGGAGAATATTGAAGGTGAATACATCCGGGATGAGGATCACCGAGCAGGTGGTATCCGCCAGCTCGCGCATCAGTTTCTTGATGCGGGATTCATCTTTCATCTGCATGGCGATGTAGACGTTATGAATTTTGCCGGCTTTCGCATCGTCAATAAGCTGTTCGTAGTTACCTGCCCAGTCGGACGGCACGCCGCCGGGCTTCGCGTCGTGATAAATCCCGACCACTTCAAAACCTAACCACGGCTCTTTGCGGAAGCTGTCGAGCAATACCTGTCCGACCGGCAGATCGCCCGCCACGGCAACGAAGCGGCGGTTATATCCGCGGTTGCGCAGCCAGCCCGCGCCGAAGCGGATCAGCGAACGGCAGACCACCATGCCAATGCTGGTTAACAGGTACCAGCAGAGATAGGTCACAAGACGGTTATCAAAATCATGGCTGAACGCCACCAGGCCTGCGCTGAAAACCAGGCTTAAGGTCCAGTTCTGAAGCAGCAGCATCAGTTCAGTGGTCATTTTGACGCCACGCCATGAACGATAAAAATCGGTCATGCCGCCGATCATCTGGAACACCACCAGCGCAATCAACGCCATCAGCAAGTGCATGTATAAGAACGACTGCCCGCTGACCCAACACACCGCCCACAGTCCGCCGACCATGATGGTGATATCAGAAAAACGCTGCACCATAGAGATTAACGATGCAT
>OGRZ01000121.1_pt1 | contig 38089 bp, 30 predicted proteins | sample 1573771 | NCBI WGS metagenome assembly OGRZ01 (sample SAMN03295811, study PRJEB24534) | human gut metagenome | isolation source: fecal sample 1 from infant 2 | host: Homo sapiens | place: USA: Pittsburgh, PA | collected 2014-07
AGATTACATTCCGCTTAAAAGATTATTAAATTATTCCGTGTTTACGGGTTCAGGTCAAAGCTGTGTGCATTTTTTTGGTTGAAGATATTAAACTTATACGATACAATTAATTCAAATAATAGGTAGGTGACAAATGGAAAAATTAAAAAAAATATTTTTGATAGTCCTTTTAGTTGTGGTAACTGTGGGACTAATGGTATTCGTTCCTTACGATTCAATCAGAAATTTGGTGCAAAAATCTGGCCCATGGGGAGCAGTTGTGTATATTTTATTGTTCACGATACTTCCAATCGGATTCTTCCCGGTTCCAGCATTGGCATTAATCGGTGGAGTAAGCTTTGGGCTTGTAAAAGGAAGCATTTATACAGTTGTTGGAGCTTCGATGAACTGCTTGTTGATGTTCGAACTTTCACGAAAAATCGGACATGATTATGTAGTCAAGATGATTAATGAAAAATTCTCCGAAAAAAACAGAGACAGAATACTGAACGCTCCTGATTCAAAATTATTCACGCTGTTGTTTATTTGTAGATTGATTCCGATTATTCCATATAATCTTATAAATTACGGATTCGGTTTGACAAATATAAGCCTATCCAAATACATGTTTGCATCAGTTCTTGGAATAATTCCCGGAACACTTGTGTATTTGAATTTGGGGGACAAAGTATTGAATGTAGGATCCAAGGAATTCTACCAAGCGATTATTTTGGTAGTGGGGCTTACTGTTGTGAGCTTGATATTTGCGAAAATAATCGACAAAAAAGACAAGGAAAAACAAAAAGATTTGAAGTAATAAAGAATGACAGGTAATATATCAAAGTATAACTCACTTCGTCTAAATTAACCAAACAAACACACAAAAACCGCAATTGCTAATATAGCTATTGCGGTTATTTTTATGAACTAAAAATTTTCTTCTAAGTATTTTTTTGCAAACTTTACAAAATCTATTACAGGTTCTGACAATAATGTGTTGGAACGATACACAAGGTAGAAGTGACGTACCGATTCAAAATCGTCGATTTTGAAAGAAATCAATTGATTATTTGCGACTTCTTCTTCAACAGAAAGCTTACTCATAATTGATATTCCCATCCCACTTCTTATGCATTGCTTCAAAGTTTCGGTGCTATTTGCAGTTCCTATCAAATTCAGAGAATTCTTGCTGATACCCAAAGCGTCGATCATTTTCATAGATTCTTTTAATGTACCAGAACCTTGTTCACGAAAAATTATCGGCTCTTTTAAAATAGAACTAATCTTCACGTTGTTTTTCTTCAATGCATTATAATAATCGTTATAAGGCGTGACAATTACAAGCTTATCGCTGAGAACTTTTTCGAAAGTAAGCTCCTTATCCATAGTAGTCATGCCGACAATTCCAATATTTATAGAACCATTTATAACGCCATCAATCGTAGTTAAACTGTCTGATTGAATTATATTCACCAAAGTTTTGATGTGAGATTTGTGATATTTTGATAAAAGAGAGGGTAGAATATAAGTTGCAGGAACAGAACTTGCTCCGATATTAAAAGTAGTAAGGCTCTTTTTTGAAAAAGAATCCTGCATGCTTTCCATAATTCGAGAAATCGACTTAGCATAATTATAAAATTCTCTGCCTTCTGGTGTGAGCTCCAACTTTTTCGTTGTTCTTTTCAACAATTCTGTATTCAATTCATTTTCAATTTGTTTTATATGAGTACTAATCGTAGGTTGCGTAAGATACAGCCTTTTCGCTGCCTCAGAAAAGCTGTCCCATTCCACAACCGTGATGAATGTTTCTAATTGTTTTAAATCCATTTTATTATCTCTTTCGTGGTATTTAATATATATATTTTATCATATACCTTTTATTTTACAAAATACACAAATACTTTATAGTAATATACCCAATTGTAAAGAAATTTAACAAACGAATTTTTACTTATAGAAAAAATCTATAAATAAAACAAAATTTAAAAATGTTGTTAATTCAATGTTTGAAAGGTGTTTTTATAAAAATTGATGAAAAAAATTTGCAAATAAACACAAATAACACGTTATTTATAGAAAAATTCAATCAATGAATTAACAAAAACTATGGTAGAATGATTTGTGAATAATGAGAAATTAATACTAAAAATCATTAAATATTTAAGGAGAAAAATATGAAAAAGATTTTGAAAATTTTACAATTGGTAGCTGCAATTATTTTAGCATTAATACCAAAAGTTATCGCAAAACCATGCATGGTGATGCCAGGAAAGATGCCTATGAAATGCTTCCACATGTCAAATGCAGTTACAGTTGTTGCTGTAAGTATCGTTATTTTATTAGTCATCGCATACATTATTAAAGACGAAAAAATCGAATGGGGAATTAATATCGCAGTTCCTGTATTAGCTATCGATTCATTCCTATTAGCAAAATTTGTAATAGGTGGTTGTAAACACGCAAGTGCCGCTTGTCAAATGAAGACAATTCCAGCAATTTCATTCTGCTCTATTATACTTGCTATAATTTCTATAGCATACCTTGTTGTATTGAAAAAGAGTATCGATGAAAAATAAACTTTACCTTAAAAACTGGATGTCATCAAATTCTGTCAGAACTTTCGTAATAGTTTTGATAATGGCAATTGTATCAGCACTTTTATTTGTCAGCATGTATTTTTCGATTGGACTTAACAATTCAATCGACAATATGAAACAAAGACTTGGTGCAGATATGATGATTGTTCCAGAAAAAAGCGGCAAAGAACAAGAAACACTATTCGTATCAGGTAAACCATCTGAATTCTACATGAAAAATGATGTGCTTGATAAAGTACAAAAAGTCGAAGGTGTAAAACAAGCAGCGCCACAATTGTACATTGCAACTCTTCAAGAATCTTGTTGTTCATTTCCTGTCCAAGCTATAGGAATTGATTTTGAAAAGGACTTTACGATCAAACCTTGGATGAAACAAGATGTGAAGGAATTGAAAGACAATGAGATTTTAATTGGGAATAATGTGAGCGTTGTTGATGCAAATACATTGACTTTTTTCGGCAAAAAATACACTGTCAAATCCAAACTAATGCAAACTGGTCTTGGGTTTGATAATGCAATATTCATGAATTTTGATACGGCGAAGAAAATGCTACATGATGCTGCCAAAGTTCATCCGGAAAAATACATTCCAAATTCTGAAATATCATCGATCATGATTAAAAAGGACGACAATGCGGACAGTGAACAAGTAACAGTAAACCTTATGAAATCACTTAGAGGAACATCTACAATGGTTGTTATGAACAAAAATTTCGTCGACAACCTATCTAAGGAAATGTTCTCTTTGATGAAATATTTGAAAATATTATTAACTTTTACGTTGATAATGGCAATAATCGTGTTGATTTCGATATTCACAGTTGATTTCAAAGACAAAGAAAAGCAAATGGCGACATTAAGAATACTTGGAATAACAAAGAGCAAACTAAAATCCATAATTTTACAATACTCCGTAGTATTATCTATAATAGGAGCGGTGATTGGAATTGGATTATCCATACTAACAGTCAAGTTGTTCTCCGGACAAATCGAAAAATCTTTGGACTTGGCATTTATGAAAGTCAATGCAAAGGAAATCTTGCTGATATCTTTAATTACATTAGCGGTTGTTATCGTAATAGCATTGATAACGCAGATTTTTAACGTAATCAAAATATCCAAAGACGAGTTAGCACTTAAATTGAGAGGTAATTAAATGGAAATATTGAAAATACAAAATTTATCAAAAAGCTACCTTATCAATAAAGAAAGAAAAAACGAAGTTCTAAAAGATGTAAACTTAACTGTAAATGAAAATGACTACATCGCGATAGTCGGAGCAAGTGGCGCAGGAAAAAGCACGTTATTAAATGTTATCTTGGGATTTTTGAATTACGATGAGGGAAGCGTAAAAGTTTTCTCCAACGAAGTAAAAGATTTTACAGACGAAGAAATATCTGATCTTCGCTCCAAAAAAATATCATTCGTACCACAAGATTTGATTGTGTTTCCAGCATTAACTGTCAAGGAAAACTTGGAAATGAAAGCAGAAATCTCAGGTGTGGATGATTTTGATTATGAGAAATTCATCAAAAAATACGACATGGAAGAATTACTCGAGCTTAACAGTGCGAAGAATTTGTCAGGTGGAGAAATCAAAAAACTTATGATTCTAAGAGCATTGATAAATGAGCCAGAACTTTTAATCTTAGATGAGCCAACAGCAAACTTAGATGAAGAATACGTCGACAAATTCTTGAATTTGCTCGATGAATTGAACAAAAAAATGACCCTAATTTGTGTAACACACGATTCACGACTCAAAAATCGAGCGAAAAAAGTGTACAAATTATCTGGAAAGAATTTATCCGAATAAAAGATAACCGATCTTCAACAGTCAAACGACTGTGAGGGTCGGTTTTTTATTGCAAAAATAATGAATATATTGTTAGGAAATATTCAATTTCAATAAAAAACAAGCCGTTAATTGTGAGAAACAAGGGATTAGCTCGAAATATATTTCATTTTTGTAACAATTTGTAGAATATTCATAAATAGATAACAACGCTAGCAATTAGCGATTAAAAAGATATTTAAAAATAATTAAAGATTATGAAATGAATGTGAAATATAGTTCACTATACGAATAAAAATACAAAAAAATATCAGATTAGAGCAAAAATCACCCGTAACTTTAGCTAGATAAATTAGATGAATAAAAATAAATTAAGTGAAATTTGTGAAAAATAATAGAATCATTCAGAAAAAAGAATAAAAAATTTCTCTCAAACTACGTTAAGCCCATTAAAATACGAAAATAAAATAAAAAAATTATGAAATGAAAATGAAATGAATAACAACAAAACAAATAAAATTTCTATTAAAAAATGATGAGAATTATCCACAAAATAAACAGAAAATACAAATAAAAACATAAAAATACTGTAAAATTTTGAATTATGAAAACGGATTATCATTTAAAAATGTCTAAAAATTCAAATTTTTAAAGCTGAAAAGATTGACATTAAGGCGTTAGACGGAAAACGCCGGACGTTTAGAAAAAAATATTTTAATTTTTATTATCACATGGTAAAATATGCATTGTAAAAAATACAAATTGTGTTTTATAGAATTAGCTTATTCAAAAATTAAGAAAAGCTAAAATAAAAATTGTGAGGAAAAGAGATGAATAAGAAAAACAAACTTAACAAAATTATCGAAGAAAAGAAGGCAAATAGTTTGAACAAAAAACTAAGATACGGATTAAGAAAATTATCAATAGGAGTTGTGTCATGCTTTTTAGGCTATGCGATTGCTTTAACTCCTAATTTATCATACGCAAACACTGAACCAAACACAGTTGTAGCATCTAATCAAACAGAAAAAACAACAAAAGATGAATCAAAAACTACACAAAAAGAAAACAAAGACATGCTACAAGGAAAAACTGTTCCTCCAGTAGGACAAGTGGATCATTCAGATTTATCAACAAATAAAGTAACTGAAAAGTCTACGATACAAAAAGCTAGCATGGTCAATCCTATAGAAAAAACTGAAGACAAAGTAGAAAAAATGAATACACAATACACTGTTACTTATGGACCGGGATTGGCATACGTTGGAAATAGTACAACTGTTAATATTTCATTTAAACAAAACAACAAGAAAGTTAATGTGCCAGAAGATGCAACATTTGAGTTGGCAGGAAATTCTGTAAATGGAGCAAAAGTTGATAAAACTACAGGAAAGATTAGCTACACTCCAAATTCTACTGTATTGAAGGATGGAGAAAAAGAAAAAAACGTAACAGTTAATGTAAAGGTAACATACAAGGATCAATCTACTTCTACAATAACGGCAACAATCACTGTGAGAAAAGAAGAAAGTGCAGTTCCTAAAATAAACCCTGTTGTAGAAGGTCAAACAAAAATCACGGGAACTGGCGTAAAAGGCGCCAATATCGAAGTTGAAATCGAAAAAGCAAAAGACGATGGTGATTCAGCAGGAGAAACGACAGTAAAAGAAGATGGTACTTGGGAAGTTGTTGTTGAGAAAGATTCGATTAAAGAAGGCTACAAGGTAAGAGCAATTCAAACTGAAAATAACAAAACATCAACAGCAACATTTACCATTGCAAGTGCTAAAAACGAAAAAGATAAGCAAAAACCTGGTGCTGGAACTCAAAATCCACAAGACAATGGAACAGTAACTCCACAAGTAAAATCAGCAACTCCAACAGTAAATCCTGTTACAGAAGGAGATACAACTATTTCGGGAACTGGAAAAGCTGGAGCTAAAATCCATGTTACAAAAGTAGAGAAAAATGGTCAGCAAGGTCTAATCATGGGAGAAAATATAGAAGTAAATAAAGAGGGCAAATGGACTTTAAATGTTACTCAAGGAAAAGATTTGAAAAAAGGTGACGTTGTTCTTGTTGTTCAAATAGAAGATGGCAAAGGTGTTTCTGATCAAGTACGTTCTGTTGTAGCAGAAAAGAAAGCCGAAAATCCTGATCCAAATAAAAAACCACAACAAGATCCGCCATCACAAGATGAGAAAGAAGCTCGTGAAAAAGAAGAAGAAGAGGCAAAATTAACAATAAAAGATGCTTATGCAGGAGACAAAACATTAAGTGGAACAGCTGCTCCAGGATACACTGTTGGATTATTGATAAAGTCAAAAAACAGCGATAAAACAATAAGCAAAGATGCAACTGTTGATAAAAGTGGAAACTGGTCTGCAACATTAGATGATGAATTAAATGAGGGAGATACTATTATAGTTTCTCAATATAAACAATTTAAAAATGGCGAAAAAACTATAACAGTTAAAGCAAAACAAGAAAAACCTCAAAATCCAGCTGAAGATAAAGTCAAACCAAATCCTCCAGCAAAAGAAGATGAATCCAAAAAAGAAAAAACAAAAAATCCTATAATAAATCCGGTAAAAGAAGGAGATAAAATAATTTCTGGAAAGGGAGTACCTGGGGCAAAAGTAAATATTTCAAAAACTGGTAAGAACTACTCTAAGAATGATAATTTAGCACAAAATATAGTTGTTGATGAAAGGGGAAATTGGTCAGTTGCAATTGATAGTGCGAAAAAGTTTAAGACTGGCGATATTATTCTCGCCGTTCAAAAAGAAGATGGCAAGGAAAATTCAGATATAACAGAAGTAACTGTTGTAAAAGCAGATAATCAATCAAAACAACAAGAAGATAATAAGAAACCAAATCCACCAGCAAAAGAAGATGAATCCAGAAAAGAAAAAACAAAAAATCCTACAATAAATCCTGTAAAAGAAGGAGATAAAGTAATTTCTGGAACGGGAGTACCAGGTGCAAAAGTAAGCATTTCAAGAACAGAAAAAGATTCCTCAAAGGGAATTATTTTAGCGAAAGATATAGTTGTTGATAAAAAGGGGAATTGGTCAGTTACAATTGATGATTCGAAAAAATTCAAAGAAGGCGATACTATCTTCGCCGTTCAAAGAGAAGATGGCAAGGAATATTCATATCAAACAGAAGTAACTGTTGCAAAAGCCGATAAGAAATCACAACAACCAGAAAAAAATAAAAAACCTGAAAATAATAATCAAGATAATCAAGAAAAAGAATTGTCGAAATTCCCAGTTGCAAATGAAATTAAAGTAGGGGACACAAAAATAACAGGGCAAGGAGTGCCAGACGCTACAATTGTAGTGACAAAACAAGGCGAAAATGCTAAAGAAGTAAAAGCTACAGTTGGAAAAGATGGAAAATGGTCTGTTGATTTGAAAGAAGCTGCAAAAGAAGGCGACGAATTTATAATCAAACAACAAGAAAAAGGCAAGAGAGATTCCATAGGAATTTTGAAATCTGTGCCAAAAAAACCACAAGTTAAGAAACCAGAAACAAATACTCCAGATGAAAACAAACCAGGAAATAATAAAAAACCTGAAAATAATAATCAACAAAACAAATTATCGGCCTTCCCAGTAGTAAATGAAATTAAAGCAGGGGATACAAAAGTAACTGGTAAAGGAGTGCCAGGCGCAACAATTTATGTAACAAAAGTATCTAAAAATGGCGACAGGGACGCAGCTTCACTAAGTACAGTAGTTGGAGAAGATGGTAAATGGTCTGTTGATTTGAAAGAAGCCGTAAAAGAAGGCGACGAATTTATCATTCAACAACAAGAAAAAGGCAAAAAAGACTCTCCAAGAATTTCAAAAGTTACTCAAAAATCTGACAAAAAACAAAATCCAGAAAAGAAACCAGAAGCAAAGAAACCAGAAGGTGAAAAGAAACCTGGAGATACAAAAAAACCAGAGGATAATAAAAACCCAGAAACAAAGAAACCTGATGTACAAAAACCAGAAGCAGAAAAGAAACCTGGAGATAATAAAAAGCCAGAGGACAATAAAAAGCCAGAAATAAAGAAACCTGAAGGTGAAAAGAAACCTGAAGGTGAAAAGAAACCTGGAGACAATAAAAAACCAGAGGACAATAAAAAGCCAGAAGCAAAGAAACCTGATGCAAAAAAACCAGAAGCAGAAAAGAAACCTGAAGGTGAAAAGAAACCTGGAGATAATAAAAAACCTGAAAATAATAAAAACCCAGAAACAAATAAACCTGATGTAAAAAAACCAGAAGCAAAAAATCCAGAAGGTGAAAAGAAGCCAGAAGGTGAAAAGAAACCTGGAGATAATAAAAAACCAGAAAATAATAAAAAACCAGAAGGAAATAATCCTGGAAAGAAACCGGAAGGAAATAACCCTGGAAAGAAACCGGAAGGAAATAACCCTGGAAAGAAACCAGAAGGAAATAATCCTGGAAGCACAACAAATCCTTCAAACAACAGAAAGCAACCAGAAAAAACACCAGAAAAAACACCAGAAAAAACTCCAGAAAAAACACCAGAAAAAACACCAGAAAAAAATGCAAAGAAACCATCAACTCAAAACAAAAAATCAATGGATGGATTATCATTGCATTACGAAATAAAAACTGTTAAAAAAGGTGCAAAAATTAAAGTAACACCAGTATTCAAGGACAAATCTGGAAAGATTATCAAAATGCCTCAAGGAGTTATGTTCTCATTAGACAAGAATTCACCAAAAGGCGTTAAGATTGATCCAAAAACTGGAGAATTATCAGTAGACACTACAGGATACAAGAATGGGGACAAAATTGTTGTTACAGTAGTAGCAACTATCAAGGGATCTACTACAAAAGTATATTCTTTATTCACAAAAGATGGAAAATCAACTCAACCTAACGAACCAACAAAAACAACTGAACAAGATACAGTTATTAAAACAAAGGTTGAAATCAACATCGAAAAATCTGAAAAGAATAAAACTAATAAAAACAATAAGAAAGCTTCAAACAAGAAAAAACTACCAAAAGCAGGATATGAAAATGAAATTATATCATTGGCAATTGCGTCAATCACTACTTTGGGCGGAGCTTATATAACAAACAAGAAGAAAAAATAAATATATTTTTCAAAAACACCCTAAAGAAAAAGCTGTTCATATCATTGAACAGCTTTTTTGCTGTCTTAAAAACAGACATTAATATAAAAAGTGAAACAAACATTGGAAATCAAATATAAATGAGTTAATATACAATATAAATATATAAAAACAGATATGAATCATCTGCAGCACTAGCTGTAAGATTAATAAAAGTTGCAGGTAATAAAAATACAGCAATCATCGCAAGTGGAGAAGTGTTTGCGTATGCACTAGTAGTATCGCCAGTAGCGGGTGGACAATCTTCGCCGATTTTATTAGTAAGTAGAAATGAATTACCAAAATCAGTAAAAGATTACGTTAAGAAAAACATCAAACAAATCACAGTTGTTGGTGGAGAAAAATACGTTCCACAAGAAAATGTTGATTAATTAAAAAATCTTTTGAAATAACACACAAAAATCAGAGCTGAATATGATCCGAACCCTTCCATCCGTATTCCGGATTTTGGGGTTCAGTTCAATAAGGCTCTGATTTTTTTAATGAGTAATTTTAAAAATTCTTCAATTTGTCACGGATATTGTATCATATCCGTGACAAAAACTCTAAATCTTTCTATAATCGCAAACTCTCGCAAATCGCAATGCTTTTGGAAGCACTTCAAAATCCAAGAAATCAGTCGTGAAGATTTCTCCGTCGACATTGACCATCAATTCTTTTTCGAATTTTATATATCCTCTCGTTAATCTTTGAAAATGGATAAGCGGATGTGACAAGTGAGCGCCTTTTTTGTATTTGAAAATCAATGGAATTAACTTGTACAATGGCATTGATTCTGCCAAGCACAATTCCAATATGCCATCTTTTACGTTCGCATAAGGTGAAGGGTTGAATCCTCCGCCGTAAAATCCGCCGTTGCAGATTGCTCCTAGTAGATAATATCCTTTCAAACTAACCTCTCCGTTTTCTCCGTTACATGTGCTGGATTCTAGCTTGTATTTAGGTATTTTAAATAAATTCTGCAACACTGCAACAGGATATGCATTTGCCTTTAGTTTTGGGTTTTTCTTTAATAATTTGTATGCGGAATTCAAAATCACCGTATCAAATCCGAAACTAAGCACATTCACGCAGTATCTGTCATTTACTCTTATCACATCAATATCGTCAATAACGGGCTTGATTGTGTCTTCGATTTTGAAGTTTGAATAATCGAAATTCTTGGAGAAATCATTCGCTGTACCAGAAGGAATGAGACCCACACTGAACTTCGCAGCGGTTTGTTTCATCGCATTTACAACTTCATTTAACGTTCCATCTCCCGAACACACATACAACAAAACATCTGAACAATCGCGATACTTACGAACTATTTCAGATGCGTGGTTTTTGTATTCAGTTTTTATTATTTTATATTTTAAATTATTGCTCTCGTAGCATTTGACAATGGAGTGTTCCAGTTCTGAAAATGAGCCTGCTCCAGCCTTGCTACTCAACAAAAATACGTATTTCATTTAATCACCATTCATATTATAATATAAACATAAATAGGTGTACACATAAATTTTTGCAAAGGATGATATCATGGATAAATTTTTTTACAACGTAATTTACGTGCTGATAGCTTTGGCACTTCTTGCATTATTCGAAAAAATTTTCAGAAATAGAAAAGACAATCCTACTCTCAATAAAATTTACAAAATAATTGTGGGAATTTTCTGGATAATCGCTGCAATCGGAACGGTTTTGTTGTACTGGGCAGGTTACGGATATTTTAAAGATGGAAACTCATCAGTAGCGATAAAACTTTTTGTGTTTGGAATATTGATGACTGTAAGCGTTGGATACAAGATTTATACTACGTTTGGAAATAAAAATGAACGTAATTAATGAGCTTCAATCCTTGCAAGATTTGAATTATCGAGATTTTCAAGCGAAACTAATTCCGACAATCGACAAATCCACGATAATTGGAGTTAGGATGCCTGATTTGAGAAAATTAGCCAAGAAAATTGACGAAAAACAGGCACAAATTTTCATGCAAGATCTTCCACACACATACTACGAAGAAAATATGCTTCATTCTATTTTGATTTCTAATATGAAAAACTACGATGATTGCATCGATCACTTGGAGAGATTTCTTCCGTTTGTCGATAATTGGGCGGTGTCAGATTGTATTTCACCGAAAATTTTCACAAAAAACACCGACAAATTAATCGGGAAAATAAAATTGTGGGCAAAATCATCTCACACCTACACAGTGAGAGTGGCGATTTGTTTGTTGATGAAATATTTCCTCGATGAAAAGTTCAAGGTTGAATATTTGAACGTTGCAACTCAAATAAAAAGCGAAGAATATTATGTGAATATGATGGTTGCGTGGTTTTTCGCGACGGCGTTGGCAAAACAATGGGACGATGTTATATTTGTGCTTGAAGACAATTTACTAGATGAGTGGACGCACAACAAAACAATCCAAAAAGCGAGAGAAAGTTTCAGAATTACACCGGAACAAAAACAATATTTGAAATCGTTAAAGAAAAGGAGATAAAATGCGAAGAAAAGATCGTGAAATCACAAGTTTTGATGAACAATTGAAGATAATTGATGCGTGCGATGTCTGTAGGCTTGGGCTTGTGGATGATGAGGGTTATCCGTATATTTTACCGTTGAATTTCGGGTATGAAGTGATTGATAATGAATTGGTGTTGTATTTTCATGGCGCATTAGAAGGCTACAAATACGAACTCATCGACAAGAACAACAAGGCTTCTTTTGAAATGGATTGCAATCACGATTTGTATTCCAATAGAGAAATAGGATACTGCACTATGAATTATTCGAGCATAATGGGCAAGGGTGTCGTGGAGTATGTGACAGATCCGCAAGAAAAGTTCAAAGCACTAACTGTAATGACGGACAAATATCATGTGGAACATTTCGAATTCAATCCGAAGGCAATACCAAGAACTAGGGTTTTCAAATTAAAAGTAACATCTATGACTGCAAAACACAAAGAAATGAAAAAATAAACTTATAAAACAGAAAAATTATTATTCAAAAATGCTTGACAGTATAACATTTGAGCTGTATACTGAAAAGGTAGTAAGTAATTAAGGTAGTGAATCAAAGTTTTGTAAAATATTTTATTCTCTTAAATTAATTAGTTATCACAAAAATAAAATTGTACAGTGGTACGGTTATTCTACGGAATAACAAGGAGGATATTATGAGTAACGGAACAGTTAAATGGTTTAATTCTACTAAAGGATTCGGATTTATTACAGGAGAAGACAACAAGGACATTTTTGTTCACCAAAGCGCAATCCAAGAAGAAGGATTCAGAACATTGGAAGAAGGACAAAAAGTTTCTTACGATGTTGAAGCTTCTGATAAAGGCGACAGAGCAGTTAACGTAGTTAAATTATAATATTAAATTCAGACCAGTATGCGTGAGAATGTATACTGGTTTTTTATTTGTCAAAATATTACAAATTTGTATATATGTGGTATATTATTATTAGATTCTAAAAATTTGGGAGGAATAATATGGATTTTGAAGAAGTAATCAAAAATCGATATTCTTGCAAGAAATATAGCGACAAAAAGGTCGAAAAGGAGAAGCTGGATAAGATTTTGGAAGCTGGAAGATTAGCTCCAACCGCGAAAAATTTACAAGAATATCACATTTATGTAATACAATCAGAAAAAAACTTGAAAAAAGTCGACGAAGTGACACCTTGTAGATATGGAGCTAGTACCGTTTTACTTGTAACTTATGACAAGACGAATGTGTTTACATATCCAGGAGGCAGCAGAGATTCTGGAATCGAAGATGCTACAATAGTCGCTACTCATATGATGCTTGCAGCGAAAAATCAAGGCGTGGAAAGTTGTTGGATTAATTTCTTGGATCCAGACATTACACACAAGAAGTTCCGCCTTCCTGCAAAAGAAGAAGTGCTAATGATGCTAGACATTGGCTATCCTGCAGAAGATTCTGAAATCAATCCACTTCACGACAAGAGAAAAGACTTGTCAGAAACAGTAACATTTATTTAAACAACACTTAATCTGGAGATTTAATGAATTTAAAATATAACGAAATATTAGTCAGAAACGCCACTTTGGAAGATGTACCTAATTTATTAAAATGGTGGAATGATGGCAGGGTAATGGAACATGCAGGATTTCCACTTGGGCTAAACACTACCGATAATAGAGTTATACAAAATATTAAAGATCACGACATGATAAATAATGCTCTGTTGATAATTGAATATAACAAATTTCCGATTGGAGAAATGAATTACAAGAAACTTGATCGTAAATCGGTGGAGATAGGAATTAAAATTTGTGAAGAAGAATATCAAAATAGAGGTCTGGGAAAAATTATTTTAAGTTTATTAATCAGTGAGTTGTTTTCAAAAGGATTTGAGAAAATAGTATTGTCAACAACTGCTGAGAATAAAAGAGCACATCACGTTTATGAAAAACTAGGCTTTGTCAATACCGAAATTAAAGAAAATTCGTGGACAGATCAATTGGGGAACATTCGATCCTCTGTAATGTATGAGCTAATTGAAGAAAATTTTAATAACCAATTAACCAAACTAAAGGAAAACTAATGAACAAAAGAAAAAGATTTATCAGAAATAGTATCATTTATTTAAATCGCAAAGCGACTCAGTCACATTGGCTAAGTCGTTTTTAAATTGCTCACTTGATAGAAGAAATTTGCCAATTCTTCGGTGCTTTCCACGCCACCTTTTCTAATCCAATGCAAAATAATTCCCGAATTTAACGACAAGAACACCTCCGTAGAATAATCTTTTGGCAAGAATGGGTGATTGTCAATCGAATATTTCAACTTCGGAAGCGTTTCAATCAACGCCAACAAAAACTTCCTCAACATATCGTTGATATAATTGTAGCTGTTCATCGTCAGAGCATAAATAAAATCAAAATCATTCTTTACATAATCGATAACTTTTTTGATAATATCGTAAGAATATTTTCGCGCGACGTTTTCCGACGTCAAAATCTCCTTTAATTCTTCGAAAATTTCTTCAACCAAATTATCTACCAAATCCATTTTGTCGTCGTAGTGCAAATAAAATGTTCCACGATTGATGTGAGCCTCTTTCGTCAATTCACTCACCGAAATATCGTTCAAACTTTTTTCGTTCAACAAAATCATCAACGCTTTTTTTAATTTGTCCCTGGTATCTGTTTCTCTAATCATAAAATCTCCTTAAATCAACAAACTGTTCAATTTTGTTTTGTTACAATTCTACTTTTAATATAAAATAATTTATAAGATAAATCAACACATTGTTCATATAAGAGGTGACACATGGCATACATTGAAATGAAAAATAGCTACAAACGCTACAAATCAGGACAATCTGAAATAATTGCAAACAACGACATATCGTTTGAAATAGAAAAAGGAGAATTGGCGATCATTCTCGGCTCATCAGGAGCGGGCAAATCAACCGTTTTAAATATTCTCGGTGGAATGGACACTAATGATGAAGGAAATGTGCTAATAGATGGCAAAGATATCAGCACATTCAACGAAAAAGAACTCACAAATTACAGAAGAAATGACGTGGGATTTGTGTTTCAATTCTACAATCTTGTTCCCAACCTAACCGCAAAAGAAAACGTGGAGCTAGCATCTGAAATCGTGAAAGATGCACTCGATGCAACAGAAGTCTTACAATCTGTTGGCCTTGGAGAAAGAATCGACAACTTCCCAGCACAATTATCAGGTGGAGAACAACAACGCGTGGCAATTGCACGTGCAGTTGCGAAAAACCCGAAGCTATTATTGTGTGACGAACCAACGGGGGCTCTCGACTATCACACAGGAAAACAAGTTTTGAAAATATTGCAAGACATGGTTAGAAAAGAAGGCGCAACTGTTGTTATCGTTACGCACAACCAAGCGTTGGCGCCGATTGCAGACAGAGTTATTCACATGCACGACGCGAAAATTCGAGATATCGAGTTGAATTCAAACCCACAAAACATAGAAACATTGGAATACTAAAATGAAGAAGAAAACATTAAACAAGACGATTTTTAAATCGTTTATAGAATCTAAGGGACGATTTTTGTCGATAATGTTGTTGATGATGCTAGGATCCATGACACTTGTCGCACTCAAAGTCACAGGTCCCGACATCGACAAGACGGCGAACAAATACTACGAAGATTATAATTTGTCCGATATCAACGTCATCAGCGATTACGGAATAACGAAAAATGATGCGAAGGAAATCGACCAAATCAAAAACATCGCAGACGTCGAGTACGGATATTTCTCAGATGCGACGATAAATGACACGCCAACATCATTCAGAATATTTTCAAATACGAAAAACTTATCCAAATTTGAGCTAGTAAGTGGCAAATTTCCACAAAAAATCGGAGAAATAGCACTCACTGACCAATACAATTCCAAATACAAAATCGGAGATAAAATAAAATTCAAAGAAAAAGACGAAGACAGTAAGATTTTGAAACAAGAAGACTTCACTATAACTGGATTTGTGAATTCTACAGAAATTATCTCCAAGACAGCTCTTGGAAATTCTTCTGCGGGATCTGGGAACTTGGAAGGATACGCAGTAGTAACAGAAGATAACTTCGACACCGATGTCTACACGATTGTACGTGCACGTTACAACGATGTCCGTGGACTCAACTTCACGGACTCTGAATACACCAAAAAAATCGACAATCATCAGAAACAACTCGATGAAATACTGAAAGATAATGGCAAACAACGACTCGAAGAAATCAAATCAAAGGCGAATGACAAAATCGCAAAATCAAAGAAGAAAATCGAAGATGCCAAGAAAGAAATCGCAGATGCTGAGAAGAAATTATCTGACGGACAAAAGAAAATCAACGATGAAAAATCAAATCTAGTATCAGCGAAAAAACAAATAGCTAACAAAGAATCTGTAATCAAAAATTCGAGATACCAACTCGAATCAGCAGAAAGTAGACTCCAAGCAACGAAAAAACAATTGGACGATGCGAAAGTTCAGCTAGACGACGGACAAAAAAAGTTGAACACCAAGAAAAATGATGTCGAAGCGAATAGAAAGAAGCTATCACAATCAAAATCAACACTTGATGCTACGAAAAAAAAGCTCGATTCATCAGAAACGCAGATCCAACAAGGAAAGGAAAAGCTTCAACAAGCAATAAAAAACCTCGAACAAAAGAAAGCAGAACTGAAAAAGCAGGGAATAAATCCTGAAATTGTTCCAGAAATCCAACAAGCTGAAAGGTCAATCGCAGAGCAAACCCAAGTGATACAACAATCTGAAGCTCAGTACAACCAAGGATTGGCGAAATACAATCAGGGACTTGAACAATACAAATCTGGAATGAAAAAAATTGATGAATTTGACACAGCACAAACTAAACTATCCGAAAAGAAGAAATTATACAAGAATTCTGTTGCGAAATACAACGCTGGAAGAAACGAGCTAAACGCATCCAAGACAAAATACAAGAATGGAATCGCACAACTTAACTCATCAAAAAGACAAATACAAGAAGGATTGAACAAAATTTCATCTTCACAAAAAGAACTCGACAACAAGAAAAAAGAATTCGAAACCGAAAAGAAAAAAGCCGACGACAAAATCCAAGACGCAGAATCCAAAATTCACGACGCACAAATAGAAATCGACGGATTGTCGTTGCCTAAATATTCGACATACACGAGAAGGACAATGCCAGGCGGCGACGGAATCAAAATGGTCGAAACGACGTCATCGGGAATCACTAAAGTAAGCAACTTGTTCCCAGTAGTCTTGTATCTAGTCGCAGCGCTTGTAACAGTCACGACGATGACGAGATTTGTCCAAGAAGAACGAAACAACGCAGGAATTCTGAAGGCATTGGGCTACAATGATACTGATGTAATCAAGAAATTCGTGTTGTACGGGCTAATCTCCGGAGGATTGGGTACGATTTTAGGAACATTACTTGGAACGTACGTACTTCCGTATATTTTATGCACGTCACTTTTGGCAAACATGACATTACCACCGGTCAAGTATTATTTTTCATTCAAAATACTCGGACTATCGGTGCTATTTTCGATAATTTGCAGCGTATTGCCAGCAGTTTACATCTCAATAAAAGAACTACGAGAAACTGCGGCACAGCTTTTGTTACCGAAACCACCGACAAAAGGCTCCAAGATTTTCATGGAACGAATTACACCATTGTGGAGTAGAATGACCTTCACGCAAAAAGTCACAGCACGTAATATCTTCAGATACAAACAAAGAATGTTCATGACGATATTTGGCGTTGCAGGATCCGTTGCGCTATTATTCGCAGGGCTTGGAATCTCATCGTCAATTAACGGAATCCAAACCAAACAATACGGACAAATCATCCAATACGATGCAGTAGTAGCGAAGAAAGATTTCGTCACAGAAAAAGAACAAGCAAAAATCGACCGACTATTAAAATCTGACGACATTCAAGGCTACATTCCAATCCACTTTGAAAATATAACCAAAAACATCAAAGGAATTGACGACGAACAAACAATTACGATGCTTGTCACACACACGGACACATTTTCTCCATATATCAATTTGGAACACAAAAACACCGAAGATGCTCTCAAAATCACAAATAATGGCATAGTCATATCACAGAAACTCGCCGATTTGATGAGAGTGAATACAGGCGACACGATAACGCTAAAAATCGCAAACCATGACAGAAAATTTAAAATCGCACAAATCACCAAAATGTACGCCGGACATTTTATCTTCATGAGTGACGACTACTACGAAACGATAGTCGCAGAAAAAGTAGACGACAACAGCTACTTCATCGCACTCAAAGACAAATCCAAGACAAACGTCGAGAAGGTCACAGCGAAATTCATGGCGTCAAACGGAATCAAAGCAGTATCGCAAAACACCAACGTCATCATACAAGTTGAATCGATGACCAACTCCCTCACGAAAGTAATGACAGTGCTAACTATAATGTCTCTATTACTTGCTATAGTAATCCTCTACAACCTAACCAACATCAACGTAGCAGAAAGAATAAGAGAACTATCCACGATAAAAGTATTGGGATTTTTCAACAAAGAAGTAACCATGTACATCTATCGTGAAACAATCTGTCTGTCGATTATTGGAATAATCGCAGGAATATTTGGTGGGAAAATTCTCCATAAAATAATCCTCGACAAAGTTGCACCAGCGGAAATTTTCTTCAACCCGAACATCGAAGTGTGGGTATATATCCTACCAATACTTTTGGTAGTAGGAATACTTTACGCATTGGGAGTAATAGTCAACCACAAATTGAAAAAAGTAGATATGCTTGAAGCATTAAAATCAGTAGATTAAAACAAGTAAAGTAGAAAACCGTGTTTACACGAATATCTAGACTACGAAAATTAACAAATTCTAAGCTCATGAAACTAAAATCGCAAACTCGCTGACGCTCAAACAGTGCGATTTCTTAACGGATTGCTTCGCTTGAATTTATAAATATTTTCTCCATATGATATTCTTAGCAAACATGGTAATCTACTTTTTTCAATTCTATAAAAAGGGGAGGGGGTTTCGCAGGACATATACATTGTACAGTGATGGCAAAACACAAAAACTCGTAAAACGCTCATCTGTCTACAAAAATTGACAAATTCATAGCTTATGAAACTAAAATCGCAAACTCGCTGACGCTCAGACAGTGTGATTTTTAAACGTTTCATTTCGCAAGAATTTATTCCATTTTTTTCCAAATGATTCGCTTATTTACGATGTTTTTTGTTTATTTCACTGCTAACTTATTCAGCAAAATTTTCATATCTATTTTTTCAATCTAAAACATCTCCGATTTCCGCACTCCACATCTCCCAAAACTCGCATATTGTGGTAAAATAAAATAACAATACCAATCGAAATATATTTGCACGAAATATAGGAGAACGCAATGAACGTTATACTTACAAGTGACATAATGTCTCCTGACAAAAGACAACTTAACAGCCAAAATGGTTTTGTCGACAAAATCCACGAATACGTAGAGGATATCTACTGTCTGTACATTCCGTCAGATCCACACACGCCACTTCTAACCAACACGATTAGCTCACACCACAAAAGAGCTTTCGAAAAAAGTGGATTCACTGTGAAAAACTGGGAAGTACTATCCATTTACAAAAAATCGATCATACAACAGCTCATATCACAATCCAACGTCATAATTCTTGCTGGAGGTCACGTTCCGACACAGAACAAATTCTTCCACCACATTCATCTTGAAAAATACATCAAAAACTACGACGGACTTGTTATAGGAATCAGCGCAGGAAGCATGAATTCAGCAGCAGAAGTCTACGCTCAGCCCGAAAACTTTGGCGAAGTCAAATCCACGCACTACCGTAGATTTCTCAAAGGACTAGGAATTGTAGATATATCTGTACTTCCACACTACAAAGAAATCAAAAATCAACGAGTCGACAACCAACGAATCATGGAAGATGTCACACTGCCCGACAGCTATGGAAGAAAATTCTACGCCATAGAAGATGGAGCATTCATCATACCAACAGAAAACAAAATCTACGGCAATTGCTACGTCATCAAAGATGGCAGAGTAAGAAAAGTCTGCAACACAGGTGAAGCCGTCAATCTACGAGGAGTAAATTAATGACAGAATTTTTCAGATACAACGAAGATGCCTACACCAATATCAACATAACATTACTAAGACTATCATTAGTCCTAGTAATTTTTTTGGCATACAAACTCAAACACAAAACCAAACTACTCAAACCAGCATTGTTTTTGGGATTATTTGGACAAATCATATTATTCGCATGGTACTCAGGAAACCACACACTTCTCATCAAAGAAGGCTTGCCACTATTTCACTGCAGAATATCAGCCATCATGATGTTGATAGCATACCTCATACAAGACGACAAACTAATGCGATATTTTGCGTGGATGGGACTAATCGGTAGCATAATCGCATTTACATTCCCAGATCCATCCAAATATCTGTGGCCACATGTAACCAACCTAACATACATCGCCAACCATTTGTTGCTAGGGTTTTGTGGCATGAGCATATTATCCACGCGAAAATCTACCCTCAAACTAAAACACGCACTCATGATAACCAGCATCATGAACATAGCAATCATGACAGTCAACCTAATAATCCACACAAATTACGGATACCTTGTACAATTTCCGCAAACAATACCAGTACGATTCACACCACATGTCACATTCCTAATAATGACATTAATCATCACATTCACAATCACAATTGCAGAAAAAACACACAACAAAATCGTACAAAACACACAAATAGAACCACAACTAACAACACAACAATAATCGCTATCCTTTAGGAGAAACCATGAACACAATCATCAAACCATTCGACCAACTCACAACCGAGGAACTGTTCCACATCTACAAACTACGAGTCGACGTATTCGTAGTAGAACAACAATGCCCTTATCACGAAATAGACGACATCGACTTGATTGCGCACCACATCTACCTGCAACAAAACACCAACATACTAGCATATTGTAGATTGTACCAACAAAATGATGCATACCACATCGGAAGAGTAATCGCATCACCCAAACGCAAAGGTTACGGAACACAAATAATGAAAACAGCAATTGAATTTGCAATTAATAATCTTCACGCAGACACCATAATCATAGAAGCACAAACCTACGCCACAAAATTTTACGAAAAACTAGGATTCGTTCAAACCTCAGAACCTTTTGAAGAAGATGGAATCCCGCACATACAAATGAAATACATCGTAAAATAAATTGGAACCAAAGCTCACCAAGAAAAAAATCTTGGTGTTTTTCTTCAAGAAAAGAAAAAATTTTATAAAAATTACAAAAAAGTTACAAAAACAAATCTCATTTATACTAACAGTACCGATAGTGAACATCAAAGTAGCTAACACTTTAGCATAACAGCGTAAAAACAAAGCATATGATGGTAATCAAACAAATTCAAAATCAAAACACATTGTGCTATAAGTACCACTGCTAGTAAAATTACAATAATAAATTTGACGGATAAATATTTTCAGAAATAACGCGACATTCAAACATCTACACATACTACATTATATAAAGAAAAGAATTTGGAATAATTAACAAAAATATTCAGAACTAATGGCAAAAAATGACTGAATTAAACCAAAACCTACCAATTAAAAAACAAGGATATTTTCATTTAATATCAAAAAATCATCAAAAATCCATTAAAATCTTGTAAAAACACAAAATTTTCTCGAAAAAAGGTTGAAATTTTGATTCATTATTGTATAATAGTAATTACATAGACATACGTTATCATTAAGTGAAAGTTTACTAAGTTATCTTTTAGACAAAACAACATTGAACTTTTATTAAAAAGCTTGATTTATTAAATTATTTGATTTAAAATATAATTACAGATAAACAGTCATAAATGATATAAGTTTAAGTTTATGAAGGTTAAAAATTTTAGGAGGAATATACCAATGAAATTAAACAAAAAGTTATTGACAGCAGCATTAGCTGGTGCATTAGTTGTAACTGCAGTTCCAGCTGGAACATTCGCTGAAAAGAACGCTGCAGAAAATTCTTATACTGAAGAATTAAACTTAACTAAACAACAAGCAGCTGCTAGAATGGATCAATTAGCTAAAAAAATCGCTGAACTTTCAGCTAGAAGAGCTCAAATTGTAACTCAAGAATGGAAAGCTGGAGAAACTTCTGAAGGATTAATTGAAAAATTACAAAAAGAAGAAGCAGCAGCTAAAAAAGCTTACGAAGCAGCAAAAGCTAACTTTGAAGCAGCAGCAAAAGCATGGGAACAAGCAAAAGATGCTCAAGAAAAAGCTAGATTAGCTAAGAGAAAAGCTTTAGATGCTTATGACGCAAAAGTTGGCGAATATAATAGATTAGTTAAAGAAGCAGAAGCAGCTCGTGATGCAGCTAAAAAAGAAGCTAAAGAAAAATTTGAAGATACAATTGCTAGTGCAAATAGAAAATATGAAGTAGCTCAAACAAATCTTGATAGAGCTGAAAATGAATTAGCTGCAGCTAAAAAAGCATTAGAAACTATAGCTGATGATGAAGATGAAAATATACCAGAAGGTACAAATGCACAATATGATCAAGCTAAAAAAGCTGTTAGAGACTTACAAGCAAAAGTTGCTGAATTAGAAGTTGAAAGAGCTAAAGCTAATGATGAAAAAATTACAGTTAAAAACACAGCTAAAGAAAACTTAGAAAAAGCTAACAAACAAGCAGATACATTGTTCCAAGCTAAACTTCAAGAATTAAACAAAAAATATAAATTAAATGATAACTATGGAGATGCAGCAGCTGAATTAACTCTTATTGAAAGAGCTAAATTAAAAGCAATCAAAGATTATGATAATGCAAAAGCTAACGCTGAAGCAGCATTTAATAACTATGTAGCAGCTAACAAAGCATATGAAGCAGCTTCTAAAGCATATGCAAAAGCTAACCAAAGAGCATACAAAGTTACTGAAGAATTAAAATCAATTGAAAAACAATTAAAAGAAAACTATGTTAGAATTAACATTATCTTAAAAGATCAAAATCAAGGAATTAATTCTTTAGCTGGCAAATTAGATTCTGACATGATTAAAGAAATCGAAAACTTCGCTGAATTAAGCAAGAGTGAACAAGCAGCAGCTATTGCAAAATTACAAAAAGAATTAAACAAACTTAAAGAAGAATACGATAAAACTAAAGACGAAATCAAAGAAGTTAAATCAGTATACACTTACAAGTTTGCAGTAAAAGATACTGCTGGTAAAGGTGTACAAGGTTTGTCATTAACTTTCACTAACATCGAAGATAGTACAAAAGTTTACGTTGGAACTTCTGACGAAAACGGAGATATCGTTGTTAAAGGTATTGCTGAAGGAACTTACAAAATTGCTGTAACTCACGTTCCAACAGGATACAAAGTAGTTCAAAAAGGAAAAATGGTTTCTGAAGTTAAAAGTTTATTCAGACCAGAAGCTGAAGTAAAAGCTGAAAACAACGCTGAAGAAGCTACAGCTGAAAAGAAAGATGCTACAGTTGAAATTCCTGAATATGTAACTATCAAGGGTGGAAAAGAAGACAAAAAAGACGAAAAAGAAGACGGAAAAGTTATCGATGGTGGAACAATCGTAGTTGAAAAAGAAAAAGACAACAAAGACGAAAAAGACAACAAAGATAACAAAAAACCAGAAAAAGCAGAAAAAGAAAACAATAAAAAACCAGCTAAACCAGCTAAAGAAAAGAAAGCATTACCAAAAGCAGGTGCAGCAGCTGAAGCAGCTACAATAGCAGCAGCAGCTATGGCAACTATGGGTGGAGCTTATCTTTCACTTAAAAAACGTAAATAATTTACGCAAATAGATTATACTAAAAAGATTTAGAGAGGACATATGTCCTCTCTTTTTTATTGATGACTTTAGTCAGTTGAGTTCGCTTGCGAACGAAACAATAAACTACCCGCTATGCGGGTAGGCGTTCTTAGGTTATACCAAAAAAATCACCAAGTATTATAATAGAGTTGTTCAGACCTGAAATAATAAGAGGTGATTTTATGGCAAATAAAACTAATTCATTGTCTCACACAAAATGGATGTGCAAGTATCACATAGTCTTCACTCCAAAGTATAGACGAAAAGTGATATTTTATCAATATAGAGAAAGTCTAATAGAAATATTCAAATGATTTAATAGATTGGTTACTTAATTTGAAATAAATTTTCGGATTTAAATAATTCTGTGCAAAAATCTCAAAAATTATAAAAATTCATATTGTTTGAAAAACCACTTTATTTTATATGGAAATATTGACACTTTTATTTTAATTAAGTCTAATTACTAAATTAGATTGCAAAAAATAATTCATATTGAAATTTAAAAATAAATAGAATTAACATTACTAGTGAAAAAAATTTCTTAAAACAATATAAACTTAACAAATCAAACAAAAAATTAATATCTTTAACTAATTTCAAAAAAACCAGAATTTTTAAAAGAATTGGTGTTTTTGCTAAATGTGATAATTAAGTATAAAAAAGAATAACGATACACAATTTACCACGATAAAAACATATGCTCAAATGTTATCATAAGTACGCTTTTTAACAGAAAATCACAATAAAGTAGGTAAATTCAACGAAGATCCTATTTGTTTTATTTACTATCATTAGGGTTGCAATTTTTGTTCGTTGTGGTAAAATATCCATACAAAGAGTTGATTTTTTTAATTTAATGTTAGAAAACTTTTGAACAAATCATTCCTTTTGTACATTAGTTTACAAGCCGATTTCCGGGTATTTCATTATTTAAAAAATAAAATTCTAAGTTCACAATTGTTGTGGTTTGTTTTTTGAAATGAATTTAAAAGAGAAATATTACAAAAAAGTAACAATTTTTGATACGAAATTTTATTTTTGTTACAAAAACTAACAACCCAACAGAAAAAATATTATAAGAAAGGAAAACGTAATGAATAGGAAATTATTTGAAAAAATCATTACAGAAAAAAGAGCAAAATGCTCTAATGAAAGACCAAAATATGGTCTTAGGAAACTAACAGTAGGTGTAGTTTCATGTCTTTTAGGTTACATGATGTTCATGACACCTAACGTTGCTGCAGCTGAAAAAGTTGATCAAGCACAAGCTGTAGAGGCTACAGTTGAATCAACGGAAGTTGCAAACACTGAAAACGTTGAAGAAGAATCAGAACAACCTAAAGAAGAAACTGTTGAAGCAACAGAAACTGAACAACCAGTTTCTCACGTAAAAGCTTATTCTTCAAATGCAAAAGAAACAAATGCACAAGACAGATCAGTAAAAGCTACTGCTGAAGAATCATATGAAACAGCAACTGAAAAAACAGCAGAAAAAAATACTGAATTCAAATTAACAGACGAACAAAAGAAACAACTTGTAGACGCTGGATTTGATGAAGAACAAATCCAAAAGATTGAAGAAGACATTAAATTAGAGTTAGAAAAAGATCCTAATTACGATGTTGAAAAACACATCAAAGATGCTATAGAAAAATTAGATCAACCTGAATTAGCATTAGCACCAGAAAAAACACCTATAGCAGTAAGGGATGCAGCTGCGCCTGAAGACACACATACAGACGCTGATGCAAAAGATGCAGTCCACGGCTATGTTGGTGTTTTAGTTGGTGGTGATGTAAACGCTAATCTAAAGGAAGAAACAGGCCAAAGATTTAAACCAATAGAAGGGGTAAAAGTATATTTCCAATGGTATGAAGCAAAAGGGAATAGAACTTCACCAACTTATTATGCTGTTTCAGGAGCTGACGGACAATTCCACATTAAAATGAAACCATATATTGGCCAAGATGGAAAATTAGTAAAATTCGATGCAGATACGACATCATCAGCAGGGAGTGAATCCTACAAGATGTGGGTAGACGAGTCTACTATTCCAGAAGGCTACCAACTTCAATACTCAACAGGAGAAGGCGTTGAGTTTACAGATAGAAGAGTAGCAGGTGGTGGATACAACCTAATACCTAATACTCTTGTAAACTACAGAGTCCTTCTAATGGAAAAACAAGATGAAGAAAAGATGCACAAAATTGCAGCTCCAACAGGTCCACAAATTTTTGCTGATCCAGTTGGTAATGTTGGTCAAGGGGCTGTACGTGGTAAGGTATCCTGGGACTATGAATCTGCAGGCGGTGTTCAATGGGGTATTGTATCAACACCAACTTCACCAGCTGAAGGAGTAACAGTTACAGCTTCTTATCTATCTGACTACGCTCTAAAACAAATATATAGCGATAAAACCGCTAATATGTTAGGACTATCATCTCCTAGTAAAATTCGTGGTTCAGGATGGACTTTCAAACTTGAAACTCAATTACAAGAATGGATTGCTAAGCAAGTAGCAGCTGATAAAGACAAGTGGATTGCAGAAACTGTAAGCGCTGTTACAAATGCTGAAGGAGACTACAAAATCCAATTTAAGGGAACTTGGGGACCAAAATGGAATGACGAATCTGTAGCTAACTATACAGCTCCAAAGGGATGGACTCAAGAACAAAAAGATCGCCTTGGAACCGTTGCTAAAAATGCCACAGATGGTTCTTTCTTAACTGGTGCACTTGACAAGAATGAAAAACACGTTAACTCAGACTGGTTATTTATTTCGACTAAGGATACAGATGATGTTGTAAAGAGAACTCCATGGAACTACAACTGGTACACAGGTAGTAACGATGCTTGGGGTATACACTTTGGTTGGGCTCAAGCAGCTTTTGGTGTAAAAACAAATCTAACGGCTCACTCTACAAGGGCAGATTTTAACCTTGCTCCAGCAGAAATTAAGTTTAACATTACAAACTTTGATACCCAAGCAAACACAGCAACACCAGGCGATGTAGCAAAAACTAATACTGCAGGTCTTCCTTATAAGAATACTAACGATACTTTCAAAATAGTATGGTATGACCAAGATGGAAACAAAGTAAAAGAAGAACCTACACAAAAGCCAACATCAACAGGTGCATTAAAAGAAGCAACTTTTGATACAAGCAGTGTAACAGAAACAAAAACATTTATAGCAAAACTTCACTATGTAAAATCAGATGGAAGCTTAGGACCAGTTTTAGCTCAAGATGCCTTCACAGTTAAGATTAGTAAACTTGTCGTTTCAGCCTATGATGAAGTAAGTATTGAAAACCCTGCAGCTAATGATGATTCTATGAAGGGTGCAACTTATTCAGCTGAAGGTCTACCTGAAGGACTTACAATTGATCCAAATAACGGTACTATTTCTGGTAAAGCAACAACACCAGGTAAATATACTGTAACTTTAAAGACATCAGTACCTGATAAAGATTCAGGAGAAGACGCAGTAGGAACTTCTCAATATGTCTCTTTAGTAACAGATTCACCATTAAAAGATGGTAATGTAAACAGTGCTTATAGTGAAACTATTAAACCATCAGAAGTTGAAGGCTATGTATTTAAAAATGTAAGTGCTAAATTTATAGGTGGAAAAGAAATTGCTGGATTGACAATAACAGGAGATCAAATTTCTGGAACACCAAAAGCAACAGTAGATGCAACACAAGAAGATCCAAATGTAGAAGTAACTTATGATATCTATAAAATAAATTCAAAAGGCGATGAAGTCCTAATTAAAAAAGGTCACGTAGACAAAGTACCGCTAAAAGTTGTAAAAGCAACAGAAAAAGATTCTGGTAAGTATACTCCAAAATACACAGATGCAGATGCTGAAGTAGGAAAACAAACAACAATTACAGCACCAAACTTTACTGACAAAGAAGGCAAAGCTGTTCCAGTACCAGCTGAAACAAAATTTGCACTAGGTGAAGATGCTCCAGCAGGTGCAACAATTGATGAAAAAACTGGTGAAATCAAATACAAACCAGCTGCAGATAAAGCGGGACAACCTGTAGACATCCCTGTAGTTGTAACTTATAAAGACGGCTCAAAAGATAATGTTACCGCAACAGTAAATGTAGCTGCAAAAGACACACAAGCACCAGCAGCACCAAAAGTAACTGCAAACGAAGATGGAAGTGTAACAGTAACACCACCAGCAGATAAAGATACAAAATCAGTTGATGTAACTTATACTCCAGAAGGTGAAGATACACCAAAGACAGTTACAGTAACAAAAGGTGAAGATGGAGACTGGACAACTGAAGATAAAGATGTAACAGTAGATCCAACAACTGGAAAAGTAACAATTCCAGCAGACAAAGTGAAAGATGGTAGTGATGTAACAGCTAAAGCAAAAGACGAAGCAGGAAATGCATCAGATGAAGCAACAGCTAAAGCAGGAAACAATCCAACAACACCAGACACACAAGCACCAGGTAAACCAGAAGTAACTGCAAACAAAGATGGAAGTGTAACAGTAACACCACCAGCAGATAAAGATACAAAATCAGTTGATGTAACTTATACTCCAGAAGGTGAAGATACACCAAAGACAGTTACAGTAACAAAAGGTGAAGATGGAGACTGGACAACTGAAGATAAAGATGTAACAGTAGATCCAACAACTGGAAAAGTAACAATTCCAGCAGACAAAGTGAAAGATGGTAGTGAAGTAAAAGCTACAGCAAAAGATGAAGCAGGAAATAAATCACCAGAAGCAAAAGCGAAGACACCAGACACTTGTTTACCAAAATACGCTCTTCAAGAACAATTCGAAAAAGAAAGCGGCAAGATGTTTGATGGAATCGGAACAAAAGAAGGTATCTATGAAGGTGTATTTGACAAAGAAAACAAAGAAGTAACAGTTAAAATCTTTGACAAAAACCAAAAAGCTCAAGAACTTTCAGGAACAGGATTAATTGATGGTCTAATCGAACTATATAAAAATAATCACTTAGCAAAGGTTCAAATTGGAGATGGTAAAGTATTAGACTTAAAAGAATTAGAAGAAAAAGCTCCAGAATCTGGAATGACCTTCGCACAAATTCTAAAACTAGCAATTGGTTCAGGAATGCTAACTGAAGTTCAAGATGCTAACAACCAAACTGGAAACTTATCAGACTTTATAAATAAGACTGTTCATTTACACCTAACACTTCACCAAGAAGGATGTGAAGAAGCAGGCGATGTTGTCCTAACATACACAATTAACGGTGTAGATGGCAATGACAAAGAAGCTCCAGCAGCACCAAAAGTAACTGCAAACGAAGATGGAAGTGTAACAGTAACACCACCAGCAGATAAAGATACAAAATCAGTTGATGTAACTTATACTCCAGAAGGTGAAGATACACCAAAGACAGTTACAGTAACAAAAGGTGGAGATGGAAACTGGACAGCACCAGAAGGATCAGACATAACAGTAGATCCAACAACTGGTAAAGTAACAATTCCAGCAGACAAAGTGAAAGATGGTAGTGATGTAACAGCAACAGCTAAAGATAAAGCAGGAAATGTATCAGATCCAGCATCAGCTGAAGCAGGAAACAATCCAACAACACCAACAATTGATGCAGGAAACATTACAGCTGTAGAAGGACAACCTATACCACCAGTAATGGTAGATGTTGATGATGTGAATGCTACAGTTACTGTAGAAGACTTACCAGATGGATTGGAATACAACCCAGAAACTAAGCAAATCGAAGGTAAAGTACCAAAAGCAGAAGATTGGGGCGATAAGGAAGAAAAAACTATCACAGCAACAATCAAAGCAGTTGATGAAGCAGGAAATGAATCTACAAAAGAAATCACAGTTACAATCTTAAGAGATACAGACGGAGACGGAACTCCAGATGTTACTGACACAGATGATGACAATGATGGTGTAGATGACAAGACTGAAGAAGAAAAAGGTACAGATCCTAAAGATAAGGATTCAAAACCAGCTGAAGACACAACAGCACCAACAATTGATGCAGGAAACATTACAGCTGTAGAAGGACAACCTATACCACCAGTAATGGTAGATGTTGATGATGTGAATGCTACAGTTACTGTAGAAGACTTACCAGATGGATTGGAATACAACCCAGAAACTAAGCAAATCGAAGGTAAAGTACCAAAAGCAGAAGATTGGGGCGATAAGGAAGAAAAAACTATCACAGCAACAATCAAAGCAGTTGATGAAGCAGGAAATGAATCTACAAAACAAATCACAGTTAAAATCTTGAGAGATACAGACGGAGACGGAACTCCAGATGTTACTGATACAGATGATGACAATGATGGTGTAGATGACAAGACTGAAGAAGAAAAAGGTACAAATCCAAAAGATAAGGATTCAAAACCAAGTACAACAGCTGAAAGCATAGATCCAACTATTCCTGAAAAAACAGGCGTAAAAGATCCTGAAAAATTAACTGACAGAGAAAAAGAAGAAGTTAAGAATAAGATCGAAGAAGCTAATAAGGATAAGTTCCCAGAAGGAACAGATGTATCTGTAGATGATAAGGGTAATGCAACAATAACATACCCAGACGGATCAAAAGATACTATCCCAGCAGAAGACCTTGTATTCGAATACAAACATGGAGATCCAGAAATTGATGACAGACCAGAACTTCCAATCTCTGATATCATTGAACCAACAGTTCCAGGTAAGACTGATGTAGGCGACAAAGATAATCTAACTGATAAAGAAAAAGAAGAAATCAAGGATAAGATCGAAGAAGCCAACAAAGACAACTTCCCAGATGGAACTAAGGTAGAAGTTGATGATAAGGGTAATGCAACAATCACATACCCAGACGGATCAAAGGATACTATTCCAGCTGACAAGTTAGTTAATGAAAAATCTACAGGAGATAACCCAGGAACAACAGATCCTACAGATCCAACAGATCCAACTGATCCAACACAACCTGGTGATGGAAACAAACCTGGTGACGGAAACAAACCTGGTGATGGAAACAAACCTGGTGATGGAAACAAACCTGGTGACGGAAACAAACCTGGTGATGACAATAAACCTGGTGACGGAAACAAACCTGGTGATGACAATAAACCATCAGACAAGACTATCGCTGACAAGGTAGATCCAGCAGTTCCTGGAAAGACTAAGGTTGAAGATCCTTCTAACTTAACTAAGGATGAAAAAGACAAGGTTAAGGAAGCTATTGAAAAGGCTAATAAGGATAAATTCCCACAAGGAACTAAGGTTGAAATCGGAAACGATGGATCAGCTACTATCACTTATCCAGATGGATCTAAGGATACTATCAAGGGTAGTGATTTAGTTGAAAAGATTGCCGATGCACCAACTAGACCTTCTAAACCTTCTAAACAAGACAAACCAGCTAAGAACTTACCAAAAGCAGGTATTGAATCAGAAGCTATGATGATGGCTGCTGCAGCTTTATCTACTTTGGGTGGATTGTATGTTTCAAAGAAGAAAAAAGAAGATGAAGAATAAATTATAGATTTTAATTCTGTAGTTTATTGAAATGAAGATACCCGATCGTATGATCGGGTATTTTTATATGCAAAAATATTTGTTTTTCAAAAAACTCCAACAAAAAAAGAGCCTATTACAGGCTCGCGTTACTTCGTTGGAGGTATTTCTTAAATTTTGTGAGTTCTTCTTGGTTATTGATTTGAATCCATTTGTGTGAGTAGTGTTTTTTCATATTTGCGTAGTTTTCTCGTTTCTTTTTGCTACGGCTATCTATGAGTATCCACTTGATGAATTCAAAGTCTAATTTTTCGGGACAATTTTCTGCCATGCTTTCTCTGGTTTTGCCATGGTATTTGATGTAGCGTTTGATGGCTCTTGCTAGGCAATTGAATCTGTTGAAGTTGAGGAACACTATGATGTCTGAAAGAGCGAGTCTTTCTGTTTTCTTGAGCTTGTCGTAGTTTCCATCTATTACCCAATCGTCTTGTTTCATAAAATTTTCTACTATGTTAATCGCTTCATCAAGGTCACGTTCTTGCCAATTTTCTGTAATGTTTACTTGGTCAAGATGAAGCAATGGCAAATCGTATGTTTGTGATATGTCTTGTGCTAATGTGGATTTTCCTGATGCAGAATATCCTATTATTGAAATTTTCACGTTTTTCTCCTTATATTAATATGTTCATCTTTTATTATTATATATAATAATGAGTAGGTTGTCACGTTACTATTTTTGTATTTGATGGTATAATGTATGTAGTGATTTTTTGCGGATTTTTATGTGCATAAAAGTCTTAATATATGTTAAAATAATAATTGTTAATTAGGAGATGATAGTATGAAGAGATTGATACCTATTGCGATTTTGGTTTTGGTATTGACGACGGGTTGTTTGAGAAAGCCGGAGCACTACGAATCGATGAGAAATATGGAAACAGCAGAATCTGTGGAAAATGAATCTACAGAACAAGCTAAGCCAGAAGATTCAAAACCAGAACAACCAGAACAAAAGCCTTCTGAAGAAAATACTGATTCTAATAAACCAGAAGAATCTACTGAAAAGAAGACTATGAAGGTTACTACAGATATTTTGAATTTGAGAAGTGAAGCTAGCACTAATTCTTCTATTGTTACTAAGTTAAAGAAGGATGATGAGCTTAAGGTTATCGAAGAAACTAAGGATGACAATGGTACTACTTGGGTTAAGGTTGATTTTAATGGTCAAGTAGGTTTTGTTTCTAAGGAATTTTTGGGTGAGTAAATGATTGATATTAATAGCAAGATAATGGCGGACATGAAGAATGGTTCGAGCAATATGGATCAGGCTGTTGCGACTGCAATTGAATATGCAAGACTTGGTTACAAGAAGGTTGTGAGTGCATCGGAGATTTCTACGAATGGTAGGGTTTTGACATCTGATGAAAAGCAACTTCTTATCGACAGGATTAATGATGAGCTTGATTACCAAAAGATTGATTTTCAAGTGTTGTCTGGTAATTTGATGAGCTGTGATCCCAAGATGATGGAATATTTTCATAATGATTTGATTAGTTCGATTAATTATTCCAGATATATTTTGTTGGAGCTTCCAAGTACAACTGAATACAAGGATTTGAACAAGTTTATTTACGATATCCAAATCAAAGGATATGTTCCAATTATCGTTCATCCAGAAAGGTGCAAATACGTCCAAGAAAATCCAGATTATTTGATTCCGTTGAAGGAAAGAGATTGTTTGGTGCAATTGGATATGAGTTCTGTGGTTAAATCCAAGTCTAGCAGGTTATACAAGACTGCCAAGGAGTTACTGGAAAGACAAATGGTGGATGTTGTGGCTACGGAAGTGGAAAATGCATACGAGGCAGAATATGTTAGAGATGGGATTAAGACTCTTCATAAGATTATAGATTCGGATTATTTTGATTTGATTATGAGACTTAATCCACAACTTATCATTGAAGATGAAAGAATAGACAGGATTCCTGTTTTGAACAAGAAGAGTGGAGGAGTTTTGTCGAGGATTTTTGGTAAGAGGAGATAAGATGAGAGATAACTTATTTGTAAGAACTTTGAGAAATAGATTTGTTCCTATTGTTATGGTGGCGCTTTTGTTCGGTATCGCTATGATTTGCTACGATGTTATGTGGGTGAGACCTGTGTACAGCGTGGATTCAAAGATTGTAGTGAGTGCGAAAAGCGGCAACACTTCTACTACTCAAATAGAAACTGTGAAGTCTTTGGTTAAATCAAGAACTGTATTGACTGAAGTGAAGCAAAATTTGAAGTTGAGATCAAATGTCGAAGATTTGGGAAAGAAAATCAGCGTTTCAGATGAAAATTCAAAGATTGTTGGTATAAATGTTGAAGATACTGTTATTCAACGTGCAAGAGATATTGCGGATGAATTGGCAGATATTACTGTGAAGAGTGATGCGGACGAATACACTGTTAAGGTGTTGGAATACTCTTCTGCACCACTTCAAGCTGTATCTCCAAATCTGGTTATGGACACTTTGTTGGCGTATGCCGTAGGATTTTTTATTTCATTGATAGCTTTTATGGTGAGGGAATCTCACGATGATGTTATGAGAGTGGACACAAATGTAGAGGATTTGGGAGTAAGTATTATTGGAGATATTCCTTATGTTGATGAAAGGGGTGCGATGATAGATGAAGGATAAGACTTTGTTTAATGAACAATACAAATACCTTCGAACTAATGTGAAGTTCGCTGGAGATGGCATTAAATCTATCGTGGTTACTTCGGGATATTTCGGAGAAGGCAAGACTTCTGTGGCGGCTAACTTGGCGAAGAGTTTCGCTTTGTCCAATCACAAGGTTGTTATTGTGGATATGGATTTGAGAAGACCAAGTTTGAGGAATTTCTACGATATTGACACTGAAATTGGCGTTACAAATGTAGTTGTTAACAAGATGGATTTCAATCTTGCGATAAGCCATGACGAATCGATATGGGATTTGGATATTATTCACGCTGGAGCTATTCCTCCAAATGCAAACGAGCTTGTTTCGAGCGATTCTATGAAGAATTTCATTCGTATTTTGGAAGCTAATTACGATTATGTGATTATCGACACTCCACCAATCGAAGCTTATTCCGATGCGGTTGTGTTGTCAGCGATTTGCGATGCGACTTTGTTGGTGTACAAGGTTGGAGAAACAAAAAAGAGCGATATCGAAAAATCAATCGATTCAATTAGAAATGTCAACGGCAATTTGATAGGAATTGTACGTATTAATGAAAAGTAATTATAGGCTGACTGATTTTACGTGAATCAGTTGGCTTATTTTTTATAGAAAGGGAAATTATGATTGAAAAGTTACGAGAAAAATCCCAAACTGTGTTGTTGAAACCTTCGATTAGGGTACTGTATCTGAGAAAACTACGAGATTCTGTAAAAAATCACAGGGAAGAAATAATCTCTGCATTGAAGGAAGATATCGGGAAAAGCGATTATGAGGGTTTCATGACGGAGTATGCAACTGTTATGCAGGAGTTGAATTTCTTCATTAACAATACTTTAAAACTTGCGAGAACAAAGAATGCCTCTTTTGATTTGCTGACTTTTCCAAACAAAACAGAAATCAGAAACAGAGCGTTCGGCGTGTGTTTAATTATTAGTCCGTGGAATTATCCTTTTAATTTGAGTATGATTCCTGTGATTGATGCGATTGCCGCTGGAAATAGCGTGTATTTGATGATGAGCAGAAAGAATCCAAGGATAAGAAAACTTATGAAAGAGGTTTTGAAGCCTGTGGAGGATATTGTTCATCTTGAAAATGACAAAAGCTATGATGAGGTGTTGGAAGAAAAGTTTGATTTTTACTTTTTCACTGGTAGCAAAAACAGAGGACAGGCTGTGTACAAGAAAGCGGCTGAGAATTTAAAGCCATGTGTCTTGGAATTGGGAGGGAAAAGTCCTTGTATCGTGGACAAGGATGTCGATTTAAAAGATGTAGCAAAGAAGATTTGTTGGGCGAAGTTCACAAATTCCGGACAAACTTGTGTGGCGGTAGACTATTTGGTGGTGGAAGAAAGCATCAAGGATAGGTTACTGCATTATATATTGAAGGAAATTGACGAGAATTATTCCAATATTTCTGAAATGTCTAGGATAAAAACTAGGGAGAAATACGACGAGTTCAGAAAAATCATGATGGATAGAACGGACAGAATCGGTGGGAAATACCACGATGATGAGATGATTATTGAGCCATGTGTGTTCACTGATGTGACTTTTAATGATGAGATAATGAAAGACGAGATATTTGGACCGTTGTTGCCGGTGATTTCATACACTGATATCGATGCGATGTTGATGCACATAAGAAGAATGGACAATCCATTGGCTTTTTATGTGTTCACTAAGGATAAGAAATTGTGCGATTATATCACTAACTCTGTGGGATTTGGCGGAGGATGCATCAACGATTGTATGATGCACATTTCCAACAACAAGGCGCCTTTCGGTGGATTTGGCAACAGCGGACTTGGCCATTATCATGGTAAATGGGGATTTGACACTTTTTCACACAAACAATCAGTCTATGTTTCCAGAAAAGTCGACAATCCATTTAGATTCAAACCATTTACTTCTAAAAAACTAGATTTAATGAAAAAATTCCTCGGCTAATTAGAACGTAAGCTATTATATAGATGAGAGAGATTATAGGAATTGTGATTGTGAATTTCTTCTTGTATAATTTGTGCTTGAAGATTACCATGGAGTTTAACGCTCCGATGAATCCGCCGATTATGCACAAGAATATCAGAACATTTTCAGCGATTCTGTATTTGTTGTGAACGGCTTTTCTTTTATCTATAAGAAAGGCCAGGAAAGTTATTAAATTGATTATTAAAAAATATATACTAAACATTACATCACCCAAAATTATTGTACCATAAGGAGAGATATGAGATTAGATAGAATGCTAAGCGAGATGAAAATCGCGACGAGAAAAGAGATAAAACAAATGGTAAAGAAGGGGATAATCACGGTTAATGATGTGACTGTGAAGAAGTCCTCTGAGCATATAGATGAAAACAACGATGTGGTGAAAATCTACGATGAGGTCATTGAGTACAGGAAGTTTTTGTATTTTGTGATGAACAAGAGAAAAGGTGTTACGAGTCATTCGAAAGATCCTATGCACAAGACAGTGATTGACGATATGGGAGAATTGTGTGTGTTTGACTTGAATCCTGTGGGAAGATTGGATTTGGATACGACAGGGCTTTTGATTATAACAAACGACGGGAAATTTGCACACAATTTGATATCACCAAAGAAAGATGTGTCCAAGAAATACAAGGTTACTTTGAGAGATAAGGTCGATGAGAAATACAACGACACTTTCGAAAAAGGAATCAAGTTGATGCCGGAAGACATCATAACGAAACCTGCGAAGATGGAAATTATCGACGATTACAATTGCTACCTTACTATAAAAGAAGGCAAATATCACCAAGTTAAAAGAATGTTCGAAAAAGTTGGCAATGAAGTTGTTGAACTTCAAAGAGTTCAGATAGGTGATTTCAAATTGCCAGAGGATTTGGAAGAGGGAGACTTCAGAGAACTTACTGATGAGGAACTCAGAATTCTTGGATTAGAAGAAGAATAAACAAAAAATCTCAATTTAACTTAAAAGTTGAATTGAGATTTTATTTTGTGCGCCTCTTTTTGAGGACGTATTTGTATAATGTGTCGAAAAACAAAAACAACGAATAAGCACCAGGATCGATAACACCAACAGAATAAATTGCATTGTGACGTGCTTTTCCTTTATTTGCAACCATATTAGCTGTTTTATCGCAGGCCAACTTGCAGTCTACACTTATTTTTTTCATTAATCTAATTGTATTTTCGTTTTTATTTTCTTCAAAGCTTTTTGCTGCAGCACTAATGCAGTCGAGTATTGTCTTGTCGTTTAATTTACAATTTCCAACAAGTTTCACAGATTCTGTCGTTATTTTCAAAATCTGCCCAAACATTTCACGGTCCAATATATCAGTATCCTGAGTATATTCAGAAATCTTATCAAAAACATAAGCATAGATAGGAGCTGTCGCGCCTTTTACTTTGTATGTAAATAGAAATGATAGATTACTGAATTGAGTTGATAGGTTTTCTGATTTGAAATCAGGGAAAGTAGTAAAAAGTTCCCTAAATCCATTATTAAGGTTAGAACCGTGGTCTCTGTTGCTCAAATTCTCATCGAGCTTATTCAAAAGTGAACAATTTACCATTAAACATTCCTGATACATCGTGAAAACTCTGTAAATATCGTCATTTGTAAATCCCATAAGCACCCCTTTCTTACTTAATATTATACATTATTACATAAAATTTGAAAAAAATTTCAAAAAACACTTGACAAGAATGATTTAGGAGCGTATACTGTAATAGTTGTCTGAAAGAGACGTAACAAAAACTTGATTAAGTTTACAAGAATTTAAAAAAGTTTTAAAAAAGTCTTGACAAGCTAAAAAAAGTATAGTATACTTTAATAGTTGTCACTTGAGGCAACGAAATAATTTAACAAAGAACCTTAATAAATTAAATAAAGTAAATACTTTGAGAGAAGTACAAACCAAACA
>OGRZ01000126.1_pt1 | contig 34862 bp, 42 predicted proteins | sample 1573771 | NCBI WGS metagenome assembly OGRZ01 (sample SAMN03295811, study PRJEB24534) | human gut metagenome | isolation source: fecal sample 1 from infant 2 | host: Homo sapiens | place: USA: Pittsburgh, PA | collected 2014-07
CGCCGGAGCAAGCGGCAGCGTTAAAACCTTTTGACCATACGGTCATTGTGGGTCGCTATAACTCTATTGGCGATGCCGTCGCCGCCGCATCAAAAGCCGCCGATAAAAACGGCGCTGCCTCGTTTTACGTTGTTGACCAGTCCGATCAGGGCAACAGCGGCAACCAGCGCGTGACGATTGCGCTGTACAAAGAGAATGCCCCAAAAGCAGATGAACAGAAAAACCGCGTGATTAACGGCATTGTTGAACTGCCGAAAGATCAGGCTGTTCAGCTGGAACCGTATGACACCGTGACCGTTCAGGGCTTCTACCGCAGCCAGCCTGAAGTTAACGATGCCATCACCAAAGCCGCGAGAGAAAAAGGCGCTTACGCGTTCTATATCGTGCGTCAGGTTGATGCCAACCAGGGCGGAAACCAGCGCATCACCGCCTTCATCTATAAGCAAGATGCGAAAAAACGCGTAGTACAAAGCCCGGATGCCATTCCAGCGGATTCAGATGCGGGACGTGCCGCGTTAGCGAAAGGCGGTGAAGAAGCGAAGAAAGTGGAAATTCCGGGCGTTGCAACCTCGGCGGCACCAAGCGCTGAAGTGGGTCGTTTCTTTGAAACCCAATCCACCAAAGGCGGTCGTTATACCGTTACGTTACCAGACGGCACGAAAATTGAAGAGCTGAACAAAGCCACTGCCGCGCAGATGGTGCCGTTCGACAGCATCAAGTTTACGGGCAACTATGGCAACATGACGGAAATCTCCTATCAGGTGGCGAAGCGTGCTGCGAAGAAAGGCGCGAAGTATTACCACATCACCCGCCAGTGGCAGGAACGTGGTAACAACCTGACCATCAGCGCCGATCTGTACAAGTAACAAAACGGTTTCATAAAGGCGGCGCAGTGCCGCCTTTTTTGTTACTTTTTTTCTGATTTCTGCCACACGTCATTGCATGCATCCTTCACACTCCGTAAAATCCCGCGCCTTAGCGTGATCCACCATTTTTATGCGCCTTAGCGAAATAATTATTCTGGATTTGGACTTTTCATAACAGGAAGCCAATGGAAAAGAAACTTGGCCTGAGTGCTTTAACTGCACTTGTATTGAGCTCAATGCTGGGCGCGGGCGTATTCAGTTTGCCGCAGAACATGGCGGCCGTCGCCAGCCCGGCCGCATTACTGATTGGCTGGGGCATTACCGGTGTCGGGATTTTGCTGCTGGCGTTCGCCATGCTGCTGCTGACCCGTATCCGACCGGATCTGGACGGCGGAATATTCACTTACGCCCGGGAAGGTTTCGGCGAGCTGATCGGCTTCTGCTCCGCCTGGGGTTACTGGCTGTGCGCGGTGATCGCCAACGTCTCCTATCTGGTTATCGTCTTCTCGGCGCTCAGCTTCTTTACCGACACGCCCGAACTGCGCCTGTTTGGCGACGGCAATACCTGGCAGTCCATCGTCGGCGCCTCGGTCCTGCTGTGGATAGTTCACTGGCTGATTTTGCGTGGCGTCCAGACCGCAGCCAGCATTAACCTGGTGGCGACGCTGGCCAAGCTGGTGCCGCTTGGCCTGTTCGTCGTGCTGGCCTTCCTCGCCTTCCGTCTCGATGTCTTTACGCTCGATTTCAGCGGCATTGCGCTGGGCGTCCCCGTTTGGGAACAGGTGAAAAATACCATGCTGATCACCCTGTGGGTGTTCATCGGCGTTGAAGGTGCCGTCGTGGTCTCTGCCCGCGCGCGTAACAAGCGCGATGTGGGACGCGCCACGCTGCTGGCCGTACTGGCGGCGCTGGGCGTTTATCTGCTGGTGACGCTGCTGTCGCTCGGCGTGGTGGCCCGCCCTGAACTGGCGGAAATGCGTAACCCGTCCATGGCCGGGCTGATGGTGAAAATGTTGGGCCCCTGGGGGGACGTGATTATCGCGGCGGGTCTGATTGTTTCCGTTTGCGGCGCCTATCTGAGCTGGACCATTATGGCAGCGGAAGTCCCGTTCCTGGCCGCCACGCACAAAGCGTTCCCGCGCCTGTTTGCCCGTCAGAACAAAAACAGTGCGCCATCGGCCTCTCTGTGGCTCACCAACATCAGCGTGCAGGTCTGTCTGGTGCTGATCTGGCTCACAGGATCGGACTATAACACGCTGCTGACCATCGCCTCCGAGATGATTCTGGTACCCTATTTCTTAGTGGGCGCATATCTGTTAAAAATTGCGACCCGCCCGGCACACTATGCGGTAGGCGTCGGCGCCTGTATTTACGGTCTATGGTTGTTGTATGCTTCCGGACCGATGCATCTGCTGCTGTCCGTGGTGCTCTACGCGCCGGGCCTGCTGGTGTTTATCTACGCTCGCCGTACACATCAGCTTGATAATGCCCTTAAGCGCCGCGAAATGGCATTGATAGGTTTGCTGTTAGTCGCTGCCGTACCGGCAACGTGGATGTTAATGGGATAGCGCCGCCTGTCCCATTGTTGAACTGAAAAGGAGATTACGATGGGACACACGCAGCAACGCCCAATATTGATCACTGGCGCAGGCCGTCGCATTGGCCTCGCCCTCGCCCATCACTTTCTCAATCTTCGCCATCCGGTTATCGTCAGTTACCGCACGGAATATCCCTCCATTGAAGGGCTACGAAATGCCGGAGCAGTCTGCATTCAGGCGGATTTCTCCACAGATGAAGGTATTCTCGCCTTCGCGGACAAAGTGAAGTCGACCACCCACGGACTACGGGCGGTTATTCACAACGCCAGTACCTGGCTTCCCGAAAAAGCAGGACATTCACTCAGCGAAACGCTCGCCTGCATGATGCAGATCCACGTTAATGCGCCTTATCTGCTCAACCATGCCCTACAGGATTTGCTGCGCGGACACGGCCATGCCGCAGGCGACATTATCCATTTCACCGATTACGTGGTGGAGCGAGGAAGCGACAAACACATCGCCTATGCGGCCAGCAAAGCCGCGCTGGATAATATGACCCGCTCTTTCGCACGCAAGCTGGCGCCCGAGGTAAAGGTCAACGCGATTGCTCCGGCGATGATTTTATTTAACGAAGGCGATGATGCCGAGTATCGTCAGCAGGCGCTCAACAAGTCGTTAATGAAAATTGCGCCCGGCGAGAAAGAGGTGATCGACCTGATCGATTATCTGCTGACCAGCTGTTACGTCACGGGCCGAACGTTTGCCGTGGACGGTGGCCGCCCCCTGCGCTAGTGAAAGCGGCTCCAGAAGAAGATGAGCACCCAGGCGCTGAGGCTCCAGCAGACCACCGCCCCGCCCAGCGCCATGGGCAGACGCAGAAAACCGGTGAAGTACCACAGCGACAGCAGGTAAATAAAATACGGGATGATCGACCACATCCCGAACACAATGGTGGCGCGCAGCGCCTCAATACCCCGCTCAGAGGCCACAATATAGTGCGCGATTAACGCAAAGGTGGGAAACAGCGGGATCAGCCCGGCAATGTAGTAGTTCTTCGTTTTAGCCAGCACCCCAATCAGCAGCACGACCAGCGCACCCAGCGCGGCTTTTATCACCAGCCCCATTCTTTTCCCTTAACAATCAAATAACATTCCCGTGCAGGATAACGGAACTCCGGCTAATTTTGAAAGATTAATGGAAGGTTAAGGTTGCGCGGTGTATGTTGACGTTTTTCGCGATGACAGACGTTGTATGAATAAGATTGTTTATGTTGAAGATGAACCCGAGGTGGGGCAATTAATCGCCGCTTATCTGGGTAAACATGATATGGAAGTGGTTGTCGAGCCTCGTGGCGATCGCGCTGAAGACGTCGTCAACCGCGAAAATCCGGATCTGGTGTTGCTGGACATCATGCTGCCCGGGAAAGATGGTATGACGCTCTGCCGGGATCTGCGCGCGAAATGGGACGGCCCGATCGTGCTGCTGACCTCTCTCGACAGCGATATGAATCATATTCTGTCGCTTGAGATGGGCGCAAACGACTACATCCTGAAAACTACACCGCCGGCGGTTCTGCTAGCCCGTTTACGCCTCCATCTGCGTCAGCGTGCCAGCGCTGAGCGTGAAGCGCCTGCGCCCTCCTTAACGCCGCATAAAGCGATGCGTTTCGGCACACTTTCTATCGACCCGGTCAACCGACAGGTTATGCTTTCCGGGGAGCTGATTGCGCTCTCAACCGCAGATTTTGACCTGCTGTGGGAGCTGGCGACCCATGCCGGACAAATTATGGACCGGGATGCATTACTGAAAAATCTGCGCGGCGTAAGTTACGACGGAATGGATCGTAGCGTTGATGTGGCGATTTCACGACTGCGTAAAAAACTGTTGGATAACGCCACGGAACCTTACCGCATCAAAACCGTACGCAACAAGGGCTATCTGTTTGCACCGCACGCCTGGGAAACCTGAAAAAGGAGCAAACAGGAATATTCGAAAAATAACTGACGATGCATCGGAATTGTTATCGATATTCGTCGAAAGTTATCGATTATATGCATCGTCAGTTATGACATATCCCCTGGTCTGATTCCTCTCTCCAGTTCTATTTCGATGTGCATTTTTCGCGTAAACAAAAGTAGCGCTAATGTATTTGATTGCTATAGTACAATATATATTCAGCAGAGCAGGCACCATCATCGATCAAAAATCCGTCACTTAAATGCACATTAGGCTAAAAATGATCTTTACAATTGACTTAATCATTATCTTATCCTTATGAAAACAAAGGGGATAATGGCGAACATATAAATAATATCGATCTTTTTCAATAGCTTACGTGTTTGCAGAAATCTAATTCTCATGCTAAACCTTATACTCTCTCAATTATTTAATGAAAGAGGTATAGCAATGTCATGGAGAGTCATTAGCTCGGTAATTTGTCCTAACACGGGAATCGTTTATTCAAGCATCTTGGGACTCAAGTTCTTGAAACTCATCATTTGGTATGAAAGCGATGTCTATTTGTACCCCGGTGACAGGATATATCCGACAAAAAATGGCGTCTTCATAAATGGTGTTTTCAAGCCTATATCGATATACAACATATCACCTTACAACGAAATGTTGTGGAGTGAAATTAAAAACAAGATGGCCTGCCCATACAATCGAAACCAGCACGAGGAGATATGCACTTACGCGGTGCATTGCAACGCGCGGAAATGCCCGCATGGGTTTGCCACCAACCCACTGATTGTCAGCACAGGTAAATCCAGACATTAGCGAAAATCGGAAATATTGAGATCAAGATAATTAATATTTCTGCTGCACCGCCTTTGTCCGGATAAATCTCCGTGACTACAGCCCAAATGCTCCTGTGGGGACATTTGGGCTGTAGTCACGCCTGGCAACTCTGGCTTCTTGTATCAAATTAATTTTTATTGTGCAATTTTAAGCAAGCCATCCGGAAGGCTAAAATAAAAATTGCTAATTAACCCTGCCCGTGCATTAATGGTCTCGTTAGTCCGATCCAATAATAGTTGGACAAGTTGCATGACAATTCTCATAACCAGGCGCTATCGCTGATATCCCCTCCTTTTGAGTCCACACCTTAGCATTATATGTTTATTAGCTTTTATATCACTTCGGAAATGTTCAAATGGAGTCTTTATGTCATCAAAAATTTTAGGTCTGGTTAAGTGGTTTAAGGAAGATAAAGGCTTTGGTTTTATCTCCCCTGTAGATGGCAGCAAAGATGTTTTCGTGCATTTCTCTGCCCTTCAGGGAGAGAACTTCAAAACACTTTTTGAAGGTCAGAAAGTCGAATTTATCATCGTAAGCGGCGATAAAGACCCTGCTGCTGCGAATGTAACGCTTTGCGATAAATAATATCAGCACACAGCCGCGTTGACGATGATGTTGCTTCTGGCTCGTGGACTGCACAAGCAGTCTACAATCCGATGCTAACTGCTTGTAAATCAGTAAAGTGTTATTGAGGTCAGGCGGCCGCGAAAAACATCGTCTCTTCCACTTCTTGTATGAGTATTTCTTCAGAGACGCTGAGAGGATTTAAACAAAGCGCTACAGTAGGGACAGACAAGCTGGGCCCCCTTTTGTATGCGAGTGAAACTGTGCTCTGACTCTTTAGCGCAGTTTGGACATGAACATTTGACTAAATAATTGCGACGAAGTTGCGAGTTTTTACGTCCCGACATAGGCTGCTCCTGAATGAAAAGGATTGCCACCATACACGTTAAGGCAGGATATTGCTTGCTTTTATTTCCCAAAGAGAGCAAAAAATGGAAAGGAGCCACGCTTCTGGAACATTCTTACCTTGCACAATCACAAAGAGATATAGAGTGATATATGAAAAAGGTGATCATTTTTTTTAATGCCAACCCCAGCAAAGTCATTATCGTGCTTAAGGGCATAACGTCTGTACGCCAGACATATCCGGATGGTGAAGAAATTAATCTTCAGATCATGACTGCAAGCTTTCCGTCGTTGACGGGAGATCATAATTCTATCTATGTTGCTTCAGACAGGGAACTTACCTCTCAGGAAATATCTGATGCTGCCAAACAATATTTATAATATTTTCTGTCACTAGTCCGGTTAACAACACAGCATTTATTTCACTCAGAATGAGAAAAATTACAATCCATCATTATTAATGTCTGCAAAATGCAGGCTTTTTTACGACATTGCCCTTTAAATTTAACTATTCCGCATAATCGTGCTGTTCACTTTGCTCCCTCTGTTTCCGAAGAAAGTGTATCATCAACCTTCTTCGTTCCTGTGGTGATATGGATGTCCACGCAGGGCTGAAGAAGTAAAGCCGGGTTCTTAATTGATTGATTTAGCGGTGCTATCCAATGAAAAAGCTGTTTGTGCAGTTTTATCTCCTGCTGTTTGTCTGCTTTCTGGTGATGACCATGCTGGTCGGGCTGGTCTACAAATTCACCGCAGAGCGCGCGGGCAGGCAATCCCTGGACGATCTGATGAAAAGCTCGCTCTACCTGATGCGTAGCGAGCTGCGAGAAATTCCTCCTCATGACTGGGCGCGCACGTTAAAAGAGCTGGATCTGAATCTGTCGTTTGATTTGCGTATCGAACCCATGAAGGATTTTGACTTAGCGCCGCCTGCGATGCAGCGTCTGCGCGACGGAGACATCGTCGCACTGGACGAGAAATATACCTTCATTCAGCGTATTCCGCGCAGCCATTATGTTCTGGCCGTCGGGCCAGTGCCCTATCTCTATTACCTGCACCAGATGCGCCTGCTGGATCTCGCCCTGCTGGGCTTTATTGCCATCTCGCTCGCTTTCCCTGTGTTCATCTGGATGCGACCGCACTGGCAGGACATGCTGAAACTGGAATCCGCCGCACAGCGTTTTGGGGAGGGTCATTTAACTGAACGCATACATTTCGACAGCGGTTCCAGTTTTGACCGGCTCGGTATTGCCTTCAACCAGATGGCCGATAACATCAACGCCCTGATTGCCAGCAAGAAGCAGCTGATCGATGGTATTGCGCATGAACTGCGCACTCCGCTGGTACGCCTGCGTTATCGCCTGGAGATGAGCGAGAACCTCACCGGGGCGGAATCGCAGGCGCTCAATCGGGATATTGGCCAGCTTGAAGCGCTGATTGAAGAGCTGCTGACCTATGCCCGCCTCGATCGGCCTCAGACGGAGTTGCACCTCAGTACACCGGATCTCCCCGTCTGGCTACAGACGCATATTAACGATGTGCAGAGCGTTAACCCTCAGCGAAAACTGCTGACAGCCATTACCCCCGGCGCGTACGGCGCACTGGACATGCGCCTGATGGAACGCGTGCTGGATAATCTGATGAACAACGCCATGCGCTACAGCGAAACGACGCTGCGCATAGGTTTAGATTTGCAGGGAAGCCAGGCGATTCTGTGTGTGGAAGACGATGGCCCCGGCATTGAGCCGGCGGAGCGTGAAAAAGTTTTTGAGCCGTTTGTGCGCCTCGATCCCAGCCGCGATCGGGCTACCGGCGGCTGTGGTCTGGGGCTGGCAATTGTCCGTTCTATTGCCCAGGCGATGGGCGGTTCGGTTCGCTGCGAAGCGAGCGAGCTGGGTGGAGCCCGGTTCGTCTTTAGCTGGCCGATCTATCACAATATTCCCCTTCCCGTACCTGCCTGACCTAAACCGCACGCTGGCATGACCCGGCGTGTTATGCTATATCAGTAGTATGTTGTAACTAATTAAGGGCTGCCATGGCAACTTACGATCTCATCGAAAGGCTTAACACCACATTTCGGGAAATAGAGCAGGCGTTACTGACCCTCACGGGGCAACTTCAGGACTGCCGCCTGCTGGCCGCCCGCGTCTTTTCCCTGCCCGAGGTGGCGAAAGGCGCGGAGCACGACCCGCTGAACACCATTGAGGTGACTCAGCATATTGGCAAGGCGGCGCTGGAAATGACGTTGCAGCACTTTCGTCGCCTTTTCATCCAGCAGCAGTCCGAAAATCGCAGCAGTAAGGCCGCCGTTCGCCTGCCCGGCGTCATCTGCCTGCAAACGGATGCCGCAACGCGTGAAGGAATTGAGGCGCAGATTACGCATATCAATACGCTGAAAGCCGCGTTTGAGAAGATTGTAACCGTTGAGTCCGGGCTGGCGCCGGCTGCCCGTTTTGAATGGGTGCATCGCCAGCTTCCGGGGCTGATCACCCTGAATGCTTACCGCACGCTGACGGTACTGCGCCACCCCGCCACGCTGCGCTTCGGCTGGGCCAACAAGCACATCATTAAAAATTTCACGCGCGATGAGATCCTGGCTCAGCTGGAGAAAAGCCTGAAATCGCCGCGAACGGTCGCCCCGTGGTCGCGGGAACAGTGGATTGAACGGCTGGAGCAGGAGTACCACAGCATTGCCTCCCTGCCAGCTGATACCCGTCTTAAAATAAAGCGTCCGGTGAAGGTACAGCCTATCGCCCGCGTCTGGTACGCCGGACAACAAAAGCAGGTGCAATACGCCTGCCCGACGCCGCTGATTGCGCTCTACGATGCCGATCAGGGTGCGGTGGTGCCGGATATCGGGGAACTGCTGAATTACGATGCTGAAAACGTTCAGCATCGCTATAAACCCCAGGCGCAGCCGCTACAGCTGATTATTCCGCGGCTGCACCTGTATGTGGCGCAGTGATTATCTGAGGCTGCCCACCATCGCTTCCGGGCGGACCCAGGCATCAAACTCGGCGTCCGTCAGGTAGCCCAGCGCCAGAGCAGAGGCTTTCAGGGTAAGCCCCTCTTTGTGCGCTTTTTTAGCGATTTCGGCCGCTTTGTCATAACCAATATGGGTGTTCAGCGCCGTTACCAGCATCAGAGACTCATTCAGCAGCTGGCTGATTCGCTCGCGATTAGGCTCAATGCCCACCGCGCAGTGCTCGTTAAAGCTCTCCATGCCATCGGCCAGCAGACGAATCGATTGCAGTACGTTGTGGATCACCATCGGACGATAGACGTTAAGCTCGAAGTTACCCGACGCGCCGCCCATGTTAACCGCCACGTCATTACCCATCACCTGACAGCACAGCATGGTCATGGCTTCGCACTGGGTCGGGTTCACTTTGCCCGGCATAATGGAGCTGCCCGGCTCGTTTTCCGGAATGCTGATTTCGCCGATGCCGCAGCGCGGGCCGGAGGCCAGCCAGCGCACGTCGTTGGCAATTTTCATCAGCGAGGCCGCCAGCCCTTTCAGCGCGCCATGGGTATGCACCAGCGCATCACAGGTCGCCAGCGCTTCGAATTTATTCGGAGCGGTAACAAACGGCTGCCCGGTGATCTTCGCCAGCTCTTCGGCCACGCGCACCGCGTACTCGGGATGGGTGTTTAAGCCAGTGCCCACCGCCGTCCCGCCAAGCGCCAGCTCCGCCAGATGCGGCAGGCTGTTGTCGATATGCTTAAGATTGTGCTCCAGCATTGCCACCCAGCCGGAGATCTCCTGACCAAGCGTCAGCGGCGTGGCGTCCTGAAGGTGCGTACGACCAATTTTAACGATGTCGCGGAAGGCCTGCGCTTTCTCGTTAAGCGTAGATTTAAGCACGTTGAGCTGCGGGATAAGCTGCTCGCGGATAGCGATGACGGCCGCCACGTGCATGGCCGTCGGGAACACGTCGTTGGAACTCTGGCTTTTGTTCACGTCATCGTTCGGGTGGATCTTGCGCTCCATGCCGCGCACGCCGCCAAGCAGCTCGCTCGCGCGGTTCGCCAGCACCTCATTCATGTTCATGTTGCTCTGGGTGCCTGAGCCGGTCTGCCAGATGGCAAGGGGGAATTCGTCGGGATGTTTTCCCGCCAGCACTTCGTCGGCGGCATTGATGATGGCGGTGGCTTTATCAGCATCCAGCAGGCCCAGATCCTGATTGACTTTGGCGGCAGCGCGTTTGGTCAACGCCAGCGCCTGGATTAGCGAGACGGGCATTTTCTCTGTCGAAATGCGGAAATGCTCCAGCGAACGCTGGGTTTGTGCGCCCCATAGCTTGTCGGCCGGGACGTCGATGGCGCCCATGGAGTCTTTCTCGCGGCGATGCATTGTCATTACTTACTCCTTGATAACAAAGATGGGATTGCTCACATGCTTAAGAGATAAGTATTGATGACTTCTGAGAAACGTTATGGCGCTTTGTGCGCTCTTTTTGATGTCGGGTGGCGGCTGCGCCTTACCCGACCTACGAGAATGCAGGCCGGGTAAGCGTCAGCGCCACCCGGCAATTTACAGAATTACTTCACACACGCCGAACACTGGGAAGACTGGATCTGTTTGAAGAAGTCGTTACCTTTGTCATCCACGAGGATGAACGCCGGGAAGTCTTCCACTTCAATTTTCCAGATCGCTTCCATACCCAGTTCCGGGTACTCCACGCACTCCAGGCTCTTAATGCTGCCCTGCGCCAGAACCGCAGCCGGGCCGCCGATGCTGCCGAGGTAGAAGCCGCCGTGCTTGTGGCAGGCGTCCGTCACCTGCTGGCTGCGGTTGCCTTTCGCCAGCATGATCATGCTGCCGCCGTTGGCCTGCAGCTGGTCAACGTACGAGTCCATACGCCCTGCCGTGGTTGGGCCTAACGAGCCGGACGCGTAGCCTTCAGGCGTTTTCGCCGGGCCGGCGTAGTAGATCGGGTGATCTTTAATGTACTGCGGCAGCCCTTCGCCGTTGTCCAGACGCTCTTTCAGCTTCGCGTGCGCGATGTCGCGACCCACGATGATCGTGCCGTTCAGCGAGAGACGGGTCGAGACCGGATACTGCGAAAGCTGCGCCAGAATCTCTTTCATCGGACGGTTCAGGTCAACGCGAACCGCTTCACCCTCACCCGCTTTGCGCAGCTCTTCCGGAATGTATTTGCCCGGGTTGTTTTCCAGTTTTTCGATCCACACGCCTTCGCGGTTGATCTTCGCCTTGATGTTGCGATCCGCAGAGCAGGACACGCCCATCCCGACCGGACAGGAGGCACCGTGACGCGGCAGACGGATCACGCGCACGTCGTGGGCAAAGTATTTGCCGCCAAACTGCGCGCCGAGGCCCAGATTGCGCGCCTCTTCCAGCAGTTCCTGCTCAAGCTGCACGTCGCGGAACGCCTGGCCGTGCTCGTTACCTTCGGTAGGCAGGCCGTCGTAGTATTTAGTTGAGGCCAGCTTGACGGTTTTCAGCGTACTTTCCGCCGACGTACCGCCAATCACAAACGCGATATGGTACGGCGGGCACGCCGCGGTGCCGAGGGTGCGCATCTTTTCAACCAGGTAATTTTTCAGCTTGCCCGGGGTAAGCAGCGCCTTGGTTTCCTGGTAGAGATAGGTTTTGTTGGCTGAACCGCCGCCTTTGGCGATGCAGAGGAATTTGTACTCGTCACCGTCGACGCTGTAGAGATCGATCTGTGCTGGCAGGTTGGTGCCGGTGTTGACCTCTTTATACATATCCAGCGCCGCGTTTTGCGAATAGCGCAGGTTATCTTCGGTGTACGTGTTGTAGACGCCGTGCGCCAGGGCCGCTTCGTCACCGCCGCCGGTCCAGACGCGCTGGCCTTTTTTACCGACGATGATCGCCGTGCCGGTGTCCTGACAGGTAGGCAGAATACCTTTCGCGGCGATGTCTGAGTTACGCAGGAACTGCAGGGCAACGTATTTATCGTTTTCGCTGGCCTGCGGGTCGCTCAGGATATCGGCAACCTGCTGCTGGTGCGCAGGACGCAGCATAAACGAGGCGTCGTGGAAAGCGTGCTGCGCCAGCAGCGTTAGCGCCTGAGGATCGACCTTGAGGATCTCTTGTCCTTCAAACTCAGAGACGGAGACGTGATCGCGGGTTAACAGGTAATACTCGGTCCGATCCTTACTGAGGGGGAAAGGATCCTGATAATGGAAGGGTTTATTCGACATTGGTCTCTCACTTACTGCTTCGGTCTGTTTATTCAGGGCAGATGTTCCGCTGCCCGGCTTAAAAGCGAGTCAGCTTATCCTACACAATTTTTTAACAAAAACTGAGACTAGTACGACTTTTTACATCCACAGGTTACTTCCATGAGGTTTATTGCTTTAATACCCGGAGTTAATTCCACAATTGAATCAGGGCTTGATAATGCAAAAACTCATTAACTCAGTGCAAAACTACGCCTGGGGAAGTAAAACTGCGTTAACGGATCTCTACGGTATCGCCAACCCGGACAACCTGCCGATGGCAGAGCTGTGGATGGGCGCGCATCCGAAGAGCAGCTCAAAAATTGAAGATGCCAGCGGCCAGGTTCGCAGCCTGCGTGACGTCATCGACGCCGACAAAGCCGCACTGCTCGGCGATAAAGTGGCGAATCGTTTTGGTGAGCTGCCGTTTCTGTTCAAGGTATTGTGCGCCGACCAGCCGCTCTCCATTCAGGTTCACCCGAACAAAAAAGCCTCTGAGCTGGGCTTTGCCAAAGAAAATGCCGCCGGTATTCCGTTAGACGCCGCAGAGCGTAACTACAAAGATCCTAACCACAAGCCGGAACTGGTTTTCGCCCTTACCCCTTTCCTGGCGATGAATGCCTTCCGCGAGTTTTCCGAGATCATCTCCCTGCTGCAACCGGTCGCCGGGGCTCACAACGCGATCGCCCATTTCCTGGAAAACCCGAACGCAGAAGCCTTGAGCGAGCTGTTTGCCAGCCTGCTGAATATGCAGGGCGAGGAAAAATCCCACGCGCTGGCGGTGCTGAAAGCCGCGCTGAACAGCCAGCAGGGTGAGCCATGGGACACCATTCGCGTAATTTCCGCGTTTTATCCGGACGACAGCGGCCTCTTCTCTCCGCTGCTGCTGAACGTGGTGAAGCTCAACCCGGGCGAAGCGATGTTCCTGTTCGCTGAAACCCCGCACGCCTACCTGAATGGCGTGGCGCTGGAGGTGATGGCTAACTCCGATAACGTACTGCGCGCGGGCCTGACGCCAAAATATATCGACATCCCTGAGCTGGTTGCCAACGTGAAGTTCGTGGCGAAACCTGCTGCGGAGCTGCTTACGCAGCCGGTGAAAAACGGCGCAGAGCTGGACTTCCCGATTCCGGTTGACGATTTTGCCTTCTCGCTGCATGACCTCAGCGCAGACGAAACCGCCATTGCACAGGAGAGCGCCGCGATCCTGTTCTGTGTGGAAGGCGAAGCGACGTTGCATAAAGATAGCGAGCGTCTGGTGCTCAAACCGGGTGAATCCGCCTTTGTCGCGGCCAACGAGTCGCCTGTCCGGGTGAGCGGCAACGGTCGCCTGGCGCGTGTTTTTAATAAGCTTTAGGGACTTACTGAATTTTTTAACAACTCTTGCTAAGCTAGTAACAGGCGTTGTAACACCAGGCGGTTTTAACCGCCTGGTTTCATTTTAGGGATAATCGCAATGAAAAAATCGGTCGTAGCGGTAGGAGTGATTGTTGCTTTAGGCGTGATCTGGACGGGTGCTTCCTGGTATACCGGGAAACAGCTGGAAAGCCGTCTGGCAGAGATGATGGCGCAGGCAAACAGCGAGATTAAGCGCAGCGCGCCTGAAGCAGGTCTGGAGCTAAGCTACCAGAACTACCAGCGTGGCGTGTTTACCAGCCATATGCAGGTGGTGGTGAAGCCGGTTGCGGGTAATCAGAACGCCTGGCTGAAACCGGGCCAGAGCGTGGTGCTGGATGAGGTGGTCAGCCACGGTCCGTTCCCGCTGGCGCAGTTGAAGAAATTTAACCTGATCCCCTCCATGGCTTCCGCCAGAACCGTACTGGTCAATAATGAGGTGACGAAGCCGCTGTTCGATATGGCGAAAAACACGTCGCCGTTTGAGATCAATACCCGCATCAGCTATGCCGGTGATACGCATTCGGACATCGACCTGAAAGCGCTGAGTTACGAACAAGGCACTGACAAAGTCGCCTTCAGCGGCGGTAATTTCCAGCTTGATGCCGATCGCGACGGCAAGAATGTCTCCCTGACCGGCGATGCCGCCAGCGGCCTGGTGAATTCAGTCAATGAATATAACCAGAAGGTTCAGCTTACCTTCAACAACCTTAAAGCCAGCGGCAATAGCCGTATGACCGATTTTGATGAGCGTATCGGCGACCAGAAACTGAGCCTCGATAAGATCGCCATTGCGATCGAAGGCAAAGAGATGGCGGTGCTGGAAGGCATGGATCTGGACGGTAAGTCTGACGTCTCCAAAGACGGTAAAAGCATCAACACCCAGCTGGATTACAGCCTGAAAAGCCTGAAAGTACAGAATCAGGATCTGGGTACCGGTAAGCTGTCTCTGAAAATCGGCAACATTGACGGCCAGGCGTGGCATGAATTCAGTCAGAAATACAGTAAAGAGAGCCAGGCTCTGCTGACCGATGCCGCCCTGCAACAGAACCCGCAGGCGTACCAGCAGCAGGCGATGACGGTGCTGTTTAATAACCTGCCGATCCTGCTGAAGGGCGAGCCGGTGATTACCGTTGCGCCACTGAGCTGGAAAAACGGCAAAGGCGAAACCAACTTCAACCTGTCGCTGTTCCTGAAGGATCCGGCCGCTGCGACCGGCGAACCGCAGACCCTGGCGCAGGAAGTTGACCGCAGCGTGAAATCGCTCGACAGCAAGCTGACCATCCCGATGGATATGGCGACCGAGTTCATGACGCAGATTGCGAAACTTGAAGGGTATGGTGAAGAAGATGCAGGGAAACTGGCAAACCAACAGGTGAAAGGCCTGGCGGCGATGGGCCAGATGTTCCGCATCACGAAGGTGGAAGACAACACCATTTCCACCAGCCTGCAATATGCTAATGGCCAGGTGACGCTCAACGGCGACAAAATGCCGCTGGAAGAGTTTGTCGGTATGTTTGGTATGCCGACGCTGGGCATTCCGGCACCGGCTGAACCGGCAGCGCCACCGGCAGTGCCGCAGCAGTAAACGAAAAACCCCTCGCATGAGGGGTTTTTTATTGCCGGGTGGCGCTGACGCTTACCCGGCCTACGATCATGAGCCGTTGCAGGCCCGTGCAAGCAAAGCGTTTACTTCACGGTCACTAACCGCGCAGCCACAATCTGATGCCCGGCCTGCACGTCCGTATTTTCAATGCGCTGCATGATCCTGTCTGCCAAGGTGTACCCCATTTCACGAGCCGGCGTCGTCGCCCAGACGATGGGGAGATCGTCTAACGCATTTTCACCGACATCCGCAAACGCCCCCAGCGCCACCTGATGGCCGAAGAACGTTTCTACCCCGCCCTCACCGCTCTGGCGTCCGGCGCGGATCAAACCGAACCACGCCCCCATCGCAATGACGTCGTTATAGCAAATCACAGCGCTGATCGTCGGGCTGTTGCGGAGCAACGTGCCGATGGCTTCCGCGGCTTTTTTCTGGCTGGATTCACACTCCACCACCCATTCGCTGTGAAACGGCAGGCCATATTTGATGAGCGTGGAGCAGTAACCGCCCACCCGCTCGGCACGCGTCAGGGACGAGCTTTTACCACCGAGCCAGGCGATGCGCTGATGGCCGCGATGAATAAGATGCTCGGTCAGCATTTGCGCGGCCTGCATGTTATCCGGCCGAAGGGTATCGGCTTCGTCGAGATAGCTGGCGCGCGACGCAAACACCAACGGTACGCCTTTCTGCGCCGCGCGCTCACACAATTCACTGCCCACGCCGGACGCGCCGGCCACGATCACCCCATCCACCCCTTGCGTCAGCAGCATATCCAGCCTGGAGAGCAGCTGCTCCGGTTCGCGCCCACCGTGGAGCAGGAAAACCATTCGCCCCTGAGCCTCAAGCGCCTCGGTAAGCCCGGCGGTCAGTTCCGCATAAAACGGCGACGCGAGGTCGCGAACGATCAGCCCTATCACCCCGCTTTGCCCACCGCGCAGCGCCGACGCCTGGCGATTACGCACAAAGCCCAGCTGCTCAACGGCCTCGTTGACGCGCTGACCCGTTGCAGGAGAGATGCGCCCCTTCCCGCTCAATACCAGCGAAACGGTGCTGACGGAAACCCCCGCCGCGAGCGCGACATCGTTGATGGTGATCTTTTTCGCTACAGCCATGTGGTGGCGTGACTCCTTGATAATGAGATCGCTAAAACGTTTTATCAATACGTTATCTTTATACTACCAGTAAAAGCCTGAGAATGTGATTTAGCGCGCACTAAAGTTTGATAAAACGTTTTATCTTCTCGCCCCATCGAGGTCGTTAAATCTCTTTCTACCATTTAAGGAGTCGTTTTATGACGACGAAAGCAGCACAAAAAATATCGCTGTGGGAGTTTTTCCAGCAACTGGGTAAAACCTTTATGCTGCCCGTGGCGCTTCTCTCTTTTTGCGGGATCATGCTGGGGATCGGCAGCTCGTTAAGCAGCCATGACGTCATTACCCTGATCCCTTTCCTCGGAAATCCGGTACTTCAGGCGATCTTCATCTGGAGACTATTAAGTCTTTTAACGAAGTGGCTTGATGTTGGATTGATGTGCGGTAACTTCTGCTATGTTGCCGCGATACGATTTGTCATGTGCAATGTACTAACGTCGTTTCGCGGTAACTTTATGCCCCACCCATGCCCCATCACACCACCCTGTCATCCTGCATCACGCTGTTGATGAAGAACGTCACCCGCCCCATCACCTCAACCTCTTCCGCAGCCTCCCCCTCTATCGCTTCACCATCATCACAAATCAGCGCCCTGCCCATGACTCTGGCAAACTGAGTCCGTCCGCCGCTGAGGATTAGCAGAACCTGATTCTGTACCAGTCTGGTGCACGGCTCGATAACCGCAAAGCCAGACGAGGTTTCGAGGATGCGGCTGTCCATGCCGATCCCGCAGATAATTTCCGGAGATAAACGCGGTGCTACGAAATCAGCCGCCGGTGAAGGAAATCCCATCAGTGCACCCTCCCCATGTTACGCAGGATCCAGTACCTGTTGTCGCTACCGTCTGTCGTCTTGTCAGCGAAGCCTGGCTGATTGCGCTCTATCCATGCATTGGCGTCGGCTCGGGTGAAGTGCCAGTTGAACTCCCGCAATTTCTCTACGAATGCGTCTGTGCTCAGGTAACGATACCCCTTGGGGTTTAACTCTATGGCCGCAACAAACGCGGCATGAATGTCTGCTGTGCGTGGCATAATCACCTCACAAAATAACTGTATACATATACAGTATCGTCAAATATGAGGGTCGATCAAGTTTCACAGTGGTGCTAAACTTCAGACCTTTCCGAATTGACTGATTTTTATAATGTTAAAGCTCTTTGCTAAGTACACATCGATCGGCGTCATAAACACGCTCATTCACTGGGTTGTGTTCGCTATTTGCATATACGCGTTTCACACAGGTCAGGCTCTTGGCAACTTCGCCGGGTTCGTCGTGGCGGTGTCATTCAGCTTCTTTGCAAACGCCAGGTTCACGTTTAAGTCTTCGACAACCACGATGCGCTACATGCTGTATGTAGGGTTTATGGGATCCTTGAGCGCAACTGTTGGTTGGGCTGCCGATAAGTCCGGTATGGCTCCAATTGTGACTCTCATTCTCTTCTCCGCAATCAGTCTGGTGTGCGGTTTTATCTATTCAAAGTTCATTGTCTTTAGGGATGCGAAATGAAAATTTCTCTGGTCGTTCCGGTCTTCAACGAAGAAGACGCGATACCTATTTTTTATAAAACGGTTCGGGAATTTGAAGGACTTCAGCAGCATGAAGTTGAGATAGTCTTCATCAATGACGGCAGTAAAGACGCGACAGAATCAATTATCAACGCGCTTGCTGTTTCAGATCCGCTTGTGGTTCCGTTGTCTTTCACTCGCAACTTTGGGAAAGAGCCTGCTCTGTTCGCCGGCCTTGACCACGCGACCGGTGAAGCAATTATCCCGATTGACGTAGACTTGCAGGACCCTATCGAAGTTATTCCTCACCTTATCGAGAAATGGCAGGCCGGTGCTGATATGGTTCTCGCTAAACGCTCTGATCGCTCTACAGATGGCAGACTGAAGCGCAAGACCGCTGAATGGTTCTATAAGCTGCACAACAAAATCAGCAACCCGAAGATTGAAGAAAACGTTGGTGACTTCCGCCTTATGTCCCGCGAGGTGGTGGAAAACATTAAGCTCATGCCAGAGCGCAACCTGTTTATGAAGGGTGTTTTGAGCTGGGTTGGCGGCCGCACTGATGTCGTGGAATATGCACGCGCAGAACGCGTCGCAGGGAGTACGAAATTTAACGGTTGGAAGTTGTGGAATTTGGCACTTGAAGGGATCACCAGCTTCTCTACATTCCCTCTTCGTATGTGGACTTACATCGGCTTGTTCGTGGCTGGTGCAGCTTTCCTCTACGGTGCGTGGATGATTATTGACACGCTTGCATTCGGTAATGCAGTTCGCGGTTATCCATCATTGCTTGTGTCAATACTTTTCCTTGGTGGCATCCAATTAATCGGGATCGGTGTACTTGGTGAATATATTGGAAGGATATATGTTGAAGTTAAGAACAGACCTCGATATATATTAAAAAATAGGGGGGAATGAAATGTTAGAAAAAATAATCACAAAAAAGGAAGCAAAGGTTTTCCTGTTTTTGTTCGTGATTTCTTTTATTTACGTACTCCCTATTTTGAATGCCGACCGATATTACATAGATGACTTAGGGCGTTCAATATGGGGGTATTCAAAGTGGGGTGTAAATGGCAGGCCCTTAGCTGATATTATTATGGCTTCCATTTCCTTTGGGTATCCATTATTAGACATCTCACCACTTCCGCAAATTGCAGGCTTGGCTTTTATTTGCGCTTCTCTTTCTGTTTCATTATGCAGAATTGCGCCAGATTTTAGCCAATCGGCAATCATTGCATCGGCATTGTGCTTCATAATAAATCCTTTTATGCTGGAGAATCTATCTTACAAGTATGATGCACTTCCTATGTTGCTTAGCGCTTCGCTACTTGTAATATCATTCTCGTTTGGAAGGAAGTGGTGGCATTTGCCTGTACCGGCTTTTATGGTCATTTGCTCTCTTTCTCTATATCAGGCAACTCTTACATTATTTGCCTCAATTGCAGTTATTGAGTTTGTTTTTTCAGCACGTGATTTCAGGGGTAAGATATTAGAAGCCATGATAAGGGTCTTGCAGTTAGTCTCAGGATACCTATTTTACAATGCCTATATTGGCCCAAATTTCATCCAAGGGTCATACAATATATCTCACTCAGAAACCATTCTTTCACAACCAGACATGGTCAGCAAAGCAATTGAAAACTCAACCGGTTTCGTTGATTTGATTGACGCATACCTCACCGGCATACCCGATTGGATAATGTTTATTACAGCATCCTTGTCTATTGTTGGATTGGTTTTCTTATTAATAGAATCAGTAAGAAAGGAGTCAGAAAAAAATATATATAAAATAATAGTGACATTCATTATCACTCTGGCGCCGGTTGCTCTAGTTGCGTTCTCATTCGCCCACCTTTCTCTCTTAAAATTTCCGGTTTACGCCCCGAGGGTGATGATATCATTTGGCGGTGTTATGCTTATTATCGGTCTATTGTGCTGTAAGAGCATAATAGGAAGGATAGGTCTGCTGCCATTATTTGTTTTTTCTTTTGTGTTTTGCATTGCTTACGGCAACACTATGAAATCACAAAAGGAATTTGATGGGTACATCTCTGCGGAAATAAGCTCTGTTATCAACAAGCAAAATAATGACTATAAATTCATTTCAATTGCAGGAAAGATGCCAGTCTCTGAGCAATATAGGCTTGCCGTAAGCAAATTTCCTTTAATGAAAGAATTAGTTCCAATCTACATGGACAATGGGTGGGGTTGGGGTTCTGCTCTAATGGCACATTACGGAGCGGATTATAAATTTAAGCAAATCAATCAGGAGATTAAATCAGGCGTGTGTAAAAAAACACCTGTATTCGAATCAACTAAATACGACCTTTATGATCTTGATGACATGATTATTGTAATGTTTAAGGGGTTTAATTGCTAATAACATGGCCGCAAATGCGGCCATTAATTCTACACCCTTTGTATCTTCCATCTTCGTGTTACGGTTGAAATACCACCTTCTACGTAGCATCCATCAATAACATATAATGAATTACAATTAACTGTTGATGAGTGTGAAATGGTGTAAACGATAGCATCAGTAGTACTATCGTAGCCATTGCTTACGACTGCAACCCCTCCAGTGCCCGACGGCATGCCAGTGGTTCCGTTCTCAAAAATCCTTGATCTTAACGTGCCTGAACCGCTTGCAGTTGCCTCAGGTAATGATATAAATATCTCCCATGCCTCATTGTACATATCGAAGTTAGTAACAGAGCTCTTAGAGGATATCTTTAAAGTTAGTTTCATCATCCTTGGAGATGAAGTACCAGATGGAACATAAACCTTAAAAACATCTACAGCTGCTGTTGAGCTATGCAGTTTAGTATTAACGAGAGTTGGCATCAGGGAGTTCCAATCCCTTATCTCTTGCTGTCTCGGATTCAAATAAATTGCGCCAGAGTTTATCGCAGCACCATCCCAAATTCCTGTCCTTCCAAAATCTGGTGAATCAGAGAAAAAGAGATACTGGTTATATCTAGAAAACCATATTTTTGCGTTATTAGAATTCAAAGCAACATTTGGCGAGTTTGAAAACCCGCCGTTAATATAGACTGTAATACTTTTCCCAAAACTACCAACTGTTGAGCCAAGGCGGAACATGCAGTCGTTCATGGTGACATTTTGAGCAATTGATTGTCCCTCAATTACGTATGCACCTCCAGCAGATCCTATATCACCCTCTAAATAACAAGTATTTAGAGTGAAGGTATTGACTGATGCAGTGGTGAAAAATTTTATTCTCGGGCCACCTTTGGTTTCAAAGGAACATTCATTCCATGCTAGAACCTGAGTTGGGCAATAAACTGCAACGCCATTTGCCTGAGGTTCTCCAAGCCAAATGTTATTGAAATCAATATTATTAACTTCTTCCGTTGGGTGATTGAAACCAAGACGAATATGAGCCCCTGTAAGCACAACAGAAGAAGAGCTTCGTCTAAACCTAATATTTCGATATACAGAGTACCAGCATTTATCGATATCCAGTCCGACGTGGAAGTCTTCAAGGATGCAGTTCAGTACACCGCCATTATCAGAGTTGTAGTAACTAGATATTCCCTTCATTTCTGAGTTATCTTTGTTGCCCTTAAGCACAATTGTATCAACTCTGGAACGGAATCCGTTCAGGGTGATCAGGTAGCCTGTGTTTGTGTTGGCAGAAGCATCGATGGTTGTGAAAAGGTCCTCACCAATCAGAGATGTTCCGTTAGGCAGGACAATGCCTGTACCTTTGTAAACATAGGTTCCGTGAGGGAAGTACAGGCGACGGAAATTAGTGATAAAACTTGTTCCGGTTAGAGATGAGCAGGCAGCATTGATTGCCGCTGTATCATCTGTCACGCCATCTCCCTTTGCGCCCCAGTCTTTAACGTTAACATAGTCAGCATTCAGGTTATGCTGTGTTCTCGCAATGCTGCCAGGTAATGGCTGCTTTACTGCTACAAGTGCATCACCATTTCCATCCGTTCCGCTAGCCAGCATGGAGCGTAAAAGTGTGTCACCAACCGCGGACCATGCGCCGACTCCAATCCCGCCTGTGGAGTCAGGATTTGATGCAGCTGGAACATCCTTTGGTAAATCTCCACTCCAGTAATACCAACTCTTACTTTCTTCATGCCAGATAAAATCGGTGCGAGATGCGAGTGATGCGCCAGCTAAAAATGTATTAGATCCGTCAATAAAGCCAGTCAGCTTATCATTGACTTCATCCACTGAAGGAACATCCAGATTCGCACGCGCCTGACCAATATCTGCAATGTCAGAAAGGTTGTTTTTGGAACGAAGAAAGTGAGTTACAGGGAGCTTTTGATCTGTGCTGTTCTGGTTTATCAGCAACTGTGCGGTATCGATGGTATCTGTTGCTGCGGGTAAGTCAGTTAATTTTACTTTCTGTTCGGCCATTTATGCAGTCCTGTACCATCCGGCAAGTTTGACGTATTGGTTAGCTACGGAGAATTGGGTTCCGTCGCCTGTGCTTCCAGTATCCCCCTTCACGGGGTGGTCATGAGCACCAATGGCAACGGTATGGGCATGCTGATAACTAGATGTGCTTGTAGATTGAGAAGAGCTAATGTCGTCGCTGCTTCCGTCCTGAGACCCACCCGTCCATTTGCCAACACTCTTCAATGGAACGGTGTGAGCATGGGTATCCTGGCTTGTGTTTTTTGTCCCGTAGTCAAACTGACCGGTTCGTAAATCTACTGGGTGAACATGCGGTGGAATATTCGCGCCTGTCAGAGTTACAGAATCACTACCCCCCAGCTGGAGAACGTCACTTCCGGTACTGTTAGCAAGACGGATAGTTCTGCCAGCTCCTGGAATCCGCGCCCACGTTGAACCCTGCCAAATTGCATTTGGGTTAACGTCATTTGCGAACCACTCTACTTTTCCAACCGGATAGCGCATGTTGAATAAGGCAGTGGCAAGGGCATCCAGAGTGATTGAACGGTCGTTGCCGTTCTGATTGATATGCATCAGGTCTGTTGATTCTGCATCTGATGCTGATGGCAGATCAGTAAGATACTTGAGAAGAATATCAGCCATTAAGCCCCCTCAAGTGCTGTAACGCGAGCCTTCAGGTCAGCTATTTGCGCATACAAGTCGTTTAGTAGTGTATTGAGGTGATTTGCAGCTAGCTTGCTACCTGCTGAGATTGATCCATCCGGCATACGAACTGGAGGCACAAACCCGCTGGCAAGAATTTCATCTGGAATTGGTTCTTTGTTTTTCTGGCCGTCAGCATAAGTGACGTCAGTATCTGCAAATGATGTGATAGCCATTTAATTTCTCACTTAGGCATAGCGCCGCAAAGCATCGTCCCGGTGACGCCATAGTCACGGGAGAAGATAAGAAGGTAATCGTCGTCAGCGACGCCGAGATATGAGCCGTTTACTTCGAGTACGCCCGACACTGAACCAGCCGCATCAAGATATGAGCCAGCAATGAATACAGACCCACGGTTAAGTCCAAGCGCCGTGTCGGTGTCTACCTGCATTGCTGTGTTATCGCCGACCTGTAACACTTGCCCTGAATTGGTGTCTATTCCCGCCAGGGAGAAACCGTTGAGCCCGTAATCGTGTGTTGAATATGCTCGTACGCCAGCCACAGATGCGCGGTCGACGATTGCGTTGATGTTTGTGGGGACATAAGGTCCGGTTGCGTGAACGCTGAATGCGGCAGGATAGAGCTCTCCCGGCTGTAGCGATCGCCTTCTTAAAGTCGCCGTCGTAGTCTCCCTGGTACTGATCATCGGCGTCATCCGTGGCGGGCATGTAAAAAATGCTCGGATTTACGCCGGACTTCTGACCAACCAGTTTTTCGAGGATCTGGTCGCCAGGCATTTCCAGGCTGAACATCAGCGCTGGCTTTTTCTCACGAACCGCGCAGTTGATCGCCATCTGCCCGTACAGGGTTGTCTTGCCCATCTTTGGCCTTGCGCCAATCACGAACAGTGAGCCTTTAACCAGACCTTTCGGCGCCAGCAGTCGGTCGAGTGACGGGATGCCGGTACTCATGCCGCGCTGTTCGCCTGAAGGGTCAAAGCGTTTCTCCAGATCTGCTACCCAGTCATCCATAACCTCGCCGAACGACCGCAACCCACGGCGACTACCGGTTTTTGAATGGTCTGCGAGCTGGGTGAAAATACCCTGAATGGCCTCGTACTTCTGCGTGGCGCTCATGCCGTTGCGGGAATACAGCAGCTCAGTAGCTTCGGTTAGGCGGTTGATACCGTAGCGCTCCATTGCGGCTTCCCGGACTGATGCTGCGTAAGCAACGATGTTTGCAGCGCTGGGAGTGTTCTTGGCTATCTCCGCCAGGTAAGCAAAGCCACCTACCTGCTCCGCTAGCCCTTTGCCTTCGAGCGCGTCAAACAATGTCAGACCATCGACTGGCTTGTTGTCGCGAAACATCTGGCGCATCTCGGCAAATATCAGCTGGTGAGGTCGGCTGTAAAACGACTCAGGCTTGAGCATCGCCAGAACCTTCTGGACTCGCTCGCTGTTGTCATCGTCCAGCAGCAGGCCACCGATAACGCTCTGCTCTGCTTCGAGGTTATGAGGTACAGCCATGAATTCAGCGGTCATCACGATCCCCCTCGCGCACTTCGATGTAGAGCTTTTCGGTCAGGAACTTATCGAATTTCATGCGGCGCCAGGTCTTCCCGGATTTCTGGTCTGGTCGGTCTTCAAGCATCCAGCGGCAGTTCTGAGCGATGTAACGCAGATAACTTCTGAAACCGTCCATGTCCATCGGCTTGCCGTCCAGGTTGCGGGCAATTTTGTTAGCCTTACCCCAGAATGTGCGGATCAGATTGCGTCGCTCATCAGTGAGGCATCTCCATCCCCTGGCTTCAGGCAGTTCGTCTTTCAGGCATTGCCACACTTCATCGCATGACAAACGAGACTTTTTCTCTTCAGCGGGTTTCTGGTCATTTGCGACATACTTACTACCGTTAGGTAGTAAGTTATTTAATATATTGTTATCTGTGGACACTGGCTGGACATCGGCTGGACACTCCACCCCAACAGGCATTGGTACGACTGCGTTTGCGCTGGACACTGGCTGGACATCGGCTGGACAAAAATTTGACTGATATTCGTCATATTTGACCACTTTTAGAACAGTAAAACGGTTGTTCGATTTGGTGGTGATCATGCCCAGGTTCTGGAATTTACGTAGCAGTGATTTAACGCGATCAGCGGTCAAACCTGTTTCCATTGCCAGCGTGTTTCGCCCGGTAATAAACTCTCCGCGTTCGCAGATCACATCGCCAACATCAGTCGAAACCATTGTCTGTTCGTGATTAGCGCGCAGGAGCAGGTGAACCCATAAATGAGCCGCCTCAGCGTCCTTGTAGAACGGCACATCCATAATTTTACGGTGCAGCAAGGCAAACCCCTTACCGTCATTCGTGCGCGGTTTCTGGAGCCTTCTGGCCTCTCTGGCTTCGGCTAAATTGGATACGTTACCCACGGCCACTCTCCTTACGTTTCAGTTCTTCCAGGATGGCGCGCATCTTCTCTGCCACAATCGGATTAACCGAGCGGATGAAGCGGTCGCGGGTTATGTTTTTATGTACAGCGGTATGGTAATAGCGTGGATTTTTTGCCATTATTCCTCCTGCAACTACTGTCGTTTTTGCACCTGAAAGTCGGTTCTGTTCGCGCAGACCGGCTTTCGCCATTTCTGTAGTTCTCACATAACCCCCAGCATTGAAGTGACCATGGCCATCAGCGGCGCGGTCAGGTCCGGGTCGACACGGAACATCTCTACAATCCCCTCACTGAGTTCCTTGAGCTTCTGGTGACGCGGGGCGTTCATCGCAACGGCCACTTTCGCCTCGCTCGTTTCCTTCTCAAGTCGAGCTAAGCGGGACATGAACCTGTCCTCGGGAAGAAGTCGATGGCGATACTCCAGAGGCAGGACGGCCATGATTGCGGGCGTCAGCTGGCGCACGTTCTCGCGGTACTGCTCGGAGTCGAAGCGATTATCCAGGAAGCGAAACAGTTTCTGGCGCGCCCGGCTGATGTCTTCCGGAAAGCTGATGGCGGTACCGCCCTGCTCCCGGTATTCGTTAATGATCAGCGCCGAAACGACGTCCTGATTGTCCAGCGCCGACGACCATGCCCGGACCGCATCGCGGATCTTTTCGTGGTCTGGCGCCGCTTTAGCTTGAGCGCGGTTTATCATCGCTCCCGGGTGTAATCCGGTATTGTGTTGATAAGTAAGTGATTGCATGTGCTATTCCTGATGTTCCTGCTTCTTGCTATGAGGAAAATCGCGGTATTCGACCGCCTTCACCTCGCCAGTAGGAAGCTTGTTGATAAAAATCTGACGACCAACCCTGATCGCTTTACTAATTGCCGTTTGGTGAACGCCGATGGCATCAGCTGCTTTGGCCTGACCTACCTCGCCAACAAACTCAGCTAAAGAAATTTTCATGTGGTTGCTCCATTGAGTGCATAACCAAACAATACCAGAAGTATTACACAAATCAATACTTGCGGTATTTTTAAAATATGAGCTTTGGTATTAATATCTGATAATGGAAAAGAAAAAGATTCTCACCCCCGCTCAAGTGGCTGATTCACAGCGTTTAAAAGCCCTTTACGAAGCGAAGAAAAAAGAACTGGGTATTACTCAGCAATCCATTGCGGACGCGCTGGACATTTCTCAGGGTGCCGTCGGCCATTACCTCAATGGAAGGAATGCCTTAAATACAGCGGTAGCATCGGTCTTTGCCAGGCTTCTTGGGGTTAGTGTCTCTGATTTCAGCCCGTCACTTGCGAAGGATATCTCTGATATGAGCTCGGTGGCGTCGGAAAATACTTCTTTCGCAGGGCATTATTCACCTGGCTCAAAATATCCGGTGATTAGCAAAGTTCAGGCGGGCGCCTGGTGTGAAGCGGTTGAGCCGTACACCCTAAAGGATATAGACCTTTGGCTTGAATCAGATGCTCACATTCAAGGTGAGGCATTCTGGCTACAGGTAGATGGTGACTCAATGACAGCACCGGCGGGTCTTAGCATCCCAGAAGGAACCTTTGTCCTCTTCGATACTGGGCGCGAGGCGATCAACGGCAGCCTAGTAATAGCAAAGCTATCCGATTCGAACGAGGCAACATTTAAGAAGTTAGTGATCGACGGTGCGCAGAAGTACCTGAAGGGTTTAAATCCACAGTGGCCATTGGTAGCGGTGAATGGTAACTGTCGAATTATCGGTGTTGCAGTAGAGACGAAGATGCGGCTGGTGTGAGCGGAAAGATGTTCTGGTCAGCGCATGGTTGGTGAGTAGATATTGAGCGTCTATAAGCGCTCACATGACAATAATATTCAGGATGATATCAATCAGTGGCTAAAAAAGGTGACTTTAAGCCTACTCAGAAAGAGGTTGATCAGGCCATTTCTCGTCCCAAAAAAGTAACCTTTAATGGTGTTACTTGGAATGGTAGCGAGGGCCGCACTCCGATCTGGTTTAAGCTGGATCTCAAGGCTTTTGATGATAATGGCAATCCAATAACTGGCGTAAGATTCATGCTGCATTGGCGCGCACCTATCGTTGAAGGTGTTGATATCGTGAAGCTTTCTTTTGTCATGTTTTTTCATGATAAGCGAATTTATGCTCTCGACCCATACCCAGCTGATAACAAGCCTCACCGCAATAGATCTATAATTAATCATCCGGACTTTGTTGAGGTTGCTCGCGGCCCGCACTATCACATGTACTTCGAAGCGGCCGGTGAGGAGATAGCACTAAAACTCGATACCGACATCAGCCCGGATGACTTTTTGGGCTACTGGAATTATTTCTGTCGGGCGCTTAATATCACTTATGAAGGCCAACCGCCTTTACCAAATCAAGACAAATCAGGTCAGCTATCATGGGAAATGTAACGTGTTCAACAGTAATATCTAAGCTCGGGTTTGAATGCCACCCAATGAGCGACACGTTGCTGCGCGTTGTTAGCCCATTTACTTACTATGACGATAGTGAGCATATAAGCGTATTTGTTCAGGAAATGAGTGGTCAGTATAGGATCACCGATTACTGCGACACGTTAATGAACATTGAGGCTAGAGGCATCCACCTGACGAAAAAGAAAATTGACTTGATAAGGTCATCTCTCGCATCGCAGGGCATCACTCTGAATGATTCTGGCGAAATATCCGCCTGGGCCGATGAGCTTTCTGTTGGGCAGGTTACGGCTAGCGTCATAAGAGGTGGACTGCTGGCATCTGCTCAAACCGCTGATTGGTATGCGGAAGTTAAAGATGATAAGTTTGAAAAATGCGTGATTAGTTATCTAAAATCCGTAGGACTTGGTACAAGGTTGGCACTAAAAGAGAAGGTGCGGGGCATTAGCGGGCATAACATCACCGTTCCATTAACCTTAAGAAATGAGTCTCCACTTGTAGCTCCAAAGCGAGGGTTTACAGTCAGCTTATCCAGCAGTAAAGGCTGGAATACTGCTCACTCAACTGTGGGGAAAATAGTGGATTTAAGCCAGGCAGTCCCAGCCATAAGCAATAGATTTGTGATTGTTGATAGTGATGGCTTAACACCTGAATTACAGCAGTTATCATTGCTTTTCAATGACACAGCTTTAGTGCTCCCTTTCCACAGCAGGGACACCTGGATAGAATCACTCGTCGCCTAAACTAACCCGGCCACCGCGCCGGGTTTTTTATTGCCCACCCATAAAGCTATCCCCCATTCTGCCGATAACTATCCAGCCTGAAGCTGATAACAATAACTATCGCAACACTACCTGCCCGCCCGTGCGGGCTTTTTTATTGCCCTTTCCGCACTATCTCAGCCGCATCCCTGTTCACGCCCTTCCCTATCACGTTTCCTGTTTCCTTCTGGTACTGCTTCAGCTTGTCGATGATGTTTTGCTGGGTCATGGGTAAATCAGCCAGTGACAACTCCATGACCGCCCGCCCCATCGCCTGAATTTTCATGCTTATACGCTCTTCATCCAGAACCATGCACATCCCTCCTGCTGTTTTTTTAAGCGTAGCACTGGTATTTACAAAAATAAAATCACATCAAATTCATACTCTTAGTATTAATCAAAGATTTATTAATACTAGCGGTATTGCTATATATTAATACCGCTAGTATTGTTAACTCATCGAAACGAAACATCGACAGCTGAGCGAAGTTAGCCAGCGGCGGACAGCAAGTCGCCTGCTTTTTAACAACATACAAAGTCGGAACAGCACTCGGTAATCCTGTTTAGACCCCAACGTACAAATTCGGCGCAGCACCGGGCGCGATCCGGTCGGTGTGAGGCTACCCCCTCGCGAGAGCGATAAAGGCGTGGGAACGGGCAACACTGGCGGGATGAGAGGTGCGAAGCGCAAACAGATTTATTCCAGTCCATTCGAAGCTGAGTGGGCTGTGCTGAATCACAAGAGGATTTTTTATGACTCAGAAATACATTCCGGCGTGTTTAAGAGACCTTCCTAAGAATCGTCAGAAGCCACGCAAACAGGCGATTAAAGAAGCGCAAGTGGAAGTTCTGAATAAGGCAATCGCATCGATAAAAGACGATATGCGTGCGTTCAAAACAGAAGAGCAGCGTCGCGGTCATTACCAGGCGATCAGCACACTCTCACAGATTCGTGATGAGTTGTAGCAGCTGATAGATAAAGCATTTCTCCCGCATCAGCGGGTAACTACAGAGGGCAAGAGGATGAAGATTGGTGAATGCGATAACAGTTACTTCGGGGAAGATGACACATTCAATACACAAATATCACCTAAGGCGCTTGCGGCCCTTATTCGGCAATACAAGCACTGCTGTAGGCTCTCGAAGGTAACTAGCCAAACTGCTGCTTACCGCTTATGCCCTCACAAGCTGGCTGAAGCTAAGCAGTACCAGATTCGCCGCGATCATCTGGAGTTATTTTTGAGGGTGTTGTCCGATTCAACTGCTGATTATGACGTGGAGGAAATCGACACTTACTTTGGCGGAGCTACTGATGATTGGTCGCTAATCCTCAAGGAAAGAATTTCTGACTAACCCGCTTCGGCGGGTTTTTTATCGGCCATACATAGGCAGATTTTCGAGTCTGCCCATTTATGACAACCGGCGGCCATCCTCCGCCCATTGAAACACTGAATAAATGCGTTGAAGTCTTGTATTAACCGTTCCGTTCGCCGCGATAAGGCCAAGAGGATTTATGGGTAAGAAAAACGACGGTGGCTTCGCCTTCCCTATGGAAGCGACAGACGCCACAGCATGGAAGGATTGTAATCAGGGAATGACGCTTCGTGATTACTTCGCGTCTAAGGCTATGGCCGCCATTGTGCGCAGATGGGACGGACATTCGTTTGGTGGCGGCCCGGAATCACCACAATACAAAGAATTAGCCGAAGATGCGTATTACATTGCCGACGCAATGCTCCGCGCACGGGAGGCATCATGACAGTCACCCACAACGGCAAGCAGTACACCGCCAAAAAGCTCAACGATAACGAGTGGCGGCTAACGTCGCTCACCAATCCGCGAGAGAAGGTCACGCTGACCCGATGGCAGATGCATATCGCTGGCCTCCTGAAACAGGTTGAGGTGAAGGTATGATTGGAATGCACTACGGCACCGCATCAGTGCCACGTAGCGAGGTTTTACCGGGCACAATGCTGCAACACCACGGCAAAACTTATCGCGCCTCAGCGAACGTTGAGAAAGGCCTGTACGCCTTCAACATATTCGAAAAAACCATCATCAAAAGTGATTCCGTCGTTGTGCTGCTGAATGAGCGCGGCGAGCCAATGGTTCACTGATACCAACCACCCTATTCAACCGATCGGCCTGGCAATAAGCGGGCGGGATCTGCACATCCAAATTTCAGGAGAAACCATGAGCGAAGTAATGGACTTAACTGTCATCGAAATCACGCCGGAGCAGGCGCCAGTGCTTTACGTAGCCGGCGGCCTTGACGCTTATCTCGAGCAAATCCGCCAGGCAGTAAACGAAGTACCGGACCTGTCCACGAAGAAAGGCCGTGACCGTGTCGCCTCTCTGGCAGCACAGGTGTCCCGCAGCAAGACGGCAATCGAAAAGCCGGGCCGTGAGTACCTGAGGCGCCTTAAAGAGGCTGTGCGTCCGGCTGAGGCCGAAATTAAGCGATTTGTTGATGCCTGTGACGAGCTGCGTGATGCCACCCGCAGTCCACTCACCGAATGGGAAGCCGAGCAGGAACGCATCCGGGTGGAAGAAGCCTGGAACGCTATGCACGAAGAAGCATTGGTGATGAACAAGATGTTCGATGACCAGCGCGCCGCGCAGATCGAAGCAGACCACGAAATGGCTCTGCTGATGAATGACAAGTTTGACCGTGACCGGGAAGAGCAGCGCCGCCTAGCGGAACAGGAACAGCGTGAGCACGAAGAACGCATTAAGCGCGAAGCGGCAGAACAGGCCCGCCGCGATGCCGAAGCGAAGCACAAAGCGGAGATTGAAGCCGCAGCGCGCCGTGAAGCCGAAGAGAAAGCCCGCGCTGAACTGGCGGAGCGCCAGCGCATTGAAGCGGAACAGCGTGCGGCACGCGAGAAGCAGGAAGCAGAAGCCCGGGCAGAACGCGAAAAAGCCGCGGCAGTGGAAGCTGAGCGCCTCAGGCAAAACAGGCAGAAGAGAAACGTCTGGCCGAAGAGAAGCGCATCGCCGATGAGCAGGCAAAGCGTGAAGCTGACGTGAAACACCGCAAGACGGTCGGCACCAACATCGTTAACGCGCTCACCAACCACACCAGCTTAACCCGCGAACAGGCTATCGAAGTGCTTACCGCTTTGAAAGATGACCTGATCCCCTGCGCGAAAATTCATTACTGAGGCAACCATGAACGCATACCTCACTTACGACCGCATCGAAGATCGACGCTGGGCTGAACAGCAGCTCACCGACGAGAAAGAGAAGTGGATCAATGACCGGGCGCAGCAAATTATCGACATGATGCCAAAAGAGCCGTCCGGCCTCTTCCACTTCTCCTTACCGATTGACTCCAGCCCATACGAAGGACTTCGCAGCGATAAAGCTGGCGAGGCCTACAACGATTTCATTTCGGCAGTTGCTTACGCCCAGGCGGAATACGACTGGCAACACCGTACCGGCTGCCCGTTTTAATTTTTGAGGGGATTAACGATGGCAAACGAATTAACAATCACGGCGAGTGCGCTGGCGGAAAAAGGTATCGACGTCGCTACCTGGAGCGCGCTGAAGAACAGTATCTACCCTGGCGCCAAAGACGAATCGGTAATGATGGCGCTCGATTACTGCCGTGCCCGCCAGTTGGATCCGCTGCTGAAGCCCGTCCACCTCGTGCCGATGAGTGTCAAAGACTCAAGAACGGGTAAAAGCGAATGGCGCGACGTGGTCATGCCGGGCATCGGGCTTTACCGCATTCAGGCAGACCGTTCCGGGGATTATGCCGGGGCCCGCGAACCAGAGTTTGGTCCGGACACGACGCAGACGCTTTCTGGTGTCGAGGTCACCTTCCCTCAGTGGTGCAAATACACCGTCTACAAGCGCATGCCCAGCGGCGAGATCGTCGAGTTCAGCGCCAAAGAATACTGGATTGAAAACTACGCCACCGGCGGCCGCGACACCACAGCGCCGAATGCAATGTGGAAAAAGCGCCCGTATGGACAGCTGGCGAAATGCGCAGAAGCCCAGGCGTTGCGTAAGGCATGGCCTGAGATTGGACAGCAGCCTACCGCCGAAGAAATGGAAGGCAAATCACTGGACGTTGATATCCGTGACGTCACGCCGCGCAGCACCACAGAAGCACTTCCACCAGCAGCAAGCGAAGAAACGCTCCAGGCGATCACCGATCTCTTAACAGCCCTGGATAAAGACTGGCAGAAAGACTTCCTCCCACTGTGCAGCGACATCTTCAAACGGCAAATTCTTGAGGCGTCAGAACTCACTGAAGAAGAGGCGCAGAAAGGGTTTGGCTTCCTTCAGAAAAGGGCTAAGGCGGCAGCATGACACCAGAAATTATCCTTGCCCGGACCGGTATTGACGTAACCACTATTCAACAGGGCGATGAGGCCTGGCACCGGCTGCGCCTCGGCGTTATCACAGCCTCCGAAGTGCATAACGTCATAGCCAAGCCAAGATCGGGGAAGAAGTGGACTGACATGAAAATGTCCTACTTCCACACCTTGCTTGCCGAGGTATGCACCGGTGTAGCGCCAGAGGTTAACGCCAAGGCGCTGGCCTGGGGCAAGCAGTACGAGGAAGACGCCCGCACCCTCTTCAAGTTCACCACGGATGTGAAAGTCACGGAGTCTCCGATCCTGTTCCGTGACGAGAGCATGCGCACTGCGTGCTCCCCTGACGGCCTGTGCAGTAACGGGTTCGGCCTTGAGCTTAAATGCCCTTTCACCTCTCGCGACTTCATGAAATTCCGCCTTGGCGGTTTCGAAGCCATCAAGTCTGCGTACATGGCCCAGGTGCAGTACAGCATGTGGGTGACCGGAAAAGACGCCTGGTTCTTTGCCAACTACGACCCGCGCATGAAACGCGAAGGAATTCACCACGTCGTCGTTGAGCGGGATCCGCAGTACATGTCCGACTTCAACGAAATGGTGCCGGAGTTCATTGAGAAGATGGACGAGGCGCTGGCGGAGATCGGATTCACGTTCGGGGAACAGTGGAAATGAAACGCACACCCTTTTACCGCAGGCCCGGGCGCACTGGGCAATTCTCCGGCCTCCGTGAGCGCGTTATCTGGATGATTCAGACGCGCGGCCGCCCGGTAACCGGTAGCGAAATTGCCGAGAAGTTTGGCGTAACGCTCATCGAGTTTAACCGTGTCGCCAACGGCATTACCCGCGGCACCGGACAGATAGCGCAGATCGTTGAGTCGGAAAAGTGGATCAACGAGGACGGCATCTGTGACCGGACATTCGACCTGGCCACGAAGCCGAAGGTTGTAACGCCGCAGGGCAAATCGCGGCTGTTCACCCGACGCGCCATAGAGCAGTCGCAGGAAGGCAGACGGCAGGAGTGCATAGCGCGTGCCGCCCGACGTCGCCGCCTCATTGCTCAGGGCCTCTACATCGACGAAATGGAGTCAGTGCTATGAAAGCATGGTCACTCGAAGAGCTGGCGCTGCTTTGGCGTCACTCAAACGCTGAAGTCGCGGAGATTACCGGCCGCAGCATTGAAGAGGTCGGAGATAAGCGGCTGCAAACCAATATTGAGCGTAATGGCTGGGATGTTAACGATCCGGAGCAGGAGGATGCATGACCGGAAAATACTCTCTTATCTACGCAGATCCGCCTTGGTCTTACGGCAACACCATCAGTAACGGTGCCGCCGCCGATCACTACTCAACCATGAAGCTAATCGACATTAAGCGCCTGCCGGTGTGGGAACTTGCCGCCGAAAACGCGGTGCTGGCGATGTGGTACACCGGCACGCATAACCAGGAGGCTATCGAACTGGCCGAATCCTGGGGATTTACAGTTCGCACGATGAAGGGCTTTACCTGGGTGAAGCTGAATCAGAACGCGGAATTGCGCATCAACAAGGCGCTGGCCGAGGGTGAAATCACCGACTTTTACGACTTCCTCGATCTGCTTAACGCCGAGACGCGCATGAACGGCGGCAACCACACCCGGGCCAATACCGAAGACCTGTTGATTGCCACCCGCGGCGCTGGGCTGGAGCGAAAGCACGCAGGGATTAAGCAGGTGGTATACAGCCCGCTCGGCGCGCACAGCGAAAAGCCGTGGGAAGTGCGTCACCGGCTGGAGCTTCTTTACGGCGATGTGCCGCGCATTGAGCTGTTTAGCCGCAGCGCGGCGCCAGGCTGGCACCACTGGGGAAACCAGTGCGACACCGCCGCTGTAGAACTGCTGCCAGGCT